>Ga0207156_10143_pt1 | contig 17348 bp, 15 predicted proteins | sample Alteio_BWMinHeat_24_FD_153514 | JGI IMG/M metagenome (GOLD analysis project Ga0207156, IMG submission 153514) | Enriched cells from forest soil in Barre Woods Harvard Forest LTER site, Petersham, Massachusetts, United States -... | ecosystem: Environmental > Terrestrial > Soil > Temperate forest >...
GAGAACGACACTGGCTACAGGTTGGGACTGAACAACTTCATTCAATACACAATCGACCGAGAGAAAGTGGATACAAAAGCACTGTTGCGAGGGTCGATTCAACTCTTAAAGGATGGCGAAGAGGAGGAAAGAAAAAAGGCGGCCCATTTCCTTGGACGGCTTGGAGATAAAGGTGCCGTCGAGCCGCTGGTCGATGTCCTGACCGATCCGAATGAATCTATTCGGGAAAGTGCCTGTTACGGTTTGCAATGGCTTCACGTGAAAGGCGCGCCCGCTGAACCTCTCCTCGTTCGCTTGCGTGCGAAGGATCCTTCGGTCGACGTGCGGGTGGCTGCTGCCTTCGCTTTAGGACGTCCTCCCGACGAGAAATCGATTGCCGCTTTCAAAGAAGGTATTGAGCTCACTCAAAATCACTCGGTTCGGAGTAGTTGTGAGAATGAACTCGAAAGTATTGGCAAGCTTGAGTTGCCGCTGCCGGAAAAAGTGTATGCCGAAATCAGCCGAGAAAGATACCAAGAGTTCCTCAACGACCCAAGGTGGTACACCATCCAGCGAAAACGAAAGAAAGGTGATATCCTCTACTTTGAGGTTGTAGAGAATGCCAGACATGTTCTATTAATTCCCACATGGTACCGAGTGAAACTCGATTGAGCTAAAAGCAAGGGATGCGCTCTTCTCGTTCCCAAACTCCGTTTGGGAACGCATTTCCTGGAAACTCCGTTTCCAACCGGTATGATACTGAGACTTGAAACAGAGTTTCCAAGACTCCGTTCCCAAACGGAGTTTGGGAACAAGGGGAAGGGGAAACGCTGTGCTGTTGGCTGCGATCAAATTAGTCGTCTATTCCATTGATGATCATGAAGTCTTTGCGCAGAATCTGCTTTTGCGGGCCGCTTGCCGTCGTTCTCTTGGCGGGGTTCTTGGCGGCATACCCACGGCCCGCTGCCAAAGGCTCGGGGATTACCAAGGCCAACTTCGATCGGATTGTCGAGGGAATGACCCAGCAGGATGTCGAAGGGATTTTCGGCTGCCCGCCCGGAAATTATACCAACGGACAGGCGTTTTCCGGGATTTCCATGAAGTATCGAATGAAATACGAGGGTATCCGCCGAGAGTTCTGGACCGGGTATGGAGGGGACATTGAAGTCGCGTTTAGCAAGGAAGATGGCAAAGTTGTCGCCAAACATTGCATGGAGACTGAGATCATACTGAAGCCAACCTGGCTTGATCGGATCAAAGGTCTTTTCAAAGATGTCTTTTCTGCCCGTTCGTGAGAAATCAAGCACCATCAGAAATGCCACACAAACGAATACCAAGGGCCGTAGAGGTGCTGGACTCGGATTCGGCCTGCCGGCCGAGCGCCGGGAGGCAGATAGGCCAGGCCGACCCGGTCTAGGAATTCATTTCCCGTGTATAGGTAAACTCCTCCCTCGCATTCCTCGGTCTCCTGGACTCGCATCAGTCCAACCCACCGCGTTTGTCGGTCGTCCGTGCCGGGCGCGATGCCGGCCACGTAACTGCTCAAACGATCTTCGCAAAGTTTCACGCGGGCCATCAAGAGCCAGTCAGAGCTTATGATAAAAACCAAACTCAAAGCGCCTGCCAATGGCACCGACAGCCAACGCTTCCGAGCGCTCTTCCAAAGGTTGGCCCAATTCAAGCTTGAGATAATGATCCAAACGATGGCCAGCAAGAATCCCGCAAGACACAAGAACGTGAACAGGTTAAAATCAGAATTCCCTGACGAGTGAACGACTACTCCGAAGAGCCATAACCACGCCAATGCGACGACAAGCCAAACTGTGCGTGAGAGCGTAATCATCTCTTTTTTTCTTGTTCCTCAAACTCCGTTTGGGAACGCGCCGCCTTGAAGCACCAATTCCCATGGTTATCAGTACCCAGCTTTTCTCCGCCGTTTCGGGTGATTAAGGCGCGAATGATTTTTTCGTTAGTTTCTTTTGGGAGCACTCGAACGGAACCATCTACACATAGACAATAGGCGCCATCTTTCGACTGGCCAAGCCTGGGCAAGGGCTGGTCGGGACTGAACGCTAAATCTTCGGGCTTTGTCCAGGGCACTGGCTCAGCTGCTTCGATGGCAAGAATTGTGTTTGAAGTTCCGTCCGTGAACGAGCCAAAATTAATTCGCGCTTTATCCTCAAAGGCCGCGCCTGGCCCCACAAAGACTTGGTAGTACGTGCCGAATGATTCCTGAGCCGGTTTGCCGCCAGGCGGAGCATAGACCTTCGGAATGCGAGCCAGAAGTGGTTTGTTGTTAGGGCTATCCCAAGGCTCGTCCAGATGGAACTGAGAATAAAGCTCATTTTCCTCCAGGAAAGGCAAAAGCGCCACTCGCCAACTTAATAGCGGCTCACCGTCCTGGTTTTGGGTTGCAGCCAAGGGAAAGCACTTGTTGTAATCGACATAATTGTGGAAGGCTAACCCTATCATTTTCAAATTGTTCATGTTCGGCGGCCGACCCCTGTGCCTGTTTTCGCGGGGAAAAATTGAATGAAGGGGTTCAACCAGGAAAATCCAAATGCCGAGAAGCGCAACTCCCAACACAACAAATGTAATCACTCTCGACGGATGGTGCTGCCTTTGCAATGGAATGACTCGGGCGAAGACTTTTCTTGAAACACAACTCGCGTATCAATCACGAGCCGAAGAATTCTGTTGGCTCTTCGCCGACTACTTCTCGCCAAGCTTCAACGCAGACGCCGGCTTCCAGGATTCGGAAACGATGATCCGGGCCGAACTCCCACCAGCTTTCGCGACAGAATTTGTAAACGTCTTGGTTGGTTGGCGGAATATCAAAAACACGATAAAAGGCAACAGGGGCATCGTAAACAATTGCCAACTCCCAACCCCTTCCCCAACCTTGAGGACGTGGTTTTGGATTCCGCACCACATGAGCCAACGTCCAATGCTTCCTTCCGTTGCTCTCCAACCAATGGACCCACAGGATACATTCTTCAACATACCAGGGGCGATCATCTTCTTCGATTTTCCAGGTCAAAACATGCGCTTCCGGCTTGGATTCTGCCAAATCGGAATAGGCCGCACTTCCGCTCTTTGTTAACGCCGCAACAATTTCGTCCAGCTTCCAATTCGACGGAAATTCTTGGCGAGCAGCGCGCCGCTGATCTCTGATCCAACTTACCAGGGACGAAGACACCATCAGCGCAAGACCAAGCAGAACAAATCCAATTATTCCCCACAGCTTTCGAGAAATGGCTTTCATAATCTCAGTCTTAGACTAGGCGATCAAGATCATGATATGATGATGTACCGTACTTCAAGGTTCGCTAGAAGGTCAGGTTCTCGATGCGTGGACTACACCGAATAAAGCGCAAGCAACTACTGGTGACGTGTGGCGTTATTGCCTCGCTCCTTTTGTCCGCGAGCGTTTTCATTTTGTATCGGCATCATGTTCATGCTCAAGAAATCGAATCAATGAAAAGAACATTCGCTCGAATCGAACCTGGAATGAACAAAGATCACGTGCAAGACCTTCTCGGCAGAAAGCCAGATTATCAAGGATCGTATCCAGATCACGACAACCGAATGGATTGTTCGTGGACGATGTACGGTTACCGTATGGACATTATTTGTACTCGCGATGGCACGATCACCAGAAAGGAGTTGAACGAATTATACAGCCCAGGTGTCTGCGATTATTTCCGACGACTTTTTCTTCGAGACCCCTTCTAATCCGCCGAGTTGTTTCTTGCCCGCCACCATACCGCAGTAGCAATGTTCTGATAGATTGTACCGGAAAGGAGGCCGTGAACCGGACCAAGGCAGAGAAAAGCTAACGTTCTTCTTGTTTCCTTGGTTCCATCTTTCGTTCCTTCTTCAATTTCGCGGCGGCTTCCGGATCGACCTTTTCGAGGGCCTGGAGGATAGACTTGTCATAAATCGGGAATTCATGCTGAGCTAGGGCCAACAAATCAGGCACGAACTCTTTGGCGGCGGGACCAATTTTGCCGATGATATCGAAATCAGCCTGGCCTTTCTTTAGCGCAGCATGAAGCAGGGCAAACACCTGGTTCTCTTGGTGGTCGATTTGCCAGAGCGAAAGAGCGACCGTCAATTGAAAAATGCGATAAGCGTATTCGTCCTTGTCGAATTTCTTGATCGTGTCCTTAAGCACCGGGATCGCGGCTCTCGCCCGTGGACCAATTTGTCCCAATGCAATTATTGGTCCTTCCAAATTGTAATCTGCGCCCTCTTTCTCATTCTCTTTCAAGTAATCGATTAGAAGCGGCACCATCTCTTTTGCTTCGGGACCCATCCGAGAAATAATCTCGAAGAGCTTCCCGTCCCCGGTCCTCCCTTGTTTCAAAGCCCTCAAAAGAATTGGAATAACCTGATCTTTTTGGTGGGTAATATCCCAAAGCGCTCCCGCCGCATGGATGCTTCCGTCCTTCGCTGCCGCCTCAAGCGCGGGAACAACTATTTTGGCATCCGGCCCGATGCGACCGAGAGCCTTCGCGGCACGATAATTTCCATTTTTCACTTCCTCGATCAATGCAGGAACGGCCGCCTTGGCAACGGGTCCCAGTCTGGCAAGCACATCGGGGACTCGCATGGCAAGCCAGAGATCATCTCCTTTCAGTGCTCCGATCAGAGCAGGGACGGCCGGCTCGGCCGCTGCACCCATCTCACCCAACGTCAGCGCGGCAACCTGGTTTAACGTTGAGTCCTTCAGTATTTCGATCAACAGGGGCACAGCTTCTTTTCCTTCCGGGCCCAATTCACTCAATTCCGCCATCGCGAGGTCCATGATTTCCTTGTCATGACATTTCAGGGCTTTCAATACTATGGGCAGGTCTAGTTTTCCTGTGTGGTACAAATGGTAGTACGGACCCGCCTGAATTCCTGACCAATCTTCCTTCAGCGCCTCGACCAGAACCGCCTGCAACGTTGGATCAATCGCTCGCTGAATGTCGTCGCCAAGAGCCATGGCCGCTGTGAATCGCACGTCCCGATTTTTGTGCTCTAAGAAGGCTCGTAGGGTTGGGACAGCCTCGCGGGCTGCCTCGAAAGTATTGCCCAGCATTCGAATGGCTACTATTTGCGACTTGGCATCGCTAACGTCCATGCACTTTATCAGGAAGCGGACCCCCTTTTTCGAATCCGTGTGAATAACGGAGATGGCCTTAAACTTGACCGTGTAATCTATCTTCCGACCCATGAACTCAAGAAAGGCTGAAATCGCCTTTTGATCTTCCTCCCCCAGAGGTCGGGTCGCGTCCTGGCATCTGTCGATAAGGACTTTCAGAGCTCCAGGGATTTCCTCCTCCGCTGGCCCGAAGACCTCGGGATCAATGCTGTCATACTCCTTGATGAGCACATCCAACGGCTTGCTGCTTTTCTTGCCCTGCTTGGAGTCATGGAACTCGACAACAACAACACCCCCAGTCAGAAAAGCTCCGGAGGTAGGGTGCCAATGCATGAGCGGCAGCGGATAAACCGGATCGGGCAGCTCGTAATCCTGCCCTCTGCTCCGAGCAGGAGCGAAGGCTATGACGGCCACAACAATGGCAAGGAGCAACGTTGGCCAAGCGGTTTTTTGATTCATGAAACCCATGTCCTCCGTGTTCGCGGTCCCCCGCTCCCCATCATCCTAACCATTAAGAGCAGCAATGGCTGACTTCCATTGTGGGCCGACGTTCTTTCTTGGCTTATTGCATGCGGGATTGCACCGATCCAACCATGCCCGCCTTCTAGCAAAACCCCCTGCCGGCCACTACCCCGCCCCCACCGCCGTTTGGCCACATGAAGGCCTTGGGCCGCTCTAAGAGCAATTCGAACAAGCACTTGTGTCAGCGACCTAGCGACCTCTCCCGGCCACCGGCTCCATCTTGGCCAGGTCAGAAGGCGGTCTGGCCACGGTTTTGGCGGGCGGGGCTGGCAACTTGGCAGACTGCCCCAGGTGATAGGCGGGCGCAGACTGCAACCCATTCAGTTATCAAAATTAACTGTAATTTGGTTGGATTTGCTATTTCCGTGCCAAAGCTCTACTTCAGCTGCTTTGTAACCAAATAAGCTAAGAAAAGCTGGCTCCCCATCGAGCATTGAATCGTATTCCAATTCAATCTTCAATTGCTTAGTATCAAGAGGAATACTAAACTTGGCCTCCATCTCATATCCCACTGAACGAACAATATTCTTGTCGGTCCCCTCTATACCGAATGGTTCAATCCTGAACATTCGGAAGGGTTTTGTTAGGCTAAATTGCTTGGTTAGTTTCTCTCCTGGCTCGAGCGTTGCAAACCTTTTCCTTCTGATTTGTTCATCTGTTTTCTTAATCTTTGGCACAATCTCTACAGGATCAATTCCTTGATTCTTTTCATCGACCAATCGCCATATTAGAAAAACAGAAAATTCACTATCGAATCCTATCGGGGTTTGTGACACGTTGACAATCTCAACAAACAAATTGATACTGTCACGTTTTTCAGGTCCGCGTGCAGTTAGATTAATACTGAAGGGAGACTTCATCTGCGATAACAAGTCGGATACGTCATCATGAGGCCCTTTGCCGGCTTTTTTGTGATCATTAGAAGTGATTTCAGATTTCCCCACTATTCCAACCTTCCGGTCACTGCAGCCAAGGTGGGAACCCAAGCATATCAGCGCCATAATAATGATTAAGCAAATCACGGATCGATTAAGCCGTAAGGAATCCGAGCCCATAGCCTTGCCTTTTCCAGAATTCGGGGAAACACAATTTGACTTATGATCCCTTCCCAACGAGCGAGAATGGGAGAGAATGGGGACACTCTTAATAAAATCAACATCACTGACTGTTCGCAAGGGCGTTGCCCGAAGTTACCCTGATTCCGCACCAAACTAGCTTTTTGCCAAGAAAAATTCGTCTCACCTGTGAAAATGGCTGAGACGAGTTCGCCAGGCACACCGATGGCGGGATGGCGGCGTGGGGATGGAGCGGCAGCGTAACGTGCTGCATTCCAATGGGTTACACTGCTCGGACCTCCCCGCCAAGTGCCCTTTTTTCATGGCGGGATGGCGGGCAGGTGCAGGGGCCCAGGTATTGGCGGGCGGGGCTGGCAACTTGGCAAACTGCCCCCGGTGATTGGCGGGCGGGGTTGGCGTCGGCCGTTCATTCCCTAAGAGAGGGTGCGCGTGGCAAAGTACTCGGCGGCCAGTCACAAAACCTTGTCGCATATGGCCTTGAGCGAAGAGAGTACTTTGCCAACCTAATCGCGAACCTGGCAATCTGGCAAACTGCCCTTTGGTGTTTGGCCCGTCGTTGCATCGTTGCACCCCGTTGCGTGCAATGCGGTGCAACGACGTGCAATGCAGTGCAACGACGTGCAATGCAGTGCAACGACGTGCAATGCAGTGCAACGACGTGCAATGCAGTGCAACGACGTGCAATGCAGTGCAACGACGTGCAATGCAGTGCAACGACGTGCAATGCAGTGCAACGACGTGCAATGCAGTGCAACGACGTGCAATGCGGTGCAACGACGTGCAATGCAGTGCAGGGGGGGCATGTGCAATGCGTGCAACGTGCAACGACCGCCTTGCGTATTGGCGGGCGGGGATGACCGGGAGGTTGTCCGACCACTCTCACTGGCGGGCGGGGCTGGCCAGGCGGCTGGCGGCATGGGCTGTTTGCATGCCTTGACCCCGTGCGCCAATGGGCCGGATCTGATGGCAAAATGTGCATTTTTCTCGGGATTGAGACCCCCTTACGCCAACTCATTTGGCTGGCGGAGGGGGTTGGTGCGATGTGAAAATACTAGACTGTTGCGCTCTTTTGGCTCTCCGCCAATTGCCTCCCTTGGCGGAAGGCGCCCCTGACGAATCATCGGCGGCTTTAATAGGACTTTTGAACAAAATCGAAACTAGGTCGATTGGATGGATTAGCTGCTGAATTCCGGCCGGCGTTTGGAGAGCTGCGATTGAAGGCGAGAGACGATGCTGGAGTGCATCTGGCTGACGCGCGATTCGCTCAGGTCGAGCGTGGCGCCGATCTCCTTCATGGTCATGTCTTCGTAGTAGTAGAGGATGATGATGAGCCGTTCGTTGCGGTTGAGGCCGCGGGTCACGAGCCGCATCAGGTCGCGATTCTGCAAGCGATGCGTCGGGTCCTCGGCTTTCTTGTCTTCCAAGATATCAATCTCCCGCACGTCCTTGTAACTGTCGGTTTCGTACCATTTCTTGTTGAGGCTGACGAGGCTGACGGCCGTGGCGTCGCCGATCATCTTTTCGAGCTCGTCGATTGAGATGCCCATGCGCTCGGCCATTTCATCGGGCCGTGGCGGCCGGCCGTGCTCCGCTTCCAGTGCTTTGCGTGCTTCTTCGAGTTTGCTGGCTTTGCTGCGCACCAGCCGCGGCACCCAGTCCATGGTCCGAAGCTCGTCTAACATAGCGCCTCGAATTCGCGGCACACAGTAAGTCTCAAACTTTACGCCGCGTTCCAAGTCAAATGCTTCAATGGCGTCCATCAGCCCGAAGACTCCGGCGCTGATGAGATCGTCCAGCTCGACTCCCTCTGGCAATCGCGACCAGATTCTCTCCGCGTTGTACTTGACCAAAGGCAGGTACATTTCCACCAGTTGATTGCGCATCTCGACCGTGGGCTCGGTTCGGTAGTCGCGCCAGAGCTGCTGGACATCCACGTCCACGTGCATGACCATGAACACCTCACTGGTGAAGGCAAGCGCGGCTGATCGATCAACCACCGAGACCACGGAGATCATTGAAAGGCTCTAGGGCCTTCTGTGATCTCCGTGCTACTCGCATCTCCGTGGATCACAAGGCGCGAAACTCCCCTGGTTCCGGCGCCTTTCGCTCCGAAAAAATCCGGCTGCTAAGCCTGTGATCCCGGCAATGCCTCAATCGATGGGTGACGAATTCCCCGTTTGCCGAACCCCTTGGTGGCCCGAAGAAGGCCACTCGCTTCGCTCTTATCGACCACACCGTCCGCTCGGCTGAAAAAAAACCGGTCGAATGCGAATTTACGTCAAGAAAGCAAATTCGCCAGCTTCCAAGAGCGAACCCCCAGCCAATTCTTCCTCAGAACTCCGATGTCACATTTTGTCCCGTCGCCCCGGATTCCTCATTTCTCCACATCAGTTCCCCAACCGATGCGAGAATCAGAATCCCCGGCGCCGGGTTCAACGCCTTCGAAAAACATCACCTACATGGAAATTGGAGGCGGCCTCATACGCAAACATGGTCAATTTGTCCAGACCAGAATCGCCACAATCCGACGCCGGATTAGAAGGCGGAATCTGCCTGCTGACGCGGCTCTAGAAAGTAGCTTGAATCGCTTGCGGCTTAGCGACCACTCAAACCGTCAGGATGCGATCGCGAGCGACGATATCCCATTGATCGGTAATTTGCCCATCTTCCACAACCAGCGCCTGACGGTGCATGGCACACGTGGGACAGATGTGAGTCGGCATGGCGTAAATGGGGTCGCCGGGGGAATAGCGGTCCGCTTCGGTGGTTTCAATCACGAGGTGTTCTTCGTTTTGGATAATGGGTTGATAATCGGCGAGATTGAGCAAGATGCACCGTTTGCCGGCGGGAGGGTCGCTGGCGACGGCCTTATATCCAAGATCGAGCGTGAGCCGATTCATTGCGGGTTTACTGACCACTCGCGTCAGAAGCAGCGCCGCCGGTGTGAAGCCGAGATCGGGGTAGCGAGTTCTGTAACCGTGGTCGTGGAGCACAAACGTACCCGGAGAACACTCCAACCCAGGCCAATCCAATTGGGCGCATACGGTGAACGTCGGTGTGCCGCCGGCTACCAGGCGAGGCACCGGCAATCCCTTTCGCTCCAGGGCCGCGCGCAACTTCAGGACCGGTTCATACTGCTTGGCGACGGCCGCCTGGCGCTCGGCCAGATTCTCTTGATTGTTTTGTCCGTCGTAGGCGTGTATTCCCCCCGGCCGGAGCCCCGGAGAGCGGGCGATGGTCTCGTAAAGCATCACGGCCTTCTCGTCGGGAGCGATCCCTGTCCGGTGCATGCCGACGTCCACATCGAGCCAGGCATTCACACTTTGATTGGCTTCCGCCATTGCCGCGGAGAGTTGCTGGACACCCGCCATGCTATCGGCCAGTGCCCCGAATTGAGTCTCGGGATAAGTCTTCGCGAGATTGGCGAGCCGTCGGCAGTTCGGCCCGACCACTGGATAAGCGATCAGCACGTCGGTGACGCCGCAGGAAGCCAGCATCTCCGCTTCGGCCAGAGTGGCGCACTTGTGCTTGGTGATGCCCGCCTCCAATTCCATGCGGATGATCTCTCGCGTCTTGTGCGTCTTGGCGTGTGGCCGCAGCCGGCTCGGACTGCCGGCAATCTCGACGGCGCGAGCGATGTTATGACGAATCACGTCCTTGTAAAAGAGCAGAGCGGGAGTGAATACCTCTGACGTGTCCTTCAATTCATAGGTTGGATTCATGGCCTTATCTTCGCCGGGCAGGAATCTTTCGTCAATTGGCGACCTTGATCTCTCTTGCTCTTGGATTGGCAAACGTTAGGATCGAACTAAAGCGTTATCGAAAGGACTGAGGTTTTGCGTCTGATGAAAAAGAGCATCATTCTCGTCGCATTTCTCACAACTCTTGCCACTTCGTCGGTTCGAGCAGCGGACCCGGTTGCGAATTTCAGCCGCGGCCGGCAGATGCTGGAGAATTATTTTCGCCATCAGGTCCAGCAGATCGCCGATGACTGTCTCACAGACATCAAGACCAAAGAAGATTGGGAAAAACGACGCCCCGAGCTGCGCCGGCAATTTTTGGAAATGGTCGGCCTCTGGCCTTTGCCGGCTCGGACCGATTTGAACGCTGTCGTGACCCGCAAAGTAGAAGCGGAGAGCTTCACGATTGAAAAACTGCATTTTCAGTCGATTCCCGGTCTGTACGTCACCGCCAACCTATACGTTCCGAAGAATACCAAATTTCCCGCGCCGGCCGTCTTGTACGTGTGCGGTCACTCCAACGAGGTCATTAACAACATCTCCTATGGCTCCAAAGTCAGATATCAACATCATCCGACCTGGTTCGCGGAACACGGTTATGTTTGCTTGATTCTCGACACGCTGGAGCTGGGCGAAAGTCAGGGAATCCATCACGGCACCTTCGACCACAATATGTGGTGGTGGCACACGCTAGGTTACACGCCGGCCGGCGTGGAATGCTGGAACGCCATGCGAGCCCTGGATTATTTGGAAACTCGCCCCGAGGTGGATCGAAAACGAATCGGCGTCACGGGCCGCTCAGGAGGAGGAGCGACCAGTTGGTGGCTGGCGGCCGCCGATGAGCGGCCTCAGTGTATCGTGCCTGTGGCTGGGATCGCCGATCTTCATGCTCACGTCGTAGAAGGCGTCGATCCGCACTACCGCCGCGGCGTTATCAACGGCCATTGCGATTGCATGTACTTTGTGAACACCTATCGCTGGGATTTTCCCATGGTGGCTGCCTTGGTTGCGCCTCGGCCGCTGATGCTAGGCAACAGTAACGCCGATGGCATATTTCCCGTGCCAGGGTATCGCGGCTTGGTTGAAAAAGTTCGACGAATCTACGACCTATACGGGGCGAGCGATAAATTCGTCGTCGTGGAAACGCCCGGCCCGCATAAAGACACCGCCGATTTACGCCTGGCTGCCTATCGTTGGATGAACTATTGGCTCAAGGAGGACAGCGGCGACACGTCCGAACCGGCTCGGCCGCGATTCGCCGGCGCTCAATTGAAAGTGTTCGACCGGATCCCGGACGATGCGGCCAATCCCGTGATCCACGAAACGTTTATTCGGCCGGCGCGCCCGGAAATGCCGCAAGTGTCCGCGGTGGTTCGAGAATGGTGGCCCGGCCAACGACAGCGTTGGATGGACGCTCTTCGGAACCAAGTCTTCCGCGGTTGGCCCGAGCATCCGGCGTCTTTGAATGCTCTTCCCAAGGCCGACATTCGTTCCAATGGCCTGCGCTTGCGAGCGTTCGACTTCGCAAGCGAACAAGACATCGACTTGCGCCTTTGGCTTCTGACCGCCGAAAAGACGGCCAAGCCCACTGTCACCATCTTGACGGCGCTCGACGAAACCGGCTGGCGAGAGTGGCTGACCGAATTGGGGCCGACTTTTCAGGATGCATTTCCTGTAGAGTCGATGCCGCCGCTCAATGCTTCGCTTCAAGAGCAAAACCGGAAGACGATGGAGTTTCACGGGTGGGCATTCGCGATGATCGCGCCGCGAGGCATCGGTCCAACGCGAATTCCGCCTCTCCCTGCCGGCGCGAAAGCGCGGAATGAAACCACCGACATCATGCGTCGTTTCGCCCTCATCGGACAAACACTCGATGGATTGCGAGTTTGGGATGTTCGCCGCGCGCTAGCCGTCCTTCGATCGCTGAATGATCTCAAAGGTATCCCGCTCTGGCTTCAGGGGGACCGCGACATGGCGGGGATTGTGCTCTATGCGGCGTTGTTCGAGCCGGACGTGGCCCGGCTCGATCTCTGGCATCTACCAAACTCCCATCGTCAGGCGCCCATATTCCTCAACATTCGCCGATTTCTTGACATTCCCCAGGCGGTTGCCCTGGCATTCCCCCGCACGATCCACATCTATACAAAAGAAGGAAGCGAGACCCCGTCGTGGAAATGGCCGTTGCAGCTTCAGGAGGCTCTCGGAGCGGAATACTTGAAAGTTCGCCAAGTCGGTCAATAATACGTAGGTCCGGCGAGCCGAGCCGGATTCCTAAGTGATCCGTGCCGCTCGGCGGCGCCGTTGTCGGCGCGCGGCACCTAGCGAGTCATTTTTGTTAGCAAGGAGTTTGAATAATGGCTGATGAAACTCGAACACCGCCGCCCACTCCGTCCCAGCCACCGCAGCCTCCTCAGCAGGGGCAGCAGTTTGCCATGGATACCACCAGCATTTCCACGGTGTACACCAATTTTTGCCACGTCACCTTCCTGCCGGAAGAGTTGATTTTGGACTTCGGGCTGACGACGCAAATGCCGCCGCAACCCAATTCTCCGGTCAAACTCACACATCGGGTCGTGATGAACTTCTACACTGCCAAACGACTCCTGCATGGCCTGAACTTCGCCGTGAGCCGATTCGAGGCTGCATTCGGCGAGTTGGAGCTTGACGTTCAAAAGCGCGTCCGCGTTCTCCAGGGTCCGGGCGGTGGCGGCATGCGGACCAGCTAAAGTTTCTGATAAATGAGACACAGAGTTGGGTGGCCGGGGCTGAGCCTGCCCCGGCCGGCGGTCAACGGGCTTTTTTGCCTCTGGCATGTTTGGGATTAATCCATGCCGTGCATTGGCCGAATTGAATCTGCCTCCGGAGCTAACGAAATCAACGAAAGCCAGTGGATCGCGCTAATCAAAACGGAAGCATCCCTGGCACCTATTCCCGCGCGGAAAGGCATCAACCCATTCACGCGAAAACCAACTGAGTTCCGGGCGCCAGCGACCTCCGCCACGATTCTAAAAGATGGAGTCGACATCGGCACCATCTATTGGGCAATGGACGGTTCATCTATGCTTATGGTCGATGCGAGAGATGGTTCTGAAAAGTCTGTCATCAGTGTGGCGGAAGAAGTCGCTACCAAACTTGGTGGCCGCTTTGTTTGCGAATAAAAGTTCTACTCAATTCCTTTCCGATGATGTGGGCTGACATGCGGCGTCAGGCTGTGAGGCACTTCCAGTCCATGATCGTTCATCAAGGCTGGGTTTGAAAGCAAGACCCGAGCCGACCCGTCGGCCACGACCCGACCCGCGTCGAGAATCACCACCCGTCGACACGTCTCCAAGATGAACTCCAAATCATGCGACGCGATGATCTTGGTCACGCTCAAACTGTTGACCAGACCGATCAACTCACGTCGACCGCGCGGGTCGAGATGGGAAGAGGGTTCGTCCAGAAGAAGGATCTCAGGTTGCATGGCCAGGATGCCCGCCAAAGCGACGCGCCGCTTCTCGCCGCCGGAAAGATGAAACGGCACTCGGCTGTCAAAACCGCTAAGTCCCACTTGAGTTAAAGCATCGGCAACCCGCCGGCGGACCTCGGGCAAGGGCAAACCCAAATTCAACGGACCAAACGCCACATCGTCGGCAACGGTCGTGCTGAAGAGTTGATCGTCGCTGTCTTGAAAAACGATGCCGATCTTTATCGGGAGCAAACGACGCTGGTCACGCCGGGCCGGGTCCAGGCCGGCCACTTGAACCACTGCCTGAGGAATGCTCAGAACGCCGCCTACGCACAAGAAGAACGTGGTTTTGCCCGCCCCATTCGGTCCAACCAAGCCGACATTTTCCCCGACCGCCACCTGCAAGTTGATATTGTCCAGGGCTTTTTCCCCACCCGGGTAAACGTAAGAAAGCCCGGACACATGAAGTTGCATAGAAGTAGAGTAGGAAGGTGAGCGGTGCGTGGTGAGTGGTCCGTGGAGTCAATTGATGACTCTTCCCAGCGGCTCGGCGAGGCGCTGGAGGGATTGCAAAAGCCGGTCGAAACCCGGGAAATCCAGCGACTGCGCGCCGTCGGACAAGGCTTGATTGGGTTCCGGGTGGACTTCAATCAAGAGGCCGTCCGCGCCGGCCGCCAAGGAGGCCAAAGCCATGGCCGGAACATAATCGCGCTTCCCCGTCCCATGGCTCGGGTCCACCAGGATGGGCAAGTGACTGAGATGCTTGATAGGAGGAATAACGGACAGGTCGAGAGTATTGCGGCTATGGTCGGAAAAAGTGCGCACCCCGCGCTCACAGAGAATGACCTGGTAGTTGCCGCCCGCCATGACATATTCTGCCGCCATGAGCCATTCCTCCAGCGTGGCCGACATGCCCCGCTTGAGTAAGACAGGCTTGCCGGATTTAGCCACGCGGCGAAGCAAACTGAAGTTCTGCATGTTGCGCGTGCCAATCTGGATGATGTCCGCCACCTCTTCAACCGCGTCGGCGCTATCGGTGTCCATTAACTCGGTGACAATTCCGATTCCCGTGCGGCGGCGAACGCCCTCGAGGATGTCCAGGCCTTCCTGGCCGAGTCCCTGAAACGCATAAGGGCTGGTCCGCGGTTTATAAGCGCCGGCGCGCATCAAGCGCACGCCTCGCTCGCCCAGAAAATCGGCCGTGCGATTGATCATCGCCTCATTCTCGACCGAGCAAGGACCTGCAATTAGCGTAAAGGTCTTCGGACCGATAGTTGTTTGAATCTTCCGGATTTCGGCTTTCGGACTTCGGATTTCCACATAGGTGTCATCCTCGTGCATCTCCCGGCTCGCCAACTTGTAGGGCTTCGTGACTCGGATCAGTTCCATGACGCCGGGCAGCACTTCCAACGTTCTCGGGTCAACCGCGCCTACATTGCCCGTAATGCCGATGGCCGTGCGCGTGGCCCCCGGCATTGGATGCGGCGTCAGGTTCATCCGCTTGATAGCTTCCAAAACCTGGGCCACTTCTTGCTCGGTGGCATGGCTTTGCATTACGACCAACATGGAAAGTCCTCTAGAAATCTGAAATCGCAAATCTCAGCATACCACGCAAGCATAGTGGCTGCAAAATCATCGAGTCACCGGATGCCGTGGCGGAGATTTCCGCCCTCTGATACTTTTGTATCAGGAACATCAAGCAAAATTGAATCACTCGCGATGTCCATGAATCGTTTCGTATATTCTCCGGTCCTTTTTGCTCTCTGTGTCTCCGTGGTGAGTTCCTCTCCCGCGGACAAGAACGATCTGCTCACGTATCGAAACGCTGAGGGCCAAAGCCATCCGGTGCACAATGCCGCGGATTGGGCAAAACGTCGGGATCAGATTCTCGAGCACATGCAACTTGTCATGGGACCGCTGCCGGATGTATCCCGCAAGGTCCCTTTGGATGTGCAGGTGACCGAAGTTGTCGCCACGCCTCAATATGTGAGGAAAAAGCTCACCTACGCTGCTGAAAAGACCGATCGCGTGCCGGTCTATCTCTTGATTCCTCGAGAGGCCAGAGGCAAACTCCCGGCCGTGCTTTGTCTGCATCAAACCGTGAGCATCGGCAAAGGCGAGCCGGTCGGGCTTGGAGGCAAGCCGAATCTGCGCTATGCCGTTCATCTCGCCGAGCGAGGCTACGTCACGTTGGCGCCCGATTATCCGAGCTTCGGTGAGTATCCGTTTGATTTTGCACGCAGCGGTTATCAAAGCGGCAGCATGAAGGCGATTTGGAACAACATGCGAGCCATCGATTTGCTGGAGTCGTTGCCCGAAGTGGACGCCAAGAAAATCGGCTGCATCGGCCATTCCTTGGGCGGTCACAACACCATGTTCACCGCCGCCTTCGACGCCCGAATTCAGGCGCTGGTCTCCAACTGCGGTTTCACCAGCTTTTCGAAGTACTATGGCGGTAAACTCAAAGGTTGGACCAGCGACCGGTACATGCCGCGGATCGCCAGCGTGTTCGAGCTGAAGCCGGACAAAGTTCCTTTTGATTTTCCTGAGGTAGTGGCATCGTTCGCGCCGCGTGCCTTCTTGGCCAGCGCGCCGCTTCATGACGACAACTTCGAAGTGTCCGGAGTGCGCGATTGCATGACGGCCGCTCAACCTGTCTATGAGCTACTGGGCGCCAAGGACAAGCTGGCCGCCAACTATCCGGATTGCGGCCATGACTTCCCGCCGGAAGCTCGCAAGGTCGCTTACGACTGGCTGGATCGATGGTTGAAATGAACGGCAATGGATCTTGCGCTATGAATTCAGCCTGGCAAGAGGATGCCGAACGATTGGCGTCCTTGGGAAAACCGATCGGCGAGTTTGTCGTCAGCGGACGTGTCTTTGCTCTCCGGTTGGCCTTGGCCCTGGGCCTTGTCCTGCTCGGAACGGGACTGGCTGTCCTTCTCGTTTGGGCCAAGGGCCATCATATTCACATTTTGATCTGGGGTCCGCTGCTGGCGCTGATGGGCTTAACACTAGCCGTTCGCTCCTATCGCAACCTGGGATTGCGCGTCTTGATATATCCGGAGGGCGGAATTCTGTTTCGCCACGACCGGGTGACCACCTTCTTCTGGGAAGAGATCACGCGCCTCTGGCGCAAGAAGGTAGAAGAGCATTGGGCCAGCGCCTGGCAAGGATCGCTCATTCTCATTCTTGAAAAGGCCGATGGCGAAATGATCCAACTTGACGACGCGTTGCCTCGCCTGGGCGAATTGGCAGATCTGATTCAAGCAAGAACTTTGCCCTCTTTGCTCTCGGCGGCATACTCTTCCCTGGAAGCGGGCGCGACAGTCCCACTCGGTGAACTGACCCTGGTTCCAACTGGACTGAAATCGAAAAAGGGGATTTTAGCTTGGGACGAAATCAAGGAGATTGAGTGTGATAACCGTTCCTTG
>Ga0207156_10144_pt1 | contig 17332 bp, 17 predicted proteins | sample Alteio_BWMinHeat_24_FD_153514 | JGI IMG/M metagenome (GOLD analysis project Ga0207156, IMG submission 153514) | Enriched cells from forest soil in Barre Woods Harvard Forest LTER site, Petersham, Massachusetts, United States -... | ecosystem: Environmental > Terrestrial > Soil > Temperate forest >...
GCTGTACGTAGCCGAAAGGGTCGCCGAGATCGCGGCATCGCTAAAGTTAGCACCTGCGCTCGCCCCGGTCGGGAGGTTTGCAACGGACGGCCTCAACTCAGAGTCGTATTGGAGTCCGGTCGTGAGGCTATTCGGGTCAATCATTCCCGTGGTCTTCGAAGTGTCGAAGTCGTAAGTCAACGTGTCCGTTAGCGTCGGCCCGCCAGAAACGCCTTTGGTAATCTGACCCGCGTTCGCGAAATTATCGGAAGAACTATATGTGAATGATTTTTGGTTGCAACAGCTCAACTGCGCGATGGTTACGACTCCGAAGATATTGAGCCTCGACTGCCTAGTGATTGTTGTGTTCGCGGTTATGTCGGTCCATTGGGTTTGGCCAGTCACGTTTCCGCGCGTCGTGTAGCTAGCATTATAGTTCGAGAGATGGCCGGGCGGATTGGCGGTGCCGCCGTAGTCGTCGAGGCCCGTCAGCGGGGAGGCGTAGTTGTAATTGTCGATGTCGTAGGTCGTCTTTGCGACCAGCACATCGTCGGCATCGTTCGTGTTGAGTTGCGCATCGTATAGGTCAATCTCGTTCGGGATGTGCGCGCCTCCCGCTCCCGTGTAATTCACATGGGTCCGGCGGCGCACGACAAATGCGCCGCTCACCTGGAAGCCGTATTCACGCTTATTAGTGACCGCGCCGCTGGAGTCATAATCGTAGCCGACCTGAACTGGCGTTCCAGTGTCGTCGTAGGTCGTGACCGTCTGCACCTGAGGGAAGCCGCCGGGATCGTTGGCATAGGCAAAAGTGGATTTCGCCATCGTTGTGCTGCCGTTGATGATCTCGCTCGATATCATCAACCCATTCGCTGGGCCTGAGGCTGTTGAACGCTTTAGTTTGAGGATCGATGAATCGGGCCGCGTGATTAAGAAAGCTATGGCGGAGCTCCCGGTGTTGCTCGAATAGCTGTACGTCCCGCTGTTCGGGCTTTCAGTGCGTTGTGTGAACGCCGGCGCGCTTCCATTCGGTAACGATGCGGGATAGTTGAAGTGGGCGCTGGCGCTTTCCACGCCCGTGTTCGGGCCGCCCATCTGCCGTCGCATGCTGATGTTATTCACCATGCTATAGCTTGTATATCCTAAGGTATATCCGGTGCTGGTTGCGGTGAGGACGATGTTTGTGAGGGACTGGCCCGAGTAGTAGAAGAAGATCGTGTTCTGCGTCCCGCCACCAAGTTGTGGGACCGTGAGGTAGCTCAAGTTCAGGTTCTGGTCGTAGTTTAATTGAACGTTTCGACCAAGCGTATCCGTGACAAAATCGATGGCGAGAGGATTATATCCGAGGGCGGCGCTCTTATACGCTATGGTGATGTAATTACCATTCCGCTCGAGGATTTGCGTTGGAAGCAGCATGTTATTAACGATGCTGATCGTTGTCTGGGTTCCGTCCGTGTAGCTCAAGGTCCCGCCGATGTTGGCGGCACCCGTGAATGTGATATGCGACCCGTCTTGCGTCGTGTATGAGCTGGCGGTGTTCGCGCTGCCGTGGCCGAGGTACCGACGCGTTCCGTCTCTGTCAATTAGCAAATAGGCTGTGTCGAAGGGGGAGAAAGAGGATGTATACGTAAAGATATAGCCGAAACCGAGGCTGAACCCCGGCGCCGGAAACGACGGCAGCGGATTTGCGACTACCGAACTGCCATTGTAATAGTAGCCCTGACTGTTCATAAAGAGGCTGAGCCCTAGATTCAGGTTGCGGCCCGGCAGGTTTGCTATCCCAATACCGAGGCAGAAGTTGTTTGCCTCAGGCAAGACGGGGCCGATTTTGGTCGGCTCGATGGCGCCGTTACGCGGACTTCCCGCCCAGTTGCGCGGATCTTGCCACAGGTAGTCCATTGGGCCGCCCTGTTGAGCGTGCGCGGTCGGGCCCAGGCGGTCAAGGAACTTGTCAAAGAGGCTGCCAATGGTCTGCGGTTTAATGGTTCCGTCGTCTCCTAGAGAGTTTTGATTCGGCGGCCCACTGGGCGGAAGTCTGGTTTGGGCGGCTGCCGGCGCGCACCAGGATGGGGATCTGGGTGGTCGCAGAACCGACTGAGCATGTCACCCACGCCAGACCCGGCTGTAAGCCCGTGACGACGCCGGCCTCGTCGATAGATATTGGGTCCGGGCTGCTAGAGGAGGCGAAACTCCAGTGTGGACGCAGCCCGTTCATCGTGACGCCCGAACTGTTCGCGGGAAGGGCCGATAGCTGTGCTTTCTGGCCTTGATAAATTACGTCATGACGCAGCGAGGCAGCCAGTGATGTCGTGGCACTGGCGCGGTCGGCCAGAGAAACCGGAGCCGGAACCTGCTTGGGATGCCAAATCGCGCGCCACAGCCGTTCCGAGAATTTGGCGAATGGAGCTGCTGGGAACCAACCCGCCGTCGAATTCATTGCGTTCGAGGCCAGCGCGGTCAGCTCTTTGGCGAGCGGAGCGCTTGGCACCATCAAGAGGGCAAGGATCAAGCCCAGGCCCGAGGCGCGGCGGAGCCTTGGGCGACGGAGTGCCTTAATAGAGAGATTGACGATTGATTCGATGACACGGGCACAATTGGGTAGACGCATAGCAACTCCTTGAGCCGCCGCAACGGGCCGCTTGTTTTAGTTCTTTCCTCTGTCGATCGGCCGGACATAACGGCACGGATAAATGGGGCCGTCGCCTGTCCGGTGACCGGTTGATTACTTAACTGGTGAGGATCCGAAAGTTAGCTTTTTGCCGGCCTTCGCCGGGAAGATACTGGGACTGACGTGCAGTCACGTCACGGATGACCGCCCCGAATGCCGCGAGCAACACCACGTAGATAAACAGAGAATGGACCGAAGCCTGCGGTCTGCATTACCACGTTGCGTCGTTGCGGATTATACGGAATTTGCATTTTGTTTGTCAACGACTTTTTTTCAAGAGTTTGGATAATTTCCGGTGGCTGGCGAAAACTTAACACTTCTGCAACATTGATGGGCCAGGTGTCAAACATGGCGGCTTCTTAGTCCTTGCGGGATCGCGAGCTGCAGCCGCTCGGATGGTTGATATTGCGGAAGAGGGCGGCGTGCGCAGTGCCGGGCCAGCCTTAGCGCAGCTCGCCGAGCTTCTTTGCCCTGGGGGAGTTGTTCCTGCGTGAGGAGGAGTTCCCCGGTTTCGGGGCTCACCTTGACGCTGTAGCCGTCAGTGACGGACGCGGCTCGGGGATGGCCGGCGACCGGAGAGAATTGAAATCCTGGTTGACTAGAGCGGCCTGTTGGAATTAGATTTGCACTTCTTCTTTGTAGTTCGCTTTCCTTTGCCCTTTTAGGTTTCAAGGCTCGCTCAAACGAGGAGAAACAAATGAAGAAAGTCATGGCTTGCCAGCTTTGTCTGGCTTTGGGGCTTTGCACCCTCACTGTGCAAGCAAGCTCGTTCAAGGATATCCGCTATAACGGCGGGACGCTGGCAACGAAAGTTGACGCGAAGGACTGGGGCAATAAGCTTGATGTCACGTCCGAGGAGATCATTCTGAGCCTCAAGGATGGACAGACGCTCAAGATCGATCCGAAAAGCGTCACAGGCTTGAGCTACGGCCAGGAGGCGCATCGGCGCGTCGGAACCATGATCGCTCTCGCAGTGCTCGTCGCTCCGCTGGCGCTATTTGGGTTGCTGCACAAGACGCGGCTGCACTTCGTCGGAATCGAGTACAACACGGACGATGGCAAGAAAGGCGGCGTCTTGCTGCAGGCTCATAAGGACAACTATCGCGGCGTGCTCGAGGCGTTGCACGGGGCGACCGGGGCTCCGATCTCGGTTGCCGCTGAGGACCGTAAGTACGTTCCAGCCGTGGTTAACACCGTTGTCGCCGAAGATCCGAAAAAAGGAAAAGGCGAGAAGAAGGCGGAAAGCGGTGAGAGCAAGGCTGACGACAAGGCTGGGCCTACGGGCAGCGTTAAAGTGACCTCTGATCCGGACGGCGCGGATGTGTACGTTGATGGGGCGTTTATTGGGAACGCTCCGGCGCAACTTAAGCTGGCGCCTGGCAAGCACACGATCAAGGTTACTTCAGCGATGTATCAGGAGTGGTCCAGAGATGTTGAGGTGTCTGCTGGGTCGGACGTAAATCTCAAGGCGACTTTGGCGAAGCAGTGAGGCGTGTATTTCCGTTTAAGAAATCGTAGTTACTGATCTTCGAGCGATTTCCAATTGGAGTCGCTCGCGGCTGTGCACCTTGCGCCCTTTGGGCAAAACTCCAGAAACAGAACTGGGTGAATCTCCCAGTTATTACGCCGCTTGAGATGGTGTCCAAGGAAATGCTCTGAATCGAAAAGCAACAACCCAGTGACGCGCACTCTTAGGGCATGATTCGGCGCAGCGTCAATTAAACGTTGCAGCTTCGCTCGTGACAAATTTGGGTGATCGAGCCGCACCCGCGGAGTAAACTCCGCAGTCTCGGAATCGTCCTCGTCGTGTGCCAGAAACGGACGTTTTAATGTTGGATCGACAAGGACGATGTGATTGTCAGCATCAGCTACCGCCGTGAGGCCGCAATTGCAGGACTCGGCGCTTCCTTTCCTCGCGATGAGGGCAAAGGCCACGACTTTGATCTTCTGACCCTCGCCTAACGCCGTTAACTCTTCACGGCTATCCCCCTTCTTGAAGTGGACCGGATCGGCGAGTTCTTTCATGTCTTCTATCGTTTTCGACACGGGCGCTTGGTCATTAGACCTGACGTTCTTTCGCAAGTTCAGGTTCGGATCGTAATTCGAGCCGCACCCCTCATTCGGGCAGTCGGTTATGTCGTTTACTCTTTCCGGACAGTTTGACGCGCGTGCCGATGCTCGCGCTCGTCCTCGCCTCGGCCGCTGCGCGCTGACTGACCCGCAAACAAAAATTACAACAAGAGATATTATAAGGAGTTTTTTCATGGAAACGTCCTTTCGCATTTTCGTCGGCGAACCGACCAAATCCAGGAAAGCAAGAGGGGTCCATCGGACGCCTTTTTCTACTCCCACGGGCAGCATTTGTCAACAGGCTGGCGATTCGTTGTTTAGTCCTTGCGCGTTTTGGAGGTTCGGGCGTTGGAGTGATTGATGTTGCGGAAGAGGGCGGCGCGCGCCGTGCGGGGCCAGCTTGAACGCAGCTCGCCGAGCTTCTTCACCTCGGGGAGTTGTTCCTGCGTGAAGAGGAGCTCTCCGGTTTCGGGGCTTACCTTAACGCGATAGCCGTCCGTGACGGTGGCGACTCGAGGACGGCCGGGGACCACCGTAGCATATCCGAAGTGCAAGTAAACATTAAATAGCTCTTCCGAAACCTCGTATTCGTATTTCGGGACCCGGATGAAGAAATGATGTTGGGACAAGGGATACCTCGCGGTAGGCGCGAACTCTGCGCGCCTTTGTTTGTTTTTTTGGTTGGAGATTCTTGGGGGTCTACGGACGCGCGGCTCTATGATCGGCCGGCCCCGGTTCTGAGCATTTGCCGAAAATCAGCGAAAATGATATGTTGCCCGTCGTGGCTTTCTGCGTCGTTTCATTTGTGGATATTGACGGGATGCGGCACTCCGTTGAACTTGAGGCAGAGAGTCTCTATGAGGCTGGCGTGCTGGCGCTTCGTACGTTTCGACAACACGGCTGGGAGCCTGGGCAACACACTCAAATCGAGGTTGAGATGCGAACGGCGGTCAAGCACTTCGTGACTTCTAAGAAGATTCAGGAGTGGCTGCAGCGGGGTGGGAGGAGTCCTAAGGAAATATTGGCTAAGGAACGATTGCGGGCGTTAATGGGAGACGCCAACCGCACCTCTTGAGCTTCTTCTCGTTCCCCTTTCTGGTCCTTCGGTCAGTCTTGCTCGCGCCGTCCCGCGTCCGGCGTCTAATTAGCTATATCTAAAGAGAAAAGTCTGATTTCTGACCGTAGTCTGCGCTGCTCGATGAAATAAATCCGCTTGTTTTGACACATGATGTATGAAGGCGCGTTTGTTTGCGTCTTGGTGGTCGGGTCGCGCGGAGGTGAATTGACACGCGGAGCCGATCTTTCATACAGTACGAGGGGCGTGAGGGAAACTCTTGGGCTAACCCCATTTGACTCGAAAAAGGGGGGTGGTTAGCGCAAATCCGCTAAGCGCTTCGTTCATTGACAATTACACATCATTTTTTGATTCGGAACTGGCCGGTTTGGAAGTGATTTGGGGGCGGAAATGAGGGGTTAGACAAAATGGGCATGTAAACGCCTGAGAATAAAGCGCGAAAATGGCCCGCTGTCAGAATCGAAGAGGCGATCTTTAGCCGATTGAAACCAGTAGAACGCGGGTTTAGGACCCGTTCATGCGGCGTCAGGTCAGAATCGAAGAGGCGATCTTTAGCCGATTGAAACCTCAGCTTCGGTGGCTCTGATGCAGGAAGTTTGCAGAGGGTCAGAATCGAAGAGGCGATCTTTAGCCGATTGAAACAACTCTTGGAGCGGTGGTCTGTCATAAGGTTGGTGTCCAGTCAGAATCGAAGAGGCGATCTTTAGCCGATTGAAACCAGTAGAACGCGGGTTTAGGACCCGTTCATGCGGCGTCAGGTCAGAATCGAAGAGGCGATCTTTAGCCGATTGAAACAACTCTTGGAGCGGTGGTCTGTCATAAGGTTGGTGTCCAGTCAGAATCGAAGAGGCGATCTTTAGCCGATTGAAACGTCTCTTTTTGTGCATCGTCTCTGCGCCAAGCACGGCGCAGGTCAGAATCGAAGAGGCGATCTTTAGCCGATTGAAACCACGATCCGAATCCGGTACTGAGTCGGGTCAAGCCCAAAGTCAGAATCGAAGAGGCGATCTTTAGCCGATTGAAACCCCCGGTCTCTGGTTCGTTCACAGGAGGCCCGGCATCGGATGTCAGAATCGAAGAGGCGATCTTTAGCCGATTGAAACCAACTCGTCTTCCGCGACCCACTCCCGACCCGGCATCAAGTCAGAATCGAAGAGGCGATCTTTAGCCGATTGAAACCCGCGTCGCGGCATGGAGCGCACCACACTTTCGGTGATGTCAGAATCGAAGAGGCGATCTTTAGCCGATTGAAACTCATTATCATCCGTTGAAACTGATTTTCGGATAAGTTCACGTCAGAATCGAAGAGGCGATCTTTAGCCGATTGAAACCCGAGCAACACCGCCGAGTAAATCGAGCTAGCGCCGGCGGTCAGAATCGAAGAGGCGATCTTTAGCCGATTGAAACAAACAGTCGGCACAGAAACAATCACTTAAGATCGTCACGTCAGAATCGAAGAGGCGATCTTTAGCCGATTGAAACTAGAGAGCCTGGGCGCCCAGTGCAAGGATAGCTTTGGGGTCAGAATCGAAGGGGCGATCTTTAGCCGATTGAAACTGTCAACTCTGACAATGAGGACGTCGCAACGATAGGGCGAGTCAGAATCGAAGAGGCGATCTTTAGCCGATTGAAACCCGTTCGCCTTCACTTTGCCGCGCCTCCACATTGCCTACCAGGTCAGGATCGAAGAGGCGATCTTTAGCCGATTGAAACCTCGTAATGAACTTGGCTTCTCCCACATGAATCGGTTAGTCAGAATCGAAGAGGCGATCTTTAGCCGATTGAAACATGCTCTGCGAGCGTTTTGATCATCGGACGACTCGAGGGTCAGAATCGAAGACGCGATCTTTAGCCGATTGAAACAGCTTCGGGAAAGGGGCGGGCCAAATCTGAGATCTAAGAATTGGAGATCTGAGAAAGAAGGATAAGAGACAAACGCGCTAGCCTTGCCACCAGTAGGGGACGCTGTCTTCGGAGTCGTGTTGACGTTCGAGGCGGTCGAGGTCGGCGTCGTCGAGGTCTCCGAAGAATTCGTGGCCCCAGCCCCAGTTGTTCTCTTTTTCTTCGCGCTCCTTGCGCTTCAGCCAATAAAGCTCGGACATCGCTAACGCTGTTCGCCGCGCCGGGTCGGGCTCGTCGGCCGCGCGCTGCATCCCCGCATGGTATTCCATTTGGAGACGCTCTTCGTTCGTGAGCCGCTGCAGATAGGGCTTGGAGCGCGCGACGGCCGCCTTCATCGCGTCCATTGCGTCGTCTTCGAGCTTGAGCGGCTTTGACGCTTCCGCACCGCCCGCGTCCTCAGGATAACGGTACTTGGGGAATTCGTAGCGCGTGCGGCTGAAGCCGTCTTCGTCCAGGGCCGGGCGCACTTTGAGCTCGCCGGTCTCGCCGTCGTAGTAGAGTTCGCCCTGGCCGTCCGCAACGACTATATAGAATGATGGGCGGCCCATGAGTGGTTGGCCCGCTTCGGGGTGGCCCTCCGGGTAGAGGCGGAACGGGTGGGCGAGGTCGGGGTCGCATTCGAGGAGGTCTTGGATGGCGGCGATGCCTTTGGGGCCGTCTCCGGTGCGGATCGGGTCGACGTGCATGTATTCGTAGCCGGGGAATTCTCCCAAGTCCTGGCCGAATGAGTTGCGCAGCAATGCCGCCTCGTGGCTGCCCTGGCGCCACTGGACCTTGATTCCCCACTTGCGCTCCTTATCCTGGATCTCCTTGCCGAGACGAAGCGGCGAGACGATTTCAAGTTCTTTGCCGGGCGGGAAGCGGGGGCGGCAGATTTCTCCGACGAAGAACAGGGAGTCGCTGTGCGGCATGCCCTCGGCCGGGCGCCAGTTCCAGAGGCCGACGCCGGGATGGCCAAGCGTGGTTCCCGCGTCGATTGAAAAGTTGTAAAAGCCCCGCTGGGGCAGCCGGGGAGTTTCTAGTTTCTTGTTTCTCGTTTCTAGTTGAAGACGGGGACGAGGAGTTCCGTAGACGCGCATGAATTCGGAGTAGGTTATCACGTGGTAACGCTCGTCGAAGGCCGGGTAGACCGCTCCTCGGTAGGGCGTTTCGACTTTGTGTTGATACTCACGCTGCCACGCGGAGAGGCCGACGAGGTTTAGTTCGGCTTCGCACGCGGCGAGGCCGAAGCCGACCCACGTGGGAGAGCCGGAGAGATGATACCGCTTGCTTGCGCCCGCTCCAGACCAGGAAATCTTCTGGTCGCGGACGGCGGGGATCGGGCCGCTTTTTTTGTGGCCGAGAAGGATCTCGGCGCGGCCGTCGAGCACCTGGCTGATCACGCTGTCGCGGTGAATCAAGTTTTGGACAAAGAAGACGGCGCAGTTCTGGTCTCCAGCGGGGAGGATGCCGGATTTGAGGCGGTTGATTTTGTGCTGGATGACCAACATCGAATCGTTTTCGTCTTCGATGTCGTCGAGGATAATGAAGTCGGGCCTCTGACTGCCACGCCGCAGGCCGCGGACGGATCGGTTCAGGCCTACGGCGATCATGGCGAGCCCGGCGGCGGTTTCGAGTTCGGCGTGGTTCCAGGCACCCATCTGGGTTCGGGTGGCGATGCGCTTGACCTCGGGCTTGGCGAGTTTGGGGTAGTGGTCTCCCAACTTCGACGCGAGCAACATATCCTTTATCGTGTCGAGGTGGGCGTCGGCTTTGTCCTGGGTTCCGCTGACGTAGAGGCCAAAACAGCGCTTGCCTAAGGCTGAGAGCACCGGACCCGTCGCCTCGGCGCTGGTGGACTTCATGCCCTTTCTATTCCAGATGGCAAGGAGCGCCTGGGGCTTTTCTTTGAGCGGGAGCTGCCAGACGTGGCTCCAATACTCGTCGTGGTGCGCGGCGAATTCGTCCAGGCCGCGGAAGTGCGCGGGAAACATGGTCGTAAGCCATTGACGGTGGTCCTGCTCCAGGGGTGATTGGCCGGCGGCTTGGTCGCGCTTGCGTTGGCGGGTTTGTTGCCACTTGGCGGCGTCGGGGCCGAAGGTGGTTCCTTGTTGGTCAGGTTCTTTGCTCATATATGCCTTGTCCTCAGTCTGGTTACTCTGATGGTTGAGTCTCCGTCCGGGTCCACGCCTCGTAGGATTACGCGAGAAAGTCAAATCCGCTTGAAAAGGCAGGCGCTGGCGCCTGTTCGGTGTAATTACCCGTGGGTAAAGGGAAAATACTGGCTCAGCCGCGTGGGGATGCGCGGGCACATGAAATGGATGTGCCTGTTTTCACACATGCTTATAGGGGTGCCTTGTTGCGCGCAGAAATCATGGAGATGGCGCCTGAGGCGCCGGAGTTGTGCCAAATGACAAGTGTGAGGGTTGGTGGTAGACGTGCGCTTAGTTATGAGCCGTTAACAGGATGTGATCGGCCGGGACCGCCGTTTTGACGGGACCGCAAAGGAAGCAGGAGCAAATGATTAAGATTCTCTTCCTTTCGGCCAATCCCAAAGATACGACGCGGCTTCGCCTTGCTGAGGAGGCGCGGGAGATTGACAGTAAGCTTCAAGCGACGCCTCTTAGAGGGACGTTTACTGTCGAGCCGGTGTTTGCCCTTCGCGTTAGCGAACTGCAGTCTCACTTGATGAGGCATATGCCTCAGATAGTTCATTTCAGCGGGCATGGCAGCGATAAAGGGGAAATCATCCTAGAGGATGATTTCGGCGAGCATCGCGCTGTGCCGATCGATGGTCTGCAGACGCTGTTTTCTCTCTTGGGAGAAGACATTACTTGCGTCGTTCTCAATGCCTGCTTTTCCGAGCGCCAGGCGGCTGCCATTGCTGAGAATATCCCATTTGTTATCGGTATGTCAGGCGCAATCGGGACGGCGGGGGCAATCGCCTTTGCTGCGTCTTTCTATCAAGCGCTGGGGTACCATCGCACCATTGAAGAAGCATGTAAGTTGGGCTGCAATCAACTCCAATTAAACAATCTGCCAGAACACATGGCCCCGAAACTGATCTCGAAGGAAGGGGCAGATCCAAAGACAAGCCGCCTTCCGCAGCGTCGGCCACTAGATCCCGCGCGCGAGCCCGCAGGTAATGCGAACCCAATCATCGACTCAGACGATTCGGGTGAAGGCGGCAAAGCAAGAGCAGACGGACATCATACGAATCGGGTCTTCCAGGGTTCGGCCAGGCAGCGAACTGGCCCGGCGCCGCCACTGAGATATGTCGTGGGCGTTGCGGGCGTAATGGCCGTTGCGGCGGCCGTTGCGATCGTCAGAAGCCCGGCGACAAATGGGCGCATCGCAGCTTTCGGAGTTGCGGTGATCGTCCTTTCACTGGGCCTTTCCTTTGGCCTTGCTGGGTTGGGGAGAATTGCTTCCGGGCGGACGCCAAAGCTATTGGCGGTCCTAGTTTCGGTGGCGTTCGTTTTGTTGATTGCCACTGACGTGTCATCCGTCTGTTTTAAGTGGCCGGTTGACCTGGGGTCTTGGGGAAGCAAGATCGTCGGCGCGCAGCAAGTTGCGAGATACGCGTGGAGCCGAGAGAGGAAGGTCTATCACTACGCGAACTGTTGCTGGGTGAAAAGGATTAGTCCGGAGAACCTTGTGACCAGCGACTCGGAGCCACCAGGCAAGAGTTTGCATTCGGGGTGCCCAACCGTCGAAGGCACTGGCGGGTGCCCGGACGTGGTCAAATAGCTTGGCTTAAGGCCCATGGACTTTTGGGAGCGCCCTGGAATGCGAAATACATTCCAGATCAGAAGAGGAGGCAAACGCGATGTCGAAACAGAGCAAGGGCATTCGTTTGGCAATATGCGCGGTAGTAGCGGTCATGCTAGGAGGCGGTGTCGCCTATTCGCGGCTGGTGCAGAGTGGTGGCACTCATAGCGCGGGGTGTGCGAGCGGGTTCGCGATCGCCGATGAGTCGCAGCTAGCACAAAGGCCAGCGAGTGTGCAGAAGCCCGATGACTTGCGCATCATTAGCCATATTTCCCCGACGCCCAAGTATGCATGGAGTCGGGAGAAGCAGGTGTATCACTACTATCAGTGCTTCTGGGTCACGAAGATTAAGCCCGAGAACCTGCAGACTGGCGATGTGCCACCAGAGGGGAGAAGGCTGCATCGAGGCTGTCCGACGAAGGAGTAAGGGTCGGGGCCGGATGGCCGCAAGGATACGTAGTAGTGTCGTCCATTGTCTGCGAAGACAACACTATTTAAACGCGAAGTAGTCAGGGATAGCGGGAGTGGAGGAATTAAACATGAAAATTCGACGTGCACTCTCTAGTACGGCTCTGATCATCTTAATGCTGATCTCCGGTTTAGGAGCTTCCGACGCATTGGGTGCGAGCCGGCGACACCAGTCACATCATTATTATCGAAACTCGTCGGGGCACATGATTCATCGACCCGTGCATGCCAGGCGCGCGCCGCGCGGAGCAACGGCTGAATGCTACGACGGCACCTATAGCTTTAGCGCACATCACCAAGGGACATGTTCGCACCACGGCGGGGTCAGGGCTTGGCTTAAATAGCGCTCAAGGCTGGACGTTGTCGTTAGCCATAGATCTGGCTTTTGCGTTCCATCTAGCGAGGGATGGCTGCGTGTCTTGTGCCTCGTCCTTGTCTCTTTTGCGCTTACGATTGAATTCCCCAGAATCCACGTCTCCCCCCGATTCTGTGCGAGTCGGTGCGCGTGAACAATTGGTGAAGGACGCGTAGTCCGTCTGATTGGTGATGTGTAAAGGGAAAACACTGGATTTGACCGACATATTAAAGCGCGGTCAAGTGTAATGAACCTTGGCTCTCTTCACATATGGTAGGAGCACCTTGTTTGCCCAGAGTTGATCGGCATTACGGGCTGTGCGCAAGGGCATCCAGCTTAGTTTGCAAGGGAGAATTACGATGGCTCAAAGGGTCGAGGTTAGCTGTATCAATAAGAGCGACCGTACAAATGCGCATGAGCGCATCCTAAATATTGGCGGCCAAAATTCGGATGGAACGCGCTGGAAAATGTCAGAAGATGAGGCGATCGCCCATATCGAAAACGGTAAGTACTCTTTCTACGTCAGCAAGGGCGGCAATACCGTCGATGTTATCGTCGCCGTTAGTCGATACGGAAACAAGTATCTGAAGACTCAGCCCGATGGAGAGCAACCGAATAACCTGCTTAGCTTGCCGGAGTGTCCGTAGCGGCGGCTGCTGCCATCGAGACCTATTAGCTAGCGCAACCGTGAACAAGGGCCCGATTCGTTAGGTGGCCACGGAAGGGGACTCTGGCGGGGCGGGCTTGGGATCTTCCGTCGACTGGCGATAGCCAAGTAGAGTGCAAGTGGGCGAGTGGGCCCGGATCATCCCAATCACCGGTGCGTGAAGCCGAGTTCTGTGATAGCCTGTTTTGGTTAGAGTCTTCTGTTCGGCCGGCCCTGGCGAGTTAACGTTTCAGAGGTCATTTAACAGTGTAGGACGGAGGTGACATGTCCAAAGCATCTGATATTCTCACGCCCCCAAGTACAGATATTATGAGGTTTGTTTTTCTGTATGTCGGACAGGGTGAGTCGACGTTGCTGTTCATCCCGGACGGTCAGCGCCACAAAACGATGCTGATAGATTCGAACCAAGGAAGGAAAAGCGGAGGAATCGACTTGGTGCGAATGCTCCAGGAGTTATTAGAAGGTCGCGATGATGATCATTTGAATTATTTCGTTAACACGCATCCCCACAAGGATCATGCTGGCGGACTTGATGAGATCTCGGATGCGATAACCATTGATAACATCTGGCATAGTGGACACAACCCGGGTAAGGATGAATCGGACGCTTACGATTCAGTTGAGCGTTTGCGGAAAAAGGTGCAAAAAGCGGGGGGAGGAGACGTCGAGTTGCGTGGCACAAGGGAGACTGCCTCGTTAGGTGACGCGCAGTATAATGTTCTCTCCCCAGCGGATCACGTTAAGGAGGACATCGCGGGCGAGGACGCTAAGACCCGGTATCGGCGAATCCATGAACATTGTGCGGTGATTAGGTTCAAGTATGGAAGCCCTGAGGCCAAGAGCGTACTGATCACTGGCGACTCGAACAAATGTGCATGGAGCGAGCACATTACGACCTATCATGGCGAAGGCAATGAAAATCGCCTTCGGTCTCACGTTTTGAGTGCGTCGCATCATGGCTCTCGCACTTTCTTCAAGACTGACCCGGATGACAGCGAGCCGTATCGTCGGCATATGGAGTTGATTGCGCCGGAATACTTAGTCATCTCATCGCCGGTCCGGGAAGAGAGCCCTCACGGGCATCCGCATAAAGATGCCGTGGAGCTCTATAGAGCGTTTCTAGTCGAGGACAACATACTCCACACCTGGGACGGCAAAAAATCCTTTATTGTCGATATCTTCGCTGATGGAACGTATCAGGTTACGAACGATTCTGGTGAGCTCGCTGAAGAGTACGGTTTTAGAGGAGACGATGACGATGATAATGGCGATGGCGGTTCCTCGAAAGGGCCGGCCATCTTTATTCCAGCCACGAGAATCGACCAGCGACCGATGGGGCAGAGGTTGTAGTGATTTCTTGGATCGCGCTCTATCCGGAGCTGTATAAGCAAGAGGTCGCGGAAGTTGCGAAAAGCTATCCGCATCTTAGCTTATGTGCGACCGCTCGCGAGGCAGGGGAGCTTGCATATCATGGCGAGCTTGTGATACGCGGCTCTGGGGGAACAAGGCGCCATAAGATTCTCTTAAACTATCCCGATACTTTTCCTTACCGCATGCCTTATGTGGTTCCCCTTCTGAGTCTTCCCGAGCGCGAGCCCCACTCTGATGTTCAGCCTGAAGTTAGGAGTGTTCGGCATCAGATGCCCGGCGGAGCGTTATGTCTTATTGAGCCTGATCCTTTCCGGCGAACGGGCGAGATTGTGAGAGCGGTCGATGTTCTCAGGAGAGCAGAGCGATGGTTCTTTGCAATTGATAACGGCCGGAATCCTTATGATTCGCCCGAAGCAGACGTTCAGGCGCATATGTCGAAGGCTGCGGATATACTGATCGGTCCGGAGTTTTACGACGTTGGTTTGCGGGTCGGCGGTCTGTTCCACGCTGCATTTGCTTGGAGTCATCAGGGGAAAGCCCGGTTTGTTGGGATTTCAATTAGCTCGGATTTTTCGACCCCTGCTGGCTACCGCGATTCGAGAGGATCCCTCGCGCGGGTATTTCCTTGGGTGCGAGAGGAAATCTGGGATGCCGCAGGGGGGCTCGGGGGAGGGGGGTCGCGGTTTAAGGATTTGCTCGAGGGAGATGTTGTCATTCGCGGTGTATGGTGGGATCTTACGCAGGAGCCCCCGCCAATTCGTGACGGTCGAGAGTTGCTAGGGATTGCCCGACAGGCCGGATTAGGAAGCACCTTAGACAGTGCGCTGAGCGAAATCGCGGCGGATCTTCGCGATAAGCCGTTTGCATACTTTGGGTTGCGATTCCCCGATAGGAATGGTGGCTTGGATTGGTTATTCGTTCGCGTCGGTCTTGGTGACGACCGCTTTCGGCTGCTCCCAAGCCTGGGTGATCGGGTTTCGTTAGTTGAGCGTGGCCGAGTTTCTGCGATTTATCGCCACTCTCTTCGTCTTGAGTCATTGACTTTGAGAAATCGAGGGAGAGTGTCAGAGGCGATCTCCAGCACGACGTTCTCGCTTCTGGGGTCCGGCGCGCTCGGTTCGTGCGTCGGGGATCTTCTCGCAAAGGCCGGTGCCAAGTCGGTGATGATATGCGACAAAGATCTTATGGAGCCCGCCAACTCGATAAGGCATATGGTTGGGATCGAATCATTCGCTTTGCTGAAGGCGACCGCTACTGCTCTTGCGATTATCCAGCATAATCCTTTCTGCGAGCTAAAAACTTTCGATGCTGACATCCTGCAGTCGTTTGAAGCAATAGAGCTTGCGATGACTGGGGCGGATTTGATCGTGTCCACGACCGCCGATGAGTCGGTTGAAACTGCGGTGAACGAGGTCGCCGTCCGAATGGGAAAGACCGTCTATTATGCGCGCGCCCTGAGAGGTGGGGCCAGCGGGCGGATCTTCAGAGTCGTACCAGGTCGAGATGCCTGCCGCTTTTGCGTTGCGTGGTTTGTCAAGGAGGCGGGCGAGCTGGGAGCCTGGCTTGATGTCCAGGAAGATGAAGACACGGTAATTGGCCACGAGTGTGGAAGCCCGATCATTGCGTCTAGCGGCGCTGACCTTTCCTTGATTGGAAGTCTGACAGCTCGGCTGGTTTTGGATGACATTAAGAACGGATTCGGAGACAGCAATCATTGGCTGTGGACGACGGAGTCGCTGCCGGGTCATGCCGCCTTACGAGAGCCTTATAGATTGGTCCCGAGGATTGTGCCGCGACATGACGGCTGTCCGGTTTGTAGTGATCCGCCGGTAAGGAAGATTCATATTCTTGTTTCCGTGAAGACAATGATGGATAAGGTTGCCATTAGTGCGGGGGGCAATGAGGTTTGTGGAATCCTCGTTGGGTCTTTAGGCGGTGACGGTATCGTCGAAGTGGTTGCGGCTTCGGACGTCGGGCCTAATGCTCGGGGCACTGCAAATGGTTGTTGGCGCGATGTGGAATACGTACAGGCTTGGCTTGATAAAAGGCTGCGGGGCGATACCAGCCTTCGGTATGTCGGGGAGTGGCATAGCCATCCGACTGCTGATACGCGCCCCAGCCGCGTCGACGTTGAATCTCTTATGGGCATAGCATCTTCTGAAAACTATGCGTGCCCGGGTCCTGTTATGATGATATTGGGCGGCGGAGCTGGTGGTAATCTGGCGACTTCGGCTTATTCTTTCGCCGTCGGAAGGCCGTATAGAGAGATCGATTGGGAAGCGATTGACGCGAGAGGTGACGGAGCTCCGTGAGTGAACCAAGTTGTTAGGGAGTTCCAATCATATGGTGTTCTGCCTGTGATATTGACCTGGCGCGTCTCTAGCCGATGTCCAGGTACCCGATGACTACTACTGACTACGAAATCGATTTCTTAGCAGTGGGCGAAGGCGAACGAAGCGGCGATGCCATCGCGCTGCGCTTCGGAAGTTTCTCACCCTACAAGCAAAGCCAAGAGCAGGCCGTTGTCGTAATCGATGGTGGTACCAAAAAGTCAGGCGAAGAGCTTGTGGAGCATATCCGGCGGTTTTATGAAACTAATCACGTTGATCTTGTGTTTTCCACTCACCCCGACTGTGATCACGTTTCCGGTCTCACCAGGGTCTTGGAGGAGATGACCGTCGGTTGTCTCGCGATGCACCAGCCCTGGAATCACTCGCAAGCCATTAAGGACGAATTCACCCGGCAAGTTAGCGCGGGTCGACTTGCCCATAAGATCCGGGAAGAGCTGGAGGCCGCCCACGAACTGGAACAACTCGCGCTGACTAAGCCTATTAGGATCATCGAGCCGTTCGCCGGTATTGGCGGGTTTGGCTATGCGCTGCGCGTGTTAGGTCCCAGCCGAAGCTATTACGAGAGCCTTTTACCCCAGTTCCGGTGCACGCCTGCCCCGAAAACGCTCTTTACGCCGTTGTTTGCCCCGGTCAGACCGGCAGTCGAGTTCCTCGCAGAATCGATGGATGTAGAAAC
>Ga0207156_10145_pt1 | contig 17330 bp, 16 predicted proteins | sample Alteio_BWMinHeat_24_FD_153514 | JGI IMG/M metagenome (GOLD analysis project Ga0207156, IMG submission 153514) | Enriched cells from forest soil in Barre Woods Harvard Forest LTER site, Petersham, Massachusetts, United States -... | ecosystem: Environmental > Terrestrial > Soil > Temperate forest >...
TGCGCTCCTGGCGGTGATAGTGCCGGCCTTTGGCGTCCTCTTCCGCTTTTCGTTCCCCGTGGATCGTGAGGACGTTGTTATCAAACGTGACGGACACGTCCTCGTTCTTCACTTCAGGCAACTCCACCTTTATGACCAGGTTCTTATCCGTCTCGTAAATGTCGCAGAGGGGAGTCCAGGTTGTAAAGGCGGCGGCCTCCTCGCCGAGCGGCGCCAGGGCGGCAAACGCTCCGAATCGTTCGTCGAAGAGACGGTTTAGCCGATCGTGCAACTGGCTGCTTCGCGCTGGCGCGACTGCGGTTCCTATCCTCATCATAATGTAGCTCCTTGGTTAGTGAGCTGTCGGATTCAGATGGACTGGATGGTTCCAGAGAAGCTGAAAAAGAGAGTGAGCTACGCTCGGTTCGATTTCATACTATACTCAGTGATCTGCTTTGTCAAATGAAATCAGCCTGGTCGCGCCTGCCGCCACCGTTCATCCGGAGGATTGTTTCAAGGCCGTCCAATATTGAACAGCGCGGCAGCCGAAATCGCGCTACCATGATGACGTCAAGGGCGCCAGGGCCTCGCGGCCCGAAGCCGCCGCCGGCTGCTCCCAGGCCTCACGCTGACGGATTGGCGCACACGAGGAGCAACTTATGAGAAGAATGATTTCCGTCGTTGTCGTGATCCTGGTCGCCGCGGGGGCGATTTACTATTTCTATGGCTATCGCCATCGCAGCGTGTCGGGCGACATCAATGCCGTCGACGCTTACACCGATGAGGCGACGACGACCAGCGCCGTAAAAACGGCCCTGGCGATGAATAAACAGGTCGCATCCCTCGACGTCCACGTCGAGACCACCAGCGACGGGGTAAAGTTAACCGGGCATGTGCCAAACGCGGACGACAAGCGCGTCGTCGAAGAGATCGCGCACGGCACAAAAGGCGTGACCAGCGTCGTGAACAACATCGAGATCGGCGCGAACACGGCCGCCAATCCTGAGAAGCAGGACGTCATCGACCTCGAGATCAAGGCCGCGGTGCTGGAATCTATCCTGAACAGCGCGAACCTGAAGACGCAGCAGATCAAGGTCGAAGTCAGCGCCGGCCGCGTGCAGCTCAAGGGCAGCGTCGAAGATCAGGGCCAGAAGTCCGCCGCCGAAGCGGCCGCTCGCGCCATCGACAATGTGCGCAGCGTCGATTCAACCGCTCTGGCCGTAACCGACAAAGGGGCGGGGCAACTATGAACGTGATGGATCAAATGACGATCATGAGACGAGCCAACGGGGAGCTTTTTACCCTGCAGCGCAAGGGCGTGGAGCATCTGGCCCTGTGGCCAAGTTTACGGAGCGCAAACCACTACAAGCAGCGGAACCGTGAGTTGCTCGTCTTTGTTCCTTCCTCGACGGCGAGCGCATTCGGGAAACGCAGCCTCGCGGCCGTCCACGACGAACAGATGCCTTTGTTCCTGTTGGCCGATGACGGGAACGCGCGTTTCCGCGACGGCCGCAGCATGACCTGGGCGGAGCTCGACTCGTGTGAGTCGTACCGACCAGCGAACCAGAGCCAACGAATCGAGCAGCTCTCGTCTTCCGAGCGCGGGAACGAAACAAAACCACGGCAGAAGTAGGAAGGGTTATGAAAACCGACAAACTACAGCAGGCCCACGAAGCGTATGAGCGCCAAAGAGCACAGAATAAATATGACGGCAAGGTGCAAGAATTTCTTGCGTTGGAAGAGTTCCGCAAGTGTGCCGACTACCTGGCAGGCGTGATTGGAAGCGCCGCTTTTGACGAGGAAGATATAGGCGACATGGTGAGGGTGGCGCTTTCAAGCCGTGAGAAACTGGCGGCGTCTGAGGACGGCCAAACCGAGAGCAAAACCGCGATTGCCCCGTAGCAGACTGGACTTCAAAAAAAGGCGCGCGGGCGGGTCAGTCTCCGCCTGCGCGCCTTTTGAAGGCTCGTTCCTCATGCGCTGCGGGAGACGAGCTTAACTGCGCGGCCGCGGGCTCGCCGCCCACTGCCGGTTCGGATTTGACAACCCGGTTGCGCCCCTGCTGCTTTGCCAGGTAGAGCGCCTTATCAACCGCCGCGATCATTGCGGCGGGCGAGAATGCTCTAGTAGGATAGCGGGTTACGACTCCGAGGCTGATGGTCACAGGCTTGTCGATAGCTGAGCCCGCTACCCAGGTCTGCCTTGCTTCAACTCTGGCGCGGAGCGTTTCCGCAACCTCCAGGGCGCCGTCAGCGCTTGTCCCCGGAAGCAGAACCATGAATTCCTCGCCGCCATACCTCGCGGCCAGATCTCCAGGGCGATGCAACGTGTCCCGCAGGACGCCGGCGAGCAATTTTAGGCGCTCGTCGCCGCACTGATGCCCATACGCGTCGTTAAAGGCCTTGAAGAAATCGATGTCGATCATGATCAACGCGAGCGCCGTTCCGGCGCGGCATGCGCGGCCCCATTCGGCGTCCAGGACCTCTTCGAAATGCCGGCGATTCGCGATGCCGGTCATGCTATCCAGGCGGGACATGCGCAGCAATTCGCGATTGGCCTGCTGAAGTTGCTGAGTGCGCAGCTCCATAAGCTGCAAGCGTTCTTCCAGCGCCCGAATAGTATCTCTCTCTCCCGTCTTGCTTCGCCGCCGGCCAAGCCAATAGCGAGTCGCCCTTCCAAGGGTCAGGACGAAATCCCATAGGGCATAAAACCAAGGAGTTATGGAAGAATCCTGCTTCATACGCAAAATCAAAGCCAGCTCTAAGACCCCCGTAAATCAGGGCTCCGATCCTCTTGTACGCCCGTTTCAATCCCCGCGCTGTTCAATATTGAACAAGGTTGGAAATAAATCCTCGAGTCCTTACACGGCCAATTCGGCAATGACCAGGGGCTGCTTTTCGGACATGCGCCTCGACGCCGAAGACGATTCTAACCGCTCTCTCGCTTACTCCTCGTCGCAGGTTTCTTAGCTTTCTCGTTGGCTTTCTTCTTGTCGGCCGCCAGCCTCAGCACGTCGCCCGGTTGACAGTCGAGCATGTGGCAGATTCGCTCCAGAGTGGAAAAATTGATGCCCACCGACCTGCCCTTCTTCAACCGCCACAGCGTGGAGTGACTGATGCCCGTTCCCTTTGCCAGCCAATAGAACGTCTGTCCGCGCTCCGCCAATAGCTCGTCGACGCGAATTTCAATCAAAGCTGCGCCCTCCTCTTCTTACGTTGCTATTTATCATAGGCGAATAATATATCACATATAGAATATAGGTTGTACTTGACATATAGCTTTGGCTAGCGTAGAGTTGTGCATGACCGGAGCCTAGCTTACTCCCTTCTTAGATCCTCTGGAATTAACCAGACGACCTGACGCCCACAGCCTTATCAACCATGAAACGAAGGATATGTTCCCCCTGTACGGTCTAAGAGTTGCGCGGATTGCCGCCCGCACTGGAAAGCCGCCCAGACCTTTGATGTACTGCGGTTCTTGTTCTTCGTTGAAGAATCCAAAGGGAGATCGGAGCAAGTTATGACAACTAATATCAGACCCCTGCATGACCGCGTCATTGTGAGGCGTATTGAAGAAGCTGAGCAGGCGCGCGGCGGCATAATCATTCCTGACTCGGCGAAAGAGAAGCCGCAGGAAGGCGAAGTAATCGCCGCCGGCGAAGGCAAGTACACGAAGGACGGAACCCGCCAGGCCCTCGACGTTAAGGTTGGCGACCGCGTCCTATTCGGCAAATACACCAGTTCTGAAATCAGGATCGATGGTGAAGAGCTGTTGATCATGCGCGAGGACGAGATTCTCGGCATCATCACGCGCGCAGGCGCGGCGGCAGGCTCCGCCGACGGTAAAAAGAGAGGCAAGTAGTTTCCAAACCGGTTCCGGTTGCGGGCCACTGCCTGCAATTTGACCAGGAAAAGAGGCAATCAATATGGCAAAGCAGATAGTTCAGGGCGGGGAGTCGCGCGCGGCAATTTTGCGCGGCGTCAACCAACTCGCCGATGCGGTGAAAATCACTCTCGGTCCGAAGGGGCGCAACGTCGTAGTCAATAAGAAGTTTGGCAGCCCGACGATCACGAAAGACGGCGTGACGGTGGCGAAAGAGATCGACCTCGAAGACGCAATGGAGAACATGGGCGCGCAGATGGTGAAGGAAGTCGCATCCCGGACTTCGGACGTCGCCGGCGACGGCACGACCACCGCGACCGTTCTCGCACAGGCGATCTTCCGCGAAGGTGTGAAGACCGTCGCGGCGGGCGCAAATCCCATGGCGCTGAAGCGTGGTATTGATAAGGCAGTTGAACGGGTGACGGCGGAAATCAAGAAGCTGGCGAAGCCAGTCAAGGGCGACATGATCGCCCAGGTCGGCACGATATCCGCGAACGGCGATGCGGCAATCGGCGAGTTGATCGCGGAAGCGATGAGCAAGGTCGGCAAGGACGGCGTCATCACGGTCGAAGAATCGAAGACCATGGAGACAGACCTGGAGTTTGTCGAAGGCATGCAGTTTGATCGCGGCTACCTTTCGCCTTACTTCGTGACTAATCCGGAAAGCATGGAGGCAGTTCTGGAGAATCCCGTGATTCTCATCAGCGAGAAGAAGATCACGTCGATGCGGGACATCCTGCCCCTGCTGGAGCAAACCGCCAAGCAAGGCAGACCGATGCTGATCATCGCGGAAGACGTCGAAGGCGAAGCGTTGGCTACCCTCGTGGTGAACAAGCTGCGCGGCTCGCTCAACGTCGCGGCGGTGAAGGCTCCAGGCTTCGGCGATCGTCGGAAAGCGCAGCTCGAAGACATCGCCGTTTTGACCGGAGGCAAAGTCATCAGCGAAGACCTTGGCATCAAACTTGAGAGCGTCAAGCTCGAAGACCTGGGCGGCGCCAAGAAGGTGACGATTGATAAGGACAACACGATTATCATTGATGGCGCCGGCAAGATCGCCGACTTGCAAGGTCGAGTGAAAACGCTCAGGGCTCAAATTGAAGATACGACGGCGGACTACGAACGCGAGAAGCTGCAAGAGCGGTTGGCGAAACTCGTCGGCGGCGTAGCGTTGATTCGCGTCGGCGCCGCCACCGAGACCGAGCTCAAAGAAAAGAAGGCCCGCGTTGAAGACGCGATGCACGCGACGCGCGCGGCGGTCGAGGAAGGCATCGTGGCCGGCGGCGGCGTGGCGTTTCTGCGCGCGGCAAAGGCGCTCGACAAATTCAAGCTTTTCGAGCCGAACGAAGACGGCCATGTGACCGGCGATGTGGACGAGCAGATCGGCGTCACGATCGTCAAGCGAGCACTGGAAGAGCCGCTTCGTCAGATCGTACAGAATGCCGGGAAAGAAGGCGCGGTGATTGTCGAGAAGGTTCGAGCCGAAAAGAACCCCAACTTCGGCTACAACGCCGAGACCGAGGAGTTTGAAGACCTGGTTGAGGCCGGCATTATCGACCCCGCGAAAGTCACACGCTGCGCCCTGCAAAATGCAGCCTCCATCGCGGGTTTGATGCTCACCACCGAAGCGCTCATTTCCGAAATCCAGGAAGCGGATAAGTCCCGCGCCCAGTCCGCAGGTATGGGCGAAGGCATGGGCTACTAAGGCGCGACGACCCGGATGTAAAGCGGTCGAGAGGAGAGTTCGGCGCAACTCTCCTCTCGACCCTTTCCTGGCATACATCAACCCATCAAGGCGCAGCACCCAATAGGATCAGCAAATTCCGTCTTAGATGCGAGTTAATTGCATGCAAGTGTTGAAAACATTGACGGCGACCCCTAATTAACGTGAGTCAATTATGGCTCGATTTGCCGGCCGCCTCCCGCCATGAGACCCCCGTTGGCCGAACCTCAGAACCAGAACTCCGAACTCGGAACTCGGAACACCCTTCTCAGCACCCAGCACTCAGCACCCAGCACCCAGCACCCAGCACTCAGCACTTCCCCGGGGACTTCTTCTTCTCCATTTGAAATGCCGGAGCGCCTTCGTTTACACTTCGCTCTTGCGTCACCTGGATTAAGGGCGTCATCACAAAAGAAAGCTGTTCAAGAAGAACGAAGTGGCCACAGTGGCCGGGATGGCCGGTACTTTCGGCAATGCCGGGCTGCTTGTTTTTTCGCTCTTAATCGGGGCGCTCGTGCTGAGGATCGGTTACACGCCATTCTTCACCTGCCTTGGTTTGCTGGACGTCATTGGCGCGGTGATTTTGTGGACCGTGGTTAGGACCGATGTGAAACCTGCCGAAGCGGTCGGGGCCTACGAGCCTACATGACAACTTTGATTCAAAATCCGATTCTACGAGGCCGCCTTCACCTGCAAAAGCGCGAACACAATCCCGAGCTTCACGATGAGAAATCAGCAGGCGCTCTACCCCATCAAGGAGTATCAAACCGCACAACCGGAGTTATAAAAGTGAAGAAGAATTGGCTCAGTTTCTGCATCATCCGCGCAGGGATATTTGTCGCGGTCATCAGCTTTCCCGTCACCCTGAAGGCCCAGGCGAATGATTGGACCGAGTCATTTCCGCCGTTCAAGATCGCGGGGAATCTCTACTACGTTGGCAGCAAAGGTCTCGCCAACTATTTGATCACCACTCCGCAAGGTCACATTCTTATCAACAGCGATCTCGAAGACAACGTCCCTCTGATCCGGGCGAGTGTGGAGAAGCTGGGATTCAAGTTCAGCGACATTAAGATCCTTCTCATCAGCCATGCGCACTGGGACCACAACGCCGCGAGCGACACCATCAAAAAGCAGACCGGAGCGAAGTACATGGTTATGGACGCCGATGTCTCGGTCGTCGAATCGGGCGGCAAGACCGACTTTCAGTATGGCAACGTTCCCGGCAGCCTCTATACACCCACCCGGGTGGACCGCGTGTTACACGATGGCGATGAGGTTACGTTAGGCGATGCCGTTCTGGTGGCGCATCTTACTCCTGGCCATACGAAGGGCTGCACGACATGGACAATGAGAGTACAGGAGGGTGGTAAAACCTACAACGTGGCGATCATCGGCAGTCCTAATGTGAATCCCGGCTACCGGCTCGTGAACAACTCGGCCTATCCGCAGATCGCGGCCGATTACAAAAAGATGTTTCGCGTCCTGAAATCCTTGCCCTGCGACATCTTTCTCGGCGCGCACGGCAATTACTTCGATCTCGAGACGAAATACCCGCGGCTCAAGGACGCCGGTGTTGCCGCCTTCATCGACCCTGAAGGCTACAAGAAGTATGTGGCCGAGAAAGAGGCAGCGTTCAAGGCCGAACTTGAAAAGCAAAAGAAGGCTCCGCCGAGATGAGTGCGCGGTTGCGTTTCACCGACGGGAGTGAGCTTCCGCTCCCGCGTAAATCTCTCAACCAGAAAGGGCGGCGCTTGCCCCAGCGATTTTTCCTCGAAGAAGCGCTGATCACTTTGCAGGCGGCTTCGTCGTTTACAACACTGCGTTTGTTGGTTCGCGCCCAGGGCAGATAGAAGCGATCGACGAAATCCGACAGCAGCATCGATCCCACAGCCCCGTATGTGCCCTGGTGGACGCTGTCAACTCCGCCCGCTCCGCTTCCAACGCCTCCGTCTTTGTGCGGCAGGTAGCGCTCGGCCCTACCGCGAAGCTTTTTCAACGACAGCTAAAGAGGAGCTCGCGCGCCACAATAATCAGCTTCAAACAGCAGATGCGTGGGTGGCTGGCTCTCATTTCCAAGGCCAAGGCCCAAAGGCAGGTATTCGCATTCACTTGCTGTGGAGATGTCATCAGAGACCTTCGAGTTCTTCGGATGCCTTTTCGACAGTGCGCTTGGCCTCATCCACAGCCTGCGCCGCTTCTCCAGCCTCGGCCGCGATACGCTCGGCATGTTGGGCTGCATCTTCCGCTGCCGCGCTTGCCTTCTTGAAGCGTTCCTCTGCTTCACGCAGACTCTTCGCGGCCTGGCTCGCCTGCGCGTCGGCTTCCTTCGCCTCTGCATGCGCCTTCCTCTGCGCCGCCTCCAAACGCTGGGCTCTGGTGCGCGCCTCGGTCAGCGCACTTTTGGCATCCTGCAAACGGACTTTGGCGGCGGCTAGTCTTGCGCGGCGGGTCTCTTCAATCTGATGGTCCTTTTGCACGCTGCTGGCTCGCGGGGCCTTTTGCGGCGTTGCCGGTGCGCCGGCTAAGGTTTGTGAGGGGGTTGACCTCGCCGGGTGCTCCGTCCCCGCCGTTGCGCTTGCGGCCGGAATCAATGAGGCGAGCAACTCGAAACCTGGAGGGTCTACGTCGTGAGTCAGGCGCCCTGGCGTCGGACCACCGGAAAGCGCCGCATAGGCGGAGACCGCCTCGAGGGTGGTGATGATGCGGTGTATCGCATCCGGCGCCGGGTTATGACCGGCATCGCGCAGCAATGCTGTCGCCAGGTCCGACAGATTGGAAAGCGCGTCGCGCCTCGCGTCGAGCGATCCGCGCATATCGGCGATCTTTCCGGCGGCGCCCGAGATCTGGGCCTGGCGAAAGCGCTGACCTGTTGCGAGCAGTTGATCCAATGCTTCGCGATGATTCCAGTGAAGCTGGTTGACGGCCCACGCTGTGACCGAAGGCTTGGCCAGAGCCTTTACGACGTTCGCGTCGTCGACATGCCCGCCCTTCTTCAACCGCGCGGCGAGATCATTGCGTGATCCAATGAACTCCGCCAATGGGAGCTTGAACAGGGCATCTACGTCATCGTCAAGCTTCGCCTCGGTCTCGGTTCCGATGCCCTTTTCGTCCCTCTCACTCTTGCCGCTGTGTTTCACTATTGAGTTTTACTTGGTCTTGATCAATCGCTTCCCGCGAAACGAGATTGTTTCGCCGGGTTTCATCTCGTAAAAATCGATCTTTAGCCTTTTCAGTTCGGCGGCGAAGCCCTCAGCGTTCTGAACGATCCCCGGAGAGGTTCCAAAATGCTGCGGAATCGCCACTCTCGCGCGCACCGATTGCGCCGCTTTCGCTGCCATCTTCGGCTCCATTCCGAAGTGTCCTCCGATGTTCAGCAACGCAACATCTATCGAGTAGTTCTCACCGATCGTCTCCATGTCCTTGAAGTAAGCCGTGTCGCCCGAGTGATAAATCACGGGACCGTTCTTGATAATGATAACGAAGCCGGCGGGAGTCCCGCCGTACGCTCGCTCAGGCTCATTAGGGCCAGCTTGCGGATTAAAGACGCTGCTTGAATGAATCGCCAGAGTCATTGCGACAGTTGCTTCGCCGCCGGCAATTTGAATTTCGCCGCCGATGCCCATGATGGCGTCGGTCTCGGCTTGCTTGCCGGGAAAACCCGCCAGCTTCACCAGGTTGCCGGCCAATTCAGGGTTGCAGATCAGCACAGCTCCGGTTCTTTTTGCGATCTCAACCGCATCGCCAACGTGGTCGCGGTGTCCATGCGTGAGAAGTATGTAATCGACTCTTGAAAGCGCGGCTAGTGGATCTTTACCGTCTTTGGCTTCAGGGTTGGACGGATTTCCGAGCCACGGATCAATCAATAGAACTTTACCGTTTGGGGTGGTAATGGAAAAAGCAGCGTGCCCGTGCCATTTCAGTTTTGTTTCCTGGGCCGCGGCCTGTGTCAGCGAGCCAAGCAACAGAATCACCAGGGCAACCAGCAGCGCCGATCCCGTTCGGGGTGGGGCAACCTCCGGCCAAACCCACTCCGTCGCAACCACGAACAATGGCCTCCGGTCCATGTCGCCAAGCATGCAGGCGGAAACAGCCGGGGTCAAGAGCGATCGTTTGCACCAGCACGCCAACCATCGGAAGGCTTAAGCTGGCGATTCGCTATCAAACTTACAGGATCAAAGACCGCGTCTCGTTTTCTTGAAGTCAGCCAGGCATCATCAAAGCAATCGTTTATGGCCTAACGGCGAGTATTTGAAGCCAAGAACACGGTTGATCATCGCTGCACCCAAGATTGATTCTCGCGTATCATTGGTGGCAATGATCTCAAAGAAGCGGGAGCGAAGAATTAGCTGAGCCAAATCACGCACGCGTAGAGGCGGCCCGCTAACCTGCCGCCTCTACGCGTGGCTGTATCGCATCAGTAAACGAACTTCAAGGCCAGTTGGATAACTCTTGGCCCTCCACCGCCGACTCCCGGCACGCCGCCCGCCACGTCCTGCGTGCGTCTGGATATCCCGAACGTTGGATCAACCAGACTCGCGTCGGGCAGCGCCAGGTTCGTGGTGTTGAATACGTTGAATATCTCCAGCCGCGCCTGGAGCCTCAACTTTTCTCCCACTGGAGTGTCTTTGAATATAGAAAGGTCCATATTCTTGTATCCCGGCCCGGTGAATACATTCCGGCCCAGCGTGCCAAAGCCCTGACCCTGGGGTTCGAGGACCAGCGGTATCCCGGTCTGGGGATCGATGGCCAGGTCTGGATTGATGGAAACCTGGCCGCCCTTTTGGATGAATGCTCCGGGAACGAAATTCGGCCTGATATATCTGCTTCCTGAGACCGATCCGAAAGTGCCCAGCCGAACGGTAAACGGCTGACCGGACTGCAGCGTTGTAATGCCGTTGATTTGCCAACCATCGCGCCAGCGGCTGCCGTGGAAGGGTAAGGCATAGGTATAGCCGGCCGTAAACCGATGGCGCATATCAAACGTCGATAGGCCCCTTTCCTGCCTGAGATTGTTGCTGTCCTGTGCGTAGCCGGTATCACCGGCGAATCCCACCGGGTCGGTCGCGTCATCTATCGACTTCGACCACGTGTATGATGCAAGGAGCGTTAATCCATGACTAAACCGCTTGCTGAATGTGGCTTGCAGCGAGTGATATATTGAGGAAGCCGAGGTCTCCTCCTGAAATATACTCCCTACCGGGAAGGGAGTAAGGTGAAGCAGTTGGGTGGGCCGCCGGTCGTCGGCATTGAACTGATTCGAGATTGGCCGCCCCTGGGAATTCGTTCCCGGGATATAAACAGCCTGATTGATATCCCGGACGCGGAGAACCTTGGAAGACTTGGTCCCTACATAGCCGATAGAGACGACGACAGTCTGCCCCAGCTCGCGCTGCAAGTTGAGATTGAAGTGCTGAGCATATGGCGTACGTAGATTGCGATCGTAGGTGTTCAGAGTTACGGTGCTCAAGGCAAGATCCGAGCTCAGATTGGCTGGGGCGAATACGTTGGCCAACCCGCCCGGCACGCTCGGCGCAATGCTTGAAACCTCCAGGGGATCATTCGGCCGGAAAGTTCTAAGGTATGCGTCAGTATGGACAATCGTATCGTAGTAGATGCCGTAGCCGCCGCGCAGCACTGTACGGCCATCCCCAGTAACGCTCCAGGCAAAGCCGAGCCGAGGCGCAAAGTTGTTATGGTCCCCGTTGTATAGACTCGGGGCGCCGTCCACCCCTGGGGTCCAGAATCCCCTCTCGAACGAGTAGTTCGTGAGCTGATTCGTTGGACTCGACAGAACCGTATTCAACTCGTACCTCAGGCCCAGGTTTATGGTCAGCCGGTGCGACGCCTGAAAGTCATCCTGAATGAAAAAGCCGGGGCTCGCCTGTCTCATTGGCGCGGCCAGGCTCCGCCGAAATTGCCCGCCTATGTTGTTGTTTTGCTCGCCAAGTATGAAGTCAGCAAGGGGGCTAATGTTTGAGGCCGTCCCGAAGAAAAAGAGCGATCCTTGACTTGCCACCGAGGCAGATTCGAACTGCCGGATCAGCCTAATCTCCCCGCCGACCTTGATCGACTGCCGTCCATGCAAGAACGCCACGGAGTCAGATATGTGATAATTGCCCTCCGTTACGTGTACGGGATACTCGTCCACGGTGCCTAATCTGGTAATGCCCGGAATTGTGATTTCATAGATAGGGACTTTAGAAGCCGCCGTGTGGAATCCGAGGTCGGCCGGATTGACAATGGTCTGAGGGTCCAAGAAATCGAAGTGCCTATTGTAACCGAACCGGAAATCGTTGACCGTCTGCCCTTTAAAACTGTGGGTCCAGCCGACCGCGAGGTTATGCGTTCGCGCGCTCTCGCTCAACCCGAATCCGGGAACCGTCGGGGGTGTTAGCGGGGACTCAAAAACGTTGAATATGACGGGTTCCAGGGTGTTGTTGTTCGAAACCAGGTACCTGGCGAATACGACATCGCTGCCGCCGATGATTTGATCGATCCGGGCCATGCCGGAGTCGCTACGAAGATTCAAATTGGGCGACGATATGAAGTTGCCAAAACTGCTCGACACGTTTGGAAGAGGCACGAAGCGCGCGAGTATCGCCGCGGATACCGGATCCACAGCCAGATGAACGACCTGATTTGTGGCCGGATCCGTGAATATGCCCTGCCGTTCACCCAGGGTTGGCACCTGGGAAAACTGCACGACACCCGAGACCAAGCGCTGTCCTTCATAGTTCATCAGGAAGAACGTCTTGTTCTTGATAACGGGTCCACCGGCGGTCACGCCGAACTGGTTGTTGTGAAACGCCGCGGCCGGGAGGTTGGCTTGTGTATCGAAAAAGTTAGCTGCGTTGAGACTTCTGTTTCTAAAAAACTCGAAGGCGCTGGCGTGGAAATCGTTGGTCCCGGTCCTGGTAATAATGTTGAGCACGCCGCCGGAATGATACCCGTATTCCCCTGAGCCAAGATTGGTGATCATCTTGAACTCCTGGATCGCGTCTATCGAAACCTGAGCGGACAGGTTGTCTGAAACGGAGTCGCTGCTATCCACTCCATCGACCAGGAACGTCACGGCGCGGTCGCGCTGCCCGGCGACCGCAAACGGTCCGTTGAGCAATCCACCCTCGGCGCCGCCCTTGAGGGAGGCGGTGGAGCTCACGTTCGCAACAAGCGTCCCGAGTTGGAGGAAGTTTCGGCCATTCAAGGGAAGATCGACAATCTGCTTGTTCGCAATCACAAGCCCAAGCGCGGAATTACTGGTCTCCGTAATCGGCCCGCTGGAGCTCAGCACATTTAGCGTCTCCGCGGCGCCAGCTACGCTGAGCTGAAAATCCGCTCTTGAGTCCTCGTTGACCTGCATGATGAGGAGCCTGGTCACCTTAGTGTAATCATCGGCTTCCACGGTGATTTCGTATTGACCGGGGCTGAGGGAAGTCAAGCGATAGCGCCCATCCGGGCCGGAAACCGTCGATCTGACCTGGTTAGTCCCGGAATTCGTCGCCGTGACTTTCACGGAAGCCAGTGGTTCGCCGGCCTGGTTGAAAATTGTCCCAGTCACGGCGCCGCCCGTTATCTGGCATAACGCACTGCCTGGCGCTCCAAACGCAATGGCGCACAAAACCAACAGAATCGTGGTGAGCCTTTTCATCTATCGTCCTCCTCATCCTTCGTCGTAATTCTTGCCTGGCTTCTTCGCGATTGACTTTGAGGGCGTTGCTTCCAAGTTTCGCCCTGCTCGTTTTCACCGGCCTGCCAGCGAACGCTTCCTCTTATTGGCTCTCGTAAAGCGATTATTCGAGAATGTCCTGAGGCCAGAATCCGGATACTTTCGGCCAAGCCGTAGGCGCCTGCAGGGCAAGCCGTGTGCCGCCGAGCTGCTGGCTGAGGATGCTGCTGGCTCCCTAAGCAACTGGATTGGTTGCGCTTCCCCATTTGGGTCAGCTCATCGTTGAGTAGTCAGCCCGACTGTCATCCCGTGGCCGATTTGAGCCGTCGATATCGTCACCCTCCGATCAGAGAGCGCCCCAGTCCGCCCTTAGTCGCCCCAGTGCGGATCTCTTGATTCGCACCTTTTCTCCTCAATCTGCGTTTGGGTAATCGAATCCAGAGCTATCTCGCGGCGCTTGCTGAGCAGACTGGGCTTGCCCTTTTGCGTCCATATCCAATCTTGCGGATTTGCTGGTCTCTTTTCGTGGGGGCCAGATTCGCCGTTTTTCATTCATTTCTCATCCTACGCTCATTCTATTCGCTTCAATCTGGCGTATAGTTCAACACGTAGGCGAGCACGACGCTTGCGTCGGCCGGGCTCTTTGCCCCCGAGGCTGGCGGAAGTGCGATCAAAAACGATAACGAAAAGGAGAGAAGTCCATGCCATTGATCAACGTTAAGGTCATCGAGGGAGTCTTCACGGATTCGCAAAAACGAGAGATGGTCGAGAAGCTAACAGATGCCATGGTGGAAATTGAAGGGGAAAACATGCGGCCGGTCACCTGGGTAGTGGTGGAAGAAGTCGCGAGCGGAGCGTGGGGCATCGGCGGAAAGCCGCTTACGACAGAAGATGTCAAGGCCCTCGCGGCTGGCCACCCGGGAGCCTGACCGTAGGGCTCTTTCATTTGTTTCACACCTTCTTCCGGAACCGGCGGGTTCGCAGCCGTCTAGCGGCAAATTGAGTGAAGACGGCGGATTTACTATAATGCGCGGCAGATGACGCTTAGGACCGCGCCAACCACTCGCCGCGTCAAGGATCTGCTGGCCGATCGCGCCCACGAAATGTTCGTCGGCCGAAGCGGGGAATTGCGCGCCATGGCGGCGATGCTGGATGGCGGCCCGCGAGTGCTGTTCGTCCATGGCGTTGCCGGCATCGGTAAATCGACCTTGCTCAGCGCGTTTTCTGAGAGCGCACGGTCGCAGGGCGTCCCGATGGTCAATCTCGACTGCCGGGTCATCGAGCCCACCGAACGCGGACTGCTTCACGAGTTGAGCGTGATTTGTGGGACAAGCCCATCTCATGAAGCGGTCGCCGAACAGCTTGCGGCGCTTGGACCCCGAGTTCTGCTGACGCTAGACAACTACGAAGTGTTCCGCTTGATGGACGCCTGGCTGCGCCGCGTCTTCATTCCCTCGCTTGCCGATCACGTGCGCACGGTCTTTGTCGGCCGGGACCGACCCGCGACCGCGTGGCTGGTGTCGCCGGGCTGGGAGGGATTGGTAGGCACACTTGCGCTCGGCCCGCTCGACGAAGCCGAAGCGGCCGAGATGCTCGTGCGCAGCGGCGCCGACCGGGAGGCGACAGCACAGATCAATTCGTTTGCGAGGGGGCACCCGTTGGCCCTGAAACTCGCAGCCACGGTCACGATGGATCGATCGGGTTCTCACGGCGCCCGAGCCTCGAAAGGATTGCATCGGGTCGTCGAGGAACTCACCCGGCTCTACCTTGCCGACGTTCGCGATCCAGTCACGAAGAGGGCGCTTGAGGCCGCTTCAGTTGTCAGACGCACTACGCTCTCCCTCTTACAAGCCATGACCGCTGAAGCCGCGGTTCAGAGCGGCTTCGAACAACTACGATCGCTTCCGTTTGTCGAAGCCGAGCGCGACGGTTTACGTTTGCATGACCTGGTCCAGCAGTCGATTTCGAGTTCCTTGCGGGCGGAAGATCCAAATCGCTATCAGGAGTACAGGCGCGCCGCGTGGCGGCAACTGCGCACAGAGGCAATGAAGACCGGGCTGCATGACCTTTGGAGGTACACCGCAGACCTGCTGTACTTGATCGAGAACCCGATCGTCCGTGAGGCTTTCTTCCCGGCAGCGGCCCAGGAATACAGCGTCGAGCCTTTTCGCCCGGAGGATGGCCCTGCAGTCCGTGCAATTGCGCGTCGTCATGATCCTCGCGCGGCGGCCGACGTCATTCAACTTTGGATCGAGAAGATGCCCGAGGCCTTCTACGTCGCGCGCGATCAGGAGGGCATGGTGGCCGGCTTCTACCATATGTTCGAATCGAAGGCGGACGCAGTTGCGCTCGTTGACGACCCGGTCGTCCAGCAATGGCTTTTACACCTGCGGGATAACCCCGCAGAGGGGCGGGCGCTTTTCCTGCGCCGCTGGCTCAGCCGCGACGATGGGGAGAGGCCCTCGGCGGTGCAGGCGGCGTGCTGGCTGGATATTAAGCGAACCTACATGGAGATGCGGCCCGATCTCCGGCGCGTGTACCTTGTTTTGAACGATCTTGCTCGCTACGCTCCGGTCGCCCAGCGGCTCTGTTTCCGGCCGGTTGGCGAATGCGTCGATCTCGGCGGAGCCGGATATCAATCCGCGGTGCTTGATTTTGGCCCGCAGTCGGTTGACGGCTGGCTGGCAACGCTCGCCGCCAGGGAGCTTGGCGTCGAGGAGGACTTCCTCGGAGACGACTTCATCGACGAGGGCGCTCACGAAGTAATCGTCGCAGGCGCCCGAGTCAAGCTCACGAAGCTGGAGTTCGATCTCTTCCTGTATCTCTATCGCCGCAAGGGGAGGGTCGTAACGCGGGCGGCATTGATCGAAGAAGTTTGGGGCCAAAAGCAGTCCGGCAGCAATGTAGTTGAAGCCGTAGTCCGCTCGCTGCGAAAGAAGCTTGGCATCGGCGCATCGGCGATCGAGACCATCAGAGGCTCGGGCTACCGCTATCGCGCTTCATGACTGTTAGGCTGAAAGCAAGGGACTGCGGGTTCACACCCGCGGCTTTTCCGGAGACGCGAAAGCAAGCCATTGGCTGCAACAACGCTTGGGTAGGCGCCTTATGGCGGCTATCGATTTCCTTGGCTGCGCGGGCGCTTGCGCGCTGACGGAACGACTATAGCATTGGCACACGAAAAGCTCGCTCACATTTCGGCGCTAACAGGCAGATTTGGGCGCCGAGCTCCAACCGCTGGACACGATTGGACGCTCGGCAACACGTTCGGACGAAAAGAGCGAGAGGATTTCGGAATTCTCTGACAAGATCCGGCGCTCCAAAGATTCCAAGATATGGTAGGCTTCTGCTACGGCGCTAAGACCCACGGTCCACAGCGCCACGACATCCGCGGGAAGTCGAGAGGGGACCAATCCATGGCCGGTCAAGTGGGAATCTCGAAGGCGACAGCAGACCTGTTTCAGATCGCCCTTCTGTCCGACCCGCCGGGCTTGAACGAAGTTCCAGGCCTGCCAAACGCCAGGGTCTCGATTCACGTGGGCCCGCCGGTTCAGATCTCTTGCAGGCGAGCCGGTTACAGGCACACCGGGATCGCGGTGCACGGCGATGTGGACATCATTCCAGCCGACACGCCGAGCATCTGGGAGATGGGCGCGAAAGACACTTTCTTTATGATGAGCCTATTTCCCGAACTCCTGAACGGAGTCGCCGAGGAGTTGGGGCTGGATCCCAGCCGAGTCGAAATTAGAAACCGGTTTCAGATGCGCGACACGCAATTGGAGAATATCGCGTGGGCGCTGAAGGCGGAACTGGAGTGCGGTTATCCTTGTGGCCGAATCTACTTTGACAGTCTGGCGGTATCGGTCGCTGCGCGACTGCTGCTCTGCCACAGCTCGGTCTCCCGAGAACCGAGAAGGATGCATGGAGGCATGCCAGAACGCCGGCTGCGACACGTGCTAGCCTACATCGAGGACAACCTTGGAGTGGGCATTTCGCTTCCCGATATTGCCGCCGTTGCCGGTCTGAGCGCCTCGCACTTCAAGAATCTGTTCCGAGAATCGGTCGGCTTGCCCGTGCACCAATATG
>Ga0207156_10146_pt1 | contig 17251 bp, 13 predicted proteins | sample Alteio_BWMinHeat_24_FD_153514 | JGI IMG/M metagenome (GOLD analysis project Ga0207156, IMG submission 153514) | Enriched cells from forest soil in Barre Woods Harvard Forest LTER site, Petersham, Massachusetts, United States -... | ecosystem: Environmental > Terrestrial > Soil > Temperate forest >...
CGGATCGCACAGGATTTAAGAGCATTTCGGCCGTTGAAGCTGCCCTGGCATCTTCTGCCGCGCCGACCTACTTCGATGAGGCTGTTGTCGACAGTCCGATTGCTCCGGAAAGCTACCTCGACGGCGGAATTTGGGCAAACAACCCTGTCCTGCCGGCAATAGCCGAAGCCGTAAGACATCTAGACGTTCCACTTGATCGAATCGATGTCTTGAGTGTGGGGACGATGGGCAACGAGGCCGACTTCACGGAGTCTCTCGGCAAGGGCAAGGCGGGGTGGGCGCCGACAAGCGCCGACCTGTTCTTTGCAGCCCAGGAACACGCCGCGGCCACACTGGCAAATAGCTTCTTGAGTCTCGCACGTCATTTCCGCGTCAACCAGCAGACACCCAGTGAGATTAAGCTCGACGACAAGGAAGCTATCGACGACATGGCGTTACGCGGAGCCAACGTTGGCCAGGACACATTCGTGACCGTCAGGTCACGTTTCCTGGACGGCTTTCACGCGCCTGATTGGCGGTCGCCGAGCTAGCTGTCCCACACTAGGGGTCTTCATTGACATGCGCGGTTGTAAGGGAACCTGAGACACCGTCGCCAAGAAACGCTCTGCCTATCCCTTGGCAAAGCCTTGCTATTTCAACCGCCAGGTAAGCTACGACCAGAAGTTGCGGAAATCAAGGGCGTGGTGTGGATCGGTATTTCCAGGCACGGCTCGCCTGTACATCAACTCCTGTGGCATTGATCCGAAACCGAAACATCGCCGGACTCACTCCATAATCAGCGGTAATCTCGTCATCGGTGAGTCCGCGGCGCCGAATGTGGACCAAGGCGTCGCGCGGCAAGAGCATGCAGCCTGCGAGCCAATTGGCTTCATCTTCCTGCTCCTTGTTGTAGGTGCGCAGGGTTACCCCACTTTTAGGCGTTACGAACATCATCGATGGCTCATGGCTCAGGATCACATGGGCGATTTCGTGCGCCAGGCTGCTATTCGTTCGGGTCGGCGCATGCGTCGGATTGAGGACGATAAGGTGCTTGTTTCCCTCGGAGACGGTGATGGCGGACCAGGCATCCGAATGATCTTGCATGAGACGGTGGCGAACCTCATCCGGCAATTCGCTCAGTTCCTTCAGCAAGAGGACCGGGATAGCCAACAACTGCGCTATGGCTGCGGGATCGACAGGGGCGTGCGGCGCCAGCCCCAGCTTTCGCCGAATCTTCAATGCGGTTTCCTCAGAAGAAGTCTTAAAACCACGACGAAACATCGGATCGTTGCTCCCGCGATCTGCGTGCAAGTTCCCGTTGAGCGATCAAAATCAGTTGTGCGAGATCATTCGCCGCTTCAGGAGTCAGGAGCACATCTGCCCGCAAATGCACCGCTGCCATGGGATCCGAGGCTGATTCCTCCGATATTTCTAAAATCTCCGCCGGGTCCACCTTCAGCCAGGAACAGAGTTTCCTAAAGGTAAGAAGATCCGGCAGCTTTCCAGCTTCCACCCTTGAAAGCGTCGCCGGACTCACGCCAATCTCATTTGCCACGTCCCGTACGCCGCGGCCGCCTCTTCGTTCCCGTAGCAAGTTGCTCAGGCGAAGAAGGGACATAGATACCTCCCTGTCTCACATGTAAGGATTAATTTGACACACGAATTCAACGGAGCTACGATAGTCGCATCACAGGTAAGACTAACACTCACCGATGATGGGTTGCCAGAATTCGAAAGAAACGGGAACCAGCAGAGGCCGGGACTGGACGTGACAGTTCAACCCATCTTGATTCGTTCCAGCCGCGAAACGGATAGCCGTTTGGTCGTTTGTACAATATCGAGGAGACTGCTGCTGTTCTATGTGCGGCTAGCTCGGGGTTCATCTCGCAATAGCCTTTTCTTTGAGGAGGATCCATCATGGGTCGGCAAACATTTTTTAGCTTCCACTACGAGCGAGACGCATGGCGGGCCGGGCAGGTCCGAAATTGCAACCTGCTCCCCACTAACGATCAACACGGGTTCATTGATTCCGTGGATTGGGAATCCATCAAACGGCAGGGCGATGACGCCATCAAGCGCTGGATCAATAAGCAACTCGACTACACCTCCGTTACCGTTCTTCTGATTGGTGCGGAGACGACAGGGCGCCCGTGGGTACGGCACGAGATCATACAGAGTTGGAACCGCGGCAACGGCCTCGTTGGCGTCAAGATTCACAACATCAAGGATCAGGACCGTGAGACCGACATCGCTGGTCGCAACCCGTTCGACCAGTTCAAGCTGCCAAACGGTACTCAGCTGTCTTCGATTTGCAAAACTTACGATTGGGTCCTCGACGACGGCCGGAACAACCTTGGAACCTGGATTGAAGAGGTGTTCCAAGAACGGTCGAAGTACGGTACGGGCGATCTCATTTGGGGCAACGGAATCAGCCAGAAAGCTCAGCCGGCAAACGTGATTCGGAGTGTCGCAACCTCCACGCCGTTTACGCCGCATTCCCCCTGGTGCGCTGACAATGCTGAAAGCCGGCGATGAGGAGTGGCTTAGTAAGGCACATCCCGGCTTGGCTGTGGCTGACAGGGCTATTCGAGGCACGATAGAGTTCACAGCCTCCTACGACGCTGGCCGACAACTCTTCCGGGTTTTTGACGAAAATGTGGCGGCGGAGACTGACCGCATTGTCTTGGCAGGCAAGTTCACGATTCGTATCGAGGAGAGGAGTGCCAAAGTATTCTCCGCTTTGCCCGCGCTTTTTGTCGAAGAAGTGGAACCCGTTCCCGACCGTCATTTTGGCGCGGACAAGAGCGCCTGCCTGTGCAGCCCTCTCGAAGAGGACGAATTCATCAATCCCGAATTTCAGTTCCAACCTTTTATCGAGAAGCTCGTTGTCCCGTTTCTGTTTGGGGAATTGTTCTATACGCTGTACCGTCGTTGGCCATGGCAGGAGTATGCACACCATGCGACTGGCTTGCTTGAGTCTTACGGTCGGTATGGTGACCCGCCGAAGGCAAAAGCATTTCTCCAGACACTTACAAAATTTAGTGATTCCTGGCCTGCGGTCAGAGCAGCACTCCAGCAGAAGGGCTACATCAAGGGGCATATGCCTTGTTTTTGTTCGAAGAAAGATCAGATCCGCAGATGTCATCCCCAGGCGTTGCGAGGCATCCAGCAACTTCGCGCCGACATTCGAGAGCTGAACATCAATGTCCCGTGAATGTCCTCTGCTGACAGTTGTCGTCTCGTGTGTAGCCGGACCTCCGCCACATCGCACGACCAGCGAGTTCAGATCTAACGGAACTTTACGGATATTCGGAAAAGGTCACCGTGCCTGAGCTAAAGCGATCGATCCCTTTTCGTTTTCCCGAGAAACCACCGGGCTCGTGAAGAACTGTCGGGGAATGCCGGGGCTACTGCTGAGCATTCACAATGATGGTATAGGTCTTCTTGAACACGTCCTACATTTCTATCTTCACGGTCATTTCGTATGGGATCCGCGAAAGCCTGCTTAATGCTTGAACGCGGACACCGACGCCCGTGTGTGGCGGCAAGGCAATGCCGACTCGGAGGCATACCGAGACGACTCAGCAAACGCTGGCCGGCACGTCCTCCCAGCCCGCGGCCCACCAGCATCCGGATCTCAGCCAAACGGTTCGCCTGCTGAGCATGTGGGATTAAGATGCTCGCCCTCGGCCTCCACGACCCAACCCGTCTCTGTTTGCACCGCGTTCCGCAGTGTCAAATCATTCAGATTGGGAAACAACTCCTTGTACGACAACTCCTTGGGCATCCCTTATCAGGATTACCGGGAAGAGTCAGAGTTGCACCAAAGCTGGGCCTGAACCAAAACGACGGAATGGGCGCAGGGGGCTCGCGGTCTGTGCAGAAGCCGCGCCAGGCGCGCACCATCAACCGCCGCATCAGCGTGCTCGCGTCGTACTTCGATTACTGCATCCGCTGCGATACGGAAGACGGCCAGGGAGCGTGGAACGGCCATATCAACCCCGCCTCCGGCAACCCGCTAGCGGAGGTACCGCGTCAGGGCATGGTCGGACGCGATCTGCCTTCGCGTAAACAACTCCGCGATGGATTCCGCTGGCGGACATCTCACACACCTCCCCGGCGCCTTGATCCAGACCGAGATTCAGAAGCTGATCGACACCACTGCGTCCTGGCGAGATACCGTCATGGTAGGCTTCTCCATTGCCGGTCTCCGTATCTCTTGCGTCTCGAGCGCGTCGATAACTTGGGAGCCTATGGCATCCCGCCGGAGACCGGCTCTTCTCATCCCATCTGTTCTTGCGGTGAAGCCTCTAGTTTCGATGGCGGAACAGCCGATGAAATGAGCGGACTAACCGGTCATCGTCAATGGATAGCCTTCGAGGGCAGAGAGTCCGGAGTCGTTCAATTTCAAGGAAAAGTGGTATTCTTCCCGCCAGAGTTTCGCGATCTGACCGGTGACTCTAGAACTGCCGTTGCCGGTGCCGGGAGAAAAGGCCCAAATCGCGAATCCGGGGTCGCTTCATGAAAGTAGAACTAGATCAAACCTTTCTCCGCGACCGAGCCGTCTACGACGAATTGTCGGCTGATGGCGTGAATCCGCGGCCGCACTGGACACACTTAATAGAGTCGCTGCGGGCGATCGGCCCCGAGGAGTTGGGACAACGCTGCGAGCGCGCCGAGCGCCTTATTCGCGAGAACGGGATGACCTATAACATATACAGCGATCCGCATGGGGAAAATCGGCCTTGGAAGATCGACATCATCCCATGGCTGATTCAGGCCGACGAGTGGCGCTTTATTGAAGCGGGCATTATTCAGCGCGCCCGGCTGCTCAGCCTGATCCTCGAAGACCTTTACAGTTCGCAGGACCTCGTTGCGAGTGGCCACTTTCCTCCCGAGCTTCTCTACGCCAATCCCGCATTTCTCCGACCGCTCGTGGGCGTGCCGGTTCTCGCGCACAGTTATCTTCATATGCTAGCAGTCGATCTAGCGCGTTCACCGGACGGACAATGGAGGGCGCTTGCCGATCGCACGCAAGCGCCTTCGGGCAGCGGCTATGCATTGGAGAACCGCACCATCGTCTCCGATGTTTTGCACGATCTATTCCGGACCTCAAACGTACTTCCCCTCGCTCCGCTCTTCCGTGCGCAGCGCGAAGCACTTATGACGCTTGCCCAATGCAACGATCCGCGCGTAGTACTCCTGACCCCTGGCCCGCACAACGAGATCTACTTCGACCACTCGTATCTCGCGCGATATCTGGGATTCACTCTGGTGGAAGGCGCCGACCTAACAGTGCGTGATCGGCGCGTATACCTCAAAACCGTCGACGGGTTGGAGCAGGTAAATGTGATTCTGCGCCGGGTGGACGATGGCTTTTGCGATCCTCTCGAGTTGCGGAACGATTCGCTTCTCGGTGTCGCGGGCAGCGGCCTGATTGAGACGGCCGCCATCATGCCTTTTCTTCCCGGCCTTTCCAGACACCTGATTGGCGAGGAGCTGAAGCTTCCCTCCGTCGCCACCTGGTGGTGCGGGCAGCCATTCGCTCTCGATTGGGTGCTGAATCATCTCGATTCTGTCGTAGTGAAGCCAGCGCTTCCATCGCGCGGTATGGAGCCCGTATTCGGAGCCAGGCTGGAGCAAGCCGCAAAGAAAAAGCTTGTGACGCAATTGCGTGCACACCCTCATGAGTATTTGGCACAAGAGCAGATCAATTCGTCCAAGGCTCCGGTTTGGGATAACGGACTTCTTCACTCGCGGAGCGTGGTATTGCGAGCCTACGTGCTTAATACTGGCAACGGGTGGACTGCGTTTCCCGGAGGATTGGTGCGAGTCGCCGGAGCGGACGGATCGGTATTTTCGATGCAGCGCGGCGGGCACAGCAAGGATGCCTGGGTGTTATGGGACGGCCCCATAGATACGTTCGGCATGCTGCACCCCCGCAATCAACCCGTTGCGTTGCTGCGCAAGGCGCCAAGTGTGCCAAGCCGCGCGGCTGAGAGAGTTTTCTGGTTAGGACGATATGTCGAGCGGGCGGAAAACACAGCGCGGATCGTCCGTTCGATGATCACCCGCGTGCGGCGCGCCGACGAGGCAGAGCTAGGGTACTTGATTCGGCTATACGGTTGTCTGAGATCACCGGATGCGTTAGCCATACTTCCGCAGCAGCATCGGTTAGGGTCGGAAGACTCGCAGCTCGGCGCTCGGCCCTGGCCTGAGTCAGTTTGGTTTTTGTCACGGGGGAGTAAGTTGCCCAAAGCTAAAAACAAGCAGCCCACGTTGCTCCAATTCAAGAAGGAACTGATCTCCGTGATTACCGATGTCAAACGAACCGATAGTCTGGCCTTTACGCTGTCGGAAGTCTCTCGCGTTGGCGGCGCTGTTCGAGAACGGTTATCGGCTGACATGATGATACTCATCGGCCAGCTCCGGGATTCGATCCCAGATGAACGTTCTGCGAAATTTATCGAGTATCCAGCGATACTAACCCTTTGCCTGGAATTGCTTTCCAAATTTTCTGTGATGAAGCTCGAAAACGACGACCGGGGATTGGGCTGGTTGTTTGTCAGTATCGGGCGACGTCTTGAGCGCGCGATCAACCTCTCGAGACAACTGCGCGAGATCACCACACCGCTCGCTGAGACGGACTGGTCACTTTTGCTCGAGGTGGCAGACAGTTCCACGACCTACCGAACGCGATATTTTACAGCTTTGCAACCGGTAGCCGTGTTGGATTTATTGATGGCGGATGAGACGAATCCCCGGTCTTTGGACTTTCAATTGAGCCACCTCACGGATCTCTATCAAAAGCTTCCCAGGCACCTGCCGGATGACTTGCAGGCGATGCGTGACACACTGGCATTGCTACGCAGTTTTGATTTGCAAGAGTTCAAGTACCCGTTACCAGGTACGGCGGCAGTGGCGAATGGCTCGGTTGGGCTATCCAGGCTTCAGACCTTCATCAGAGAGCTGGAACGATTACTACCTTTGTGGTCGAATAACTTATCGAAAAGGTACTTTACCCACGCTCGCACGTTGCCGAGTACTATAGGCCAATGATTTATAGGATCGTTCACATAACCACGTACAAATACAAAAGCATTGTGTCGGTCGGAAACTACGTGGCCTACCTCACACCGCGGACTTTGATTCAACGCCAGTTGGCGCGGAGCGAACTGCTCATCCAACCACCCCCGGCAACACGTAGCGAGCGGCTGGACTATTTCGGGAATCTCCTCTGCCTTTTCACCATTCAGGAGCCGCACATGGAATTAACGGTGGAGGCGCGAAGCGAGGTCATAATGAAGGGGCGTTCGACTCCATGGCCGCAACAGTCGCCCCCTTGGGAAGAGGCTGCCGGGTTGCTGTTCAACGATCAAAGTCCTGCGGGACTCAAAGCCTACCAATTTGGATTTGAATCGCCGCGCATCAGGCTGAGGCCGGAGTTTGCCTCGTATGCGCATCAGTCGTTTACTTACCAGCGACCGATGCATGAGGGGCTTCTGGATTTGACCGCACGGATACACAGTGACTTTCGCTTCGACAAAAAAGTGACCAGTGTTCGGACACCTGTTGAAGAGGTTTTTCGGAAGCGGCGGGGCGGGTACGAGGATTTCGCTCACTTGCAAATTGCCTGCCTACGGTCGGTAAATGTGGCGGCTCGTTATGTATGCGGATACCGTGGAATCGATCTAACGCTTAGCCGACCGAGACCGGCGAAAGCCGATGCCCCCCATGCGTGGGTGTCTGCGTATTGTCCGAGAATCGGCTGGCTGGACATGGACCCTACGGACAACCTCACCCCATCGAACTCCCATGTAACGCTCGCTTGGGGACGAGATTCCAGTGATGTAATTCCGCTACGCGGCTCGATTCTGGGCGGCGATGCTCATACGCTCAGAGTCACCGTTGACATTGAGGCGCTCGATTTCTAGACGTCGGCGGCGCGCAAGTTGCTCTCGATGGCGTCGAGGCGGGACGGGTCCTTTCCGTTTAAGTGCCGCGCATCGGCTGTTAGTTTTTCGAAAACCTTCGTGGGCCAAACCGCCCAAGATGAAGGAAGTGCACCCGGCCTAACCTGTCTCCGGCGTTGACCGTCCTCCCGTCGGGCGCCACAGCACAAGGATATAAGGCTCCGTCTACGCTAAACGTTGCGAGCAGCTTGCCCGTCTTCAACTCCCAGACTTTCAGGGTCTTGTCCAGTGAGGCAGAAACCGCAAGTGCGTCATCCGCCGTGATGGCCACCGATTGAACCCCACCGGTGTGACCCTCAAGCGAGTGCAGCAGCTTGCCCGTCTTCAACTCCCAGATCTTTAGAGTCCAGTCATCCGAGGCCGAGATCGCCCACGAACCATCAGCCGTAGTTGCCACTGCATGAACCCCGCCCCTATGACCCTCAAGCGAGTGCAGCAGCTTGCCCGTTCTCAATTTCCAGACCTTTAGGGTCCTGTCCCGAGAAGCCGAGACCGCTCGCGCGCCATCCGCCGTGATGGCAACTGCATTGACCGAGAAGCTGTGACCTCCCAGCGAACATAATAGCTTGCCTGTCTTCAACACCCAGACTTTCAGGGTCTCGTCATCCGAAGCTGAAACTGCAATAGCGTCATCCGCAGTGATGGCCACCGCATGGACTCCTCCGCTGTGGCCCTCCAGGGAGTGCAGCAGCTTGCCCGTATTCAACTCCCAGACCTTCAAGGTGCTGTCTTCCGAAGCCGATATCGCTCGCGAACCATCCGCAGTGACGGCCACGGCATGAACTCCGCCGGTGTGGCCCTCGAGGGAGTGCAGCAGCTTGCCCGTCCTCAACTCCCAGACCTTCAGGGTCCAGTCATCCGAAGCCGAGACCGCCCGCCCGCCATCCGGTGTGAGAGCCACCGCACGGACCCCGCCGCCGTGACCCTCCAGGGAGTGCAGCAGCCTGCCCGTCTTCGATTCCCAGACCTTCAGGATCCTGTCATCCGAAGCCGAGACCGTTCGCTCACCGTCCGCCGTGATGGCTACCGCACGGACCAGGTCGCTGTGACTCTCCAGCGAGCGCAGAACCTTACCCGTATTCAACTCCCAGACCTTCAGTGTGTTGTCTTCCGAAGCCGAGACCGCCAGCGAATCATCCGCCGCGAGAGTGACCGCACGGACCCCGCCGCTGTGACCCTCCAGCGAGTGCAGAAACTTGCCCGTCTTCAACTCCCAGACCTTCAAGGTCATGTCATCCGAAGCCGAGACGGCTAGCGCGTCGCCCACCGTGATGGCCACCGCATCGACGGAACCGGCGTGACCCTCAAGCGAATGCACCAGCTCGCCGGTCTTCAATTCCCAGACTTTCAGGGTCCTGTCCCAGGAAGCCGAGACCACCTGCCTGCCATCCGCCGTTAGGGCCACGGCGTTGACCGAGAAACTGTGGCCTTCGAGCGAGTGCAGCAGACTGCCCGTTTCCAACTCCCAGACGTTGATGGTCCTATCCCAGGAAGCAGAAACCGCCAGCGCGCTATCCGCTGTGATGGCCACCGCCCGGACCCCGCCACTATGGCCCTCAAGTGAGCGCAACAGCTTGCCCGTCTTCAACTCCCAGACTTTCAGGGTCTCGTCATTTGAAGCCGAGACGGCCAGCGCGTCATCCGCCGTGATGGCCACCGCATGGATTCCGCCGCCGTGACCCTCAAGCGAGTGCAGCAGCTTGCCCGTCTTCAACTCCCAGACTTTCAGGGTGCTGTCATCCGAAGCCGAGATCGCTCGCGAATCATCCGCCGTGATGGCCACGGCATGAACTCCGCCGCTGTGGCCCTCGAGGGAGTGCAGCAGCTTGCCCGTCCTCAACTCCCAGACCTTCAGGGTCCAGTCATCCGAAGCCGAGACTGCTCGCCTGCCATCCGCCGTGAGAGCTACCGCATGGACTCCGCCGCCGTGACCCTCCAGCGAGTGCAGCAGCTTGCCCGTCCTCAACTCCCAGACCTTCAGGGTCCAATCATCCGAAGCCGAGACCGCCCGCCCACCATCCGCCGTGATGGCTACTGCATGGACCCCGCCGCTGTGACCCGCAAGCGAGTGCAGCATCTGACCGCCCTTCAATTCCCAGATCTTTAGGGTCCTGTCCAGAGAAGCCGAGATCGCCCGTGCGCCGTCCGCTTTGATGGCCACAGCTTGGATCCCGCCGGTGTGGCTAACGAGCGAGAGCCGCGGCTTGCCCGTCTTCAACTCCCAGACCCTCAGGGTCCGGTCATCCGAAGCCGAAACCGCAAGAGCGTCATCCGCCGTGATGGCCACCGCTTGAACCCCGCCGCTGTGACCCTCAAGCGAGTGCAGCAGCTTGCCCGTCTTCAACTCCCAGACCTTCAGAGTCCGGTCATCCGAGGCCGAAATCGCCCAGGAACCATCCGCTGTGATCGCCACTGCATGAACCCCGCCGGTATGACCTTCCAACGAGTGCAGCAGCTTGCCCGTCTTCAACTCCCAGACCTTCAGGGTCTCGTCCTTCGAAGCCGAGACGGCTCGCGCACCATCCGCCGTGATGGCCATTGCCCGGACCCCGCCACTATGGCCCTCAAGCGAATGCAGTAGCTTGCCTGTCTTCAACTCCCAGACTCTTAGGGTCTCGTCATCCGAAGCCGAAACCGCCAGAGCGTCATTCGCCGTAATGGCCACCGCTTGGATTCCGCCGCCGTGACCCTCCAGCGAGCGCAGCAGCTTGCCTGTCTTCAACTCCCAGACGTTCAGGGTGCTGTCATCCGACGCCGAGATCGCTCGCGAATCATCCGCCGTGATGGCCACCGCATGGACTCCGCCGCTGTGACCCTCCAGAGAGTGCAGCAGCTTACCCGTACTCAACTCCCAGACTTTCAGGGTCCAGTCATCCGAAGCCGAGACTGCCCGCCCGCCATCCGCCGTGAGAGCTACCGCATGGACTCCGCCGCCGTGACCCTCCAATGAGTGCAGCAGCTTGCCCGTCCTCAACTCCCAGACCTTCAGGGTCCAATCATCCGAAGCCGAGACCGCCCGCCCGCCATCCGCCGTGATGGCTACTGCTTGAACCCCGCCGTTGTGACCCGCAAGGGTTCGTAACAAGGGGCCACCCGGCCCAATGAGGGTGGACCTGAACGGGGAGAGTCCAGACGCGTCCTTACTCTCTGCGGCTTGGCGTAAGAGCCGCTGAATTGAAGGTGCATCGCTTGCAAGCAGACGGCCCAGGAGTTGTGTTGCAAGCTGTAACTTGCCATTAGTGGTGGCGAGCACGTGCGCCGAGAGCTGAAGGGCCCCCTGCACCAGTGTGCATTCTGTGTCGTCGTCAGTTCGATAGTCATAGTCGGCAGCCAAAGCACCAATGTCGGTGACCTCCAACTTTCGGCGGATCCACTCAAAATCCAACAGCAGCTCGCGTAGTTGTCCAACCCGCACAGCTTCCGCTAGATGATAGGCGAGAAAGCGCCATGCGTATTCATTCGGCAGCTGGTAAGGATCGACCCATGCATCGACCAGTTTTCCGTGTATCGCGCTCACAACCGGCAGCTCGCTTACAAGAACTTTTCGCATTACATCATGTAGTCGAATGGAGCGCGCAGTAAGGTCGAAGCTTAACAAAAGGGAAAGCTCATGCAGGCGAGCGCATAATTCTTCCGTATCCAATTCGTCCATACTTCCTGTTGCGCTCCATAGCTGTGCGATCGTAGTTAGTGGGACATCTGTGTCTTCCGGAAAAATGGCCAGCTCGGCGTAGCGGTCTCGCTCCTGATCGCTCAGAAGCTCGAAACTCACGTCCAACGTCCTGGCCACAGCCTGATCGCGGGCTTGGGGGTCGCGAGCATCAAAGGCGATGAGTCCGCGTCTGGCAAGGGCTTTATCCGCGTACTCCAGAGCTGCACGTAACGGCTGGTTCTGTCTCTGCACACGCTCCCGCAGCACGCTACCCACTAGCCGCAGCAACAAGGGCCATTCCCCTAGCTTTGCCGCCAGAAGACGAAGCTGGTCTGCCAGCTCTCTCCCGGAATTCAAACCCGCTGCCAGCAGCTTGACCGCTTCATTCTGGCGCATTGCGTCTACGTTGACCAAGTGAGTCTTAGCAGGAAGAGTCACGAGGTTTCGGGTGGTAATCAACCGCGCGCAACGTTTGCCGCCCCTGAGAAAGGGCCGCAGATGGGCGCCGTTCCACAAGTCGTCAATCACCAACAGGATGTCGCGATCCGCCAACAGTTCACTCAGCCGAGTGGACGCCGCTTCTACTTCCATGAAGCCAGGCCTTTCTCCACTCAGCACCTCGATCAGCTCAACTATCTTCAGCGTTAGATCGCCCGGGTGTTCGCCCAGCGTGATCCATAGAACGCCGTCGTCAAAGACTTCCTGAATCCGTTCATCGTGGCACAGAGCCCGGGCCATTGTTGTTTTGCCGAACCCTCCGGCCCCCTGCAGAGCCGCCGTTATGGCGACGGGCTCTTCGCGTTCTTCGTCGCGCAAAAGTCGCAGCAACTGGTCAAACTCATACGGACGTTCGACAAAGTTCTCTGGGAGATCCTCCGCCATGAAGGGCACGCGGCGCGTTTCGCAACGCGTGTTGAGATCGTTGATAAACCGTTGCCACTGGCTTGGGGAAGTAAGTTCCTTTAGCCCAGCGTCGTATCCCAAGTTGTGTATGTGCAGGTCGGCGATCCAGCGGGGGAGGCTGGTGTAGTCAAGCTGGTTGGTGCCCTGAACCGGACAGACGCAAACGCCCTTCTGTCGAGCATAGCGCCACTCTTTGCGTACCGTCACCGAGTTCATGGCGTCGGGCGTCAGGACGAGGACCATGTATTCAACTTGATCGAGAGCATCCGTAATCTGAAGCCACCAGTCGCGACCACCACGTTCGGAGATAACGTCTTGCCAAAGGGTGGTTTCTGGGTGCTCTGCTTCGAGACGTTCACGCAGTTGGGTGGCTAAAGTTGCGCCGTCAGAACGGCAGTATGAAATGAAGACTTGGGGCTTGCTCTGCATTTGCGCGTAGGGTAGCAGTTTTGGTAGCAAGATCACAGGACATTAACTTTGACGGAAGGGTTGACAGAAGGCTTTCGAATCGGTTTTGCGCGCAGGAAAAGGCCCAACCCTTTGGCGGTCAGATGATTGGCGCTCAGTTCGAATTTGCACATGACGAGACCACCACGGTAAGGATTCGTGTTGGATTGTCACACTGCCACCTGTGCTGTGCGCGTTATTGGAGATCGCGAGAGCCCGGTCCGGGCGCTCGACCAGTGGCTGCGGCAGGCTAGGCATCGAGAGCGGTCCGGTCTTCCGCGAGGTTAACCGCGGGGAAAACGTGCAAAAAGCTGCCTTGAACCCGGGGACACTTCAAGAAACGGAACGCCACGTACGCTTAGCAGTCCGTGGTGTAAGTAGCTAATCCCCGGTAGATCCTGGTGCGAGCAGGGATTGCCGTTTATGTGGAGAAGTTGGTTGAGACTGTCGCAAGAAGCTTCTACAAGGCCGACTGCGATGCGTGCGGCGCGTAAACAGCCCAAGCAAGAACAAAAGCAGCATTCCGCCCAGGTTGTTCCACTCCCGCGGAGTGCCTGCGCCCAGCAAGCGGCGGAAGATCAGGCTCAGATTGAATCCTGCAATGTGGATCAACTGCCGCTTGAGGATATTGTTATGTTTGCGCAGATGCGTACGCCGCATGCCGCCGGTGTCGCAACAGTGCGCGAAGCTGCGTTCCACCAGTTCGCCGCGCCTCTTCAATCGGCGTTTGCCATAGTTGCCCTGCACCCGCCGCCGATTGGCGTACACCGCATGCTGCTGGCCGGCTTTGCCCGCCCAATGCCGCTGCCCTTTCTGCTGCCGTTCCGGAATGTAACTGCGCACTCCATAACTCTTCACCTGTTCGACCACCGCGCCCGAATGATAACCCTTGTCAGCCACCATCTCTTCGATGCCAGCGACGTTCACCTTGGACGCCGAGTCGGGATGGCGCTGGGCCTCCCGCCCAACCAATTCCGCCACCGCTTCTCCGGCCTCGCACAGCGTACGGTCAAACGTGGTGGTGTCGCCCTTGTCGGCTTCCCGCAGGGTCACCGCCACTACCGCCCCGGTGTCAAGGTCCACCGCGTGTTCAGCCTTATGCGCCAAGTGCGTGCGCCCATCCTTCATTTTCGTCACTCGCGCATCGCTGTCCGTCGGGCTCATCCACTCCTGGTTCGATGTGCGCTTCTTGCGCTTGCGGTCCAACCGCGCCAATTGCTCCCGCGTCGGCGTCGCCATACCAGAAGCCCGCGCCAAACCAGTGAGAAACTCCTCGTAGCTCTCCCCCGTGTCGCGCCGCACGATCGAACGCATGGCCGCACTGGCCTCCAGCGTTGTCGCATCCACGCCTACCCGCTTGCCCTGGATCAGTCCTCGATCCACCAGCAATCCCAGCACCCAGTTGAACACCGCCCGGTGCGTCTCCAGGTCGATCAACCGCCGCGTCCGCGAGATCGTCGAGTGATCCGGCGTCTGCTCCGTAATTCCGATGCGTACAAACTGCCGCAACGCCAGCGAATCGGCCAGACGCCAGGCGATGCCACGCTCGCTGTCAATGCCTTCGAAATAGCCGATCAGAAGCGAACGGAAATAAATCCCCGGCGCCAGACCAGGCCGACCCATGCGAGGTGCATAGAACTTCCGGCAAAGACCCTCGACGAACTCGTCGAACTTCTCCTCATCAAGAAGCTCATTCAGCCGCTGGTAAAAAGGATGGCCTGGAGACCGAGCCACATCCCCGCTCGCGATCCAGATGTCCTCCTGCTTCTCCTGATCCTGGCGTGTTCCCATCCCCATGCCTCGATGCTATGGTTATGCCGATTCAGACTTCAGACTTTTTCGTGCTCACGTACCCGGACTTACACCACAGGCTGTTAGGCGAATTCAGTTCTCATAAGCCTTTCGTAATCAGCAATATCTAAGTAGGGAATGCGCCGATCTTGGACAGGGCGCGATTCGTTGTAGCTATCCGGCGAAACGATTGAGAACATTACATCGACTCTCTGCAAACGTACATAAATTTCCGTTTCGTGAGGTGTCCCCAAAATCGACTTCGCGCTCCGGTAACGAAAGAAAAACACGCAGCCAGAAAAAGGATCTTCACCGAGTTGGGACTGGCAGACGCGAACCAACGAATCTATCCGCTTTCGTCCGTCCACCGGCTCAATGGCCACCAGTACCCGCATCTGTGCCGTGACATGGATCATCGTTCCGCTTCCCGCCAGGCGCGAAGCAGGCTTGCCCAATCAGGTCCAGAGCTATTCTTCCAGTGAATGCGCATCTTGCTTCCAGCCGAGGACTCGAACTCGATCACCCAATCCACCATCGACGCTGGATGCGCAGCGACCAGTTCAACGAATGCCGGCTTGGCCGCCTTCTTTTGCGAATCCGGAACTCCGTCGAGCCGCTTCTTCAGCCCCACATAGTCCAACCGCAGCGGATGGGCAACCGAATACAAGCCGTATTGCCGGGCCAGCTCCACGTCAGCCTGCCAAAGCGTCTCCGGCAACTTCCTCCGATGCGGCTGCGTGCTGCGAAACTCATCTAACTGCCGTTGCAACTGCTCGATTGGACCAGGGATGGGCAACGCGATTTTGCTATTCAAATCAGCCGACCTCGACAGTTGATTGAACTTAGCAAGGCAATCTCAAATCCGTCACGCACGCTTGCCGAAAAGTCACAATCTTTGAGATCAGTCGGTTCGCGGTTCGGTCTCAACTCCAGCAGTTCGTCTGACAAATATCCGGCGGTTGTTCCGTCTGATCAACCCGTCATCACCGTCGCGCTCGACCGTCAGTATTCGAATCGTATCGGACATGCGAAACACTATACCGATACCCTCAATCTGCGGGCTGTCTCGTTTTGCTTGACTTTACCCCCCACCCGGGGCGGGTGCCGCGGCTCCGGGTCATCGGAGCGATCGAACAGCGAGGCAAACGAGATCCGAGTCAAGTGTTCCTTGCTCGAAACGCCAATGAGGTCGGGGAACCCTTCTTGGTAGTTAGTCGCGACAACCATGAACAGGCCTTGGCGGCCTTTGACGCGTACACATTCACGTGCGACTGGCACATGCATGCCTTTATTGATGCCGAGTACGGAGGTGAAGTTTCTCCCGAGAGCCCATCAGAGCGGTTCGACGCGCTCGCGCGGAGGAAATTCGCGGGCCGATGTAGATTCAAGCTCGGCGATGCGCTCCACGGATGCATCGGGTTCTGTGTGATCCAGCGTCTGCTCTGGATACTGGCCTGCGGCAGCAGGCCGGAACTCCTGACCGTTCACAGCCGGTCAGAGGATCACGATGGGAGTATAGCACCAGCCCTAATGTTTACTGATCATGCGGCTTTCGAGACAGGAAACTCCGGCGCGTCAGTTCGGCTAACGTGATAAACTCCGGTTCCGCCCGGCCACTAATGGTTCGAGATGGTGGTGGTTCCAACCTCTCCCCGCCTGAATCCCAGACAACGAACTGGATGGGTTCCTCGCCGCGATCCCGCTTCCAGAAAGCACCTTGCTCGTTGATAAAGAAGCGACCGCCTTGTTCGTCCCGCCTCTCCCTACAGATGTCGGCAACTTGGGCAAGAAGCTCTGAACAATGCCTCACGTTCTCTCTTTGGTTTACGGGGGTGAGGGTTCTGGTCCAGTACGGCCAGACTTCTCCCTTTGGATTCGTACTGAACCTCGCCGGCCCACTTCCAACTATGCTTCCGTTGCAACTCACGGAACTCCCGGAATTCCGCGGGAGTGATGCTGACAGACTTCACCTTCACAGTTCCATCCTCGTCGCCCTACCGCTCTTGTTGAGGAGCTGTTCGAGTAGCAAGCTCGTGATGTTCCCTCAGCTTGCGCGTTAGCTTCTCGCCAAGCTCACCGGACTGCAAGATCTCTTGCAGGAACGCGCGCACGAAATTGGTGGTCTGGTGTTTCATTGACACCTCCGCTCCAGTCGCATGATTTTAGTCATGATTGAGTCGCCGCACAATCCGACCTTGTCGACGTGAGTGTCCGCGCGCTGAGTTACAAGCTCCCCGCCGCCCGCCAAGCCCTCGACTTGCTCGACCTTCTTTGACAGCGATTTGGGTGTGCCGTAATCGGGCTGTTGCGCTGGGTCGGTTCCGGAAGATAATAATCAAGTGTCCTTCTCCACCGAGACTCGCCGCAAGGATGCTCTTGCATTGCTCAATTCGCTCTTTGTTAAGCTCGGCGATCTGCCCATCGACTGCACGGCATTTGATTGCGCCGACGCAGCCTTTGCTTCGATTCAAAGTGAGTTTTCGGCAAGGATGCTAAGCATGTGAAC
>Ga0207156_10148_pt1 | contig 17171 bp, 10 predicted proteins | sample Alteio_BWMinHeat_24_FD_153514 | JGI IMG/M metagenome (GOLD analysis project Ga0207156, IMG submission 153514) | Enriched cells from forest soil in Barre Woods Harvard Forest LTER site, Petersham, Massachusetts, United States -... | ecosystem: Environmental > Terrestrial > Soil > Temperate forest >...
TATGATTAAGACCGCCCGAAAAGGGGATTTCGAGCTCGGAATCTCCGGCTATAAATACTCGGATCTCTTTGAACCTGAACGGCTTAAAGAGTTAGCCGAAACCTTCTATCAATGGTTCGACAAGGAAGACCCTGAGCTATCAAAGCAATTTAAAGCCTATCGTGACGCCAACGGCGAGGGACTGGCGAAAGTTGCCGAATCGACGCTTTTGATCGAAACCGCCAAACGGCAGTCGGAGTTTATCGCCAAACTTTTCAATATCCAGAACAACCGGGAGAAATCACTCGAAGAGCACCACCGCCATGATCCGATTTTTAAATACAAGCGGGAAGTCGTCATCCGCCTCTCCAAAAAACATCGCCCGCAAGCGGCCACCTTAACCCAAGAAAACATTCTCGCTCTGGTGGAAACGTTGCGACCCGATTTAAAAGCTATGATCGCTGGCGATCCGGAGCTTTCGGTTGCAACCGCCGCTTCCGAACTTCTTGATCTTCATGACGCTTATGAAAAATCGATCAATCCAAAACATCTCACCCCTCTTCCTGCCGGCGTCGAAACGCGAACAAAAGAGCTTTTAAAACAATCGGTCGCTGATCCAAATCAAACTCTCGCGGCATTAAAAGAACTCCTCGACCGCTTCGCCAAGTGGACAGCCGTGGCGCTTCATCAACGTGAAGAACATCATAACTACATCGATTGGATTTCATTCAAACTCCCCGAAGATCTCGATCTCCCAAAAGGATTGGTTCCCGTTAAACGTCCGGACCCGAATCTTCCGAACAAAATGGAGACGCCGGGCGAACTTCGCCTTCGCGACGGATTTAAGTTGACTGATCCGCGCGGAACACTCCGCGAAGTTTTAAGCGAAACCAACTACTGTGTCATTTGCCATGAACGAGAAAAAGATTCTTGTTCCAAAGGGCTTCCGCTGCCGCGAAAAGATCAACCCATTCAAAAAAATGCGCTGGGCGTTACGTTAACCGGCTGTCCGCTGGACGAACGGATTTCCGAAATGCATTTCTTAAAACGAAACGGCGACACCTTGGCCGCCCTTTCGATGGTCATGATCGATAATCCGATGTGCCCGACGACCGGTCATCGAATTTGCAATGACTGCATGAAGGGCTGTATCTATCAAAAACAAGAACCGGTCAACATTCCTCAAATTGAAACTCGAGCGCTGACCGATGTCCTCGAACTTCCGTGGGGCGTTGAAATTTACGGATTGCTCTCCCGCTGGAATCCGCTCAACGTGAAACGGCCCTATGCGCTTCCTTATAATGGAAAGAACGTGATGGTCGTCGGAATGGGACCCGCCGGCTTCTCGCTCGCGCAATATTTAATGAACCAAGGCTTCGGCGTTGTCGGCACCGATGGTTTGAAAATCGAACCACTTCCGAAAGAATGGCTTGGCGATGAGAACACGCTTCCAAAACCGATTAAGAATTTCAGCGAAATCTATGATGACTTGGATAAACGCGTTTCCGCCGGATTCGGCGGGGTCGCTGAATACGGCATCACGATTCGCTGGGACAAAAACTTTTTGAAACTGATTTATCTCACCTTATTAAGACGGAAAAATTTCAAGGTCTACGGCGGCGTTCGCTACGGCGGCACCATCACGGCGGAAGACGCTTGGAATCTCGGATTTCATCATATCGGAATTGCCGCGGGCGCAGGAAAACCCTCCATCATCGACATGAAAAACAACTTGATTCCAGGAATCCGAAAAGCAAGCGATTTTTTGATGGCCCTGCAATTAAGCGGCGCCTTTAAATCGTTCGCCGTCCCCAATTTGCAGTTACGGCTTCCCGCCATCGTGATTGGAGGCGGCTTGACCGGCATCGACACCACCACCGAATCATTCGCCTACTATCCCCTTCAAGTTGAAAAAATGCTCGACCGGTATGAAAAAATCGTGGCCGACTTGGGTGAAGAGGCCTTTTGGAAACAATTCAACCCTTGGGAAACTGAAGCCTTAAAAGAGTTCATAGAACACGGGAAAGAGGTTCGCGAAGAACGTCAAAACGCGGCGAAAGAAAATCGCAAACCCAATCTTATCGCCCTCACGAAAAAATGGGGCGGCGTTTCGCTGGTTTATCGAAAGGATATGCAAGACGCTCCCGCCTATCGCTTGAATCACGAAGAAATCATGAAAGCGCTCGAAGAAGGAATCACCTATGTTGACGGCTTGGATCCTCGCGAAGCAATCGCGGACGAAAACGGTTGGCTGAAAGCGGTCAAGTTCGAGAAAATGAAAGAAGCCGAACCGGGAAAATGGGCTCCCAGTGGTGAGTTTGTGACACTGCCGGCGCGAACCGTGTTGGTGGCCGCCGGAACCTCTCCCAATGTCATTTATGAAAAGGAACATCCGGGAAGTTTCAAGCTGGATGCGCGCAAACGGTTTTTCCAAGGGCACAACTGGGTTGACGGAAAACTCGTGGAAGCCGCGCAAACTCGAGAAGATTGCGGATTTTTTACGAGCTATCAAAAAGACGGCCACTTGATTTCGTTTTACGGCGACAATCATCCGGTGTATGCGGGAAGCGTCGTCAAAGCGGTCGCTTCTTCGAAGAATGGCTCCAAAGCGGTCACTGAACTTTTCGCGAAAGAAATCGCGGCTCTTGATCCGGCGAAACAAAATGATCGGGATGCCGCTTGGACTACCTTTGTGAATCGATTGGATGATCAACTGAAAGCAATCGTCACCGATGTCATTCGATTAACCCCCACGATTACTGAAGTGATTGTGCGCGCCCCGCTTCAAGCCAAAAAGTTCGAGCCGGGACAATTTTATCGTTTGCAAAATTACGAAGTGAACAGCCCGGTCATTGCTGGGACGAAACTGCAAATGGAAGGAATCGCGCTGACCGGAGCCTGGGTCGACAAAGCGAGAGGCCTTCTTTCGATGATTGCGCTGGAACTCGGCGTTTCATCGCGCTTGTGCGCCTTCTTGAAAAAAGGGGAAGAAGTGATTGCGATGGGCCCAACCGGCACGCCCAGTGAAATCGGCAAAAATGAAAACGCCGTTTTGTGCGGCGGCGGACTGGGGAACGCCGTGCTCTTCTCCATCGCCCGCGCGATGAAAGACGCCGGAAACAAAGTCGTTTATTTCGCAGGCTACAAAAAACCGGAAGACTTGTTCCACCGCGACGATATTGAAGAAGCCTGCCATCAAGTAATTTGGAGCGTCGATTCGGGAACGCCGATTAAAGCACGGCGATCACAAGATCGAAGTTTTGTCGGCAATATCGTGCAGTCGATGCTGTCGTACGCCAAGGGCGAGATGGGCGAACCGGCCTTCCCGATGAATCAAGCGCATCGTATTTTAGCGATTGGAAGCGATCGAATGATGGCCGCGGTCAAAGACGCTCGCTTTGCCGCCTTGAAAGAATATTTCGCGCATCCGCATGAAGCGATCGCCTCGATTAACTCACCGATGCAGTGCATGATGAAAGAAGTCTGCGCCCAGTGCTTGCAGCGGCATGTCGATCCGGCCACCGGCAAAGAATCGTACATCTTCTCCTGCTTCAATCAAGATCAAAAAATGGATTTCGTTGACTGGAAACACCTCAATGAGCGTTTGAGGCAAAACACCGTCCAAGAAAAACTTTCGAATCTTTGGCTCAACTACTTATTGAAGAAAAATCCTCTCCAACATGTGTAACTATTTGATACCTATCGGAGTTGACAAAAATGACACTCACTCGATCCTGCACAGACGTTCCAACTCCAGCGCTTGTATTTAATCGACTCAACGCCCTTCGATACGTATTTAGAGAATTATTGGACGATCCCGAAGCACTTAGATTATTCACTACCGCTAGGATTGATAAATTTGTTCAAACCAATCCCTATGGATGGGGTACGCAAACACCCGTAAGACCGCCTTCAAACGAACAAACCATCTTAAGTCGATATGATCTGGTTGTAGCAAAAACGATTCTCTTGCACACTCCAAGAAGTTATGAAGACGCCTTAAGATGGTCTTTCAACTCTTTGGAGGAACTTGCTTCCAACGTAAATTCTTCTTATCTCTTGGCTGCGGTAGGAATCCAGAAACTTTTCGATCCCGAATACCAGCCTCCAAAGGCAGATTTAATCACTCAACTATCTCGGAAAGCCCTTGATAAAGCTCCTAAAGCGGCTCTTGAAATGTTTCGTAAAGGATCTGATTGCTTTACTGCTCCGGTTATGTTAGGCTGGAGAGACCCGGACGGTTGGCAGTACCGGACACATTGGGATAACTGGGCGAAAGGCTATATCCACTATTCAATTCGTAGTGGAGGGACACCGTGGGATATTAAATTTCTTCACGGAGAATCATCTTCCCCACGTGGAAGAGTATGTTTGGTTGACGTCCGCTTAAATATTGGCGAGGCGGAGCGAGTTTTCTACTTCGAGGATAGTAATGGAAATTGGCGTTTGGACACGCATTCACTCAACGTCCCTCAGCGAAAGTGGATTCATGAATAAGTCGCAAATTACTTGATGCGGTGAGGGGGCTCTTTATCTTCAAGAACGGCAAGTAAGTTTCGGCAAGCCAGATCGGCCATGGCTGCCCGAGTTTCGAAGGTTGCGCTTCCGATATGAGGAGGAATAACAACATTCGGAAGTTTCAGTAATCCCGGATGAACTTTTGGCTCTTCCTCAAAAACGTCCAAAGCGGCGCCGGCAATTACGCCTTGGTTTAAGGCTTCAACTAAAGCCGCTTCGTCGACGATCGGGCCACGAGCAGTATTAATTAAATAAGCCGATGGTCTCATCAGGTTCAATTGCTCTGTTCCAATGAGATGACGAGTGGTCTCGTTTAATGGAACGTGGAGGCTAACGAAATCGCTAAAGCGTAATACGTTTTCGAAAGGCAGGTACTGCACTGGACAATTGACCTCTTTCTCCGTCCGTGAATGCACTAATATTGTCATATTAAATCCATATGCAGCGCGCCTGGCGACCGCTTGGCCAATCTTTCCGAAACCGACAATTCCCAAGGTTTGGCCGGAAACTTCTCTGCCCAAGAGCAATTTAGGAGCCCAACCTGTAAACTTGCCGCTTCTAGTATAAGCATCCCCTCTGGTAATTCCGCGCGCAACGTCAATGATTAGTCCCATCGTCAGATCAGCGGTCGCGCTAGTCAATACGCCAGGGGTATTCGTGACCGCAATATCTCGGCGTTTCGCGGCCGGCACGTCGATATTATTATATCCCGCGGCATAATTACTCACTACTCTTAAACCTTTTCCGGCAGCATCCATCACCGAGGCATCAATCGTATCGGTTAATTGAGAGAGAATACCGGCCGCACCGGCAACGCCTTGCAGCAACTCATCTTGAGTCAGAACACGATCATGAGGGTTAACTGTCAATTCAACCTTGTCTCGTAACCGTTGAAAACTTGGAACCCGAGGAATTTCTCTTGTAACAAAAACCTTACCAAGCATGTTTAGCGCTCCTTAAAGAGTACGAATAGTAGAATTTTCTAATAAATTCATGCCAAAAAAACAATTTCCTTCTAGTTTACGCGGTGGAGAGACGGCTCGCCTCGTAAGACGGCGAGCAAATTTTTAGCGGCGAGCAGCGAGATGTCGCTGCGAGTTTCAAACGAGGCGCTCGAAATGTGAGGCGCAAGGACCACGTTCGGAAGTTTCAAGAGTTCGGGATGAACTTCGGGCTCTTTTTCGTAAACGTCGAGGCCGGCGCCGGCAATCCATTTTTCTTTGAGCGCTTTGGCTAAAGCCGCTTCATCGATGACCGGACCGCGCGCGGTATTGATAAGATAAGCGGTCGGTTTCATCGATTTCAATTCTTTTTCTCCGATAAGATGACGAGTTTCAGGGGTCAATGGCGTATGAAGAGTGATGAAGTCGCTTTCTTTCAGTAATTCGGAGAGAGAAACGAATTTCGCCGCAATGCCGGGCGCCTCGATCACGCGCGACGGATGATAAGCTAGAATCTTCATATTGAAACCATACGCCCGGCGCGCAACCGCTTGTCCAATCCGGCCAAATCCGATAATTCCGAGAGTTTTTCCGTAAATATTCCCACCCAATAAAAGCAGCGGATCCCATCCGACAAATTTTCCTTGCCGAACAAGAGCATCAGCTTCAACAACGCGACGAGCAGCGCTCATCAGCAAGGCCCACGCAAAATCAGCCGTCCCTTCGGTCAGCACGCCCGGCGTATTGGTGACGACGATTCCCCGTTTCGTCGCTTCTTTCACATCGATGTTATCAAATCCGACCGCATAATTGCTGATTACCTTCAATTGTTTTCCGGCGGCCTCCATCACTTGAGCATCCATTTTGTCGTTGAGCTGTGTTAGGATGCCATCCCGTCCCTTGATGTATTCGAGGAACTCATTTCGTTTTAAGGCGCGATCATTCGGATTCAATGTCACATCAGTTTCTTTCTTCAAAAGAAGAAGACCAGATTCAGGAATCTTTCGGGTGACAAAAACGTTCGGACGAGCGGGCATTACACCAAATAGCTTTCACGTTCCAACAACTGTGCGGCGATTCTTCGGCGGCATGGAATCGTATTAATCGGCGTATGTTTCAGCAATTTTCGCAGGGCCAAGAGATACGTTTTCAATGAGTCGCCTTCCGCCACGGCCGCCAAAATTTGCTTCGCGTGAATCTCAATTTGCAGAATCGCGTCATTCACAAAAGTTCGCACGATATCTTGATAAATCGGAGCCGCTTCTTTCATTTTCTGAACGCGAAGAAGAACGCTTTCCATCGCGTAAATTTGCATGATGATGTCGCTGATATGTCCGATAACTTCTTGCTCTTCCTCAAAAGCCGTCCCATACTTTTGCACGGCAATTCCGGCGGCAAAGAGCGCCGTTTTTTTCGCGCCGCGCACCAGTCTCATGTCGGAAGAATCGGCGTCATCCTGAAAACCGGTAATCTCTCCAATCAGTTGCTGCGCCTTTTGCATCAACGGAAGCTCGCCTTTCATCGCGCGCTTCAAAAGCATCCCGGTAATCAAAAGCCGGTTGATTTCGTTCGTTCCTTCAAAAATTCGATTGATTCGTGAATCGCGATAAGGCCGCGCCACCGGATATTCTTCCATGAATCCGTAGCCGCCGAAAATCTGTACCCCTTCATCAACCACGTAATCGAGAATTTCAGAGCCGGCCACTTTGAGAATCGAACACTCAACCGCATATTCTTCAATCCCCTTCAAAATTTGTGTCGAGGCGTCGGCGCCTTCGCGGTTCACGTGAGCCAAAGCCGTGTCAATTAACCCCGCCGTTCGATAAACCATGCTTTCACCGGCGAAAATGCGAATCGCCATTTCGGCTAATTTGTGCTGAATCAATCCGAATTCAGCAATCGCTTTTCCAAATTGCTTGCGTGTCTTCGCGTATTTGATTGCATCGGCGATAACCCCCTTGGAGCCGCCGATAGCCGAAGCGCCGAGTTTAAATCGTCCGAAATTCAAAATGTTAAAAGCAATTTTGTGCCCCTTCCCTATCTCTCCGAGGACGTTTTCAACGGGAACCTGGACATTCTCCAAAATCATCGTTCGTGTCGACGACCCTTTGATTCCCATTTTTTTTTCTTCTTTGCCCAACGTGATGCCGGGAAGCCCTTTTGGAACAATAAACGACGTAAACTGCTGGCCGTCAATTTTCGCGAAGGTGATGTAGAAATCAGCAATGCCGGCATTCGTCAAGAAATTTTTACTGCCGTTTAAAGTATAGTATTTTTTGTCCGGAGAAAGTGCGGCCGTGGTGCGGATTGAAATCGCATCCGAACCGGAGTTCGGTTCCGTGAGAGAATACGATGTAAACCACTCGGCCGTCGCAAATTTAGCAAGATATTTCTCTTTCTGTTGTTCGGTTCCAAAGAAAACAATTGGAAGTGTCCCGATTCCCGTTTGATCCCCATAGGTGACGGCAAAAGAACCGCTCTTTCCAAACGCTTCCGCCACCAACATCGAACTGGTTTTATCAAGCCCAAGTCCGCCGTATTTTTCAGGAACGTCGACTGATAAAAGCCCGAGCTCTCCGGCTTTCTTCATGAGACCCAGGGTGATGTCCCACTGCTGCTCTTCAATCTGAGAAAGCTTCGGCATCACTTCGCGGTCGATGAAATCCCGGGCCGTTTTTCCAATCATCCGATGATCCTCGGTAAAATCTTCGGGCGTAAAAATCGCTTGAGGCTCCAAATCCTCAATGAGAAAACTTCCACCTTTGACGATAGGATTATCCATCTCTTGACGAAATATTCATAAATTGTTAACATTTACCTCTTGCAATTATGTTCACTCAGTGATATAATTGGCTTTATTGGCGCAATTTAACAAAAAAATGAAAGGAGAATTTACTTATGAACATTATTTCTACTACGCCTCAAGTAGGCGACTCTAGGACCAACAGCGTACTTATCACTGAACGATTAAAAACATTAGAGGCACAAGTGCCTGGCGCCGAAGCCACTATTAGGCAGTTTGGGCGATTTTCGGGTGAAGACCGCCTGGAACCACCGGCCCAAGCACAACTTGATAAAGCACATGAGATACTTACCCGTGCTGCAGCGGTTCGAGTTGTACAACAAACCTGGAGTGAACAAACAGATGCCGCCGCAGGCAGCACCGCTGCGTATGAAGCGGCACTTCTGAAAGTATTGAGCTAACGCTCTCTATAACTAATTTCTGAGGGGTTTGCCGGTTTTCAAGAGATGCTGCATGCGCTCTTGGGTTTTGCGTTCGCGGCATAGGCTTAAAAATGCTTCTCGTTCCAAGTTCAGGAAATCATCTTCCGATTTTTTAACCGGGATAAGGTGATCGCCGCCGGCCATCACATACGCGAGTTTTTTTGCGAGATGCGCATCGTAATCGCTGATTTGTTTCGATGATAATCTTTTATCAATCGCCGAAGATAAGGCGCCATACAGCACTTTTCCTAAGGCGAGAATTTTGCCTTGAATCCTTGGCTGCCAGGTTTTTGCAACCGCTAAGGCCGCTTGTTTGGCTTCGTACAGCAGATAATCTGGATTCATGCTGATGGCATCAGAGTCGCGTAAAAACCCAAGTTTTTTCGCGTGAAGCGCACTGGTCGAAACTTTCGCCATCGCCATAGTCTCAAAATATTTGGTAAGAAGGAGCGGATTGCCGCCCGAACGCGCCACCATCTCTTTGGTTCCGCCGCCGGCTGGAATAACGCCGGCGCCCAATTCGACCAAGCCCATGTACGTCTCGGCCGCAGCGACAGCCTTACTCGAATGGAGCGCGATTTCGCATCCCCCACCCAACGTTTGTCCAAACGGCGCCACAATCACCGGTTTTTTCGCGAATTTTATCCGTTGATTGAACTGCTGGAAAAGTTTAATCGCCTTTTCAATTTCCTCCCATTCCTCTTCTTGCGCCAGCATCAAAATCATCATTAAGTTGGCGCCGACACAAAAATTTTCGCCTTGGTTTCCAATCACCAAAGCATCGTAACTTTGTTCAAGTTTTTCAATCGCTTCATTGCCGAGAGTTAAAATCTCTTCACCGATCGTATTCATTTTTGAATGAAACTCCAAACAAAGAACGCCGTCTCCCAACTCAATTAAGCTTGCTCCAGAATTCTGTTTAACAATTTGTTGAATTGAAGAAAGATTGAAAACTTTGGAGTCGGATTCAATCCGTCCCCTCTCATACAACCGGTTCTTAGCAGAAACCCAGGGCGCAACCCGAAAACCTTCTTGCTCAATTCGGGGAATCGAATTGGAAACGCCCAAGACGTCCCAGAGCTCAAAGGGGCCAAGACCCCAGCCGAAACCCCAGCGCATCGCATTGTCGACCGCTTCAATGGATTCGCTGATTTCAGGAATCCGGTTGGAAGCGTAAGCCAACGTTGCCGCGGTAGTTTTCCAGAAGAAGGCCGCGGCGGGATCTTTAGAATCCGCAATTGATCGAATTCTCTCATCCAATTTTTCCTTGGCATTAGCAAGCTCCACAAGATTCAATCTGGTTTTTTTTCGCGGTTTATATTCCATTGTAGAAAGATCGAGCGTCAAAATGTCCTGTCCACCGTCTTCTCGTTTTACGCGCTTGTAAAAACCTTGACCGGTTTTCTCGCCCAGCCATCCTTTTTCAACCATCTTACGCAAGAAATCGGGTGGCTTGAAAGTTTCTCGCATTTCGTCATTTGGAATCGACGGGTAAAGATGATCCGCCACTTGCACGAAAACATCGAGGCCGACCAAATCCAACGTACGAAAAGTGCCGGCGCGCGGCCGCCCAATCACCGGGCCGGTCAGCGAGTCAATCTCTTCGATTGAAAATCCGCTTTGAAGAAAGGCATTCAAGACGAACGATACCGCGAAGATTCCGATGCGATTGGCGATGAAATCCGGAGTGTCTTTGCATCGCACCGTTCGTTTCCCCAGAACCTCCCGCGCGATAAAATCGATCTGTTCAATCACGTCGGCGGAAGTTTCGGGCATCGGGATCAATTCAACAAGTTTCATGTACCGAGGGGGATTGAAAAAATGAGCACCGAGAAAAAACGGCTTGAAGCCGGCGCTGAAACCGGCCGCGATGTCGCCGATTTTTATCCCCGATGTATTGGTGGTAACAATCACATTTTCACGCCGGACGCGCTCAACCTTTGAAAGCAACTCTCGCTTCACGTCGAGACGCTCCACCACCGCTTCGATGATCCAGTCGGCGGTGGAAAGTTTTGAAAGATCGTCCTCGAAATTGCCGACCGTGATCCGTTCCGCCATCTCCGGAAGGTAGAAGGGAGACGGCTTCGATTTTTTCGCTCTTTCCAAGCCTTCGCGCGCTATCCGGCTGCGGTCGCCCTCCGAAGACATATCCAGCAAAATCACGGAAATTCCGGCGTTAGCGAAATGCGCGGCGATTTGCGCCCCCATGACCCCCGCGCCCAAAACCGCCACCTGCCTAATCAAAGTAAATATAGGGTGTGTCCCTATATTATTCGAGGCCGACATTTTTTTCATGATACAAGGCTTCCACGATGGCGCGGTATTTTTCTTGAAGCGTTTTGCGTTTTACTTTCGGACTGATCGCTTCACTCGTCGAAGGAAGCGTGACGACTTCCGGAATCACCGAATATTTCTTAATGGTTTCCCAATGGGCAAGCTGTTTGTTCACGTCATGCACGATTTTCTCGTAAAGCATTTTAACGGAAGCGTGATTTAAAAGTTGTTCATCCTTCACATGGATTTTTTCTTTTTTCGCATAGCTTTTCAATTGATCGAAATCAGGGAAAATAAGGGCTGTCGCAAACTTTCGTTCATCGCCGATGACCACGACATCGGCCACATAAGGGCTTAACTTAAAAAGCCGTTCGATGGCTTGCGGGGCGATGAATTTACCGCCGCTCGTTTTAATCAAATCTTTTTTTCGTTCGGTCACGTACAAGTAACCGTCACTGTCGAGATAACCAAGGTCTCCGGTTTTAAACCATTCTCCCTCGAAAACCGCTTTGGTCGCCGCTTCGTTCTTATAATATCCCCGGGTCACATTCGGTCCGGAAACTAAAATTTCCCCATCCGCGGCGATCTTCACTTTCACGCCGCCCAGAACTTGGCCCACCGAACCGATTCGATTTTTTCTCAATGCATTCACCGCAATCACAGGCGATGTCTCGGTCAATCCATATCCTTGGAGCAGCGGAATTCCGGCCGCCGTGTAAATCTTGGCAATTTCAGGGCGAAGTTTGGCGCCGCCGCAAATCATGAAACGAAACCTTCCACCAAAGCGCGCGCGCCATCTTGCATAGACAAGTTGATCCGCAAGCAAATAAGAAAACTTCTTCCAAGGAGAAAACTTTCGATTCTCCTGGTATCCTTTAGCCAACGCCAATCCCCAGTCGAAAATTTTCCGGGTCACTCTCCCCATCCGCTCCCGCCGCGAAAGAAGCCGCTCGTACGCCTTTTCAAGAAAGCGCGGAACGGTCGTAATCAACGTCGGTCTGACATCCATAAGATAGTCCGGCATCCGTTCAATCGATTCGACAAAATAAACCGCAATCTGACGGTATAAGTAATGATAAAGAGTCGCTCGCTCAAAAATGTGAGAAAGTGGAAGATAGCTTAACGCCACATCGTTTTTTCGATTAAAATCAAAGAGTTTCGCAGAGGCCAAAACATTGGAGGCGATATTGCCGTGAGAAAGCATGACCCCTTTGGCTTCTCCCGTTTCGCTGGAGGTGTAAATGATCGTCGCGAGTTGATCCGGACTTATTTTTGCTCTCAACGATTCGTAAAGATTCGGATTTTCTTTTTCCACGTTTTTTCCGTTTGCTTCAATCTCTTTCAGCGGCGGAATATCGTGAGAAAATTGGATTTTGTCAAACGTGATGACTTTGGATGCAAAATTGAGCTGTTTAAGGAGCGGTAGAATACGCTCATAAAAATGTCCGGACGAAATAAGAACCGCTTTCAGATCGGAAAATGAAAGGATAAATTCGATTTGAGGAAGTGATTGCGTTGTATAAATAGGAACGGTGACGGCGCCGAGTGAAAGAAGCGCCAAATCCGATAAAATCCACTCCGGACGATTTTCCGATAAAAGAGCGATGCGATCTCCAGGTTGAATCCCATACTGATGAAATCCCAAAGCGAGATGGCGAACTTTGTCGGCCGCCTGCGCGGAACTGGTGGACATCCACGCCGATTCCCCGGCTTTGTAATTTAAAAGTTTTGGATTATTGTAACTGTTGACCCCTTGAAAGAATAAGTCAACCAGGGTATTTTTCATTGCTTTGACGCCTTCGGCTTCCAAAGCTCTGTTCGCTCAACTATACAATGTTTTCGCGTCATTGAAACCCGGCAAATCTTGCTGATTTTCCGAGTGTTTCCTCGATTCGAAGCAATTGATTGTATTTCGCTGTTCGCTCGCCGCGGCAAAGACTTCCGGTTTTGATTTGACCGGCGGCGACCGCCACGGCCAAATCAGCGATGGTGACGTCCTCAGTTTCACCGGAGCGATGAGAAATGATCGTTTTATATCGATTTCTCTTTGCCAATTCGATTGTTTGCAAGGTTTCCGTGAGCGTTCCAATCTGATTAATTTTGATCAAAATTGCATTGGCGGCTTTCTTTTCAATCCCCATTTTTAATCGAACCGGATTGGTGACGAAAAGATCATCGCCGACCAATTGTGTTTGTTGACCAAGGCGAGCCGTTAACGCTTGCCATCCTTCCCAATCGTCCTCGGCCAATCCGTCTTCAATCGAAATAATCGGATATTGTTTGATCCAAGATTCATAGCGATCAATCATCTCATTCGCCGACAACGCTTTTTTCTCAAACTGATAGCGGCCGTTCTGATAAAATTCGTTCGCCGCCGCATCCAGCGCCAAGGCAACCTGCTCGCCGGGCTTGTATCCGGCCTTTTCGATCGCCATCATCAAAATGTCAAGAGCCGCTTCATGGCTCTCTATCTTCGGCGCAAAACCCCCTTCATCGCCGACCCCGACAGAAAGTTTGCGTTCGGTCAAAAGTTTTTTCAGCGCATGAAAAATTTCCGCTCCCCAACGAAGCGACTCACCGAACGTTTTCGCGCCGCCGGGAACCAACATGAATTCTTGAACCAGCAGACCGCTGTCCGCGTGTACGCCGCCATTAATCACGTTCATTAAAGGAATGGGCAAAAGAGACGCGCCGTCGCCGCCCAGCGATCGAAAAAGCGGAAGTTTTTGGGATTTTGCAGCCGCCTGGGCAATCGCGAGGCTCACCCCGAGAATCGCGTTAGCGCCCAAGTTTTTTTTCTGCGGCGTTCCATCAAGATCAATCATTAATTGATCCAAGGCCGCTTGTTCCTCGACCTTTTTGCCTTTTAGAAGCGGAGCAATTTTGTTTCGAACATTTTCAATCGCCTTTTCAACCGATTTTCCGCCGTACCGTTTCGGATCACCGTCGCGAAGCTCCATCGCTTCATGGGTGCCGGTGGAAGCCCCTGAGGGAACCGCGCCGCGGCCCACAATTCCCCCGTCAAGACAAACGTCGACCTCCAGAGTAGGATTTCCGCGCGAATCGAGAATCTGTCGAGCCTTAACCTCTGCAATCAAACTCATGCACCGAAATCGTTATCCAGCAACCCCCGCTTTCCTTTTTGTACAAGGCAGGAAGGGGTTATGAAGATGGGCAATTGGGGAACGTTATGCAATTTGAAACGAAGGCGATACACGAAGGGCAGCCGCCAGATACGGCGACCGGGGCGGTCATTACGCCGATCTATCAAACATCCACCTATGTTCAAGAATCGCTCGGCAAGCACAAAGGCTTCGAATATTCGCGAACGAGCAACCCCACGAGGAAAGCGTTGGAAGAATGCGTGGCCAGCCTTGAGGGTGCGAAGCATGGATTAGCCTTCGCTTCAGGAATGGCGGCGGAAACGACGACGATGAGCTTGTTCAGCCAAGGCGATCATCTGATTGTCACGGATGACGCGTATGGCGGAACGTTCAGGCTTTTCGACAAAGTGTTCAAACGCTACGGCCTCACGTTCAGCTTCGTCGATTGCCGCAGCCCGCAAAACATTGAAAAAGCGCTCACCCCACAGACAAAAGGGATTTGGATTGAAACCCCCACGAATCCGCTCTTGAAAATTATTGATCTAAAGTGGATTGCCGATTTCAGCCAAAAAAATAAACTCATTTCAATGTGCGACAACACCTTCGCCACGCCTTATTTTCAGCGACCCCTGGAACACGGCATTGACGTCGTTGTTCATTCGACCACGAAATATATGGGAGGACACAGCGATGTCGTGGGCGGAGCCGTCGTCACGAACCGCACCGAATTCTTTGAGACGATCAAGTTTCATCAAAATGCGATGGGCGGGGTTCCAGGACCTTTTGATTCATGGCTTGTTTTGCGGGGACTAAAGACCTTGGCGCTTCGAATGCAAAAACATGAACAAAACGCGATGAAAATCGCTCAAATGCTTTCCGGACACCCACAGATCGAAAAAATTTATTACCCCGGATTAAAAAATCATCCTCAACATGAACTGGCCAAAAAGCAAATGAGCGGATTCGGCGGAATGATTTCGTTCGATTTGAAAGGAGGATTAAGCCCCGCGCGCGCTCTCCTCTCAAAAACAAAACTTTTCTCGCTGGCGGAATCGCTGGGCGGCGTTGAAAGCCTTATCGAGCATCCCGCTACGATGACACATTCAAGTTTACCCCCCGAAGTCCGTAAGCAAATCGGAATCGGTGACGGTTTAATTCGGATCTCGGTTGGAATCGAGCATGAAGACGATTTAATCGACGATTTGCAAAACGCATTACAAGGAATTGTGTGATGCTTCCCGCCTTGGCGCTTTGGACCGCCTTGCAAAAAAATCCGCCGCCCGCCGTAACCTTAACCCTTATCCCTGAAAAAAAATCATTTCAAAAAGGGGAACCGGTTGCTTTTGAAATCGTTCTCGTCAACAGAACGAAAAATAAATTGATTGTCGACCGGCGCTTTTTACCGGGTGCCGACGAAACCTTCGGACAAGAATTAACGATTCTCCTCACCGGGCCAAAAGAAATGCCGCTTCCAAATCTTGTTATGGCGCAGCCTTCGCCTTTGACGAAGAGCGATCTGCAAATGCTCCTTCCGAATCAATCGATTTCTCAAAAACTGCCTTTGTCAAATATCTTTCTATTTTCGACTGCGGGAGATTATCAGATACAAGCGATTTATAACACAACTGGCCTCGCCTCAGCCCTTCCATATTGGCACGGCCGCGTAGTCTCTCCTCCGGTCTCTTTTTCGATCGCATCCAATTCAAACTCACCCAAAGAAAAATGAAAGCGTTTCTCATTCTTCTCGTTTTTGTTTTCTTTTTAAGCGCGCCTACGGTTTTTTCCGCCGATACTCCTCCAACGCTGCCGGATCTTCAAGCGAAATTAGCTGAAGGAACCCGGATTTTTATCGACTATGAACGGGCCCTCTCCGACGCTCAAAAAATGAAGATCCATGGAACGCCGAACGAAATTCTTCAATTGAAACAATTTTCCGAGCAACTTCTTTCACAATACATGGCGTCGCGAAAAGCGGCGGTCGATCTGGCAATGGCTTACTACCACCTGGATCCCCTTCAGACCAAAGACGAAAAATGGGAAATGGAAATCAGCCCTTTTCGTTCAGCCGATTGGATGGTCGGTCCCTGGGGGCGATCCATTTTGGGAGTCGGAACCTTTCAAAGCGCAAGCTGGCTGGGAGCTTGTTTAACAGCCCTTCGACTACAATTCGATCATCGTCAAAATTGGCCGTTTCTTCCTCAAGATCAACATCTTGTTTTGGCTCTCACCTACCGGAAGATTCTCGCCGACGCGGCCAAGCTTCAATTGTCATCGGATGAATTGACGCAACTTCGAGATCTTCTTGCTCAGAACGAACAAAATTTGGATCGCCTTCATCAGGCGGCTTTGGAAAACGTTCAATGGCCGTCGGCACCCTTTCCGACCGCAATAAAAATTACGGCCAACACACTCTTTTATACACCGACATTTCTGGAGCCGACCGACGGCTTTTTTTCGTTCAGTTTTCGATCAGAAGATTCGCCGGTGGCGAAAATTCCGGTGCTCATCGCCATCCCTAAAGAAGATGCCTATCAGATTGAGGATCTCGTTTTTTCAGATGCCGATGGAAAGGGCCTTGTCACGTCACATTTCAATGAAAATGGAATTTTTCTCGTTCCTGTCACGGAGAATGGACCGTTTGCCCATCGAATTCCGATTGTCAATTTGACGTCCGATCTCAAATCTCAAACGCCGCTCCTTTCTATGCCGGAGGCCGTTATCCCCAATCAAGTCGAACTTTTCCACGGTATTTCTCTTGATAACACCACCAAGATTACGTATCTTGATGAGCCGTTGCCGCTCTTGGCGCTTTCCCCGACACAGTGCATCACGAAAACTCCGCCGCGGCTTCCCGGCATTCACGACTTTAAGTTAACCTCGAACTCCGGCGCCTTTAACGCGCCACTTTCCTTAGTCACCTTGCAAGTCACGTTGGATCCGCCAAAAGTATCGCGAGGAAAACCTTCGACACTTTCCATCACCGAATATGGCCTCCCGTCGCTTCAAGCGTGGGCGGCAGTCAACAATGGGCATCTGCTTTTTTCAAATGGAGAACGCCGCAAAACGTTTTCATTAACCGAACGACAGACGGTCACCGAAACGATGAAAGCGGATACGCCGGGAACCTTTC
>Ga0207156_10149_pt1 | contig 17160 bp, 11 predicted proteins | sample Alteio_BWMinHeat_24_FD_153514 | JGI IMG/M metagenome (GOLD analysis project Ga0207156, IMG submission 153514) | Enriched cells from forest soil in Barre Woods Harvard Forest LTER site, Petersham, Massachusetts, United States -... | ecosystem: Environmental > Terrestrial > Soil > Temperate forest >...
ACAAAAGCCTCCATCACTGCAGGTATTTCATCTGCGGTGAGACCGATTATGTCTAGGGCAGCTGTTAAATTGCCCCTCTCTTGCTGTGTTACTCTTAGTTGGGTTGGTTCCTGCCCCCAGAAAATAGCTATCCCTGCGTTTGTGCTTGTCTCTATGAGTTTCCCTAACAGGTTTATGTGGTCGGGCGAAGCATGCTTGCCTGGTGCTACGCCCCAAGTATAATGATTGCCATCGCGCTCGAAATTGGCTCTTGCTTTATCCCCCTCGCACGTCGAGTGAAGCATGCAAGGACAGCAAATGCCGGGGACCATAAAAATAATGGCCATAGTTGTGAAAGGTAAGCCTCCAGTCATAGTAAAAACTACAAGCAAAGTGCCAAGAGCAGCCCCAAATACTGTTCCGATAAGTTTGTGTTTAGAAGTAGCGTCGCCTTTCTGCGCATAATCTACGATTCTTCCGATAAGATTAAGGCCTCCCATTGATAAAATTCCCACGCCCCAAACTGTGGCATCAATAGTTCCCGCCACAGCTAATGCACCGAAAACAATAAAGACTAGAGACGTAAGAGGGGCTAGATATGCTAGATACCTTGGTTCTTTGACAAACATATACTGCGTTGTCAACTTGGCAACATTCATATGCATCTGGTTGAGTAGCGCTGTGCTTACTGCCATTCCGACCCACTTTAAAACCTATGATTATAACAAATTTATGAATTATTAATCAATAATTAAAACAAATTTTTTATCATATAAAACAAGGCTAATTCTGAAGGGCTTGACCTGGTCTGAACCTCGAATTACGATTCTTTCGACAAGATTAAGGAGGATACGCAGGAGCAGGAAACAGCAGTCCAGGCCATAAAAATAGGAGCCATGGTTGAGAGAGGTAAGCTTCCAGTCATGGTAAAAGCTACCAGTAAAGCGACGAGAGCTCCTTCAAATACTCTCAATATGAGCGTAGAGAGAAAACCAGGTCTCTGCGCCTCATCCACGGTTCTCCCGATAAAAATGAGGCCTTGTGCCGATAAAAGCCCCAGGCCCCAAAATTGGACATCAATAGTTTCTGCCATCGCCAACGCATTGAGAACAATACAGGCCAGAATTGAAATAACACTTATATAATCTGGCCATTTTGGTTGGTCGACATATGAAACCTGCGTCTGGTTAGCCTCAACATTTAACCGATCTGGACTCACGGCCATGTTTAAATCTCTTCTCTTTGCCAAGGTGCTTAAATTGTAATAAATTTATTAATTATTAATCAACTATTGAAATAAACATTAGATAATGCCTAAGGAAATTGTGGCAAAGTACTCCTCATAATCCTCACGAGAGAGTTGGATAATTTCTTGCGCTTCTTTTTTGTCATAGATGTGTGTGATCACCATTCGCCTATTCCTCGTCTCTCCCGATCCCTCAGGAAAGTCCTTATAAGTTAAAAAGTAATGGCATAATCGCTCTACAAGATTAGCAGGGCAGTCGTGGATATCTTGAATATTTTGGTAAATCAAATCATCTTTCATCACAGCGATAATTTTATCATCAGCCTCATTCCCATCGATCGCCCGAATCCCGCCGATAGGCACAGCATTCACAAGAATGTCGCCCCGAAGGATCTCTTTCTCAGAAAATACACAGATGTCCAATGGATCACCATCACCCACAATTCCTTCTCGAAGCGCTTTTTGGGCGCAGTGTTTCCCCACCCTTTTCCCCGAATACGTGCGCGGAACAAGACCATAAAGACTAGGACAATAATTAGAATACTTCTGAGGGCGATCCGCCTTCAATAAACCGGTCTTTTTATCAAGTTCAAATTTCACTGTATCTGTTGGTACTATCTCTATGTAGCATTGCACAATTTTAGGAGCCTGTTCTCCAATATCAACTCCATGCCATGGATGAGCACGGTAGTAAAAATCATTTTTCATTCCGACCTCGAAAAATTTGTAGTGGACATAGTGTAAATGAGGAGATATAAAGGATCAAGGTTCTTTGACTTCTTGGGTTTTTGTGAAAACATTTCTTGGTTATCTTTACTATTTCTTCCTTCGTTTCATTTTGTCTCTGCGCTATAAAATCAAAGTCGAGGGTTTAGAGAAGCTGTCAGAACAATTCTTGAAGTGCCCAGGTGGTGTTTTATTTCTTGCAAACCATCCAGCCGAGGTCGACCCCTGCATTCTGCTCAGCATATTATGGCCGAAATTTCGCCCCCATCCTATCGCTATTGATTATCTTTTTCAAAATAGGTTTGTTCGCTATTTCCTTGATTTTGCAGGTGCCCTTTCCGTCCCCCATTTTGAGCATGGCACAAATAGCTACAAAAAACGAAAGATGGAGCAGACTTACGAAAGGATCTACGCCCTTCTGCGCAATGGGGAAAATCTTCTCATCTACCCATCAGGAGGGTTAAAGCGGCAAAGTGAAGAGGTCATCGGCGGTGCATCAGGGGCCCACACGATTTTGCAAAATTGCCCTGAAGCCAATGTGGTTCTGTTACGCACCCGAGGGCTTTGGGGAAGTAGTTTTTCCAGAGCTATAACTGGGATAAGTCCCAATCTCATTCAAGTGGGCATTGAGCGTTTCAAAGGGGTTTTGAAAAATCTTATTTTTTTTTCTCCCAGGCGCACACTCACAGTTGTCATCGACCTCCCTCCTCCCCATTTTCCCTCCCAAGGCTCTCGTTTAGAACTCAATCGCTTCCTGGAAGATTGGTTCAATCAAGAAGGAAAAGAGCCCCTAACGCTTGTTCCTTATTATTTTTGGAAAAAAGAGCTTCCAAAGGCTTTTGAGACCCAGATCTCTTCAGAAAAGATCGATCTTTCTTCCGTGCCTCAAGATGTGATAAACGCTGTAAAAGAAGAGGTGGCAGCTCTTTCAGGTCGTTCTGCAGGCGAAATAGGAGGAGAGTTGTATTTGGCAAAAGATCTTGGGTTAGATTCTTTAGATTTGGCGCAGCTCGTTCTTTTTCTTAAAGAAAGTTTCGGGATAAATAATATCCATGGCACCGATCTTGTCAAAGTCGATGATCTTTTTGCCTTTGCAGCTAAGTTAAAGAAGGGTAGGCAAGAAAATGAGATCGAAGAGAAAAAGCCGGAAAAAGCTTGGGGTGGGGAAGAGAAGCGCCCCAAAACGAGCCCTCCTCAAGGAAACACCATTCAGGAGGCCTTTTTGCATGTTTCTGAACGGATGCAAGATCATATTGCAGCCGCGGATTTTTTCTCTGGAGAGGTGAGCTACAAAAAAGTGAAGCTGGCAGTGTTGCTCATCGCAGAAAAAATAAAAAAATTACCCGATGAAAGAATAGGGATCATGATGCCTGCTTCTGTCACCGTCAACATATTGATTTTGGCTAGCCTCATGGCAAAAAAAGTCCCCGTTATGATCAATTGGACTCTGGGGAGACGCAATCTTCAAGCCATTGCTGATGAGACAGCCCTTAAAACGGTGATCAGTTCTTGGGGGTTTCTCGATCGTTTGGAAAACACCGATCTCAATGGTTTTGATGATAAGATCACTCTTGTGGAGGAGATGGTGCGGACTGTCTCCTTAAAAGAGCTTGTCAAAGCCTTCTTGTGGCGAAGGTATAAACCTAAAACCCTTCTCAAGAAATGGGGCTTGGAGGATGTTTCTGAAGAGGATACAGCGGTCATTCTTTTTACAAGCGGTACAGAAAGTCTTCCTAAAGGTGTTCCTCTCTCCCATCGCAATATTCTCAGCAATCAAAGAGGAGGGTATGAAAGAGTAGCTATCTCCGAGCAAGATGTGCTTCTTGGAGTGTTACCCCCTTTTCACTCTTTTGGTTTTTCTATAACGGGTTTATTTCCTATTTTGTCCGGATTGAGGGCCGTATATTATCCAAATCCCACTGATGGAAAAAAAATAGCTTCTATCATTGACAAGTGGCAAGTGACCATCCTTTGTATTGTGCCGACATTTTTAAAAAACCTTGTGAGGGTTGCTTCAGAGCAGCAAATGAGGCCCCTGCGGTTCGTGGTCACTGGTGCTGAAAAAACCCCTCCTGACCTATATGAGAAAATGGGTAAGCTCAATGGACGTACGATCTTGGGAGAAGGGTATGGGATTACAGAGTGTGGGCCTATTTTAACCCTCAACTCTTATGAAAAAGAGAGAAAGGGAGTCGGAAAGCCCCTGTCAGAGGTTGAGGTTCTGATTGTACATCCAGAAACGCATGAGATTTTGCCTCAAAATAAAGAGGGGTTGATTGTTGCACATGGCCCTAACGTATTTAAAGGGTATCTTAACCCACAGCTTTCCTCCCCATTTATTCAGATTGGGGATAAACAGTGGTACGTTACAGGAGATTTGGGATTTTTAAATCAAGAGGGCTATTTAACCCTGTCTGGACGCTTAAAGCGCTTTGTTAAGGTAGGTGGCGAGATGATCAGTTTGGCCTCTATAGAAGACATCCTTTTTCAGGCAGCTAAGAAAAGGGATTGGAAAATAGAGCCTGAAGTGGCCTCCCTGGCTGTATGCGCTAAAGAAGAGGAAGGGAAAAAGGGAGAGGTGCATCTTTTCACAATCTTTGATTTGACAAGTGAAGAGGCTAACGAAGTATTAAAAGAAGCGGGGATGAGTAATCTTATCCGCATTTTTCAAGTGCATAAGCTCCCCTTTATCCCCCTCCTCGGCACAGGAAAGATTGATTACAAAGCTTTATCAGGACAAATATAATGGATGTCATTGCCAAAGTACCCATACGTTTTTATAACACAGAAAAAAGAGAGAAACAGATTTTCTCCCCCCTCTATGATAATGTTGTTAAACTATACACTTGTGGACCAACGATATATGACTTTGCGCACATTGGTAATTTCCGCACATATATTTTTGAAGACCTCTTGCGAAGAACCTTGAAGTTTTTTGGGTATCAGGTAGTTCAAGTGATGAATCTGACGGACGTGGATGATAAAACAATTCGGGGGGCTACAGAGAAGAAGGTATCATTGGCTACTTTTGTGCAACCATTTAAGAACTCTTTCTTTGTCGATCTGCAATCATTGAATATTGAACGTGCCGAATATTATCCTGCGGCAACAGATTATATTGCACAAATGATTGATTTTATTCAGAAATTGATCGACAAAAACTTTGCTTACAAAAGTAAGGATAATAGTATCTATTATTCTATTGAAAAGTGTCCTTCTTATGGGCGTCTCTCTCATTTGCATCTGCGGGATCTTAAAGTGGGAGCGAGTGACTGTCGAGTGACGAGCGATGAGTATGATAAGGAGAGTATCGGGGATTTTGTTTTATGGAAAGCATATGATCCCAAGCGTGATGGGGATATTTTTTGGGATAGCCCCTTTGGTCCGGGTAGACCTGGTTGGCACTTGGAGTGCTCGACGATGGCAATGGCGTTACTTGGGGAGATGATTGACATCCATGTGGGAGCGGTGGACAACATTTTTCCTCATCATGAAAATGAGATTGCCCAATCAGAGGCGTATTCTGGCAAACCTTTTGTTAAATATTGGATGCATGCTGAGCATTTGCTTGTAAACCACAAGAAGATGTCAAAAAGCCTTGGCAATTTCTACACGTTGCGCGATCTTCTGGGGAGAGGATACCACGGCCCTGAGATCCGCTATTTGCTTATGCAAGGGCACTATCGCACGCAACTTAATTTTACTTTTGAGGCATTGGAGGGGGCGAAAAGCTCTCTTTTGCGGATCAATGATTTTATTAGGCGCCTTCAAGAAATGGCGGATGCTGAACGTGATAATGATTCAAAGAGAGACTCTGCGCTTCTTAAAAATACTTTCTCCAGCTTTTGTGAGGCGATGGCGGATGATTTAAATGTATCGGTGGCCATCGCCACGGTATTTGATCTTATGCACGAGGTAAATACGCTTATAGATAAAAAGTGCTTTACACCTGGAGATGCTCGAGGTGCACTTTTGCTTTTGCAAAAATTAGACCGGGTGTTTGGAGTGATGCAATTTGAGAGAAAAGAGGAGGTTCCGGAGGAAGTGCGGGAGCTTTTAGAAAAAAGGCAGGAGGCGAGGGGGAGGAAAGAGTGGAAGGAGGCAGACTTTTTCCGAGATGAGATTGCCAAGAGGGGATATGTGATTGAGGATACCCCAAAGGGCGCTCGTCTCAAGTTGCATCATTGAATAGTCATCATATTGTCTTGAGAAGATCTTCATGTTCAAATGCGGAAGCCATCCGATCAATCTCTGCTTTTTTTATCTTGAGCTTTGCCGCCTCTTTACTCCATAAAGCCGTAGCCGAACCCACTTCTTTTAAAATTTTTTTTGCCCGTAAGTTATCGAGATCAAAATAATGGGCCACATCGATGGCCAAATCAAGAGAGGCAGTGGGATCTGTGAGATCGATTGCGGTGGATAAAATTCTTGGTTTGATATCTATTGGTATGGGATTTAAATCATATACAGGGGATAAGCGCCAACCTGAGGGGCCAGAATATAGAAACGCATGATTACGCAAATGATCATCTAGATTAGAAATCAACACATTGAAGACAATACGGCGCCATAAGGCCTCCAGGTCTTTTTTGGGTGAGACACTCATTTGTCGGATGGCATCGGCAATCTCAAGATAGCTATGCATTTCATTGTCTTTTGCCCCCAGGACACTCATGGCGGAAAGAAAAGGAATACGGGTATTTTTTTTCCGATCAAATCTCCGTGATAAAAGAATTTTGCGGCGACCTACAGATTCAAGCCTCCATTCAGGTACTTCGATTTTTGCTTGCTTAGCGAGAGTAAGAGCCACTGCTTCCCAACCGATCACATCTATTTCATCATCTTTCCGCGGAAATTTAGCGATGGCTAAATGACCATCTCTATCCTTTACAGAAGCTTTCGGTCTTGCTCCTCCCAAAGAAGAACCAGGAGCGAGCAATAATCGGAGATCCTCTTCAGTTTCCGATTCTTGTAATACATGGCCTGCAGCGGTAAGTAGTCTACCAACTGTAACTAAAGGAGGGATGGGATTTTTATCATAAGTAGTTAAAAAACAACCTTGTTCATCTCTTTTAAATCGTAGAGCACCTTGCCTGCCTTCATCATCTACCATCAATAAAAAATCGATTTCTTTTAAAGCACGAGCGGCCCGTTTTTCATGTTCAGCATTTTTTCTTTCAGACCTTCGCATAAGTAAGCGACCCCAGCGGTCAGGCGCAGAATCATCAATTGCCCCAAAAAGGGGCTTATCTGGTGATGCATGAAAAGAACCTGTAAGCAATTTTAAAGCTGGATCTAATGAGAATCGTTTTAGATGATTTAACCAATCGTGGTCATATTCAAAAGACATACTTTCTCTTCCATGACGATAACGACTCCAAAGCTGACCAACTTTTATTGGAATGCCTTCAAGATCCACATACACCAAAATCCTCTGTTCCATTCAGCCTTTCCCTTTTTCTTTTCGGGAAATGCGAATGCGCTTGGGCAAATTTTCAGCTTCTAATCCTAAACCTAATTCATCAAATGTTGGATCAGCTAATTCTGCCAATCGTTCAATCATTCCTAAAACAAATATAATTCTGGCATAGGCTCCTAAAGAAACTCCTTCATCGCCTTTTTCAATTTTACCGAGGGTGGCACGACTGATCGCTGCCCTTTCTGCAGCAAGCTGCATAGGAATACGGCGCCTCTTTCTGGCATCACATAGATCCTGACCCAGTTTTTTTAACGTTCTTCTGACGGGAAAAGGCGTATTTTTAATGTCCATAATATCAGTCGTTATGTTTTTTATTGTATAACATTACAGACATTAAGTAAAGAAAGTAGTTAATTTTTCATAATAGGGAAATAGAGAACATCGCGGATAGAGGCTGAATCGGTAAATAACATCACAAGACGATCGATACCGATGCCTACGCCACCTGTAGGGGGCATTCCTTGGCAGATCGCTTCAAGAAACTCTTCATCAAGAGGGTGCGTCTCCTCATCGCCCCCCTCCTTTTTCAAGGCCTGCTCTTCAAGTAGCCTTCTTTGTATCTCGGGGTCGTTCAGCTCTGTGTAGGCATTACAAAGCTCTTTTCCCAAAAGAAAGCTCTCGAAACGCTCCACCAAGCCCTCCTCCCTTTTTGCCTTATCGCGATGCGGCTTGCAGAGAGGTGTTGTCTCAATGGGGTGGTCCGTGATGTGATGCGGTTGAATCAGTTTTCCCGTCACTTTTTCATCAAAAAGAGAGGCGATAAGTATTCCTCGAGGGCTTTTTTGGATAAAGGCGGGGAGAAGATCGGTTTCATTTACCAAAATCTTTCTCAGGTCGGCATCAGAGCAAGCATCCACATCAATTCCTGCATACTCCTTGATGCTCTCTTTCATGGAAAGCCTTTTCCAAGGAGCCTTCACATCGATAATGGTTTTTTCCCCGCTCTCAAGGTGACTGTAAGTGACCTTTGTATCTCCTAGGAGCTCTAAAGCTATGTGCTCGACTAGATTTTCAGTAAAAGTCATAAGGTCATTATAGTCCCAGTAAACTGCATATGCTTCAAATTCTGTAAACTCAGGATTGTGGGTTTTATCGATACCCTCGTTGCGAAAAACCTTGCCTAGTTCAAAGATTTTCTCCATCCCTCCCACGATGAGTTTTTTAAGGGAGATTTCTAGGGAGATTCGTAAATACATCTCTTGATCGATAGCATTCATATGAGTGGTGAAAGGGCGGGCTGCAGCTCCGCCATAGAGATGCTGTAAGGTAGGCGTTTCTACTTCTATGAAGTTCTGTGTTTCCATAAATTTGCGCAAGATAAGCAATATTTTGCTCCGTGTTATAAACACGTCTTTGATCTCTTTGTGGGAGATTAAGTCGAGCCACCGTTTTCGATAACGCACTTCTTTATCGACAAGGCCTGAGTGTTTTTCAGGAAGAGGAAGAAGAGACTTTGAAAGAAGAGTGACTTTTTTGACAAATAGAGTGACCTCTCCTTTATGTGTGCGAAAAAGATGTCCCTCAAGTCCGAGAAAATCACCTAGATCAATCATTTTTTCGATGAATTTTAACGAAGGGATGGGGCTGTCTTTGGGCAGGCCCACCATTTCAGAAAGATCGCGATTAAACATGACCTGCAATTTCTCTGTGCCGTCTATGATATGAGCAAAGGCATTTTTTCCCATAGCTCGGAAGAGGATGAGTCTTCCTGCAATCGTGACAGATTTTGTCTCTCCTTTGGCCGCACTTTCACTATCTGCAAGGGGAGTGCCATCGCAGAACTCTTCTAAAATGACTTTTGCCGAATGCGTGGGCTCATAATGATGGGGGTAAGGCTCAATGCCCAATTTTCTGATTTCGGCAAGTTTGGAGCTGCGATTTTGGAATTCTTGATGGGAGTGATATGACATTTTTAAGGGTATGGTTTGTATTTTGAAACCTGGATTTTACCCTATCTTCCCGATCTTGGGAAGGGGCTCCTTTTTCAGGAGTTAATAAAAAATGGTATAATGCCCTATTATAGTGGATTAAATTATGCCTGATAAAAATTGATTCGGATCTTTTCATGGGAAACTTCGCGCTCGATCTCACTGACTATCAATAGTCACTATCGATCTCCGCGCATCGTTTGCCATGAAAATCTTCCATCCAATTTTTATCATTCATAATTTAATCCACTATATAGCCTATTCCAAAAAATCCCTATTGAATTTTATTAATTTTTAAATTACACCATTTCCGGAAATGGTGTTACATCATTTTTATCTTTTAAATAATGGAGGAAACTCAGTTATGACACACTCTATTCATTCTGGTGGTGCAGCAGCCTCTTTAACAACTATGGAGGGTGCTTCCACTATTCGCGCCCAGAGGGAGATGGGAGAGAAAGTTCTTTGGTTGATCAGTCTTTGTATGATAATTCCTCCTCCTACTTCTGAGAGGGTCTTATCAGCAATCCACCGCGAGATGGTGAGAGCTCGTCCTTTATCAGGTGCACATAGTGGTGTCCTTGTTCGTTTACCATGTGGAGCATGTATTGATGTGAAAAAAACCTGGGAGTGTTTGCAATATTTTCACCCCTCTGCTAACCCCGATCTACTGCAAGTTCAACTAGCTAGGATAGGAAGATTGAACTTACAGGAACGGATGGAGTTTTGTAAAATAGGATATGCAAAACATGTCCTTGTGCACGGTAACTCTCCCCGCTCTATGTCTGAAGCCCATCCGCTCTGTTTTGCTTTTTCCCGTGAAGGAATGAAGAAATTAGTGGAGGAAAGGGAATACCTTTCCCCTAGAGAGAGGGAAGAACTGCTGTCCTTTCGTCATATGGTGGAGGTGCGCCCCGATGGTTCACTATGTCATCTGGAAGCCCCTCCCTCCTCTGCCCATGGCTTTCCTCTCAATGTGATGTACATTTTGCCGCATGAGAGGATCATGCGCCTAATCTTAGCAGATGAGCGCACAACTGCAAACATGTTGGCCTTTTCGTTCGGCTATATGGGGCTATGCCCAGGCCCATCACTGATAGCAGGAGCAAAATTAGTCAGTAGGCTCTCCTCCCGAATATCTGTAGGGGAGTTGATCGACTTTCGTGAGCTGATGGAAGGAGCAACTATACTATCCATGTCGGAGAAAGAGGCCATACTGGGAGAATATGCCGGCGGTATCGCGTGCCGTTTACCCAATGGCGCTCATATCGATGCGCTCCACCCATGGGCGTGTTTTAAACATTTCCAACTTTCTTCCCGTGCTTCATTTGCACGCCATTTAGCTACAGTAGATAGTATGAATTTAGAAACACGCCTGAATTTTTTCCATATAGGTCTCGAAAAAGCGAGATTGACCCAGTCCCTCCGTCATCTTGATGATGATGAAGAGTCTGAAGCATATCCTCTTTGTTTCACCTTCTCACACGAAGTGATGATGCGCCTCGTTGATGAAAGGGTGTACACTCCTCCTCTTTCTGCTGATGAGAGGACTCGATTGTTATCCCCTGAGAATATGCGGAAAGTAGCTTTTGCCCGCTTGTCTATACCTGATGAGTATGTTCACCTACATGCGCAAACACATATAGGGGACTTGCTCCCTGTCGAACGCCCCCCTTCCAGAGGACGTGAATTCACATCCCGTAAAATAGTGCATCTTTTGCCAAGGCAAACGGTGATTGACCTCATCAAAAGGGGGGAGCTTCCGGACAGAGCAATGGAAATGATAGTAATTTTAGGGACAGTAGAAGCTCTATCAATATTCCCTCCTGGTATTCTTCCTCTGATCGCGAGCTATCTCGTATCAGAGAGGCAACTGGGGCCCCATTCCCGGCGTGTTGCATAACCTATTTTATAATGTAAGAAGCTGTATGTTAAAATTATAAAACCACAGAGCACACAGAGAAAGAAAAATAATTCAGATGTTCAAGAAACTATTTCTCATTTTATCTCTTCAATTTATAGTTTTTGTTTGCCTTGCAGCACAAGGAAAGCGAGTCTGTTCTATTTCGGAAGAAGAAACTGTTGTTCTCGAGCACTTTTTTCGTGCGCTCATAGAAGAAACAGAAGGAGGATATGTTTTATATGGTCAAAAACCGGTTTGTGCGCATGCTTTTAGCAAGGAGTTATTTACCATCAATTCACCTTGGCATGCACACTTCGTGGCTTTGAGAGAAGGCGCTCGCATTTGGAAGAAGCTATCTTCCGAAGTAAAAAATGCGCATTTTTCTGTTTTTATTAATGAAAAAGAAGAGGCGCGCTTACCGGGATGGATTCATCTTTTCGTAATAAATCGACCTCTTTTTCTCAAAACAGTCAAAGAAAATCTTTCGCTTTTTCAGTACGTTCTTGGCCCAAAAACTACTCCTGAAAAGTTACTTGAAAAAATGGCAAGTTCATTTGATTCTACATTGCATGAAGATAAAGTCCTTATCGGCCTAATCCTTGGGTATGGAAGAGAGAATGCTTTGTATGTCAGCAGAATGGAATATATTTCTGCGTACCTTAATGCAGCAGGAGATATCCCCTTCAAATGTACTAAAAAATCACCTGAGGATCAGCTTAGAGGGTTTTTACTCCCTCCGCCTGAGAATCTCTATGCTTTTAAGATTGTTACGCCCAGTTGTGGATTTCAAACACTTGAAGAAGAGCTTAATGAATTGGAAAGTCAAATAAAAGTAAGCTCAGAAAAATTGGAAACTAGTATACCAAATTTCATTTTTGGTCACATAGATGATAGGGCAGCAAACCAACTGGTTGCAAAACTTGAAAAAGCACAAAATGAGATTAAATCCTTGCTGAATTCTAAGAATTTTTTACAAAAAACTTTAAAATCATTTCTAAATGAAGAATTCACTGTCCCTCAAGTTTCAAATTACCAATTTCCTATAGATCAAGAAGGGATTAATAAAATTATTGCCAAAGCTATTTGGGAGGAAGAGTTGCAAGATTATGATAGGGATTGCATTCCACTTTTCATCAATGCATTACTTGATTTTTCTGTACAAGATGACAATTTTTCTCTTTTGCATCTCCCGACTCTTTTTAAGGATATTGCCCAAGTACGGGAGAATCTTGCAAAAACAGCGGTATTTTTTAGTACCTTGGAGCAACAACAAGATATTCACTGTATTGTCCCTCAAAAACTTTATTACAAAATTTTGGAGCCTGGAGACGATAACATTATCTGTGCCTCTACAAAGGTCTGCCTTAATTATGCATTTTTAGATTCTTTGGGCCGTCCCATAAAACGTCAACCAAATGTTCTTATCGACTTGAATTCTACAATTTCAGGTTTTGCTCATGCAGTCAAGGGGATGAAACTGGGAGAAACTAGAGAGATTTACATCCATCCTAGTCTTGCCTACGGGATATATACGCCATATGAAAGGGGTGTGCTGTTAAAAGCGGTAGTGACACTACTCAATATAGAAAAATCTGATGAGCCCTTTTCAGAAATGACCAGTTTGGATGTTTCTTTTATTGAAGATGAAGAGTTTTTAAAATCAGTTAGAGAACGATATGAAAATACTTTGATTTGGCGAGCCAATCTTATTGGTTCCCACCTTAAGAAAAGCAAGGATGTTGATCTTGACTTGATTAAACAACATTTGCAGGAGTTATCTGAAGGGAAGGAAACCTTTTCCAAATTAACTCCTGCAGAAGCAACTCTTATAAATAGAGTGCATTGGAATATTTATTTTGGATCTTAGAACTATTTTCCAGAACATCTACAGCGGTATTCGCAGGACCAGCCGCAACACCCTTGACATCTATAGCACCTACATTCCTAGGCTTGGGGTTATAAAATTTTGATTTAGATGGGTGACTTTGCGTATTCTCCTCTTTTTCACAAAAGAGGAATGTAGGATAGCAGACTACTTCAATGAATGACTCACTATAAGGAGGGGAAAATTTTAATGAAAACAAAAAATAAAATTTTAAAACGGATTTTCCAAGGAGTAGCTAATCAGAAATGCTCTCTAAGTTCTTTTTTAATTTGGATAACCGCTGTTCAAATTTTAATCGATTAATCCAATGACGAAAAAAATCGACAGACCAAGAATCCACTTGAGCAGGGTCGCGTAAAAATGGGTATACGTCTTGTTTTGCAACATCCAAATCAATCTCTTCTAATCGAGAAATTAAAAGTTTTTTCACCATATTTTCAGTTAATTTTTCATCCTTTGAGAGATCTCCATGGGTACGCATACATTCTTCAAGATAATGTGAATTTAATAGTATGTCACGGCGGAGAAACCATACGAGATCATACCAATCTCTTCCTTTTACTCTGTTTTTCCAAGCGCGATATAGTGCAGCATGTATTTTTCCAGCAAACAGACTTGACTCCTTTACAACTCGAATCGATACGGGCAATGGTTCTTGTAAATAGATAGGTTCTACATCAAATCCCAGAGTAGGATATGAGTCGACCTCTACTTTAATGCGGATTAAAGCATCAGGGTGAATTCTATTACTTAGCAGCCCTTTTGCTTCTATTTGTAAAAAAGCATTTCGCGTATTTGTTTTAAGAAATGCGGACTGGACAGCTGTTTCGGATTGTTTTTTTTTCTCCATAAATTGTACATCAAAGCCATAACTTGAAAGCTCCTCTATCACATTACTCTCAAATAAGTTCCAATTAAATGGACGTTGGTTATCCAATAGCGTGAAATCAAGATCCTCAGAAAAACGATCTAAGCCATAGAGAATGCGAAGAGCGGAACCTCCATAAAAAGCGGCGTGCTCAAAAAATTTACCTCGCCAAAGGCCAACAAGCGTGATCTCTTGAAGTATTTCTTTTAAAGCTCTTTCAACATCGGCATCGCTATTTGTTTTGTAGGGTTGCAGCATTCTTCGGACGGCATCGTTCATGAAGATTCCCCCTTGAGTTGCAATAGCCATTTTTTAAGAAAGTGAATAGCGCTATGAGGAAATACATCTTGAATATTACTAATCTGTTTTATATCTAATTTTAGTAAATCATCTTCTTCAATTCTAAGATCCTCTAAAAGAATTTGCTTAATTTGATGCATGCTTGTTACTTTCCCTTTTCGAATAGTTAACATATCGGTTAATGCTTTTTCGGGTATGGCAATAAGAGGGTTTTCATGTTTCGAAAATGATCGCCGTGTCACGCCTACAGAATAGCTATTAGGATGACAATGAGCATACAAAAAATTACCGACTGGAGTCTTGAATTCTTTGCTAAGTTTAGCGGTTACACTAGTAACAGCTTCGACATGTTCAGGAATCAATCCATAAATTTGTAATGCTCTCTCTAATGAGATGTAAGACGGCCCGTAAATTAGATTAGCTAATAGTTCGGGACAATATGGGGTATGTTTAAATTTTTTCCCTAGGAGATACAGTCCTTTTTTAACATGAATCAGTGCCCCTGATTTTAACAGGCGCGTAAGTTTGGCACGTGGAGATGCATAGTCCTTAAGGCAATCCATAACAAATTGATAATCTAGCTCATTGGTTAACGATCGTTCCTGCAATATCGCTATGGCTTCGTCTACCCCTTCTTTTATTGACATAATTGACTCCAATGTATCGTATTATGATACATTGGAGTCAATTATGTCAATATTATAAACAGAACATCTGCTCTATTTAAGTTCTCGGGCCCCACGGGATCGGAAAAAAGCTAAAAGGGCCGCTGTTCCCTTTTTATCAAATTTCCACCCCCACCCTTCTGACAAAACCTCGTGATAAGGAGGCTTTCTATCTTTATCACATTTACCTCCGTTGATATTTGCCCCTTCGGCCACAAGCAACCGATAATAGGGAAGGTGTCTTGGGGCAGTAAAGGGTATGTTCATCAAATCATCAAGAGGGTACGGCTTTTCTCTATACTTTCTTAACGCCAGAGGGTACAGCTTTCCCCTACGCTCTCTTAGCGCTAAAGGATACGGCCTTCCCCTATGCTTTCTTAACGCTAAAAGATCTGGTATTAGCCTATTGATAATATGTGGAGGGTAATTACCATCTATGGAAAGGGTAGCCAGCAATGTCTTCTGTAAACAAGTAGAAACATCATAGGTTTCTGGTCTTAAATCTAATTTTTCAATTTGGGCAAGCACTGTGCGAACCTCAGCGGGATTATCTAAAAGGTTTTTGACTAACTTTTCAAAAGAGTAAAGCCCGAAAATCCAAGGATCTTTCTTCCAAAGAGACACGTAATGGGAATTACGGAGCACAAAATCATAAAGGACCTCTATAGGAGAACACTCCTCTTTAAATATAGTCTGCAAATGGTTCTTCATTCCACCATCCGTAGGAAAAAGTTTTACCACGGCGGGGTTGTGTCTATGGAGCGACATCATATAGCGCATGCTCGATAAAGGACCTGTCTTAAGAGCCACATAATAGGCTGTCTCAGCCCTTCTGCACATGCGGCTCAGTAAAGAAGGCGTACTCTCTTTTCTAGCGAGAGGGGTATATTCCAAATGAATGATAGTCGCCCTATCAAAAGAGGTCGGATAGTGCATACAAAAGGAGGCAAAAATGTCGTGAAAATGGCATCGCGCCGCCTCGTCTATCTTCCAAAGAGTTGAGCTATAAGCATCACCAATAATCCCTAAATCCGGATTGACGTAAATGACATGCCAGTCAAGTAGTGCTCTTTCCGAACTCATCATGATAAAAATATAATGGCCATTTCCAACCCTTTCAGCACTTAATCTTCTAAAATCAGAGAGTTGGATAGCCAAAGGGGATGGCTCTCCATAATTGGGAAAGGCTCTGAGAGCATCAACACCTGTCAGCGGCCTTTGGAGTGATATGTAAGTCCGTGTGATCCTCTCAATCAACAACCTATTTTCCTTGTTCGGTTTGATTGTAGAGGGGTCGACTCCTCTGCCCATCTCTCGATAGGCAGCCAGTAGCAACAATTTCTGCACATCACGCATACGCTCTGTAGGAATCCCAGGCATTAGAGGAGGGAGGGGAGTGCGCTCTCCTATTTCCATGACCCACGGTACACAATGCAGGGCATAACTTAGGCAGATACCAGTAAGTCCAGCTTCATCCTGAAGAAAATGGTGTGGTTCAAAGTTTCGGCAATGCACTTGATCAGCCCTTACTTGTCTATTGAGAGAAGCCTGAGCTGAATAAGCTAATTGGTAATTACCCGCATAACTTCTCACTAGGGAAGCCATTTTAGGATGCTCAAGAAAGGGAGATAGCGTTTCAAGCCTACCTTGCCATGTGGCTTGTGCTATTTTAAATGCAAAATCGGCATTCTCAATTCTACGCTTGACTATCTTCCTATCATCTACGATTGCCCGCTTGGTATAATGCTCGACCCGAACCTTCTCCAGATCATGATCTAGGATTATGCCCGCGTTATATTCCAGTATTATCTTCAGTATTATCGTATTTTTCTTATCTAAAACCCCAGAAATAACATCAATTAAAAAAAATTTGATTTTGTGCTGGCAGTGGTGAGCATCACTTAGGGCATAATAGTCGGTTTGGGTTCTATCCTGCTCACTTTCTATTATGGATTCATATTCAACCCTGGCCTGATCTAATTCAATCCACAGAGAACGAGCATATGCATTTGCAGCTACATCACTTATATAATCATGTATTATTTGACATATGCGCAGATGAACAGATGGCTTGAATATAAAATTGATAACCATCCGGGCATGATCAACTGCTACTAGGGTTCTAAACTCCGCTGTGGCGTGATCTAATGCAGCATGAAGAGGATCATGGTAGCATGAACT
>Ga0207156_10150_pt1 | contig 17079 bp, 20 predicted proteins | sample Alteio_BWMinHeat_24_FD_153514 | JGI IMG/M metagenome (GOLD analysis project Ga0207156, IMG submission 153514) | Enriched cells from forest soil in Barre Woods Harvard Forest LTER site, Petersham, Massachusetts, United States -... | ecosystem: Environmental > Terrestrial > Soil > Temperate forest >...
TCCGATTATCGTGTCACTTTTGGAGCCGTGGTATTTTAAAGAACGATTCCGATGGATGGATCTCGTACTGGCGGTCATTGCTTTTGCCGGACTGATTCTTATCGTTCCGTCGTTTGACATTCATCACAAAATCGTCCAAGGAATTTTCTGGGGAGCGCTAGCGGCCTTTACGTTTGCCAATTTTTCGATTATCAACCGAAAATACGTGCAAGAATATTCAAGCCTTGTCATTGTTTTCTATCAAGATTTTCTGGCCGGGATTATTTTGCTTCCTTCGCTTGTCTTCACGCGAGTCACACTCCACTGGCACGACGTTTTCCTGATTCTCTTGCTTGGAACAGTGCTGACGGCGGGCTCCCATACGCTTTTCGTCAAAGGAATGACCCATGTGAAAGCGCGAACCGCCGGAATGATTTTGATGCTGGAACCGCTTTACGGAATTTTCTTCGCTTTTCTCTTTATCGGAGAACGGCCGACCTCACGAACGCTTCTGGGCGGCGCCATTGTCATTGCGGCCACCCTTTACGCGACCTTGTCTTCCGCCCATCAAGAAATCATGTCTGTCCCCGAATAGGAGGCAAGACGAAGAGAACAAGGAATCTTTGGGAGTGCTTGTTGACAAGGCAAAGCCTGAAGCAATTGAGGCGATGTTCGCGGAAATCAGCCCCACTTATGACCGGCTGAACCGTATTCTTTCTTTAGGGCTTGATATCCAATGGCGAAACGCGGTTCGCCGGGCGATTCCCTTTTCGACCGGGAAAACGCTTGACTGCTGCACCGGAACAGGCGATCTCGCGATTCTTTTAGCGAAAAATGGTTTCGAAGTAACCGGAATTGATTTTTGCGAACCGATGCTCTCGGTCGCGAGAAACAAATCTCCGAAAGGGGTTTCTTTGAATTTTCTCGAAGGGGATGTCCATCAAATCCCTTTTGCCGACAGGAGTTTTCACGTTTTGACCAACGCCTTTTCACTTCGAAATCTGGCCGATTTGCGAAAAGTTTTCCAAGAAGCGAATCGTGTCTTGAGGCCGACCGGAATCGCCATTTTTCTTGAATTGACCCGCCCGTGGGGTTTGCTCGGATGGATCCATCAATTCTATCTCAATACACTTCTTCCAGCGCTCGGAGGACTTCTCTCCGGCAATAAAAACGCTTATCGTTACTTAGCTCAATCGATCCAAAAATTCCCGGCGCCGATTGAAATCGCAGGATTACTCGAAGACTCCGGCTTTCAAGAAATCACGATTACGCCGCTCCACGGCGGAATTGCCACGATGTGGCTTGCGGTAAAATAATGGAACTCGTCCTTACCGGAATCAATCACAAATCGGCACCGGTTGGTATTCGGGAGAAAATCGCCTTTGGAACCGACGATCTTCTGAAAGCGCTGTCGCAAATCCGCCAATTTCCGGAAATCCGCGAATCGGCGATTCTTTCGACCTGCAACCGAACTGAAATCTATGCGATCACCGGCTCTGAAAAATTAATCCCGGAATATTTAAGCCAATTTCATCAAGTATCAATGAATCAATTTGCCAATCATCTTTACCAGAAACACGACATGGAAGCTGCGCGTCACCTTTTCCAAGTCGCCGGCGGGCTTGATTCGCTGGTTGTCGGCGAAAATCAAATCCTCAGTCAAGTAAAACAAGTTTTAAAGTTTGCGCAGGAAGCGAAATCCCTCGGAACGGTCCTCTATCGGCTTTTTCAGACGGCGATTCTGGCCGGAAAGCGCATTCGCACCGAAACGGCGCTCAGCGAAAACCCGGGCTCCATCGGCGAAGCGGCGGTCGACTTGGCTCAACAAATCTTCGGAGACCTCCAAGGAAAGCGGATTTTAGTTTTGGGCGCCGGTGAGATGGGACAAGTGGTGATGCAAGCCTTAGGAAAAGCGGGAGTTTCCCGCCCGCAACTGTGCAGCCGAACCTATCAGAACGCTCTTGCGCTGGCGGAAAAACTAAACGGAACGGCCCATCCTTATGAAAAACTTGAATCGCTTCTCTCCGAAACCGAAATCGTGATCGCCGCCACCGGATCGCCGGTGCCGGTCCTTTCGAGAAATCAGCTTGAGAAAACGATGCGCGAGCGGCGCTACGCTCCCCTCTTCATCATTGATATCGCCGTCCCCCGTGACGTGGAAGAAAGCGCGGGAAGCCTTGAAAATCTTTATCTATATAATATCGACGACTTGCAGGGGATTGTCAATAAAGCCAATCAAGCGCGCGAAAAAGAAATCGTGAAAGCTTCGCGGATTGTCGATGAAGAATTGGCGCGATTCGAACAGTGGAAAGATTCGCTTTCCGTAATTCCGACAATTCGCGCGTTAAACGATCGGATGGATGAAATCAAGAAAAATGAAGTGGAACGAATTTTAAGTAAATATCCGCATCTCAGTGAACAAGAGCGCGCCGCACTTGAAAATCTTGCACACGCGTTAACGAACAAAATTCTTCATGAGCCGTTGGTTCAGCTTAAAAATTACGGAAACCATCCGCTTGGAACCGATTATCTGGAAGTCGCCCGCGATCTCTTTGGACTCAACCATGAGTGATAAAATACCGCAAATTCATATTTTCGCCATGATCATCAGTTTCGGAATTTTGGCACTCGCCTTCGCCTCATCGATCGCCTACCTGATACAAGATTACATGCTGCACAACAAGCGAACGATAGCGCTCTCCAAGCGGCTTCCCGCCCTCACCACACTCGATTCTTTGATTAACCGACTCGTAGGTTTCGGCTTTATCACGCTCAGCATTGGGATTCTCTTCGGAAGTTTGTGGTCCGAACGCCAAATTGGAAAATGGTGGAGCTGGAATCCGAAGCAAATTTTAGCCTTGATGACCTGGCTGGTTTACGCCGCCTACATTTACTCGCGCACCCTTTCCGGATGGAAAGGAAAGCGCTCGGTTCTTTTGATTGTTGTCGGTTTTGTCCTAATTTTCGTAACCTTCATCGTTTCACTTCACAAATGATTATCGGCTCACGGGGAAGTCTTCTTGCGATCGCGCAAACAAAATTAATCGTGAACCTGCTTCTTTCCGAAGATCCTTCGCTTAAAATCGAAACGAAAATCATCAAGACCAAAGGGGACCAAATCCTCGACCGATCCATTTCGGAAATCGGCGACAAGGGGCTCTTTGTGAAAGAACTGGAGGTCGCGCTGCAAAATCGGGAAATCGACATCGCGGTTCACAGTGTCAAAGATCTTCCGGCGGAAATTCCGGACGACTTAATCCTCGCCGCTTTTCCAAAACGCGAAGATCCCTCCGACCTCTTAGTAACCGCCGAAAATCTCACGATTGAAGCGCTTCCGAAAAACGCGGTCATCGGCACAAGCGCCTTGCGAAGGCAATCTCAACTTTTACACTTCCGCCCCGATCTGCAAATCAAATTATTGCGAGGAAATGTCGACACGCGTCTTCGTAAATTAGATGAAGGCCATTATTTTGGGATCATTTTGGCCAAAGCGGGATTAAACCGCCTTGGAATCTCGCGCGGAATTGTCGTTGCTCACTCTATCTTGCTCCCTTCGCCCGGCCAAGGAGCTTTGGCTCTCGAAACACGCAAAGACGACCCCATCGTTAAAATTTTAAGAAAAATCAACGACCCGGCGACTGAAACATGTGTTCGCGCGGAACGAAGTTTTCTTCTCACCATGGAAGGAGGATGCCAAGTCCCACTGGGGGCTTTAGCCGCATTAAACAACGCTAATCTCGTGCTGGAAGGTTTTTTTGGGACGCCGGATGGACGTCACGCGGCTCGAGAAAAAGGCATTGGCGACCCCCAATCTCCTGAAAAATTGGGTGAAATTGTAGCAAAAAGCCTTTTGCGGCAAGCAGGAAGCCAAAAAGCCGTGTGGAATGGCATCAAATTATGATAATATGCCCTAGTTGCAGCTCTGAAAATCCGGAAGGTTTCCGTTTTTGCGGAAAATGCGGTAATCGCCTTGAAGTGGAAGAAACCCTAGCCACAGCGCCGACAGCAGTCGAATTCGACTCAAGTCAATATGAATCGCTTCCCCCTCATGTCTTGGTGGTCGATGACGAACCGCACATCACTCAACTTCTGAAAAATCTATTGGAGTTGGAAGGCATCAAAGTAGAAACCGCTTCCAATGTAGCCGACGCCATGGCGCTCGTTGAAAAAGAAAAACCCTCTCTCATCATCACCGATATGATGATGCCGGACATGGACGGATACAGCTTCATCCGTCAGCTTCGAAAAAATCCTGAAACAGCCAAAATCAAAATCGTTGTCCTCACCGTGCTCGACGCCTTTGAAGAAATCCGAAAAAGCGTTCTGTTGGGTGCGGACGACTATATTTCGAAACCTTTTGATCCTCAAGAACTTCTCTGGATGGTAAAACGACTTCTGGGGCGGTTCCAAGCCTGGGAAGAAAAAAAGGAAACCGCTTCCTAAAGGAAGGAAATCCGGGAACACATGGGGTCTCTGACCACCGACACCTTAACTGAAGCGGTACTTCGCGAACACCTGACCACCGAAAAAATTGGTAAGTTGGTTCATTATTTCCCATCGCTTGATTCGACCAACATCGTTTGCAAAGAACTCGCTGAAAAAGGCGAACCGCACGGCACTCTTGTCCTGGCCGACACCCAAACGCGCGGACGCGGACGATTGGGGCGAACCTGGTTTTCCCCCTCCGGCGGACTTTGGTTTTCGCTGATTCTTCGTCCCAACGAAATGCGCGTCTCTCCTGCGCACTTAACCTTTTTAGCAGGATTGGCGCTGGCTCAAGCATGCAGCAAAAATGGAGTCAACGTCTCTCTTCGATGGCCCAATGATCTCTTTATCGGCAATAAAAAGGTCGGCGGCATTTTAACTGAGAGCAAAGGAAACGGATCGAATTTCGATTATTTTATTTTGGGCGTCGGCCTCAATATCAATCTTGAAGAATCGGTCTTTCCAACACAACTGAAGGATGAGGCGACATCCCTTTTAATCGAAAAGAAAGAGCTGATTCTGCGCGCGCCTTTCTTAGCGTACACCTTGTTCCTCTTCGAGAAACTGTTGACCAGCATTTATCCGAAACAAGGGTTCGCGCCCATTTTAAAATTGTGGAAAAAGTACGCGACCTTTCTTGGAACCCCGGTGCGCGTCGACACGTCGACCGAATCGATTGAAGGCGAAGCGGTGGACGTTACGCTGACCGGTGCTCTGGCCGTGCAAGACATCGACGGAATCATCCACGAAATTTCGTGCGGCGACGTCCGCAAACTTTGGTGATGTGCCTTATCAACTTGTAATTTTTGATTTCGACGGTACCCTGTTTGACACAAGCCAATCCATACGTCATTCTATTTCCAAAACATTTCAGCATTTTAGAATGTCTCCTCCACCCGAAGAGCAAGTACAATCCCTGATTGGTCAAGGAATCGCATTAATGGACACACTGAAAATACTTCTGCCTAAGGCCAACCGAGAGGAGCTTGATGCTTGGGCCACCACCTATCGCAAAATTTATCAGGATGAAGGGCAAACGAAAATTGACCTTTTCGATGGGGTGAAAGAAATTCTTGAGAAATTCAAGGCTTCGGAGATTCAAACCGTGGTTATCAGCAACAAAAGTGAATTGGCGATAACCGCTACCATCGAAAAATTCAAGTTGACGGAATTTATTGGAGAAGTGGTTGGGGATCGCGACGGAATGAAAGGGAAGCCTCACCCCGATGTTTTCAATCAACTTATCCAACCCACTTACAGCAAAATTGACAAGTCCGATATCCTGATGGTTGGTGACACCGAATCCGACCTTTTATTCGCCCAGGCTATTCACGTGGATGCCTGTTGGGCCAGCTACGGTTACGGCCAACCCGAAAAATGCCGCCGGCTCAATCCCAAATTCGCCATCGACTCGCTCTTTAACTTATGGCCGCTCATCGCTCGGTCAGCCAACCCTTAAAAGGCCTCCAACCTATGCTTGATGAAAGCAGAATCATGGATGGCAAAACAGCGCTTATCTTAGAAGGCGGCGGGTGCAAGGGGGCATTCGAGGCCGGCATTATTAAGTATCTGCACGAGAAACAAATTAAAATCGACCTTGTTGGAGGAACCTCGGTTGGCGGCCTCAATGCAGCCTGTTTTGCTTTCGGAAAAATCGATGAATTGCTTGATTTATGGTCCAATATCTCGAACAGTCAAGTTTATTCTCCAGGGAACTTCGTTCAAGTTTTAGAGGCTTTAAAACCGGAAGAGCTCGAAGACGTCAAAAATTTTGTGATCGATATCTATCAGCGTAAGCCCGGAAGCGGCTTTTCAGAGATTTTCGACGTTGGAAAGGACATTTTAAAACAAACGTTGCTGCTTCCGGAATTATTGATACTCAGCTTCGAAATCATACTGAATCTCATCAAAAAAGGCTCCGTTCTTGACAATACTCCCCTCCGGAATAGGTGCGCGAAGTTATTTGATCAAAAGAAAGTTACGGACAGTGTTAACCCTCGGCTTTTTTTAACGGCCTTTCAGCTTCAAACCGGTCAGGACGTTTATTTTGGAAATGATAAAAACAAGGGTGACCTTGATGGTTCAGTCGTCGACGTGCTCTTGGCAACCTCGGCCATTCAAGGAATTTTTCCGGTAAAAGAACTGGACGGGCGACAATACATTGACGGCGGGAATGGAGCCAATCTTCCACTTACTTATGCGGTCAATCATGATTGTGACTTGATCCTTCTCGCTCGCGATAACATGGCCGCCAATGCTACACAAAACGAATTCCGAAATCCAATCGCCACGACCCTGCGAGCCTATCTTTCCTCCTTTACCAATGCAACCGCAAGAGATATCCAATGGACCAATGACATTTCTAAGCGACTTGGAAAATGGGAAAATGATCTTCAATCACTCCAAAATTTTTCAAGCCAGATAACCGATCGCGACACTCAAGCCAAGTATCTTGATACCCTAAAAAAATTGCAGCCTGTGTTCGAAACAGACGAAAACAAAAGAAAAATAACAATTTTTGAAATTGTTCCGGATTGGACGCCCTCCAATATCATCGATTTTAATTCGGAAACTTCAAAGCGACTTATCCAAGACGGATATAACAAAGCGGCGGAAGTTCTTGAAAAACAACTCATATCTCTGTAGATTGGTATTCCGCCATATCGCCCACCACGGGAAGCTTAATTTTATCGTTTCTGAAGGCTTTTACCAAACAGACAAGCCAAAGTGAAAAACAAAGAAGCGAGAAAATCCCCAAGACTGCCGAAAAGAAATAGAAAAACACCGGAAACATGAAGGGATTTGGAAAAAATCCGGCCGTAAAATAGGCCAGCACATAGATGCAAATCGTGAGAACAAAGAACGCCGCGCTGAAGAAAAGCGATTGCAGCGCGTGAAACCGTACAAAAGAGTTCTGGTTGTACGGTTTCATCAGAAGAAAAATGACCGCCGGAATAAAGGTGAAATAAGAGAGCATTCCCGCCACATTCTGAGCAATCATGGGTTTGCTCCTTTCACTTTCACACCGGGATCGAGCAGTTGTGTGACTATCGATTGAAAGTTTTGATGGGCTCTTAATAATCCAAGGGGCGGAAACACGTCTTCGATAACCGATGCAGCCACGTTACCAGGCGTTGTTGGCTGCGAAATAGTTCCGCGAATTTCAGAGGATTTCAAGGTGAACTCCTCGTCAATAGCGTTATCCGGCCTATCTTGGGCTTTCCCGCCACGTAGAGGACTTTCGGATCTTACGCAAACACTTCCATCGCCTTTGGTGTTCAATACATAGCCGACGTGCGGCGAACTCTGATCCTTTCCAACATTAAACGTGACAAGATCCCCGGAAACGGGTGTTTTCCCCTCTTCTTTCGAATTCCAAAGTCCCTTAGCTTTGGCGCGACTTTCTATTTCTTCCACCGGCAGGCGGTTCAAACGAAGAAGGGACCCTGCGTCATCCTCTCTAAAAACTTTACCAGCTTTTTGCCCTGCTTGAAGAACGTTTTCTAAACCGAACATGGCGATCATCTCCTTGATTTGAATTTAACTCCAAATCAAAGATAGCATATCGTCCGCAAAAAAAAGACAAAAAATGAAGATTTTGCGTTAAAAATATGTTAACTTATAGTGCGGAAAGGGCTGTCAATTCACGCTTCGGCGTATTCTTTGGGGATGTGCTTCTTTTTCTGTTCGGCGCACGCCCGGTGCCATTTATTGCCGCCAATAATCAACGACTCTTTTTCGTCGACAATTGAACCACAGCCGCGGCACTTCGGCGGACCCGGTTTCTTTGAACTCCCTTTTTCTTTCTCGATTTCTGCCATGTTAGAGCCTCCTCATCAATTCTTTATCGCGATGGCTTCAATTTCAACACGAGCGTTTTTAGGGAGCGATTGAATCCCTACGGTCGCGCGGGCCGGAAAATCATTGGTAAAATATTCGGCATAGATTTTGTTCATCGCTCCAAAATCACCCATATTGGTTAAATAAATCGTCGTTTTTACCACATTCGACAATTTCAAATTTTGGCTTTCAAGAATGGCCTTTAAATTTTCAAGCGCCTGCTTCGTTTGCGCCTCGACCGTTTCCCCGATGAGGTCGCCGTTGGCATTAACCCCAACTTGACCGGAGACAAAAACGAAATCGCCGGCTGGAACAGCCAAACGATAAGGACCTAACGCGGTCGGCAATTGCTGAGTCATGATTTTCTTCGCGATGTTCAACGTTAAAAGATCGTCAACGTTAAAGGCTATTTCTGGGAAGTGCGAGCGAATTCCTTTTGCAGGAAAGCCTAAAAGCCGGCTAGCGCGGGCTTCCGCTTCTTTGAGCGTAAGCATTCTTAAAAGAAGCTTGAGGATGAACTTGACACCGAGAATCTTAACAATTTTGAATAGATTCTTGCGATTTTGGGTCGCTTCAGCGGCAAACGACTGCAATGCTGAAAAATCACTAGGCTTTACGGCGATGAGGCCGCTCCCGCAGAATGTCCCCTCCCGCACCTTTAAGTACGTGTGAGGGACACCGGGGAACTTGGCTTCGGAATCCTGCCTCGAGACAAAGCCAAAAGCGAGTCCCGGAGCCGAGTTTTCGACTTGCGTCATGAAATCTTCGATACTTTCTTGGGTCAAGCAAGGAAGGTCACAGGTAACCAGCAAGGCCATCTCCGTATCTGGATTCAAAGCTTTAAATCCAGCCGCCATCGATTTAATGATGGAATCGCCCCCTGGAATTGTCGTTGTGCCGGCCCAAGGGGCCCCTCCCGGCGGGATAACGCTCACAATTCTCTTTAATTTCGATATATTTTGAAGAACTTCGATGACATATTGAGCCATGGGCTTACCTGCAATAGGCAGATAGGCCTTCCCGGAATAATTCCCGAGGGCCTCAAAATCTTTTTCGAGTTTCCCTCCGGCTAAAAGAATCGCTTCCCAACGCATAATTTTCAATTTAATGGTAGTGTCATTGAATTCCTTTTAGAACTTTTTACTCATTTCAGGAGGAAAATAATAAATCGGGGTAATATACTATAAGTATTTAAATTAAATATGTTCTATATGTATTAAAAATGCAATCTTTCAAGGAAAGGAGGAAAAAAATGAAAGAAGAAACGCAAGAAACTTTAGCTACTGAAGAAGCGGCTGATTTCACAGTCATTGATGTAAGCGGCTGCATGAGTTCAGGTCCACTTCACTAACATAATATTCTCAAAGCACATCGAGGGCCGCATGGCCCTTGTTTTTTGATAGAAAAATTGTTCTTCAAGGCATAGAGCCGAAAGGTTAATTATGCTTCCTCCAGACGTAGGTTTATACATTACCAACTACTGTACCCTCAAGTGTTCGCACTGTTTTTTCAATCTAAACAATGAACTCAATACCGCTGAGTTAGGCTGGGAAGACATCCTAACGATTCTTGATGATGCTCAAAAAAACAAAGTTTTTTTACTGCGCATTTCTGGCGGCGATCCCCTGCTCCATAAGGATATATTAAAAATTATTTCCGAAACAAAAAAGCGTAAAATTTTACCTTTGATTGGGGCCACTGGAACAAACATAAATTCTTCACTCGCTCAAAAACTTAATAAGGCGGGCCTTCCATCTGTTCAAGTCAGTTTGGATGGAGCCACGGAAGCTACGAATGCATTTTTTCGTGGGGAGAAAACACATTTCAGCGAGACCCTGGCCTCCATCAAGACACTTCAGGAGGCAGGGTTAAAAGTCAATATCGCGATATGCTTGGACAAAAATAATTATCAGGATATCGATGCTTTACTCCAATTGGCAAGAGACTATAATATCTATAAACTAAAAGTGCAATTTTGGTGGAAGTCCGCTTCCTCTAAAATATCGCAAACCAAACATATTGAACTGAATCAGGAAGAAAAGTCAGCGGTTATTGAAAAATGCAGGTTGTTTGAACGGAAAAATCATCTAAAAGATTGGGCCATCGTTTCGGATATTTTTCCGAGCGCACACTATCCCCCACTTGTAATTACGGCTCATGGCGGCTTTCATATAGGAGAATATGGTCCATTCATAGGCCATATCAAGCGTGAATTGCCATCTGAAGCCTATTCAAAGTTCATGACGGCCAAGGTTCAGTCATGAATAATTCCGCTTACAAAGAGATTCTTAGTGATATTTTTAAAGCTTATAATGTCAGGAAAACCGACTATACTGATTCAGCGAATTTTTCTTGCAATACTCTGGTCTACCGGGAAGGGAATGGATATTATATTGTGGTTAAGCGGGGCTTGCCCGAGGAAGTTGAGTTTTTTTCATTGGTCCATGAAGTCGGGCATATCGCCATGGGGCATCTTTTTTTATCGCCTTTCCAGAAACGATCGAAAAAAACAGAAATGGAAATAAATCTTTGGGCTCTGGACTTCATCAAACCGTATATTTCGGATCCTTTCTACCAGATACTACACAGCCTTTTTAAGCGCTCAGAGAATGAAGCTTTTTTTTACTTAAAAAAAGAGTTGAAAAACAATTTTTCATACGGAGAGAAGTTTTATGCCGGAACAAATCATTAAGTTGAACGACAATTTTATTGCCCGCCCTGAAGACAGAGTTTTCTTTGATCACGTCCACTTTAAGATCTATAAGTTCAATCCGAAAGGATTTAAGCTTCTCAATTTTGTCCCCGAAAAAGGCATTGAACTGATAACTTGGAAGGGCCTGTGCCTGCCTGAAGTGACGGAAGACGAATTCAGCCATTTTTACAATAAATGTCTAAATTACGGTATTTTGACAGCCACCTGAGGAGGACTGCATGAGACAAATACTTTGGCTCAAATTTCCGCTCTTTGTAAAATGGTACATTACTGGAAAATGCAACATTCGATGTGAACACTGCTACCTTACCGATTATTCCGGGCAAGGCGACCTCGCGAATGTTCTCCGATTCATCGATTATTTCGGGCAAAAAAAAATCCGCTTAATATCTCTCCTGGGGGGTGAGCCTCTTGTTCGAGACGATTTGGAAAGTATTATCGAACGGATCGTGGCCAATAAAATTGATCTTAAAATCACCACAAATGCAATTCTGGCGACCAAAGAAAGAGCAAAAAGCTTATATACTGCAGGGGCTAGAGCTTTTCAAGTAAGCCTGGAAGGGCCAGACCCTTCGAGCAATGATGCCGTACGGGGCAAAAACACCTTCCAACGAGCTGTTGAGGGAACCTTGAATCTTAAATCCGCCGGAGGTGCCCTTGTTTTAGCCTTTACAATAACCGCGAAAAATTTTCAGCTTGTTCCGAAGATGTTTTCCCTTGCAAACGAATTGGGAGCCGGTAAAATTCGAATCATGGCATTCGCTCCCGTTGGAACGGGTGAAAAGCATAAGGACGAACTGTTGCTTAATCGGGAAGTTACACTTCACGTCAGAGCCCAATTGAAAAGTTTAGCCAAACAATTTCCGCACCTCTTAATCGATTCGCCGTTTATTTTACCCGAAGAAGAATCCTGCGGAGGTTGCCCTTCTTCTTCGACGCTAGGATGTGGGGCCGGGACAAGCACACTTATTATGAATAACAATTTAAGCATTTCGGCTTGCGATCTTCTCACGGAAGAAGACAGAACATCGGTCAAAGTCGACAAACCGGAAGACATTGAGAAAATTTGGCTCGAAGACAGACTATTTTTAAAATGGAGAGGTCTTAGTGAAGACTCAACAACGCGAACGATACAATCCTTCAGCGATGTCCATCAGCATGGATGCCATGTCGTAAACCAAACCTATCGAGAAAACATTTTCCGGGCCTAACCTTGAAAGATTTAAATATACTGACAAGGCATAAAATCCTTACTTATGTAGGATCGTTTCTAGGAATCGAGATATTTCTTGCTCCCGTCTTGACCATTTTTTTCATGAAATACGAGGGGCTTTCATTCAAAGATTATGCTAGCTACGAGGCTGTCGTATTTCTGTTGAGTGCGTTTTTGCAAGTGCCACTGGGCGCGGTAGCCGACAGTTACGGTAGAAAGAAGTTTCTAGTCATCGCCAAAAGTATTTACCTGGCGGGGATGGTTCTTTTGGTCATCGCTCCCTCAAAGACGGTCATTTGGTTGAGCGCCTTATTGTTCTCCATTGGTACGGCCCTGGGAACTGGAAATCAAGAAGCGATTGTTTATGAAGTGTTTAAAAAAGAAAATGCTTTATCCGAATTCCAACATCTTTTGGAAAAATCTTCCGCCATCAGATTGTTCTCGGGGGCCGTGGCGTGCATTTTGGGGGCGTGGATTGCCACTTATAACCTGGCCCTGCCCATGGCCATTGATTCGGCGTTCTTGTTTATTTGTATCTTATTTACAGTCGCATTATTGGCCGATGACAACAAAATGCAGCTCTTTGATCACGTCAATTTCAAGGGGCTGAGAAAGGGGTGGGAAGTCTTTTCGCAAGGCGCTAAGACTCTCATGAAAGATCCCAAAATTACGTTGCTTTTTCTGGCTTTTGCTTGTGCCTCTGCCATTATTCGCGGAACGTTCATTACTTACCAGCCATTGCTATTGGACTACAAGGTTTCTCTGGGAAATTTAGGAATTATTTTTGCCGCCCTCGGATTCATCTCGGCCTTCTTTTCTTATTTGCCATCGAAGATTGAAAAAAAGCACAAAACCCTTGTTAAATATGGAGCCGCTCTCATTGGGGTGGCTTTGACTTCCGCTCTCGTGTGCGGACTCAGCACTACCTATATTGGCATACTTTTTGCGCTCGCCCTTCAGCAGGTCTTCCGCGGATTGTATGGTCCCTTTTATGACTTTCAAACAAACGATCATATAAGACCGGGTCATCCAAGCAGAACAACATTACTCTCCGTTTCATCTTTTCTGAGCATGATACTTTGTTCCGTAAGCTTTCTTTTAATTGGCCGTCTAACCCAACACTATTCGCAAAGCACAGCCTTCGTTTTAAACTCCACGATCTTTGCCTTCTCCATGGGTCTTTTTCTTATCTGTTATATTGCGTTGGATAGATTTAGCCGAACACAGAAAGAACGATCACCATCGGCTTTGCCAGAATCAGAATCATAACTACACTATTTTCGAAGCAATTTATTGTCCATTGCTTGCTCTCTTTTGGAGATACGACGTGAGCGCTCCCATAGCGCTAAAAACCGCCAAGCCGATGGCGATCTCCAATCCGCCGCAAGCGAATAGAACTCGACTTGCGCCGAGCTTTTGCGCGATGGCGGTTGAAATTAGCGTCATGGCAGCGCCACCGGCACCGCCGGCGAAAAACATCAACGAAAACAAAGGTGCGGCGACTTCAGCTGGAACGACATTCTGGATTTGAGTCTCTGTAGATACCAAGGTTACCGCCGATATGACTCCTAAAACAGAGAACAAGGCAAAAAGAATCGGCAGGGGAACTCCACGTGTCGCAATCATTAACGCAGCTCCATCCAAAATCAAAACCAGCGTGATTGCAGTTGGTGTAAAAGGCCTGCCCCATCGCTTCATAAACAAGGCTCCAGCGAAGGTCCCTATACCGCACACTCCCAAGAGATATCCCGCAAATTCCGCTCCGCGTGCGTAAATCTCATGGACAAAGGGAAACAACAGGGGCACTTCCATTTCAAGAATTATAACGACCAAAACGTAGGTCGCGAACGAAAGGACAACATCTGGAAATTTCGAAAGTGCCTGCGTCAACGTCAATCTACCGGCGCCGGATTCCTCATCATTCTTTGCTAGTAAGGCTTCGGTGGACAGCTTGGAATGAAAGCGCACTGGAAGCATTGAGAATATACTGAAAATCCCCAGTAAGGCAACCAGAGCCAAGGCAGCTTTGGGTCCGAACAATCCGGCGATTGCTCCTGCAAGAGGTGGACCAATCATTGTCGCCAAACTGGCGACTGTTGCCTTAGAACTTGAAAATGTGACACGTTGGTTGCCCGGCACAATCCACGTATCAAGGGTCATTTTGGCCGTTTGGATTACTTGTTGAGTAAACCCTATAAGGGCGGCGATGACCATCAAAGTGAACCAATTCCGACTTGCGATGATTGCTAACCCCAAGGCTAAAAAGCGTGCGGTTGAAGACCAAGCAAATGAGCTCCAAGCTCTGTTCAGTGTATTGATGTAGGCTGAAAACTTAACAAACAGCAATGAAGGTAGCACAATGCCGACACTGACAATTCCGATTTCAAGAGTGTTGTGAGATTGGTTGTATGCGATGACCAAAAGGGCCGTGTACCCCATTTGGGAACTGGTCCGCATTAATATTTCGGTGAGAAGCGAATACCTTAACACCATCCAACGCTCGCGCCGCCGCATACATTAACAATCTTTGATTCTGCCGACGCGCGGACCTCAAGCCCAGCATATCCTCTACCATACCGAAACAGAAAAGAAGACCGACCTACGCGTTCATCTTGGAGAAATCCTGACGTTCTGAACCAACTGGGCGCGGCATTTTCACCGTGACAGCCGTGCTTAACTCCTAAAATTTTTCCTCCCTAAAAAAATCGCTTCCCAACGCATGATTTCCATTTATAATTTGTGGCTCAATAATCCTTTCCACAAGATATAGTGTATCTTCATGTTTAGCGTTACTATCATGTAAAGAATTCATAAACTTCTTACGATTTGGTTACAATTTGTTAACATCTTTAACAAAAATTCAATACCCATAATAGTCCTTTCGGGTATAATTAAGATAAGTTAAGATAGGAATAAAGTATCAGTTCATTGACAACTGAATAAAAATAGGCTAGAATCGGTCAAATTATTTTTTTTGACATAAGGCTTGACAAAACACAAAAAAAGGTTCAAGACTTGGTAGGGAAACGCTTGACAAACGCCCAAAGTTTAAGAATCTAATGAGAGGTACGGGAAGAAACAAGGAGATGGTAACGATGGGAATCTTACTCGAAAGGTAACGATTCAACAGAATGGAGGTGAGATGAAGATGAAACTCGGCATTCAAGAGCTCGAAGCACGCATTGCTCCCTGGGGCCTCCATTAGGATTAAGTATCATCTAGGAGATGATGCAAAATGAGAATCTTGCTCACGTAAGAAGATCCATAGAAATTAAGAAGTTATTGTTCAGGAGGTGAGAGAACAATGAAACTCAAATTCGAAAAACTCGAAGACCGCATTACTGCATTTGGTCCACTGAGATAAATTAGTATCAGCTATCATCTAGGAGATGAGGAACATGAGCTTACTAATTGAACGATAACCAAAATATGAAAAATGATATAATCGCAGGAAAAACCTTGCGGTTATTTTTTTTCATAAAAAGACTTACTCAATGAGCCAAGAATATCTGATATCGTGAATTATTTTAATACTCTAAAAGAAATGCTTGGGGATGGACTTGAAAATAAAGCAACTGGTGTCACCCTCTCGCGCTTATTTTGCCTCTTATCTGTTGCGAATATCTCACTTATCATCTTCTTTATCCTTCGTTCTCCCATAAGCCTATCAATAATGCTCTGGCAATTAATGGCATACACGGCAACCATCATTCTTTTGTGGGTGCTAAATATCCCTTTACAGATATACTATAAGCCAGGAACAAGCGCTGGTAATATCATGGAACTTTGCAGTGTATTTATTCTCACAACTTTCCCATTTACAGGACCCGCAGTTTCATTATTAAGCTATATAATCGGAACCACCCTTTATTACATTCCCCTAAATATTCCTATTCGTCCAAAACTTTTTGGTCCTTCAATGAACGCCTTTTCTTATGGGATTGCCTTCCTTTTGGTACTATCATCTACTTCATTGAATCTTGAGCAGCCAGTCTTTCTTTTCCTCAAGCTTACTCTAATTCTAATCATACAAACAGTATTGATTGTACTCTTAAGTTCTTATTATTTTGCTTTATTAGATAACGACAACTTTTTACAAAAACTTTGGGTTCGAATACAACCTCAAAACATTTTTGTAGAGGCGCTAGCAATTTTACTTTTCCCAAGCATTGCTCTTACAGCAATTCTTATGTGGCATAATCACTATCCATTAGCTACTAGCTTTCTTGTGGTTCTTTTCGCTATGATTTACCTAAGCATGCGTGCTTTCAGAAGAATCTTGGATAATCTCTTTGCTTTAATTCTTGCCATGATGAGAGTTGTTGAAGTCCGCGACCCCTACACCGAATGGCACTGTGGCAATGTCGCAGAATATTCAGGATTAATTGGAAAATATTTAGGGTTAAATGAAATGAAAATTGATTCGCTTAAGAAAAAAGCTAGAATTCATGATTTCGGAAAAATCTTAGTCCCTGACGACGTCCTTTTGGCGGAGAGAAAACTCACCGATGCAGAGTTCGAGCTAATGAAACGACATACCTATTTAAAAGAAGTGCTCATAAACTATCTTCCTCAAGGTTTTGAGATAACAGAATGGCTGGATGAAGCGATTCATCATCATGAACGTTGGGACGGCGGAGGGTATCCTGACCATTTAAAAGGAGAAGAAACTCCCTTCCATGCCCGTATCATGGCAGTCGCTGATGCCTGGGACGCGATGACCACGAGCCGTATTTACCGTAAGACGCCGCTTACCAAAGAGCAAGCTCTTGATGAACTAAGAAAGTATAAAGGGAAACAATGGGATCCCGTTGCAGTAGATGCTTTCCTCCAAGCCTATGACGATGGT
>Ga0207156_10151_pt1 | contig 17028 bp, 14 predicted proteins | sample Alteio_BWMinHeat_24_FD_153514 | JGI IMG/M metagenome (GOLD analysis project Ga0207156, IMG submission 153514) | Enriched cells from forest soil in Barre Woods Harvard Forest LTER site, Petersham, Massachusetts, United States -... | ecosystem: Environmental > Terrestrial > Soil > Temperate forest >...
GAGTTATAGAAAGAAGGTCTATAACTCATGAATCACAATTGCGGAGTGACGAAAAGACTGGGATGGACTCTTGATTTCAAGATGTTTTGAATCGCTGAAAGAGTTGAGCCAGTGGAAGAATGGCAAGTAGTGCAAGATCCTTCATAAGAAATCACAACTTCTTTGTCCTCATTTAAACTGACGAGCTGAACTCCACCTGCATCAAGTTCAATGTAGGGACGAATTTCTTTATCGATTACTTCTTCGATGATTTTCTTTTTATGCTCATGAGAAAATTCCTCCCAACCAGGAATGCCACCGGGAATTTCACCAAAATCATTTTCAATCGGCGTCATGTCATAGGTGGCTGCAAAAGGAATATCAAGACATTGCTGCACGGCCAAATCAATGGCAGACAAAACTTGATTGAGATAAGGATCGCACTCTTTAGGAAAAGCGGGTGTATCTTTGCGATCGCGTACATGTTGATCGATGAGATCAGCAGTGAGTCTTGATGCCTGATCGTAATTTTTTCTTAAGACAAGATCACTTGCAACTTCTGCAGCTCCAATTAATCCAATAGGGCCAAATGCTTGAAACTTTGCATCAGCAATCACACCATCGGATTCATCGACAAGCCAATAAAAACAAAGTCGTCCCACTTTGCCCTGTACAAGACGCATTTCTTTCTCTTCAGCCATCTTTGCATGAAAAAAACCGACATAGCGAAGCCGATCGATTTTCTCTCTCAGTTTTTTACTAAAAAGCTCCCAATAAAAGGGTCGGATCATAGATCCTCCGATATCTTTTGGAGCTGTTTTACGGCTTCATTGATGATGCCAGCTGCACGTCTAATTTCATCTTCTGTTGTCATACGGCTCAAAGAAAAACTGATCGCACTTTCATCGATTCTGCCTAAATGGCTTGCATAAGAGCCTCCAATTGATGCGTAGATACCTTTTCGATTCAGAATATAGAGGAGAGCTTCTTGATGCACTTTATCAAAAATCAAGGTCGTTGTATTGGGAAGTCTAAATGAGTCTTTATAAAGAACTGACGCCTTCACCTCTGTCTCAAATAGATCTCGCAGACGAACTACTTCAAGCGCCATCATATCGAGATAAAGTAAAGATTGCTGAGCTGCAGCACTGAGCGCCATAAAAGAGGGGATGTCAAAAGAGCCGCCTCGTAACGTCCCTTGCTCATTGCCGCCTAAAATAAAAGGAGAAAGAGGCGCCGTGGCTTTAGCAAAAAGGGCACCAGAGCCTTTGACAGAATGGATTCGATCGCCTGAGAATGTGAGGTAATCACTCTCAAAAGAAAAAGGGTATTTTCCAATTGCATAAGTCGCATCAAGATGCAGTAACACCCCTTTCTCTTTAGCGAGCTGAATGATTTCCTCTACTGGCTGAATGACACCCGTGAGTCCATGCGCCATTGTGACGGAGATGAGTGCAGTTCTTGGATTGATTAACTCTTTTAATTTTTCTAAATCGATTTGTCCGTTACTTTTTTGAGGCGCAATTTTGATGTAACAGCCGAGTTCCTCCAGCCGTTTTGCACATTGCATAGTCGGAGCATCTTCTAACTCTGAAATGATGATGTGGCATTTTCCTTCTTTGCGCGCTTTTTCGACAAAAACAGACCAAAAAACTTGATTGACTGCTTCTGCTCCTGATGAAGTGAAAACGAACTGATCTGTTGGAGCTGCGTTTACTAAATCATAAATCATCTGATAGCGAGTCTCTAATGCAGCAATCAACTCTTGGCCCATCCGATGTGGGGCAAAAGAAGCTCCCCAATGATCTTGCAAATAGGGAGTCATTCGCTCAAGAGCAGCAGTGCAAGGGCGCGTCGCAGAGTGATGATCGAGATAGATCATTCTTTCTTCCACTTTTTAGAAGTGTACGAATAGATGAGAGGATCACCTGTGGCAAGTTCCAACTTGATCACTTCTTCTTTACTCAAATTTTCCATATGCATGAGGATCGCTCTCAAAGAATTACCATGGGCAGAAACGAGCACTGTTTCTCCTTTTTCAAGATGAGGAACAATTTTCTTTTTGAAGTAAGGGATCGCTCTTGCAGCTGTCATCTCTAAACTTTCTCCATCGGGAGGTTTTACATCGTAACTGCGACGCCAAAGTTGTACTTGATCTGCTCCGAATTTTTCAGCGGTTTCTTTTTTATTGAGCCCTTGCAGTTTGCCATACATCCGCTCATTGAGTTCCCATGCACAAAAAACGGGGATAAGCCTCTTTTTCGTCTCTTCGCTATAAACTTGGGACCATTCTTCTAGCTTCCCCTCTCCTGGATGCATGAAGGATGGGATTTTTTTGGATTTATGGTGCAGAAGAGCCAAACAGAGAGTCATTTGCGCCCGGATCAATGAGGAAGTATAGATGCAGTCGATTGGGATATTTTCGATCTTTTTCCCAGCTAAATAGGCTTCATTCACTCCCTCTTCACTTAAGGGGATGTCGACCCATCCAGTAAAAAGATTTTCTTTATTCCAAATGGATTGGCCATGGCGGAGTAAAATAAGTTTAGACATGAGTTCTTCCTTTCGTCAAAACAGTTTAACAGAATCTCTGATTCCTTTATACTACCAGTCCTATGGAAAAGAAAAGATTAAGTAAAGCTTTAGCTGCAGCAGGACTTGCCTCGCGTAGAGCCTGTGAAGAAGTTATTTTCGCAGGAAGGGTCCAAGTCAATGGAGTGACGATCAAATTGCCCCAACACCATGTGGATTGGGACACCGACCGGATCGTAGTTGACGGAAACAACATCAAAGCCGAACAGAAAAAAAAGTACTATATACTCAATAAGCCGGCAGGATTTATCTGCACAAACAGCCGCCCTGGCAAACAAAAAATTGTCCTTGATCTTTTCCCTAATACCGAGCGCCTTTTTACAGTTGGCAGGCTCGACAAAGATACACAAGGCCTTCTTTTAGTTACAAATGACGGCCATTTTGCCAATAAAGTGATCCATCCTTCTTCAAACGTAATCAAAGAATATATTGTCAAAACCGAACAAGAGATCACTCCACTTCACTTAGAAACACTATCTCAAGGCGCACGAGTGGATGCAAAGTGGATCCGCCCTGTTTCTGTTTTCAAGGTTCGCAAAGGGACTTTCAAGATCTGTGTGAAAGAAGGAAAAAAACACGAAGTGCGGATTATGTCAGAAAGAGCAGGTCTTAAAATCGTTGATTTAACACGCGTTCGGATCGGCTCACTTGTTTTAGGAACATTGCCTTTAGGCGAGTTTCGCCCCCTCACTGAAAAAGAGAAGCAACTCCTTTTCAATTCTGAACCAAACAACTCTACAACTGACGACACAGAGTGATTTTTTTTCTTAGAAGCTAAAACTTGTGTATAAGAAAAAAATAACATAGAATTGTCTTCATGTTAACGCTTGCAAAACTCTTCGGTAAATCACCTTTTGCACCCCTTCAAACTCACATGGATAAAGTCGCCTCTTGTATAGGAGAGCTTCCTGCTTTATTTGAGGCATTGATGTCGCAAAACATGCAAGCCATTCAAAAAACATGCGAAACGATTTCAAAGCTTGAGCATGAAGCTGACCTTACCAAAAACGATATACGCAACCACCTTCCAAAAAGTCTTTTTCTCCCTGTAGATCGAGGAGCTCTTTTGGAAATTCTCTCTTTACAAGATGCACTTGCAGACCAAGCTGAAAAAATAGCCTACCACGCTGCCATGAGAAAACTCTTTTTCCTTCCTGAAATGAAATCCGATTTCTCGCTTCTTTGCACAAAGTCGATCGACGCTTTTATTCTGGCTCGCAAAGTGATTCAAGAACTGGAAGAATTGCTTGAATCCTCTTTTGGAGGAATTGAAGCACAAAAAGTGAAGGCGATGGTAGAACAAATTGCTTTTTGCGAATACGAAACAAATCTTGTGCAAAATCAATTATTAAAACGGTTTTACCAAGATGCAGATGCAATGCCTCATCCCGCATTTCATCTTTGTCTAACATTGATTGAAGAAATCAGCAACCTCGCATGCCTTTCAGAAAAGCTTGGCAATCGAGTGCGTATGTTATTAGAGCTAAAGTGAGGAATATCTCCTGAACACAGTGATTTTGATTCAGACTGTGACATTGATCTTGGGCTTCTACATGGCGTGGAACATCGGTGCTAATGATGTAGCCAATGCGATGGGCACTTCCGTCGGTTCAAAAGCCCTCACTTTACGAAGAGCTGTATTTCTCGCCGCTATTTTAGAATTCTCTGGTGCATTTTTTGTTGGCTCTAGCGTTTCTGAAACGATTCAAAAAGGGATCATCGATTTTCAAGTTTTTGAAGCTGAACCGATGATTTTTGTCCTAGGGATGATGGGCTCTCTTTTAGCAACGGGTGCTCTTTTACAAGTCGCCTCCTATTTCGGTCTCCCCATTTCGACCACTCACGCAATTGTTGGAGCCGTCATCGGCTTTGGCGCGATTGTTGGAGGGCTCGATGCCATCCATTGGAATACTTTAGGTTGGATCGCATCAAGTTGGATTCTATCTCCTCTTTTAAGCGGGATTCTCTCCTATGCAATTTTTGGAGTCATTCAAAGAAAAATCCTTTTTGCGCTCGATCCTATTAAAGCCACGCAAAAACTCACCCCCTATTTTGTTTTCCTCTGCTTCACAGTGATCACATTAAGCATGCTGTCTCACGGACTTCATCTCGATCTACCTATTTTTACAGCTTTTCTTATCTCTTGCTGTGTAGGTTTTTGCGCAAGTCTCCTAAGTAGACTTCTTCTCCAAAGAAAAGTACAGCCCAAACTGCAGCTTGCGGAAGGGTTTAGTCCCTATCAAGCAGTGAGTTTGGATAAAGCTCTTCACCATCTGCAACGGGTTCACCTTTCCAACCACAGCGATTCCTATTCTCAGCAGATTTCTCAGATTCTTACACAAGTGCAAACGTTAAGCGAGACGGTCAAAAAGAATACCCCCTTGCTTCATTCAACTCATCAATATCAAGGGGTCGAGAAAATCTTCATTTCTCTGCAAATTTTAAGCGCCTGTCTTGTCGCCTTTGCTCATGGAGCCAATGACGTAGCCAATGCGATAGGACCAGTAGCTGCTGTGATCAATGTTTTAAAAACAAACACCCTCACTGCTCATTGCGCTGTTCCCACTTGGCTTCTCGTCCTCGGAGGAAGCGGGATTGTGATTGGCCTTGCGACTTGGGGCTGGAGGGTGATTGAGACGATTGGTCAAAAAATCACTGAACTCACACCAACACGTGGGTTTGCTGCTGAATTTGGCGCAGCAACCACCATTCTTCTCGCCTCCAAACTCGGCTTGCCTATTTCAACGACTCATGCACTCATAGGAGCTGTCTTTGGAGTCGGGATGGCAAGAGGTCTAAAAGCGCTCAATTTACAAATGATTAAAGAAATTGTGATTTCTTGGATTGTGACGATTCCCCTCTGCGCTTTATTTAGTATTTGCGCCTTTTACCTACTCAAACTCTGCTTCCTCTAAGGAGCTGTTTAGCGGTTCCTAAAAGTCTGTTGCAACTTGTTTCCAAGAGATCACAGACCCTCGAGAACGCTTTTGGTTTTCATTGCCGCCGTAGATAATGCAACCAGATGCTATGGGTAAATTCGCAATCTCGCAAAAACGATTCAGCTGATCAAAAAAATCAGGATGAATTGTCTCTGCAGATTTCATTTCAATCGGAATTAATTGATCTGCCTCTTCGATTATACAATCGACCTCTAAACCACTTTTATCACGCCAAAAATAGAGATTAGGCGATTTGCCTTTGCTAAATCTTGCTTTCAAAAGATCTGATAGAACCATTGATTCAAAAAGTCCCCCTCTTAAATAATGCTGTGCTAACATTTCAGGAGATTCAATACCAAGCAGATGAGCTGCAAGCCCCGAATCGTAAAAATAGAGTTTAGGAGCTTTGATCAGCCGTTTACTGAAGTTTTTATGGTGAGGAGACAACAAAAAAACTATATAGCTCGCTTCAAGTATAGAAATCCATGCCTTAATCGTATTGACTGCTACACCACAATCATCGCTTAGTGAGTTGAGATTTAATAATTGGCCTATCCGCCCAGCACAAAGTTTGATAAATTTTTGAAAAAGACTTAAGTCAGTAATATTTCGAATTAGCCTAACGTCTCTCTCAACATATGTCTGAATATATCCCTTATACCAATCATTAGGTTCTCTTTTTTGAGCATAAAGGGAAGGATAGCCTCCTTTAAAAAGAAAAGTTGATAAACGCTCTGGTAGATGTTCAGCCTGACTTAATTCTTCAATGGAGAGAGGAAGAAGCGTTTGAAGAGAGATTCTGCCGGCAAGCGTCTGGCTAATATGTTGATTCAGTAGGATATTATGAGATCCTGTCAAAATATAAAATCCAGGCTTCGGTTCTAGATCCACCCTAACTTGTAAATAAGAAAGAAGATTTGGAGTATTTTGGATTTCATCAAAAATAACCCCGTGTCCATTTGAACTGCTGCTCGAGCGCAGTCTCGGTCCTTCAGGGCCGAGTTAGCCGAGCTATCTATCCAGTTGCGGCAAGGCACTTGCCGTCCCTTGGCAGTAGGAGAATCTCTCACCTCTTTAGAGGAGAGTTCTTCAATGTGCCTCTAAAAATCCCCTCGGATCATCGATTGCAAATTGACGAGTATCAAGTTCTTCTAAATTCACATAACGATGCTTGGGAAAAGTATGTTTAGCCAAAGTAGTTTTTCCCGACTGTCTAGGCCCCAGTAGGGCCAAAACAGGGAATTGTTCTTTTAATTGAATCAGTTTTTTTTGCAATTTCCTAACAATAAACATCTTAAACTCCTTTGGACAATTATGCATTTTGAATGCAAATTTGTCCAAAAGAAAAATGCATATACTTTTCTTGATCACTTTCTATATATATTCATTCATGGACATTGACACAGCAGCTGACATTCTCGCTCAGAAAATCAAGCACTTGATCATCACGACAAGCGGCCACACAGCAGCGACAGCTACTCTTGAAGAGTTCTATCAGGCATTTTGCGCAGCTCTTAAAGAAGAAATCATGGTCAATGCAACAGCTACTATCGACACGATCCAATATAAAAAGCCGCGCATCATCAATTGGATTTCAATGGAATACATGCCCGGCAGACTTCTTACGAATAACATCTACAACATGAGTGCAAACGAGCTTGTAAAAGCAGTTCTTGTAAAAATGGATCGGAATTTTAGTGATCTTGTTTCTTGTGAACCCGACCCAGGGCTTGGCAATGGGGGTTTAGGCCGTCTCTCTTCTTGTTTTTTGGACTCTTTGGCAGCTCTTCACTATCCTGCTCGTGCTTACGGCCTCAGGTACCAATATGGGGTCTTTGAACAAGAAATTTGGAATGGAGTGCAAGTAGAAAGACCCGACTGCTGGCTTTTAAATACTGATCCTTGGGAGTCGAGAAGAGACGATTTTTCAGTAAACATCCACTTTCGTGGCAATCCTGTTCATGCAGTCAACAAACATGGAGATGATGTTTATTTAATTGAGGATGGAGAAGAAGTCAGAGCGCTTCCATACGATATTCCGATCATTGGCTATTCTGAAAAAATCAATTATTCAGTTCTTCTTTTAAGACTTTGGTCTACTAAAGAATCTCCAAGAAATTTCTTCTTACAAAGATATAACGCAGGGCTTCTAGATCAAGCGTCGGAAAACACATCTCTAACTGATATTTTATATCCGAATGACAACAACGAATTGGGAAAAAGAGTCCGATTAAAACAAGAATTTTTGCTCGTTTCAGCTTCTTTGCAAGATATCATTAGACGCCATTTTCATGTCTATGGAGATTTAATTCAATTTGCAGACAAAGTGCGCATTCAAATCAACGACACCCATCCTGCTCTCATGATTGCTGAGATGATGCGTGTACTCACAAAAAATTATGACTTTTCTTGGGCTAAAGCTTTGGAAGTTTGTCAAACTTGCTGCAGTTATACCAATCACACGATTCTCAAAGAGGCGCTAGAAGAGTGGAATGAAATGCGAGTGCAAGAACTGCTCCCAAGACAATATCGGATCATTCAAAAACTCAATCAAGAATTTTGCAATCATATTCGGCAACAATATCCTGGTGATGAAGAAAAGGTTCGTAGGCTTTCTATCATTGAAAATGGACAAATCCGGATGGCTCATTTAGCCATTTTGGGCTCTCACAAAGTAAATGGGGTGGCTGAACTTCACTCTCAGATTTTAAAACAAAATATTTTCAAAGATTTTAATGAGCTCTACCCAAAAAAATTCACCAATGTAACAAATGGGGTGACACATAGACGGTGGCTTCTCCACTCAAATCCCCTGCTTGCGAGCTTCATCTCAAAACGGATTGGGAATGGATGGATCCGTGATTTTTCTCAAATTGACAAACTAGCTGAATTTGCCTCTGATCCTGAGTCGCAAAAAGAGTTTCTTGAGATCAAAAAGAAAAATAAAGAGGCCCTTCTTCAATTTCTCTCACGTGAAAATTTTACGCGCGATGCCAATGGAAAAATCATCGCCCACTCCCATATGCTTCAATCAGATGCTCTTTTCGACGTCCAAATCAAACGGGTTCACGAATACAAAAGACAGCTTTTAAGCGTCCTTCATCTCATTATGCTCTACCAAGAAGAGACTTTGAGTCCAGTGCCCCGTTTTTGCCTATTTGCAGGCAAAGCCGCTCCTGGATATGAAAGAGCCAAACAAATCATTCAACTTATCTGCGCAATGGGTCGAAAACTCCATGCAGATCCAAGAATCAAAGACAACATTTGTATTGCATTTATTGAAAATTACAATGTCTCACTTGCTGAAATCATCATTCCTGCAGCTGATCTTTCAGAGCAAATTTCAGCAGCTGGCTGGGAAGCTGCAGGAACAGGGAATATGAAACTGGCTATGAATGGCGCTTTAACCATCGGTACAGAAGATGGCGCCAATATTGAAATGCACAAAGCAGTTACAGATCGATATTGGCCCTTTTCATTTGGCTCTTCAGCAGAAGAAAACCAACAGTCTTATAAATCTTGGGATATCTATACCCAAGATGAACAAATCCGTAGAGCTGTGGATGCGCTCAAAAATGGCCTACTTGCAGAAAGCCCTTCAGAAGACGCAGCGTTTAAGCAAATTTACCATCATTTGACGGAAAATGATCCTTTCCGCGTATTGAAAGACTTACGCGCCTATTATGAGACGCAAAAAAGAGTAGAAGAGCTTTTTTTACAACCTGCCCTATGGGCAGAAACAGCCATTCACAACATTGCAGCAATGGGACAGTTTTCCACAGATCAGACCATTCGTAATTATGCTAAAATCTGGGGCCTTGAGCCATGTATCCCAGATCCAAATATTCTCTTGAAAGTGCGCGAGGAGTACTCAGAAAATGATCGCTGCAAAATCAAAATCTAATTTTTTTACGATCCGCTTAAATTCCACTTTTTCAGAAGATCTTTAACCGTTTTCCTTTTTAGAAGAGCGTCGAGCGTCTTATTAAAGGGATTGATTTTCCCCTTCAAGCCTACGAGGTGAAGCCCGCTATCGTCTAGAGGACGACCTACAATTTTGAGTTTGCCGGCATAAAGATCGTGAATAAAATTGACTGCAGGGATTTGTGTTAAAAGAGCTGCTTGTATTTCGCCTGCGACTACAGCATTGAGTAAATCGGGAATTGAACTGTAACTGCGAACGATGATTTCAGCATTTGTTTGCAAAATTAAAGCACTTGGAGAATTGGCAATCACGCCGACTAACTCTTGATTCATTTTGCTTAAATCTTTTTTTTCAGAGTCAGCAGCTACAATGAGGACAGGACCAAGATCTAGAAAATTGCTCGAAAAGTCATACTTTGCTTTGTTGTATTCGTAAGGTGGCATTGAAGAGAGAATCGCATCGTATTTCTCCTCTTTTAAGCCTTGTAAAAGGGTGTCCCAATTTGTCCAAACAACTTCAAACTGCATGCCGCTATAGCGAGCCATTTCCAAAAGTAAATCTTCAGTAAAACCATTCACATAAGAAGTTTGCGTCCCAAAATCAAGAGGTGACCATTGTGGATCCACTCCAATACGAAGCGTTCTTCTAGAGCCGCTTTCACAGCTACAACCACACAAAAAAAGAAGTAAGACAAGTATACCGCTCGCGGCCAGAAATGAGATTTTTGACTTCGCCCGCATCCCCATCTTTGCAGCCGTCTGCATCGGCCATGTCTTTAACATGGCCTGTTTCGACGCCGCTTCGCTGCCACAAACCTCGGGCGCCGGCTTTGTTAAAAATGTCATTTCTGGCCGCAAGCGATATAACCTTATCATGAAACCTATGGTTGACAATAGCGCAGTTTCACATAAAATGTCCAATATGGAACAGTATTTATTAGTGAATTTTGGGGGGCCTCGCGATCTAGAAGAAATCGGCCCTTTTCTTAAAGAGCTCCTCTGCGACCGCGATGTAATCCGAACCCGTTTTCCCTCTTTTCTACACAATTGGATTTTTAGTAGATTGGCTCAAAAAAGATCGTTAAAAATCAGAGAAGATTACGAGTTCATTGGAGGCAAATCTCCCATTTATTTCGATACAGAAGCTCTTGCAATCGCTCTTTCCAAACAACTCACAGCTCAAGTATTGACCTTTCATCGCTATTTAAAGGAGACACACGCTGATTCTTTAAAAAAAATCAGTGCAGCAAAAGATCTCAAAGTGATTCCTCTTTTTCCTCAGTTTTCTTTTGCAACAACCGGAAGCATCGCCCGTTTTTTTTCAAAATATGTTAAAGTAAATCTTCAATGGGTCAAATCCTACCCCGATCATCCCGCATTTATTGGGGCTTATCAAAGACGGGTTGCAGAATTTCTTGAAGCACAAAACTTAAAAGAAGAAGAAACCGTCCTTTTTTTCTCTGCACACGGACTGCCTAAAAGTTTTGTGGAGCAAGGAGATCCTTACCAAGCGGAATGTGAGAGCTCTTTTAAAGCATTAATGGAAAAATTTCCTAAAGCACTTGGAAAGCTTTGCTATCAATCAAAATTTGGACGAGGTGAATGGCTCCGTCCTTATACAAATGAGGCGGCCGTAGAAATTTCAAGCTGGAATCAAGGCAGAAAAAACGTCGTTTTCGTGCCGATTAGCTTTACAAGTGATCACATTGAAACTCTTTTTGAAATTGAAAAACTCTATTTGCCTCTGGTTGGCGCCAACGCCTATCGCTGTCCTGCGTTAAACTTAGAATCCTATTGGATCAAAGCTCTTGCCGAAATTGCAGAAGAGACGAACCTCTCCGACAATCAATGCCTTGTCAGAAAGAAATAACCACCACTAGCCATAAAAACACTTGATCAAGTATTCTTCCTTCAACAAATATGATCCCGTCAAAACTCATTCTTGAATCAGGTGAGGAATTCCCTGGATTTTCTCCAAAATGGCAACACGAAGCCTCTTTTGGAGAAGTTGTTTTTTCTACGGGAATGACTGGTTATGTAGAGTCTCTTACCGATCCTTCTTATTCGGGTCAAATTCTCACTTTCACATACCCACTGATTGGAAACTATGGCGTCCCGAGTAGCAGCTATTGGGAATCAGAAAAAATCCAAGCAGCTGGCGTAGTCACAGGTTGGGTCAATCCATTCCCAAGTCATTGGGATTCGGAAAGTTCTTTTCTAAAGTGGTTAGAAATGGAAAAAATCCCTCTCATCACAGGTGTTGATACAAGAGAATTAACTAAGCTTCTCAGAAAAAAAGGGGTTGCTTTAGGTTCCATTTGTACAAATTTTGATCAGCTGCCTCGTCAATTTCCCGATCCTAATGCAACACATCTTGTGAAAAAGGTGAGCTTACCAGCAAAGCAAATTTATGGAGCAGGTCCCAAAAAGATCATTGCTGTCGATTGCGGCATGAAAGAAAATATCATCCGATGTCTCATGCAGTTTCCTGTCCAAATTCTTCGAGTTCCATTCGACTATGACTATTCTGAGGAAGAATATGATGGCCTTTTCATTTCAAATGGGCCAGGTAATCCTGCTGTTTGCAAAGAGACGATTGCGATATTGAAGAAAAACCTCAAGAGAGGCAAGCCCGTGATGGGGATTTGTTTAGGCGCGCAGTTACTTGCTTTGGCAATTGGAGCCAAAACGTATAAGCTTAAATTCGGCCATAGAGGCCAAAACCACCCTTGTATAGACTTGGAGCGCAAAGTTTCCATTCTCACTTCGCAAAATCATGGTTATGCCATTGACGAGAAAAGTTTGCCTCGAGATTGGAAAGTCCTTTTTCGCAGTTTAAATGACCAGTCTGTTGAAGGGATTGCTCATAGAAAACTCCCCTACTTTGCCGTGCAATTTCATCCAGAAAGTCATCCAGGACCGACCGATGCCTTTTATCTCTTTGAAAAGTTTTACGAGAAAATCCGATGAAGAGTGTTTTGATTTTGGGCTCAGGAGGCTTGCGGATTGGTCAAGCGGGTGAATTTGACTATTCAGGTTCACAGGCGATCAAAGCTCTCAAAGAAGAAGGGCTAAAGACCATCCTGGTCAATCCAAACATAGCCACAGTGCAAACAGATCCCGACATGGCGGATCGCGTTTACTTGCAGCCGCTCAATGTAACGAGTGTCGAAAAAATCATTGCTAAAGAGCGTCCCTCATCTATTTTGCTTAGTTTTGGTGGACAAACAGCTTTAAATCTAGGATTAGAGCTCGATAAAGAAGGGATTTTAGAAAAATATAAAGTGAAAGTTCTTGGAACTTCTGTTCGAGCGATTCGACTGACGGAAGATCGAGATCTTTTTAAACAGAATCTGGCGTCTATTGGAATTTTAAGTCCTCAAAGCTTTGCTGTGACAAATGTTGAAGACGCCTTAGCTGCTGCACGTAAAATTGGATATCCTGTGATGATGCGCTCGGGGTTTTCTCTCGGCGGTCTTGGTTCTGGTAAAATTACAGATGAACGGGAGTTAAAGCAAAGAGCACAAGAAGCTCTTCATGGGGCTCCTCAAATTTTGATCGAAGAATATCTTTTAGGTTGGAAAGAACTTGAGTATGAAGTGGTTCGAGATATTGCTGATCAAACACTTACCATTTGCAACATGGAAAACTTTGATCCGATGGGCGTTCATACTGGAGAAAGCATTGTTGTAGCTCCATCGCAAACGCTGAGTAATGATGAATTTCATCTCTTAAGAGAAATTGCGATCAAATGCGCAAAACATTTCCAAATCCAAGGGGAATGTAATGTCCAGTTTGCTCTAGATCCAAAGACGAGTCAATATCGGGTCATCGAGATGAATGCCCGTCTTTCAAGATCGAGTGCTTTAGCATCTAAAGCCACAGGCTATCCTCTTGCCTTTGTAGCTGCCAAATTAGCCCTTGGTTTTAGACTGGACGAAGTAACAAATGCGATCACCCGTAAAACGACAGCTTTTTTTGAACCAGCACTGGATTACATTGTTGTTAAAATTCCTCGATGGGACACACAAAAATTAAAGAGTGCAGATCGGACCATTGGCACTGAAATGAAAAGTGTCGGCGAAGTGATGGCAATTGGGAGATCTTTTCCCGAAGCTTTGCAAAAAGGGATTCGGATGCTCAATATCGGCTCAAGCGGGATTGATGACTCCCCTGAAAAGATTGAAAATCCGATCGATGACATCTCTAAGCCAACGGATCGCAGGCTTTTTGCGCTTTATGAGTTTTTTCAAAAAGGGGGAACTGTTGAAGATGCGAAAAACCTCTCTCGGATCGATTCTTGGTTTTTGCACCAACTTCATTCTCTTTCTGTATTTCAAGAAACGCTTACCAAACAGAAAATGTCAGAAGAACTCATGCTCCAAGCCAAACAGCTTGGCTTTTCTGATCAATCCATTGGAAGACTGAAAAATAAAAGTGAAAACGAAATTAGAAGCTACCGCCTAAAACATCAAATCACTCCTTTCATTAAACAGATCGACACGTTAGCTGGAGAGTTCGATGCAGAGACGAATTATCTCTACACAACGTATCAAGCACATTCTCACGATATTGTCCCATCTAAGAAAAAGCCAACAATTGTGTTAGGTTCAGGCCCTTATTGCATTGGTTCTTCTGTAGAATTTGACTGGTGTGCCGTGAACATGGCTCGCACATTGAGAAAGTTTGGGACTGAAGTGATCATCATCAATTCGAATCCAGAAACAGTCTCGACCGATTTTGATGAATCGGACCGCCTTTATTTTGAAGAATTGAGCTTTGAAAGAGTGCAAGACATCGCTGATTTTGAGCACCCCAAAGGGCTGATTGTTTCTGTGGGCGGGCAAATTGCGAATAATCTGGCTCTGCCGCTTCATAAAAAGGGATATCCTATTTTAGGAACCACAGCACCTTTTATCGACAAAGCAGAGAATCGAGATTCTTTTTCGTCTCTTCTACACGATCTCAAGATCGATCAGCCCCCTTGGCAGCGTGCAACCGATCTAAAAAAGGCAAAAGCATTTGCAGAAGGGGTGGGATATCCTGTGCTCATTCGTCCCTCATACGTCTTATCGGGAGCTGCGATGAATGTCGTTGCGAATGAAGAAGAGCTAGAAAAATATCTTCGTGAGGCTGCCATTATTTCTCCAGATCATCCGATCGTCATCTCCAAGTTTATAGAAAATGCAAAAGAATTGGAGATGGACGGCGTTGCCAAACACGGTGAGGTGATCGTATCTGCGATTTCGGAACATGTAGAAAATGCGGGTGTTCACTCTGGAGATGCAACGATCGTTCTCCCTCCTCAGCGCCTTTACTTAGAAACCATTAGACGAGCAAAAAAAATCACTCGCTCCATTGTAAAAGCGCTCCAAATCACAGGACCCTTTAATATTCAATTTATTGCCAAAGGCAATGCCATCCAAGTCATTGAGTGCAATGTGCGGGCATCTCGTTCTTTCCCCTTTGTCTCTAAAGTGACACAGCATAACTTTATCGAAATTGCGGCAGAGATTTTCATGAACAAGTATAAGCCGCGCGAATTTGAGACGCTGGAACTAGATTATGTAGGGGTGAAGACGCCTCAATTTTCCTATAAGCGATTAAAAGGGGCAGATCCCGTTGCCAATGTAGAAATGGCATCGACTGGAGAAGTGGCCAATATTGGTGAAAATTATCTCGAGGCTTTTTTTGCTTCTTGGCTATCTACAGAGCAAAAGGTGAGCGGCAAAAAGCTTCTCATCAGCGCCCCCAGCGACTATCGGATTAAACTGCTTGAGTCATTGGCTACACTTGAGGCGCAAGGATGGGATCTTTACGCAACAGAAGGGACTCACGATTTCCTAGCCAAACATGGGATTGGGTCTGTTTCACTGTACAAAGTTGGCGAAAAGTACGAGCCCAACATCTCCACTATTTTGAGCAAGAGACAGGTGGATTTGATCATCAATATTCCTCAAGGCGGCAACGAAAAAAATACTGCAGGCTTTAAGATCAGACGCCTTGCAATTGATCACCACATTCCACTCATCACAAATCTGCAACTTGCGCAAATTTTTCTTCAGTGCTTAGCTGAGCTAGACATGGATACAATTCCCGCTCGCTCTCTTCAAGAAATTTACGGTAAATAGTTACAAGGAAAAAGAAAAAATAACAAGATATTAGGATGGACAGGATAAAAGAAAAAATGAGACAAAGTCGCTCGCAGCTTTGCGACAAAAAAATCATCCTGACTATCCTAATATCCTGTTAATTTCCTTTATTTCTAATTCTTTTGACCTCTTTTGCTGTATAGATCTCAGAAAGCTCAGGAATGATAATTTGTTCAGAACGAAGTGTTGTTTTTCCTTTTTTATGCGCTAAAACATCTTCCAACCCTTCTTTTAAACGCTCAAAAAATTTGCTCATTAATGCCTTTTAATTTCATCCACAATGTTTATTAAATCCGAGCTTTCCCTAGAAAAAGACCTGCTTTCTACAATTTCTCTTTTCATTTTTATTACACCACACAGTGGGACAGGTGTCAAAGATTTCTAGGACGTGTCGTAACCTAAAATCTTTTTGTTCTTGTTCTTTTGTAGCAGCCAAATTTATACTAAAAAACCATTGTAAGCACATGTTTTTTTTGAAAAATACTTTTCTTAAAATTATCGTCAAATGGCTTAAGCCATTGATTTCAAAACACCCAAAGAAAAATAGATTTCTGATCGTATCTACTACAGCTTTAGGAGATACTCTTTGGGCAACTGCGGCTATAGAATCACTCCGTAAATCATTTACTGATAGCTATATCGGCGTACTTACAAGCAAAGTGGGTGAACAAGTTTTAAGACACAATCCTCACATCGATCGAGTCTATCTACTTAAGAGCTCTTTTTCTCTTGTGAAGACGCTTTATCAAGAACAATTCGACACCATTTTACTCTTTCACGCATCTCAAAGAATTGTTTTACCTCTTTGTTCTCTTTTGGGAGCCACAAGAATCATAGGAACAGCTGGGATCAACAAAGGACTCGACGAGCTTCTCACATCAGCTCTTCCCAATGAAAGACAGCATGAGATCGTCCGTAGGTTAAAAATCGTTGAAGAAGCTGGAGCTAAGCAGACAGTCCAAACCCTCTCTTTTTTCCTCACAGACTCAGAGATTTTACCCCCTCGCTCCCCGCTTTGGATTGCGCTTCATCCTGGCTCAAAAGATGCTTTTAAACGGTGGCCCTTTTTTGCTGAGCTCGGAAAAATGATTAAAGAAAAAATCCCTTGTGAAATCCTCATTACAGGAACCAAAGATGAACGAGCGCTTATGGAAGAAGTGGCGGCTCAAATCCCTGGAGCTATCCTTGATGATCCAAATCGATCTTTGCGCTCATTTGCCGCTCGTTTGAATCAAATGGATCTTCTTATTTCTAACGATACAGGACCCGTGCATCTCGCTTGCGCACTTAAGCGCCCTGTCATTGGCATCTACTGTTCGACCGATCCATTTCTTTGTGGACCACACCATGCAAAAGAGGCGATCGTTGTTACCAGACGGCCATCTTGCAATCCTTGCTTAAAACGAAAGTGTCTGCAACCTTTCTGTTTTCTACAAATCGGC
>Ga0207156_10152_pt1 | contig 16888 bp, 13 predicted proteins | sample Alteio_BWMinHeat_24_FD_153514 | JGI IMG/M metagenome (GOLD analysis project Ga0207156, IMG submission 153514) | Enriched cells from forest soil in Barre Woods Harvard Forest LTER site, Petersham, Massachusetts, United States -... | ecosystem: Environmental > Terrestrial > Soil > Temperate forest >...
TCACATATGCGCTATCTCTCAGTCAAGAGTATCAAGCGCAGCTTCATCTTTTGCACGTGCTGCCGCCGCGAACCCGGCCGGATTCTCCGGAGGTGGCGCCCCTGCCCCCGGGATCGGACAGCGCCTTTTACGAAACAGCAAAGCGGCTCAAGAGCGCGGTCAACGCGGAGGCGTACGCGTGGTGCGAGATAAAGCATTCAATGCGAGAGGGGCGGCCGTATCGCGAAATTCTTGCGTATGCTGAGGAGCAGGAAATAGACCTGATCTGCATGGGGGCGAGCGGCACCGGGTTTGGCATGCAGGCTCTGTTTGGGTCGAATGCCGATCGCGTTCTGAGGCAGGCGACGTGTCCAGTACTGATCGCGCGGCCGCTGCGCCCCGCGCCCCTGCGTCTTGAGGTTGCATCCAGGCGGTTGAACACTCCAGTCCCGGTTGGACGCTGGGCTGGTTGAACACCGCGGGCAAAGATAGGTTCCACGAGAGGCCGATATGAAGATACTGCTAGCGATTGATGGCTCCCCGTTCAGCGACGCCGCCGTGCAGGAAGTGGCCCAAAAGCCATGGCCGGCCGGCAGCGAAGTGAAGATAGTCTCGGTTATCGAGCCGCCAGTGTGGGCCGGACTCGATCTGCTTCCGGTACAACACTACGACGGCCGCTTCGAGACCGCGCTCGAGGATTTGGCGCGCACCATAGTGGGCGTCGCGGTCAAGAAGGTTAGACAGCAACAGAGTTCATCCCTTGACGTAAAAGGCGAAGCGATCCCGGGCCACGCAAAGGACACCATTCTTGACGAGGCTCGCTCGTGGGGCGCGGATCTCATCGTGCTCGGCTCGCATGGTTATAGAGGCCTGAAGCGGCTTTGGCTTGGGTCCGTGTCCCATGCGGTAGCTTGCAACGCCGGCTGTTCAGTGGAGATCGTCCGCGCGCGCGACAATTCCCATGTTGAAGCAGCGGCATAGCTTGAGGAATAGCGATGATACAGCCATTGAGCGATGCGGAGGCGCGCTCTCTGCTCCGCGAAGGCCGGTTGGGACGCCTGGGCTGCGTTGTGGACGGCGGTCCTTACGTCGTTCCGGTCGGCTATGTTTTTGAAGGCAACAACATCTACGTTCATTCGCTGCCCGGCCGCAAGATAACGGCCCTGCGAGCGAATCCAAGGGCCTGCCTCCAGGTCGACGTGATAGAGAATCACTGCCATTGGAGGAGCGCAATTGCATTTGGGCGCTACGAAGAGATCACCAATGAGGACGAGCGGAACTGGGCCGTGCGCCGCTTGCTCTCGCGATTTCCACAACTCACGCCGGTTGAATCGGTTCCGGTTCACGACGGTCAGTCGTCCGTAATTGTGTTCTGCATTCGAGTCGAAACGGTCACCGGGGCGGGGGAGAAGTGAGGGATGAGGGATGAAGGATGAAGGATGAAAAGGGACGAGTGACGAGTGACGAGTGACAAGTGACGAGCCACCAACGACGAGTGGACGAATGAAGGTTGACGAGCCGAAAGAGGTCTTGCAGCCTCGCTCCGCACCTGGACTCACTCGTCACTTTTCACCTTGTCACGTTTACTCGTCACTTGTCACTTCACTCGCCACTATTCTTGTCAGAGCCAGTCCATTCTAGTAGCATGTCGCGTAGATCAGTCGTTCGAGCCGCGCTCACCGCGCGTCCTCATGATCTACGGCGACTGCCTGTGGACTGCTTATGGCGATATCCTTGGAAGACTCAACCTGGTCAGAGCGCAAAGGCAGAAAGCTTCAACGCCACCTAATCTCGGCTGTCCTCGATACAGCGGACGAGCTCGTCGTAGTCCTGGATCCGGAAGGTCGGATCGAAATGGTCAATCCCGCCGGCGAGGAGGCCTTGGGTTATTGCCTTGAAGAGCTACGCGGCCGCGCCATCTGGGACACTCTGGTTCCAGGCGCTGAAATGGCGAGGGCCGAGCAGGACTTCTCCTCGCTGCGAACACAGGACACGCCGGGCAATTACAGATGGGTGTGGCGAACCAAGGAAGGCGCAAACAGACTCATCTCTTGGAAGACCACGGCGGTGTTTGACTCGAGCGGAATAGCTGAGTGGATTATCGGCGTCGGCGTGGATATCACTGACCAAAAGCAGACCGAAGTAGATTTGCAGAAATCAATCAAAGAGCTTGCGGATATCAAGTTTGCTCTCGATGAATCGTCCATTGTCGCGATCACCGACCAGTCTGGAATCATCAAATATGTAAACGACAAGTTCTGCGAGATCTCCAAGTATTCAAGGGAGGAACTGCTCGGACAAGATCACCGCATAATCAATTCGGCGCACCACCCGAAGGAATTCATCCGGGAGCTGTGGACCACGATCTCGAATGGCAAAGTCTGGAAAGGCGAAATCAAGAACCGGGCCAAGGACGGGTCTTTCTACTGGGTCGACACCACCATCGTGCCCTTCCTGAACGAGCGCGGCAAACCCTATCAGTACGTAGCGATTCGCAACGACATCACCGAACGTAAACGGGCTGAAGAGCTCTTGCGCGAGCAAGCGGCCCTGCTCAACATCGCCCAGGACGCCATCCTGGTGCGCGATCTGGAAGATCGCGTGCTGTTCTGGAACAAGGGGGCGGAGCGCATCTACGGCTGGAGCGCCGAGGAAGTGCTGGGAAGAAACATCTGCGACATCCTATACAAGACCAGCGCGGCTCGGTATCAAGAGGCGAAGCACGCGCTGATGGAACATGAGGAATGGCAAGGCGAGGTGGAGCACACCGCAAAATCGGGCGAGTTGATCGTCGCCCAGGCGCGCTGGACGCTCCTGCGCAATGACGAGGGTCAACCGAAGTCGATGCTGGTCATCAATACGGATATCACGGAAAGGAGGAAGATCGAATCTCAGTTTCTGCGCGCTCAGCGCATGGAGAGCATCGGAACGCTCGCCGGGGGCATAGCTCACGATTTCAATAATCTCCTCTCACCGATCTTGATGGCAATTCGCATATTGCAGGAGAGATTTCCCGACGAGGACAGCCAACGACTATTCGGGCTCCTGCAAGCCAGCGCGGAGCGCGGCGCCGGGCTGGTTAAGCAAGTCCTCTCGTTCGCCAAAGGCGCGGAAGGACAGCGCATAATGCTCCAGCCGCGCCACCTGATCAAAGAGATCGTTAAGATTTTGAAGGACACTCTTCCAAAACAGATCGACGTTGACTACGACGCCCCCTCGGATCTCTGGTTGGTTGCCGGCGACGCGACGCAACTTCATCAGGTGCTCATGAACCTGTGTGTCAACGCCCGCGACGCAATGACTCAGGGCGGCAGGCTCACGATTAGAGCCGAAAACACGCGCATAGACACGAACTATGCCCGGATGAATCTCGACGCGAAACCGGGCGCGTATGTGATGGTGACGATTCAAGACAATGGCGCCGGCATCCCCCCGGGCGTAATAGACAAGATTTTTGAACCTTTCTTTACAACCAAAGAACACGGCAAGGGCACGGGGCTCGGGTTGTCCACAGCCCTGGGAATCATCAAAGGCCACGGCGGCTTTATAACCTGCTATAGTGAGATCGCGCGGGGCACGCAGTTCAGAGTGTACATCCCCGCTTTCGAATCGGTTCAACCCGGCCAGGCCGAAGAGACGCAACTGAGTTGCCCCCTCGGACGCGGCGAGCTGGTCCTGGTCGTTGACGACGAAGCCGCGATTCGGGAGATCACCAAGACCACCCTCGAAAGCTGCGGCTATCGCGCCTTGACCGCGGCTGATGGCACGGAGGCCATTGCGATCTATGCTCAGCACAAAGATGATGTCGCAGTTGTGTTGACCGACATGATGATGCCGTATATGGACGGCCCGGCCACGATTCGCGCTTTGCAGAAACTGAATCCACAAGTGAAGATCATCGCCAGCAGCGGCCTAACCGAAAACACCAGGGTCGCAGAGGCGACCAACGCCGGGGTCAGAACATTTCTTCCAAAGCCTTACACCGCGGAAATGCTCCTGCGGGCGCTTGCCGAAATCCTGAGCCAACACTAACAGCGGGTCTGCGCCCATTTTCCGCCCGCCCGGAGGTCGACTGTGGATAGCGCTCTGATCGTAGACCGGTTGCATTTTGCTTTTACCATCACATTTCACTATCTCTTCCCTCAACTCACGATGGGCCTGGCGCCGCTGATCGTCATTTTCAAAACGTTGGCGCTTTGGAAAAAGGAAGAGCGGTATAATAAGGCCGCGCGATTCTGGGCTAAAATATTTGGGATCAATTTCCTGTTCGGCGTGATTACCGGCATCCCGATGGAATTTCAATTCGGGACCAACTGGGCGCAGTTCGCACGTTACTCCGGAGGCGTCATAGCGACGACGCTTGCGATGGAGGGGGGCTTCGCCTTCTTCCTGGAGTCCTCATTCCTCGGCCTGTTCCTCCTCGGGGAGAGACGGCTTGGGCCGAAATGGCATTGGTTCGCCGCATTCATGGTATTCGCCGGGTCCTGGCTCTCGGGCTACTTCATCGTCGCTACAGATGCGTGGATGCAGCATCCAGTCGGTTATGCCATCAAAGAGGACGGGGCCGCCTACCTGACAAGTTTCTGGTCATTATTGTTCAATCCGTGGGTGGGCTGGCAGTATCTTCACAACATGCTCGGCGCGGTCTTAACCGGCGCCTTCGTGATGTCGGCCGTTGGCGCTTTCTACGTTTTGGCGCGCAAGCAGGAAGAGTTCGGGCGTCTGTTCATCAGGACGGGCGTAACCGCAGGCCTGATCGCAGCCGCGGCGCAGGCCTTCCCTGTTGGTGATGCGCACACGAAAATGGTGGCTGATTATCAGCCGGCAACTTTCGCGGCGATGGAGGGACATTACAAGACTGAAACGGGAGCGCCCATAGTGCTGGTCGGCCAGCCCGATATCGCCAACCAAACGCTGGATAATCCGATAGTGATCCCGAGAATGCTCAGCTTTCTCACGCACCGGCGCTGGGATGCCGAAGTCAAAGGCCTGAACGATTTTCCGCGCGACCAGTGGCCGGATAACCTGCCGCTGCTCTACTACAGCTATCACATTATGGTGGGCCTGGGCACAATGTTTATCGCAATAACGGCGGTCGCAGCCTTTCTTCTGTGGCGTAGGAAGTTGTTCAACGCGCACTGGTTGCTGTGGATCCTGATGCTCAGTTTTCCTTTCCCATACATTGCAAACACAGCGGGTTGGATCACGGCGGAGGTCGGGCGGCAGCCTTGGGTGGCGTTCGGCCTGATACGCACAGAGCACGGCTTCTCGCCGACGGTTTCCGCAGGAAACGCCATGTTCACTCTGATCGGATTTATGGGGATGTATCTGGTTTTGGGAGTCTTGTTTCTATTCTTGATTGCGCGCGAAATTGACCACGGGCCTAAGATCCTGGAATCACAAGAGGCTTTGGCAATGGCAAGCAACCATCCGGTCGAGCAGCCGGCTTTGAAGGGAGAATAGATGGCGACGCTGTGGTTCATTCTGGTTGCCTTCATGCTCGCCGTCTATGTGGTTCTGGACGGTTTCGACCTTGGCGCGGGAATCATCCACACGCTGGCGGCTAAGACAAACGAGGAACGGCGGCAGATCCTAAAGGCCATCGGGCCGGTGTGGGACGGCAACGAGGTGTGGCTGATCGCGGCCGGCGGGGCGCTCTATTTCGCCTTTCCGTTGCTCTACGCGTCCAGCTTCAGCGGATTCTATCTGCCCTTGATGATGGTATTGTGGTTATTAATGCTGCGCGCGATGGGGATCGAGCTGCGCTCCCACGTGGACCATCCGATGTGGCGGTCTTTTTACGACTTCATGTTCTCGGCGGCGAGCCTGCTCCTCGCGATCTTCTACGGCGCGGCGATCGGCAATGTCGTCCGCGGCGTGCCGCTGAACGCCGACGGGTACTTCTTCGAGGCGCTGTGGACGACCTTTACCATTACTGATCGGCCTGGAATCCTCGATTGGTACACGGTGCTGACCGGCGTGGTCGCCTTGGTCACCCTAACGACCCACGGAGCGCATTTCATTGCGACAAAGACTGACGGCGACGTCAACTTGCGCGCGCGGCGCATCGCAGGCGTCGGCTCCGTCGCACTCATCGCCGCGACTGCCTTGAGTTTAGTTGCGACGCTCTACGTCCGGCCCCAGATGCTGGACAACTACAGGATGCATCCCTGGGGCGCCGTGTTTCCGATCATCGTCGTCGCGTCACTTGGCGCCATGCAGTATTTTCGCGCGCGCCAGCGCGATTTCGCGGCGTTCCTCTCATCCACAGGCTATATTCTCGGGATGCTCTGCGGGGCCGCCTTTGGGCTCTATCCATACCTTCTGCCAGCGCGAGCGGACGACACACACAGCCTGACAATCTACAACACGGCGACCGGCGGATACGGAATGGCGGTCGGATTAGCGTGGTGGGTCGTCGGAATCATTCTGGCGGCGGGCTACTTTACATACCTCTATCGGGCGTTCCGAGGCAAGGTCACACTCGAAGAAGGCCAAGGCTATTAAAGGCTATCCATCCCAGGCGCCAGTCAACCCGCTCCGCTCTGCGCACCGACTGCCGCTCACGCTTGCGGCAGTTGCGGAAATCCACGCGCCGGCTGGGGAAAAGGTCGCAGACGTCAAGCACACCCAATGCACAGCCAGTGAATTCCTAGGTGCTGCAGAGCCTTTAGCGCGGGTATGCGGATTGCCTTCGCAAGAGTGATCCGAGCAGCAAATGCCGCGATCGGCGAAATTTCGCAGTCTTAACAAGGTCTCTAGGAGCCCAGAGATGATCAAGTATGATTATAAAGTGAGCGCGTGGCGCGTGGTTGAGCGCAATTTCCCGGCGGGGCGCGATGCGGCGCAAAAACTCGCTTTCTTGCTGCGTTATGCTATCCTTGCGCCATCAGTCCACAACACCCAACCCTGGAAATTCGCCGTCAGCGACGACCAAATTAGCGTGTACATCAACACGGATCGCTGGCTGCCGGTTGCCGATGCCGATCAGCGTGAATTACATATCAGCCTCGGCTGCGCGCTTGAGAACCTGCTGATTGCCGCCGACCACTTCGGCTACGGATACGAGCTGGCGTATTTCCCCGATCCGGAGAATCCCAAAAAGGTCGCCGCTGTCCGATTCGCTCCGGATGGCCAACAGTCCACGTTCCGGTCATCGCTGTTTGATGCGATCTTCCTTCGGCACACCAATCACAGACCTTACGACGGCTGCGAGATTCCCGCCGAGGCGCATCAACGGCTCCAAGAATGTTGCGGCGACTCTGACATCGCCCTGGATCTGATCGCGGACATTAAGATCCAACGGCAAGTCGATGTTTTGATCAATCATGCCGACGCAATTCAGTTCGCCAATCCCGCTTTCCGGAAGGAGCTTGGATACTGGATCGACCAGGGCGTGTTTGGCACGCCGTGGCTAATCTCGAAGCTAAACCACCTGGCGGTAGGTTTCCTGGATGTGACCGAGCGCGCTGTGAAGGCGGATTCAGAGGTATTGTTGGGCGCGCCAGTGCTTGGACTTCTGTATTCACAAACGGATGCCCGGCTGGCTCAAATCAAGGCCGGTCAAGCGCTGGAACGGATCTTTCTGACCTCGGCCGCGCTCGGCCTCAGCATTGAGCCCAGGAGCCAGATCCTTGAGACGCCGCCGATCAAGGCTGATCTCGCAAGATCGCTTCCGAGGTCCGACATGATCCTGCAGGCGGCTTTTCGTCTCGGTTACGGCAAACCGGGTACGACGCACACGCCGCGGCGGCCGCTTGAAGAGTGCATGCTGTGAGGCGGCGTCCCCGGATGCGGGTTGTGGAGGCTGTATGGGGCAGGCATTGCAAGGAACAAACGCTCAGATTCCTGTGTTGGAGTTTCGCAGCGTCTCCATAACATTTGAAGGTGTTGTTGGGTTGCAGGATGTGAGCTTCTCCCTTGGGTCCGGTGAGATGATTATAATCACGGGAACGGCGGCGTCGGGGAAGTCCGTGCTGCTCCATCTCGCTGCCGGACTCCTACGTCCAGATTCGGGCGAGATCTTGATCAATGGCCGCGACATCGCGCGCCTGGGCGAAGACGAATTGCTTCATCTTCGCAGCGACTCCCTTGGGATCGTATTTCAAGAACAATCCGTGTTTACGGCGCTGTCAGTTTACGACAACACCGCATATCGGTTGGATGAACTGGGATGGCCCGAGGAAGCAGTCGAACCCGCTGTCGGCGAAATCCTGCATTTCGTCGGACTCGAAGACGACACGGAAAAGCTTCCTGAAGAGCTATCGGTTGGAATGCGCCGGCGGTTGGAGTTCGCGCGCGCCATCGTGGGCTGGCGTTGCATCATGCTCTTCGACGAGGCAACGTCCGGTTTGGATCCTATCAACGCCAGGATGATGATGGACCTGGTCATCCGGGCCCGCGATATACATGGCATTTCCTCGCTCTATGTCACGAAGGAGTTGCACGAGATTCCGTACCTTGCCGCCCATCGCGCCCGGAAAGACGCCGAGGGGAAAGTCGCAATCGCTAGAAACGGCGTGGAGACCTCGGCGGACTTGAAGGTCATTTTACTCGATCGCGGCAAGATCGCCTTTTTCGGCAGCCCCGCCCAATTCGAAGCCAACACCTCGCCTGCGGTTCTACGGATGACGCATCCCGCGCCAGGCGCGCCGATTTCGACCGCTGAAATAGCCGATCCATGGAGCAAGAAACGGCTTGCAGGACACACTCTCTGCTGTGATGCCGTCCGGGATGTTCGCCAACACGCAGGTCCCAGAAGGCGCACAAATTGCATTTCAAACAAGTCGTGAAGAAGGCGCCGCCCCTGGCGGGGTGCGCAGAGAGCGCCTGTAGCGGAGAGGGAGGATACAATGACAACTATGAGAGCGAACGTCTTTCACGGGAAGAATGATTTCCGAGTCGAAGAAGTTGAAAAGCCCCGCGCGGGCGTAGGCGAGGCGGTGATTCGAGTTACGCTTACCACGATTTGCGGAACAGATCTGCATATCGTTCGGGGTGAGTATCCGGTTAGGCCTGGCTTGATCATCGGCCACGAACCGGTTGGCGTAATCGAGGAGCTCGGCGCCGGCGTCATCGGTTACCAGGTCGGAGATCGAGTCCTGGCCGGGGCGATCACACCTTGCGGGCAATGCCGAGCTTGTCTGTCCGGGCAGCTCTCGCAATGCGGCCACGGAGAAGGGTTCGAGGCAATCGGCGGATGGCGATTCGGCAACACGATAAACGGGGCTCAGGCCGAATACTTGCTAGTGCCGGCGGCACAAGCGAATCTGGCAAAGATCCCCGATGAGTTAACCGACGAACAGGTCGTCTTGCTGGCTGACATCGCCTCGACTGGTTTTGGCGGCGCCGAGTCGGCCAGCGTGCGCATCGGCGATTCGGTCGTGGTCTATGCGCAGGGGCCGATAGGACTCTGCGCGACTGCAGGAGCAAGGTTGATGGGAGCATCTCTAATAATTGGGGTCGACGGAGATGAAAATCGCCTTGCAATGGCGCGTCGGATCGGGGCTGATGTCGTGCTCGATTATCGCAACGTGGATGTTGTCGCCGAAGTCAAGCGCCTGACCGGTGGCGGGGCCGATGTCGCCATTGAGGCGCTCGGAACACAACAGACTTTCGAGAATGCGCTCCGTAGCCTGCGAGCCGGCGGTACGCTGTCTAGTCTTGGCGTCTATTCGGGAAAGCTCCATATACCGTACGAGGCATTTGCCGCCGGCATAGGCGACTATAGAATTGTCACGACCCTTTGTCCCGGCGGCAAAGAGAGAATGCGCAGGCTCATGGAAGTGGTCAGAGCCGGCCGGGTCGACCTGACGCCCCTCCTAACCCATCTCGTATCACTCGATGAGATAGCGCGAGGGTACAAGGTTTTTGGCGAGCGGCTGGACGGGGTGCTTAAGGTCGCCGTAAAGCCGTAAGACCGAGATTGCATATTGGCATGGGCTTTCAAGCGCCGCGAAATGTCAGGCTGATGAAGACCAGGAATACCAGCGCATAACTCATCTCAAGCAATCCGATTCGCTTTAAGTTGAGCTGATTTGTCGGCCGAGCGAGATACTTGAATGTCCGCAAGAGGACGGGCAGAAACGCCGCCATCGCTAAGAGGCTCAGGCTGCCTTTGAAGAACACAAATCCGACTAGTCCCGCGGCGAGCAAGAGGTGATACGCGGCGCAGGTCCGCCAGGCGAAGAGGCGCGCCCGCTGTTTGCGCGGATTCACCGCGTAGACCCGCAACTTCAAGTAGAACACGCTGCTGGCGAAATAAAGAATACAGACCGCCCACAAAATAACGGCTTTGCTTTCCCAGGCCCCCCGCCCAACATAATAGGCGGCCGGAGCAGTGAGGGTGAGGCCCAGAATAGCGAGCATCTCGCCGGTGATCGTGCGGTCCTCTCGCCGGACCGCCTGGCGGGCATTGAAGAGCAGCAACGCGATTGTAGCAATCCCAAAAGGCACAAGCCAGAAGAGGCGATACCCAAGAATCAGCGGCGCCCCAGATACCGCCGCCAGGGCCAGGTAAAGCAGGAGCAACGCTCGCGCTCCATCCTGGGTTTGACCGCGGCTGCGGGCCCGCATCCACTGCAACAGCGACTCGCGAGCAATGAAAACAAAAGAGACCGAAAGGGCGAGCAAGAGCACCGACGCTCTTAGACTGCGCGCGGCAACGGCCCCAACGGCGAACGGCACGTAAAGCATGGCCCACGCTCCATGCTCCTTCGGCAATTTCAAGCTAGCCCTAAGTCTCATCTCCCTCCTGATTCACAAGGCCCATTTCTCTTCGAGCTCGGCGGCTCTCTTTTCGTAGTTCTCACGCGCGCCCGCGCCGAACCGCGAGTCAAACTCCATAAACGCTTCGGAGAGCGCCATCTTTTCATTCTCCCCCAGCATCTCGTCCGCCAATTTGAACAAGAAGAAGTCTTCTTTCTCCATATGCGCAAGGAGGTGATCCGTGTACCTGTGGGCTGCCTGAATGAAACGTTTTGCGCCCGTGGGATCGCCGCTGGCGAGCGCCTGGAGCGCACTCTCCATCTCGGCAGTCAGGCCGCGTTCGATTTCATGCTGGCTCTCGATGATTCCTAGCGGCCCGCCCTCGCGCGGGATTCCCTGTTTTTCAAGCGCAGGGAAAAGACATTCTTCTTCTTTATAGTGATGGTAGCGATCGGCGAAGAGGCGGATGAAGTCAACAAGCTGCCCGACCGAATCGACCGGCACGCTCTCGTTCCATTCAAGCCTGAGACAGACTCCATCCAACGCGTGCAGCGCGCGTTCGATAACCCGGTGCTCATGTTTTAGGATGTGTAAGGGTTGCGCCATTGTTGAACTCTCTTTGCTTGTGAATTCCGGCGCATAAACCGGCCGCGCCGCAGTTCAGAGCGTCTTGGAGAACATCCGCATTGCAACCGCGGCCTGGTCCAAATACGCGTCGAATATCATTGCTACATTGCGAATGAAGATGCGTCCGAGGGGCGCTACCTCGATGCGATCGCCGCTCAGGCGCACAAGGCCATCGCTCTCCAACCGTTCGAGTTGCTTGAGCTCGGCCGCAAAATGCTCATCGAAACAGACAGCGAACTCGCGCTCGACTTCAGATTTCAGCAAGACGCAATGGCAAAGGATGCGGTTGATGACCGAGCGCCGCAGTCTGTCTTCTTGCGTCACTCGCGCGCCTCGCATCGTCGGCCATCGGCCGGCCGTGATCGCGCCGTAGTAGCTCGGCAGGTCGCGCCAGTTCTGCGCGTAGGCGTCGTCGAGCCCGCTGATCGAACTCACCCCCATGCCGTACAGATCGCATCCTTGCTTGGTCGTGTAGCCCTGAAAGTTGCGATGCAAGGTGCGTTCATCCTGCGCGCGGCAGATCTCATCATCAGGCCGCGCGAAGTGATCCAAACCGATATAGCGATAACCCGCGTCGGTGAGCATGTCGATGGCGCGCGTGAATATGCGAAATTTCTCGAATCCTCCGGGCAAGTAGCGTGCGAAACTGCCCTGCTGCTTCTTGAGCCACGGGACGTGCGCATAGCTGAAGACGGCGATGCGGTCCGGGTTCATCGTGATGATCTTATCCACCGTGTCGGCGAAGCTCTCGGCGGTTTGGTGCGGCAGCCCATAGATGAGGTCGATATTGATGCTGTCGAATCCGAGTTCGCGGCAGTAATCGAACAATCGCTTGGTTTCAACGTACGGCTGGACGCGATGAATCGTCTTCTGCACGAGGGGGTCGAAATCCTGGATCCCCATGCTCAGGCGGTTGAATCCCACTCGTTTCAATGTGCGGCGATGCTCATCGGTGGTGACGCGGGGATCGATTTCGATGCTTACTTCCGCCGTTGGTGAGAATGAAAATCGCTTCTCGATGTACTTGTAAAGATCCTCGACTTGATCGGGCGAAAGAAATGTCGGCGTGCCGCCGCCCCAATGCAACTGCTCTACGGTGCGGCTGGTCAGGTTCTCGGCGCTTACCCAGTCGATCTCCTGTTTGAGCTGCGCCAGGTACGGGATCGCCACTTCGTGCCTCTTGTTGATGACGACGTTGCAGCCACAATACAGGCACAGCGACTCGCAGAACGGAAGATGGAAATACAAAGATAAGGGCGCCGGTTCAGGCTTGGCGTTCGCCTCCTGGAAGACCTGGCGGAGATGGTCCGGACCAAAGGCGTCGTCCCACTCGGGAGCGGTCGGGTAGCTGGTGTAACGCGGCCCGGGCCGGTTGTAGGTTTCCAAAGTGCTATCAGAAACGCAGACGGATTCGCCGTCGATTGTCACTTCAACTGAGTCCATCCAGGTCATCAAGTCTCTCCAGGGGTGTCATCGCCTCACAATTTCCATTGAGGCAATCACCATTCCCCGATCACGCCCTTATGTTTCAATAGGTTGACGGCCTTGCCCCAAACGGCCTGTGGGAAATTTTCCGGCTTTGAGCGTAGATTTGCGCAAAGGTGCCGCCTCTGTTCACGAATGGGCGCATACAGCAGGGCCGATCAGCAGGAATGCAGTTTACTCCTGCTTCAGCCCCTTTCCCGTATGACAATCGACACATTTGCTTGACGAAACATCGATGTCGAGAGGGTGCTGGAACGAGCCGTTCTTCACCGCGATCGACTTTTCGCCGTCGGTCTGGTCAAGAGTGGTATGGCAGATATTGCAATCGCTGCGGATGACTTTGCCCGTATTGCTGACATGTTTGCCGTCGTGACAGCGGAAGCAGCCCTGCGAATAGTAGTGACCCACGTTATCGGGATGGGTCTGCCAATCGACCTTCATCTCCGGGAAGAAGGTAGACCCAAAAATGCGCTGGATCTCCACAATCGCCTTCTTGATTGAATCTTTCTTGGCGGCGTAGAGGTTGGCGTAGTTGGTGCGGTAGTACTCGTCGAGAGTCGCGGCGATGGCATTGTTTGCGTCCTCGGTTGAAGCGTAGCTTCTCGAGAGCGCCTCGACGGCCTTGAGCTTGAGATAGGGCAGAGAGGTATCGAGCTTTCCTCCGAGGAAAGCTTCGTTGACTGAGCGGTCGGGCGGAACGTAGATATGCGTCGGGCGGTTATGGCAATCGACGCAATCCATCCGGTGCTTCGGGACCTTTGCCAACTCTTCGGCTGACATTTGGCCTTCCTTCAATGTGTACTCTGTGACGTTGCCGTTTCTGTCTTTGGTTTGAACCCAGGGAATGGACTGGCGATGATCGTCGGTCGACACGTAATTCACCTGGTTGGCGATATTCATGTGCCAGTGGATGCCCGTGACCAGCCCTTTGTCGGGACTGCCCCCGCCAGTATTGATTAACATACGGGTTTGTCTGAGGGTGTTCTTTTCGTCGTAGCCGTAGTGGTTGAAGACCTTGAGTTGCGCGCCAAAGAACTTCTCCGGCCAGTGACATTGCTCGCAGGTGTCCTGGGCGGGTCGTAGATTGTGCACAGGGGTCGGGACGGGGCGCGGGAATTTGTTCAGGGTCGCGGCGTAGACCTGGTACGCGCCCGAGAGCTTTGAACGCACATACCACCCCGCGCCGGGCCCAACATGACAGTCGACACAGCGAACGCGGGCGTGCGGGGAGGCCTGATAAGCGACAAACTCGGGGTTCATGACTGTATGGCAGAGCTGGCCGCAAAACGCCACGGAATCCGTGTATTCATAGGCGCGAAAGCTCCCGAACGCGCTTGCAAAGACGAAGAGAAATGTGACCGCGATGAATACCAGCAGCGACCGCCGCCGCCGGGGATCGTTCAAATCAATCTTGAGATAAGCGCTCTCGCCTGATCCGGCGCGGCGACGCCGGCGCCGTTCGACCAGCATTCCGAAACCGATGACCGCGAGGCCCAAGACCAGGAAAGCGGGGAAGACCATGTAGGTCAAGATTCCGAGATACGGCTTTTCGTGCGTGCTAAACACCTCGGTCAAGAAGAGAAGGAGGATGGCGGTCGCGCTTGTGACGACGATGGCTATCCCGGCGAAGCTGATGAAGTTGCGCGACAAGCTTGGAGGCTTTGGCGGCTGTTCGTTAATCAGAATCATATTCTTTGGTCCTCGCTTCCCTTTCGTCGTTAATCCGCCGCGGGCGCCGGAGACGGATCGCGGGTTCCGTCTTTGGTCTGGCCCCGCGCCGCCAGGGCGGATTGGCCGCCGGGGCCCGAGGAAGACTCCTCCGCGCCCCTTTCAGTCATCTTCCTATAGTCGAGGCCGTGCTCCTCTTTGTACAGCTCAGTGGAGATTCGCCCATCCCAGAAAGCCCAGTTGAGCGGGTAGACATCCGGGTCGAAGATCACCTGATACAAATGCCAGACGACTATCGCCAGCGTCGCAAGAATCGCTTCGTAGAAGTGTATCGCCCCCGCAATGTCCACGAACCATCTTGGCAAGAACGCAAACCAACCAAGTTTGAACCAGATCATCAACCCAGTGAGGCCCATGATCAACGTGCCCCACACAAGGGCCCAGTATTCCGCCTTTTCCGCGTACCCAAAACGCCCGAATTCGGGTTTGGTTGACCCCCGTCCCGCGTAATAGGCCAGGTTCCGCCACACATCGGACAGGTCCTTCCGGCGCGGCAACAGATCTCGAAATCCTTCGCGCCCTTCCTTAGTAAACATGAGATAGGCAACATGGTAGGCGCCGGCAACCAGCATGACTACCGCAGCGATGCGGTGGCCAACCCGTCGGATCGCCTCGCTGGCTAGAACCGCTCCAAGCCAGGAGTCTGGATATTTCAATGCAAAGCCCGTCAAGACCAACACAGTGAAGCTGGTAAGCAACAGAGCGTGTTGAAGCCGCAGCCGGCGCGTCAGACGAACAATATCGCGGTTTTGGGCGCGACGAATGGCGAGCGCTTTCTTCCCCCAGATCAAGCCATTGTGAACAAGCATGCCGCCGATCACCAGCCCAATGAGGGGAAGGTATATCCATCGCACCCAGCGGGTCGCCGTGCTTCCAATATCCGGCGAAGATACAACGTCGAGGTGCACCTTGCCAAGGATGAAGTTTTCGCTTGCGCCCGGGTGGCATTTGCCGCAGGTTTGGGCGAGGTTCTGGCGGTTGATCATTGATTTGGCATCCGTCGAGGGCAAGATGTTGTGAATGCCGTGGCAACTTGCGCAATTGGCGACAACGCTCGATCCCATCTTCGAGGCCAACCCGTGATAACTGTCCATGTAGCTGCTCGCTCGCTTGCCGGGAACGTCGAATTCTTGCGCGAGCTTCATTCCCTCGTGGCACTGAGCGCATGTTGTTTTCGCCAGGGCCTGAGAAGCTACGGACGATGACGGATCGGTGTGCGATTTGATCAGGTGGATGCCGTGGCAATCCGTGCAAACCGGAGTCTGCCCGTTGCCCCGCGCCAGCGCCTGTCCGTGAACGCTCTGGTTGAATTCGTCGGCGATCGCCTTATGGCACTGGCCGCAGGTTTGCGGAATGTTGACTCGAAAGATAGATGATTGGCTGTCGGATGGCGGCCTGATATCGTGGTTCCCATGGCAATCGGTGCACACGGCCGCCTTCGGATTGCCGCTCGCTACGGCGCGCCCATGTACGCTCTCCTCGTATGAGAAGAACGGCCTTGAGCTGATGCCGCTCCCCTCCATGACGAACTTTTGACCGTGGCAGACGCCGCAGGTCTGGGCGATGTTGGCATGATTCACGTTGGACCTCGGGTCGCTCGACCTGAGGATCTCGTGTGCGTTGCCGTGACAGTCGCCGCAGGTCGCGGCCTTTGGATTGCCGTTTTGCAGGGCCTGAGCATGCAGCCCCTGGTTGTAGGCGGCGCTCGCATCTTTGTGGCACTCAGAACAGCTGACCTTCGCCGGCGGCGCACCATGCGGCAGCGCCTTCACGTCCGAGTGGCAACTGACGCAATTCAGGGAACCGTGCGCCGACCCTCTGAAATGATCGGGCTGGATTTGCAGGCTTGCGGGTTTGCCGTCCACCTGCTTGGTCAGATTCGGATTGTTGTGACAGGCCAGGTAATCTGAATTCGCCAGATTCTGGGCATGCGCCGGTCCTGAGCCGGCGCCCAATTGATTGGCCCAGAAGACGGAGAATATGAAGACAGCGAGGAACAGAACGCAGCGCTTCATAGCTCACCCTGCACGTTGGGCTGGCAAAGGCGCCTCCTAGGCCGGGGCCCGGCATAGGAGGTAAAACGAACCGAGCCGTTGCGAGCGGCCTGAGAAACCCGAGACCTGAGCCGCTGAATCAATGCTTCAGGACGCCCATGAACAGTTGCCCAACAAATCCGCCGGCGCGCCAGCGGGCGCCCCGAATCAGCGCTTAGCTGCGCTGGCGCGACGCCAATCTTGGCCCCAGTTTTCAATGCTTGAATTCACGAATATGGGCAACCAGCGCCTTGCACGTGTCGGCTCCAAGCGTACCCTCGTATGCCGGCATCTTGCCCTTTCCTTTGGCAACAATGTCATAGAGCTGC
>Ga0207156_10122_pt1 | contig 16729 bp, 15 predicted proteins | sample Alteio_BWMinHeat_24_FD_153514 | JGI IMG/M metagenome (GOLD analysis project Ga0207156, IMG submission 153514) | Enriched cells from forest soil in Barre Woods Harvard Forest LTER site, Petersham, Massachusetts, United States -... | ecosystem: Environmental > Terrestrial > Soil > Temperate forest >...
TTGTACAAAGGATCAGACGGCGGGGTCTGCTCACATCTCATTCAAAATCGAGCGAGTCCAGACGGGCGTGAGGGTTGGCTGTCTAGCCTTCGAATCGCAGTGTGATGATGACTACCTAATCGCATTTGATTTCGTCTGTTTCTATCTTGGCATGAGGACCAATGTCCTAGCCATGTCGCGGCCGCATCTTTACTTTCCGGGCTGGGACACCGGCGTAGACTGACCAGGGCTCAAGATCGCGCGTGGCAACCGACGCGAGCCCGAGAACTGCGCCGTCCCCAAGATTGACTCCCGGCATCACCACGGCTCTGGCACAGACCCAGGAGTACGCACCCAGACGGGACGGAAAAGATATCAGGGGAAAGGCGGGATGATTGTAGTCATGAGTCGCGCAACAGATATAAGCCTGCTGCGAAATGATCGAGTGCGACCCCATGTGCACCGGGGCCGGATTGTAGATCTCCGCACCGTCGCCCAGGCAGGCGGCTTCTTCGCAAGTCAGATTCCAAGGCGCCCACACCTTGGCGCGTGGATAAAAATGGCAGTTCGGGCCCATTTTGGCTCCGAACAACCTCAGCAGGAACGAGCGCCAGGCGTGCAAAGGCCGCGGAGACGTGCGATAAAGAACAGCGTAGCAGAAACCCCACACCAGTCTCCGCGAGCGGTTGACGAATGAATAAGCCGGAACTACGTAGGGATCGGCTTCTTTCACGCCATCGGTCAACAGAGGCGACTCGTCGCTATGCGTCATATCTTCGCGGCGCTCCGTTTCAAGGGTGCAATGAGTAGATGGCAACTCCAGTTCCCACGCTGATCATCGCTTCGAGTGCGCGCAGGCTGTAAACCTTTTTGTAGCTAACCGGGACGTAAAGAATATCTCCGTCGGCCAGGAGGAGATCAGGGCTTTCTCCCTTGAGAACCTTCTTAAGGTCGAGCCCGTATTGAAGGCGGCCGTTTTCGGTCTTGCGCATCAACTGAGTGCCACCGAAGGAAGCGGTCTGATTGGCTCCCTGAGCCAATGCAAGGGCCTGTAGCAAGGTTAAACGGTCATTATGTTCGACGAGGAAGCCCCCCGGCCGTCCCACATCACCGAGGACATAGATGACTCCGGAGCGAGACACCGAGATCGTGTCCCCGGGAAGTAATTCAAAATTGTTATCCGCTATGGACTCGGGAGTCTGCACCGAGACATTCAGCCTTATCTGGCGAACGTCATTGGAGTTGCGATGGAAGACACTGGCGACTCTTCCAGCGTTCTCGTTCAGTCCACCGGCCAGTGCAATCATGTCCATCACGGAACGATTGCCGAGCAGCGGATACACTCCGGGGCTTTTTACCTCGCCGGTCACCGTAACGCCCTGAGACTGATACTCGATAATCAACACGGTTACGTGGGGATCGAGGAGAATACCGGCTTCTTTCAATCGAGCGGCGATCGCCGCGCCGGCTTCGGCGGCGGTAAGTCCCTGTACGTTCACCGCGCCGCCGAGGGGAAGTTCTACTTCTCCCTTGGAACTCACGCGCAGGGATGCGGATAATTCAGGGCTATCGAACACATCTACTTGGATCAAGTCTCCAAAGGAGATCGGTAGAGACGGCGAGGCGGGGATCATGTTGTGCCTGGCCTGAGCGGATGCATCGGTAATCTGAGCGAGCATCGCGGTTGGCGAAACGAGCAACAACGCGAAGAGGGCCCCGACAATCAGGCGAATTCGCTCACCGCTTTTTTGAATCACGGTCAGTCCCATAAGAATCCCCTTGTCCGTTGTATCCGTAGTAGTTGTAACGATAGTGTCTGCTGGAGTAGGTATAGAAGTTTTCGATCTTGAGGTCGATGTCGTTCATGACCGCGCCAAGGATTCTGACGTTGGACCGTGAAAGGAGTTCGAATGCACGAGAGATCGCCTTCCTTCGGGTAAGTCCGGCACGAATGATCATGACCGCGCCGTCGGCTCTTGCCGCAATCGCCAAGGCATCAGAAACCATGAGAATCGGGGCGCTATCAATTACCACGTGGTCGTACTCTTCACGCCACCGATGAACGAGTTCCGCCATGCGATTGGATGCGAGAAGTTCGGCAGCATTCGGAGGTTTGGCGCCAGCCGGCAGCAGGGTCAGAGTGGGTACTTCCGGAATTGGTGTGATGTAAACGTCCCGCTCATTGATCATGCTAAGAAGATTGGATAAGCCGGGCAGTGAGCTAGTCAAATGAAACAACTTGTGCAGCGTACCGCGCCTCAAATCGCTATCGACTAGCAGTACCCGCGCTCCGCGCTGGGCAAGGGCGATTGCGAGGTTCGCAGAAATGGTGGACTTTCCTTCCGCCATGTAACTGCTGGTGATCACGATGACCTTGCTCTGCCGGTCGGCGGAACTGAGCATAATGGAGCTGCGGATGGATCGGAAAGACTCAGCCGCCAACGAATTTGGCGTGGTGAAGGTGATTAGTCGCGACTGAACCTGATCTTCCCCGAACTCGGAATTCTTGGTGGGCTGGAGTTGCGGGTCGAAGTGCGGTACGGCACCCAGGGCGTGGAAACGCGACCATGTCTCGAGGTCTTCAGAAGTCTGAAGCGTGTCGTTCAGGGCTTCGATCAGGAAGGCGAGGAACGCAGCCAGGATGAGGCCGGCGAGGCCGCCCGTCATCGTGATTCTCCGGCGGTTTGGTTCAACGGGATAAGGCGCGATCACGGCGTGATCGATAATGCTGATTGAAGCAGCGTTGAGCGCTGCAGAGACAGTAGATTCCTTGAGCTTGAGTTGCAGGACATCATATAGATCGCGGCTTGACTCAGCGTCTTCCCGAAGCAGGGCATACTGCGCGGCGCTTTCATTCAATTTGAATGCCTGCTGCATCTGATCGTTGAGGCGATGTTGCAGAGCCTGAACGGTGTTGCTGGATGTCTGGTACTCCTCCTGAACGCGCTTGGTGACGTTGGAACTTTCGGTGGCAATCTCTTTCTCAAGAGTGGGCAGCTGTGCCTGCAGTTCGTGCACCCTGGGATAACCAGGGCCGTATTTTGACGTGAGCTGACCGAGTTCTACCTTGACCGAAGTCTCCTGAGCACGCAACTCTCGCAAAGTCGGGGTGGGAGCAACGGAGGTCAACAGTTCGGGGTTCCCGGATTCAACCAGATGCACCCGAGCTTGCTTGATGATCTGGTCGGCCTGAGCTTCGGCGAGTTGCCCGTTGATGATTGTCAATCCCGCGGTGGTGAGATTGTCCTTTTCGTCCGGCCCCACAAAATTATGTTCCTCCTGGAACTTCGCAAGCTTACGTTGGGCATCCGCCGCGTGATTCTTCAGGTCCTCCATCTGGACCGTGAGCATGCCGGCCGCCTGATTGGTTCCGAACAGGCGGTCTTCGACGCTACGCTCCATAAAAACGTCGAGCAGCCTGTTGACCATGTCACGCGCAACCACCGGGCTTGGATGCCTGTATGTCACCCTGACGGCGTTGGTCCGAGGAACGATGCTCACCTTGAGAGAACCCGCCACCGCACCGACGATTGAGGCTCGCGCGGTTGCAGGAAGAGAATCTTCGGTGATCGGTGAGGAAACTTTCTTGAACGCATTCGGAAAAGGCCCGCGACCTTCAACGCCAAGCTCGGCCACGGCACGGAATATGAGCGAACTGCCAGTGAGCCGAAAAGCCTCCGTTAGAACCTGCGTTGTGCCACTCTCGGGTGAAGACCCGACGAGATCAGACAGGCCCATGCTCTGATTACGAGAGGTCTCGATCTCCGCTGTTGCTGTCGCTTCGAAGAGCGGGACACGAGTCTTCGCGTAAATGAACGACACGATCACCGCGACCGCAACAATCGCAATAATCAGGTATTTATGTGCGAAGAGGACCCGCCGCACATCCATCAGCGATTGGACCGCTGGCGCCGGACCGGGTTGGGTTTCCGGTGAAGGCGGAGTGGGGGAGCCGAGAGGGCTCGAAGGTGCTTCGATAGTCTTTGGCATATTGAAAAGTTTTGAAGCCCTTAGGCAAAAATCATCCCGCGAGGCGGTAGTGTTACTTCCTACAATTTAGTTACAAAAATCCGATGATACTACGCGGACAACCCTTCCTGCTGAAGCTGTTTGGTTCTCAAAAATAGGGATGGCCCGAAGCTACGCAGTTAGTTCGGAGACTTCTTTAGAACCACCGAGTCAGATGATCCGGGCTCAACCTTGTTTGAGTCATTCAGGCGCCTTTGCGTTTGAGATCCAGATCGAGGCACATCGTCGGAAAGCCTGCCAAGTGCATGTTGGAGCCGGGAGTTTGGCTCTTTGCTATTTGGCTCGAGAGCGCCACGTTGGGACGGTTGAATCGAACTCCCAGATTCAGACGCCTTCCCTCTCCCCGCGAATCCGCCTTGGAACAGATTGCCGAAAGGATCGCCAATGACCTCGAATGCGCCTTGCACCCCTTGTCGATCCGCAGCCGTCGTACTGGTTTCGCTTGTAGATGCATCGACATTCAAAGTTTCAGCATCCTCTGGCGAGCCATCTGAAGCGGACTGAGAATCGAGCTGATTAGAATCTGAAGCGGACTGAGAATCGGACTGATTAAAATCTGAATCAGACTGATCAGAACGAGAGGAGGGAGCGGAAGCATCGCCCAAGATGGACCGATAAGAATGCGATGAGTACAGATCCGCTGTGGGCCGATGAGATCCCGAAAAGTCAGTGCCAGGATGTACCTCGCTGTAAGGCTGGAGTCCACTACCGTTCGACGCGGGCGGAGCATTCGGGTTGGAGCCAGTCTGAGGAATGTTGCCCACTACAGGAGCGTGCAGAGCCAGAGATGAAGCGCTTTGGAGAGAGTTGAGAGAAACACCCGGCCGAGACCGAAGAGAACCACCTTTCAGAGCCTGCGAAGAGGCCCCCGGCAACGAGCTAGGGGTGACAGGCTGAGAAGGGATTGAGCCACTTAACCGCGAGTGCCCCGATCCTTTTCCTGCCTGGAGCTTATTTCGGTTTTCGGCGCCCGTTAAATCAGGCGCCACCGATACATCCAGCACCGCACTATCGTTGGCTGTGGCATCGATCGCGCCAAAAGGTGGCGAAGCATGACGAGAACCGTGCAGGCTCGTGAGGCTCGTGATGGTGGTACCGCTGTCCATCTCCGCAGCACGCGTAGATTGCGGGTACACACTCAACGCGCTGAGAGAAACCGTCGCGGCCACCGCAAGCTGGAAACAGTCCGGAAATGTCATAGACGTCAGGATGGTAGCCCCGTCCTTAATTATACATGCGGCCGAGTTTAATCCGGGCGCACGACGCATGGTGTCCCGAACCGCTGACATGGCTGCGGAGACCCGTGACGCGGTCTCGCTCACTTGACTGGCGGTGGGAACCTCAGGCAAGCTGGGGACAGTTTGTCATTTTGTTTGACCGGCTTTACGGAAACCATCTTGGTTGAGGAATGAAGGATTTAGAAGGTTCGCCTTCCGATAAGGTGATCATGTCTAACGAGTCTCTTCGGAAGCCCGGTTCGGGCAGACCGGGTCGCAAGTTACGACTGGCGTATTTCGTCACTCACCCGATTCAGTATCAGGCACCCCTCCTGAGACGAGTTGCGCAAGAAACGGATATCGATCTGAAGGTGTATTTCAGCTCGGACCTTTCAGTAAGAGGACATGTGGATCCCGGCTTCGGGGTGGCGGTGAAATGGGACGTACCACTGCTGGCTGGGTATCAGTTTGAGTTTCTGCCCCGGCTGCGGGATTCGGACCGGCTGAGTTTCTTCCGCCCTCTGAACTGGGGAATCTACAAGCGATTGCGCGACGGCCATTATGACGCCGTTTGGGTCCACGGTTACGCGACGGCCACCGCGCTGCAGGCAATGTTGGCGGCTCGATGGCTGGGAATTCCTGTGCTGATACGGTCGGATTCTACACTGTTTGATCGCTCCCGGTCGAGACCGAAGACGATAACCAAGGCGCTCTTCTTCCGGATTCTGAGGACTTGTATCAGCGCGGTACTGTCGGTTGGCGACGCCAATTCCGCTTATTGGCGGCATTATCTTGGCGAAGAAGTGCCGATCTTTCCCCTCTATTATTCTGTGGATAATGACTTCTTCCTGCAACGATGCCGGGAGGTTTCGGTCACGCGCGAAGATTTCCGTCGCGAGTTGCACCTCGAGCCTGGGCGTAGCGTAATTCTATACGCTTCAAAATTGCAAACCCGCAAGCGCTGCGGGGACCTGCTGGAGGCGTTTCTGAGGTTATCCGCGGAGCGGACTATCGAGCCGCTGCCCTATCTTTTGATTGTTGGAGATGGTGAAGAACGTGCAGTATTGCAGGAACGGGCCAAGTCGGCGCGTCCGGGCGATGTGCGGTTCCTGGGGTTTCAAAACCAGACGGCGTTGCCACGGTTTTTTGACCTGTGTGACGTCTTTGTGCTGGCATCAGTCGACGAGCCGTGGGGCTTGGTGGTCAACGAAGTTATGAACGCCGGAAGGGCGGTTATCGTCAGCAGCGAGGTTGGTTGCCAGAAGAACCTGGTCGAAGATGGCGTGAATGGTTGCGTGGTCCGGGCTCGGGATGTCGATGGACTCGCGAACAGCCTCAAACGAATTCTTGCCGACCCCCAGAGATCCAGGGAGATGGGCTTAAAGAGTCTGGAGAAAATTCGAGATTTCAGCTTCGAGCAGAATGTGTCTGGACTACGAAGCGCGCTGGAAGCTGTCGTGCCCGCATTCACTGCGGTCAGGCAGTCACCGCATTGGCAATATGTAGCAGATTGATGTTCCAGGCATTCGTCCTACCCATGGTTCATCGCATAATGTATCTTGAACACAATGAAGTTGCGGCGGTGCCGGCTGTGAACGAGGGATCGCTACTTAGATTTCTTAGGCTGTGCTCTCCGCATTGCCGACAACCACTCTTTTCGATGGAACTAGGTACGCAGACCTCGATACGCCACAGCACAGGAACAATCTCCATGCGACAGGCGGCCTGTCATGGTTGATATGAAATTCGTTGTGGGCGCGACGTGTGCAACCTGAGGTGCGCGCCGGACATTGCAATGGAAATTGGATCTCTCCCCAGCCCTTCTTGACCCACAACCGAATGCACCTCGAGAGGACATAAGAGATTGAAAGGCGGCGAGAACTTGAAGTCGGCAGCCGCGCTTGACCGACGGGAGGGGCCTGCCATGGAGCCAGGTCCGCAATGAAGATCCTTTACCTGGGATGCAAAACAGGCACCTCCGGTGATCGCGCGAATGCGTTGCAGCGGCTCGGACATGAGGTGGAGATTCTAGACGTATTTGATTGCGTTCGAAAGCTTCCCCTGATTGGAGCCTGGCATCGATACCTTGGTTTTGTCGGCTTGGCTTCGTTCATTCGGACCTGGGTGCTGGATCGCCTGGCAGGTCGCAGTGGGCTTGATCTTGTGTGGGTCGACTCCGGCGGGTTAGTGTCACGCGAACTGGTGGAGGATCTAAAACGGTTGGGCAAGCGGGTGCTGAACTACAACGTGGATGATCCCTATGGAAGCCGGGATGTGAACGCTTGGGTGCAGTATCGCCGCGCGGTGCGCGCCTACGACCTGGTCGTCGTAGTGCGCAAGGAGAACGTCGAGGAAGCGCATTCTCTGGGGGCCCGCAAGGTCCTTCTGGTCTACCGCTCGGCGGATGAAGTGACCCACGCGCCCATTCAACTGAGTCCGGAAGACCGAGCGAAATGGGCAACCGAAGTGCTGTTTGTTGGGACAGCCTTTCCTGAACGAGGTCCATTTTTTGCAGAGTTGGTGAAGTACAGCGTCCCTCTCTCGATCTACGGCAGTCGCTGGGAGAAGCTCAGGGAATGGAATACAATTCGTCCCTACTGGAAGGGACCGGGCCTGGTAGAGAAGTACACTTATGCGGCAGCGATCCAGTCCGCCAAAGTGTGTCTTGGCTTGGTGTCGAAGGGAAATCGGGACCTGCATACCACGCGTTCGCTGGAGATTCCTTCGCTTGGTGGAGTGTTCTGCTCGGAGCGAACCGATGAACATCTGACACTCTACGAGGAAAATAAAGAAGCCGTATTCTGGAACAGCGCTGAGGAGTGCGCGGCCAAGTGCCATGCGCTGCTGGCCGACGACGCCTGGCGGCGCTCGGTGGCGGAAAACGGACGCCAGCGGTATCTGAAGAACGGCTGGACAAATGAGAAGGTGGCAGAAAAGATTTTGCGCGCTGCATTCGAGTGAACGGGGATTGGATTGGCTCATGAGTACTATGCAGTTCTCATGCGGGTCGATAGAGTGATTTCTCTAGGCCTTGACGCGATCGAATGTATCAACTGATGCGACCAGAACAGCAGATATAATGGCTCCATGAATAATCGAACACGATTCATGTCCGTGCCGCATCCAGGCAGTCTCCTTGGACGTGTTATCCGGTTACCGCTACGATTTGTGCCTGATAACAAAGTTGTTCGTGTCCTAGCGGGGATCAACAAGGGCGCTCTTTGGATAACTGGATCAGGCACAACGCACGGGTGTTGGATCGGAAACTACGAAGCGGATCACGCTGCGGCTCTTCAGCGGCTTGTCAAGCCAGGAGCAGTCGCCTATGACATCGGATCCCATGCAGGTTTCTATACATTGGCGTTATCTCGGCTCGTAGGCGATACTGGTCGTGTATTTGCGTTTGAGCCATCAGCAAGAAGCGTCTACTTTTTGCGGCGTCATCTCGAATTGAACGGCCGCCAAAACGTGACGGTCGTGCAGTCTGCCATCGGCAGAGATACCAGCCTCATTTGCTTTGATGGATTTAGACAGACCTCAAAGGAAACATATTTGATTCCGTCGATGTCTCTCGATCAATTCGCCGCGGCGGGTTTCCCCTCCCCTTCCTTCATCAAAATGGACATCGAAGGTGCCGAGAAGCACGCCCTGGAAGGAGCGGTAGAGGCCCTTTCCCAAATCAAGGCCACTTGGATGATTGCAACTCACTCTGAGGATTTGCGAATGCAATGTCGCGCATTGATGGCGATGTATGGCTACCATTTTGAGAAGTTTGATTCCACAGAAGATCCAGGCTCCGCACCGGACTTTTTGGCTATTCCGCACAGCGGGTCGCTTTGAAATATAGTCCACGACGGAATCGTCTCCGTCCTTTGTAAGGTTCTAAAGCACTCTCGTTCTCGAGCCAAACTATCGCTAATACAGGAAGAACAAGGTCAAACATGTCCATCAAGACAAAGATCGCTGGCGCGCGAGCTGTTATGGCCTTCGACAATTGGCCGGCGCTTCTTCTCGGGCGGTTGTTTTACCGGAAAACGGGATTGGTCGTGTATTGCAAGAACCATCTTGAAATCCTGGTGGACCATCGCGGAGGCGATGAGACCGGAACACGGGAATGCATTGTGGGCGACATGTATCGCAAATACGTGCCGCAATTCAAGCTTCAGGAGCCTGCGCATGTTCTGGACATCGGCGCCAATGGAGGGGGATTTCCATTGATGCTGATACTGGAGGGAGTCAAGTTGGCTTCTGTCGTCAGTGTAGAGATGAATCCCGCTACCTATTCGCGGCTGTTGGTGAATCTGCAGAGTAACATCGGGCCATTCGCAGTCGCGATCAATGCCGCTGTATGTGGGACGAGTGCGGGGCCGGAGATTCTGCTCGCGGCGAGCCGGGGGGGCACTGGGTACAGCATGGACGAGAACACGGCCGCCGGAACCGCACCGCATATTACCGTCAAGACGACAACATTTGAGTCGCTCTACAAGGAATACTTCGCGGGCCGTCGCATCGATGTCTGTAAGATTGACGTCGAAGGCGCTGAATATGATTTACTTGACTCCAGCCACGATGATCTATTGCGCGAGATCAGGTACCTGCTGATTGAGTTTCATGACGATTCGAAGACCCCTGCGGTGACCAGGCGATTTGCGAGACTGGGATTCTCGGAACTGACCGAGTGCAGTTCCCGAAGAACCGGTCCGCACACGGAAGTCAGGTGCTTTCGCGGGCCAGGGGTTGGTTTGTAGCAAGTTCGCTGCAGTTCGGCACGGCCAAAACAGCTCGGGGAAAGAGTCCCCCGTCGGCAAAACTGGTGACGGATTCGCGGAGATGAAAACACATTTGAATGTAAGCATCGCTGGCTGGCGATGGGCACGCGAGGCCAGCTATTTAACTAAATGGCGCGCCCTGTTGAGCTGGTAGCATCGACGCCGACTCCTCGGAACGGGCCTCCCGAGGCTCATATTGGAAGCGCGATTTCATGGCCAGGAATCGCTTCTCGTACAATTCGTAACTCAGCCCGGCCACAAGCAGCGTGATCAGATACGAGCTCGACGCATACACCAGGCCAGCGATTAGCATGGAATGAAAAATAGCCATACACCACACAAAAAAAGCGATGCGCGCACTGGTGAAGAGATCGTGATAGATGTAAAAGCCGTAACTGTATTTACCGATGATCCGGAACGGACGAAGTGAAAATAAACGGAAAACCGTGGAGCCGTTTTGGATGGCCATGGCAATCAGTCCCGCCGACGCCAAGTTGATGAAGGTCAAACCGATCGTCATATTGTAGGGATCGCTGAATCCGAAATACCCTCGCCACAGAGCCAACAGGAAGAAGGCGGCCAATCCTGAGAGGAAGAAGACCCACGATCTTCTCAGCCATCTCTCGGCCGCTGGCCCGCGTAGAAGCAGCGCCATCGCGCCTCCCACAACCAGGGCGTCGGCTTGCGTGGGGAGCAAACGGACTGATTGTTCCGCAGTCCTAAACGGCAGAAACCACACCATACCAATTCGCAGCAGCAGCACCAGCAGAATGACAGCAACCGAAAGCCTTATCAATTTAACCCGGTCTCGCATCAGGAAAACCGCGACCGGCCATATCAGGTAGAACTGCTCTTCCACAAAGAGAGTCCAGAAATGCGACAGACTGATTGACAAGGCCGGATGGGTCGGCGATGTCAGGTTGTACAGACTCCAATTCTCATTCGCGAAGAAGTTGCCCAGGTAAAATAGAAAGGAAATGTGCCCCCACTGCAGTTGAAAATGCAGAATCGGAGTCAAGACGACACACAGCGCCAAGACAAGGTAGAAGATGGGAAAGATCCGCAGACTTCGCCGAATGTAGAAGTTTTTGAAATAGTGTTGACCGAGCCTTGTGTCGTAAAGGATTCCGGTGATCAGAAAGCCCGAGAGAACGAAAAACAGGCATACGCCAGCTCCACCGAAGACCCGCACCCTATTGAACCATTGCAGGAATCGCCCTCCGTGGGAACCCCCGCCGAAGTGCGCGATAAAGACGAGAGTAATCGCTAATGCCCTCAACCCGTCCAGCGCAGGATAAGTTACCTTCGAACTCACCCTTGGCTTCCTCGTTGTCAACCGCGAGAGGTTCGATTCAGACATGTGCGGCATTAAACTCCTCTGGGTACGTGCGGGGAGATTGAGCGATTCAATGACTCAAGTCTAGCAGCGAATCGGGCCATGAGCGTCTTGGGATTACGATTCGGAGATGGTAAGGCGCGGAGGCTCCGCGTATTATAAGGATAGCGGTCGATCCGTTCAGGCAGTTCAATTACAGGGATGGTCAGCTAGCTGCCCGGACGGAGCTCAAAACACGAAGTATGCGAATCCCCTTTCCCAAAACCATTCCGCTGGGCCGTTTGCTGATCGCCCTCACCGCGGTGCTTCTCGTTCAGATTATCCAGGGTACGGATCCTATCTTCGCCCTTCTGATGTTGGTGGCTCAGGTTGCGGCTGCGGTGGCCTTCAACCGCTTGGGTGGAATGACCCATATGGCGGGGGCTTTCTCCCTTTTCGCTGTCCTTCCCAATGTGACGATTCCCGAACTCACCCATCTCTTGGTGGGGCAGCCCGGGGATTACAACCTGCAACATCCACTTATGACAGCCGGTGCGTGCGCTGTTTTTTTTGCCTGTGTCATGACTGCGGCCCTGCTCGTTTCGTCCATCAGCCATCCCGTCGCTCTTCTCGATCACATTCATTTTTCGATCTTCGAATTACGAATCATCAGTGCCCTCTCCTGCATGTTGGCGGTTTCAATCTCGATCAACCTACTCAGCCTGAAGGGGCCATTGCAAGATGGGACGCTGCTGGCGGCTGCGGGCCATTTTTTAGGCTTTCTGTTTGCCGGTTCGATCATGGTGGCAACTTACGTGCGGATCGTTACGACAAACGGAAGATCGGTGGTGAACTGGTATGTTGCGTTTCTTCTCATCATTTCCATGGTACCCGGATTGTTGAACGCTTCCAAGGAGGGGATTCTCACTCCCCTGTTGTGTTGGATTGTGGTGGTGGCAGCTTCGCGGCATCGCTTTACCTGGTTCGGAACTCTGGGCCTGGCGGCAGTCCTGTTCGTTGCGTGGACCTTTGTCTATTCTTTTTCCCAGAACGCCCGGGGCCCGGTTCGAGAGTCACAGTCAATCTCCGAAAGAGTAAGCCTCATCATCCTGTTCATCCGGGATCCTTCTGCGTTTCCGGACGTCACCTCGAGCTCTGAAGAATCCAGCGAATTTGGCACCGCCACCTCGAAAGTGAACATCATCCAGCGCTATTCGCTCCTCAAATCCAACGATATGTTGATCGATGCCGATCTCAGGTCGGGGTATACATCCATCGACCGGTACACTCCTATACTCCTTTCGGTCGTGCCTCACGCGCTTTGGCCCGATCGGCCAAACCCTATACTTTCCAATGAATTGGGACACAAGGCGGGCTTCACAATGGGCGACTCAGATACCGAGACCGGCATCGCGATCGGTGCCCCTGGGGTGTTCTTCGACCTGGGTGGATGGCTCGCGCTGATTGTGTACACGCTGATCTGCGTTACGGTATACTTTTTCGTGGTCATTCGGTTTGTGGGCAGTTCGGAGAGCGGCATCTGGGGGCTGGTACCCATCGGAACCGAAGCTTTGATAGCCGGCGCCGTTTCGCCCGCAGCAATGTTTAACCTCGTGTACTGGTTTATGGGGATGTTGTTCCTGATGATCGCGATCCTCAAGACAATCAGCTATCTTGCCGAGGCACTGATTTCGAGACGAATACCCACCTAACACCTCGGCAATTCATCCGTTTACGTGCCGTGAGGACGATGCGGCCATTAAATGGTGCCAGCCGGCAGTGTCACCAACACTGGACACGCACCGCCTCTAGAAGCCGGAACCCCGAGTCGCTTGAACGAACGATGGGTACACGCTGGTCGGACACGGATACCGCCCCCCGTCGTTCCCACACCTGCTGGAGGACAACGTACGGACAGGTTCCTTGAGGACGGACAGCCTTAGGCGTTGGTGAAACGGTTCAGACCTTTGGTATGATTCCCGATTTAGTAAGGCTTTCGGTTGCTGGCCCCCTCAAAGGGGCCTGATCGCAACCGGGAAAGCAAAAGCAACAGCACCGATGCGATTCCGTCAGTCATCGGGCTCGGCGAATAACAAAGGCAACAGCCGGTGGAATACTCCCGGAATTCTCAAGTTCGACTGCCTCCCCGGCAGAGCCCGGGGGAACTCCCGGTTTTATTAACAGTGGAAGGTTTTTGTCCCGCCCGGGGTTCACGTTTCTCGCCCGGGCCTTCTCCTTGTCCCCTCAAGCGCAGAGTTCCAATCCAAAAAGGGTCTCGAATGGAGTGAGATGAAGGTTCCGGGAAAGCCTCGACGCATAGAAATCGACTTTGTGCGCGGCATCGCGATCCTGCTGGTGATGTTCGCGCATTTTAAAAAACCCTTCACGGGTATTGGGCTTCTGGACGGCTTTAACTGGGTAGAGGCACGAGGCGGCGGGAGTGGAGTGGACCTGTTCTTCGTGCTTTCAGGATTTCTGGTGGGCGGCCTGCTGCTGAAGGAATACAGAGATACGCATTCGGTGCAGCCGATTCGGTTCCTGGTTCGACGCGCTTTCAAGATCTGGCCAGCCTATTACTTCCTGATTCTTTTTCACGTGGTAACGCGCCGCCATCCTCTCAATAGCTTCCTATGGCAGAATTTCTTCCATTTGCAAAACTATTTTGGCAGCAGCATCAAGCAGAGTTGGACGCTGTCGGTCGAGGAGCATTTTTATACTCTCCTGGCCTTGATTCTGGGGGGTGTCGCAGTGCGCGCGTGGTCGCCTTCGCGAATACTTAAGCTGCTGGTGGGAATAAGTTGCCTCGCAATGCTGGCGCGATGTATCACGTCGTTTCTTGGCAACACGGTTGGCGCACTCACCTGGACCCAGAATCGGATTGACAGCCTGCTTTTCGGCGTAATGATCGCCCTTCTGTTTTATTTCATGCCGGAGACGTACGCCAAGATTTCCAGCAAGTTCTGGCTGCTGGCCGGAGTCAGTGCGTTTGGCGTCCTCTTTACGCTGCTGGTCCCTGACCCAGAATTTTTTTACGGCCCGGGACTAACGGTGCTTTACATATCGTGTGGCGCATTTCTGATTCTCGTGATGGAATACTCGGGCAAACTGACTGAACTATGGATTTACCGCATCGTTGCCCAGATTGGCGTCTATTCCTACGGTCTCTACCTGTGGCATTCCACCGCACTTGAAGTAGGAGAGCGAATTCTGGCACGCTATCCTTCGGGCTGGAATGCGTGGTTGTTGGCATTGAGCGCCCAGTTTATCTTTGCCGCGGTGGTCGCGTATGCGGCTACGAGGCTGGTCGAATGGCCCATGCTCTACTACAGAGAATCGATTCCATGGCTGCGCGACTCCAAGCCTCTGGCTGCTGCCAGTGAAGATCCCGGCCCAAGCAACCCAATCCAGAGCCATCAGAAAGACCTTGCGCCCCCAGTTTGACCGGCAGCTAGTGGGCATCTCGCCCGTCTGCGGAAACGCTTTGGGCGGGCGCAGCACCTGGAAATACCACCGCCGCGGCGGTGGTCAGCACGCTGATCGAAGCTCGCGACGACAAGCATCTGCTGCGCTTCCAGAAACTCCTTGCCAGCTATGCACCGCCCGATGATCCAGGTAATCCGAGTGCGGATTTTCATGGTGAGAAGCGCTCGAATCAAACCCATGAGTCGAAGACCGATCCGAATGCGAAGCTGGCGCGTACACTTCGGCCGGCTAGAGCTTGCCGACCCCTGCAAGACAGAGTCACGACAGCGACAGGCGAACAACATACGCAGTCAGGGTGCAGTTCAGACCTTACAAGCTTCAGTACTGATTCTAAATGGCTTTAGCCTCATCGAGGATCACGTCGCGACTGACTCGTAGCTAGTTGACCTATTGCGACCTGAGCAGTAAACTGGCCTTAGAGCAGGCGTGATGCCAAGGATCAGGGGCGCAACTGAGCGTTCGCTTTGCTTGACCCCCAGTTGGTCTTGCAGCGAAACAGGCGACACTTTATTCACTTGTGTGCGTACGTAAATCTTGAATGATCGTCGCCCAAACTTTACCACGGTAATATTGCAAAATGCTTTTGCTCTGATTCTCACACATGCTGTGCCCGGCCTTAGAGATTGACCCTGCATGGCAAGGCCGGTTGCCAGTCTTTACAGTCCTTAGCGGGTTCTGTTGGGACACTCTAACACTTAAGCACAACCGGTCGAGATATTGATGGGCCGATCTACCGCTCTTTGCTCAAGAATTCAGATTGAAGGTCTTGAAATACAGGATTCAGGGACGCAGAGTTCTGCAGACTCCTTCTGCCGATCATCGGTTAGCACTTCCCTTCAAAAGAACAAGGTCAGGGTTAGAGAATGGAAAAAACTCAGATTTATGCGCGCCTCCGTAAAATCTTTGAAGACGTTTTCGATGACAGCTCCATAGCCATCACGCCGGAGTTGTCAGCAAAAGAGGTTGATGGATGGGACAGTCTTACCCACATCCGTTTAATTCTCACCGTCGAGAGATCTTTCAAGATCAAGTTTTCTCCGGCTGAAGTTGGGAAGCTCGAAAATGTGGGTCAGTTAGTCGCGCTGATCGAGAGCCGAGCGTAGAACAAGCCTCGGCTTGTCAATCTTTGCTGGCTCGGGCCTGTATCTTTTGCTCACTGGTGAAGAGAAGATAGAGCGTTCGTCTAACCACAATGGAACGCAAAAATCCGGCAAGGACTTACCCTTAGCATGAATTCTCTCTATCGGGAACTGCAATGGCTTCCTCGTCCGCCTGAGAATTTCTCTGAGCAATTGCAGGGGTTGAAAGTTTCGGCGGATCCCCTGGGCAGTTCCATTCAGGCATTGGCTTCGTACGCGCTTGACCTCAACCAGCTAACGAGGCTGGCCAAAGTGATCAATCGAACCCGCGACGAGAACAAGCCGCTCCATCCGCTCACACCTTTCCGGCTGGCGATCCTCAGCAACTCGACGGTTGACATGCTGGTGCCCGCTTTAACCGCGAGTGCCACCCGCCACGGCATGGCGCTTGAGATCATCGAGCCGTCCTATGATCAAGTTGCGCAAGAGGCGCTTACTCCCGATTCCCGAGTGAACAGCTCTAGGCCGGATGCAGTGTTGTTCGCGCTGGATTACCGGGCTTTGCCGCTGAAGCTCACCCTCGCCGATTCTGACGCTTCTCGCGCCACTGTTCAGGGAGCACTCGGGTACCTGCAAGCGCTGCGCAACGGCATCAAGGACGGCTCGAATGCGATCTGCATTTTTCAGACCTTTGTGCCCCCGCCGGAAACCCTACTGGGCAGCTTGGATCGCGCCTTGCCTGGCACTCTGCGAAACGTGATCGATACCATCAATCGCGAGATCTCGGAAGCCGCCATGGCTGCAGGCGATGTGCTGCTCGATGTCGCGGCTTTGGCAGAGACCGTCGGCCTCGCAGAC
>Ga0207156_10154_pt1 | contig 16664 bp, 12 predicted proteins | sample Alteio_BWMinHeat_24_FD_153514 | JGI IMG/M metagenome (GOLD analysis project Ga0207156, IMG submission 153514) | Enriched cells from forest soil in Barre Woods Harvard Forest LTER site, Petersham, Massachusetts, United States -... | ecosystem: Environmental > Terrestrial > Soil > Temperate forest >...
TGATGTTCAGCCAGTCAAGACGACGTTGAAGTTGACCTGCCCATGTTCCGGGCAAAGCCTGCTTCATTCCCTGATCATCCTGCTGCCCGGATTGCGTCAGTGCCGAAATCGCGGCATGCACGCCTCGCCCTGAACCGATCTCGACCGATCTGGTTCGCTGATATGCAAGGACTTTCACCCGTTTGAATTGTGCTCACGTCTGGCCGCCGGATTGCAAATACGAAGTGTCGATCCGAACTTCAACTCGCTTCACGGTGACGCGCGATGAACGGAGAACTGGCGAACATCCCGACGGATTCGCTCATTGACATGCTGTTCGTAATCCTTACCGGCGAACTCGCTGTCACAGTGAACGATGTTACGGAAATCGAGCAGATTCAGCGCGAGTTGCAAAGGAGAGGCGAGGACCAATACTGGGGCTTTTACACGGTTAACTAAGAGGAACGTGCATCAGGCTCGCGCGAATGGTGATGGCTGCCCTAACCCAAATATTGGAGCAGCTCAGACGGTAGCGTCGAAGGAGTTGCATGACAAAGCTTGCAGAACCCCGAGTGCCATACCCGACGATCGACCAGTTTTGGCGGGCGTACCAGACAAGGGAGCGCCCGACAGATCTCGTCGCCCGCGAGATCCCAAAAAACGACGAAGTGAGGAGATAAAAAGAATGAAAGTACTTGCACTGGACGAAGATTTGATGGAACCATTAAGCGCCCAAGGCATAGCACGGTCGACTGTCGCGGGAGCGCCACTCGCCCCCGATGAACTGAACAGGATCGATGCCTATTGGCGCGCGTGCAATTTCCTGGCTCTGGGCATGATCTATCTGCAAACGAATCCCCTATTGCGGGAACCGTTGAAGCCCGAGCATATCAAGAGCCGTCTCCTCGGTCATTGGGGCTCGAGCCCCGGGCTTGCCTTCATTTATACCCACCTGAGTCGACTTATACGGATGTATGACGCCGAGATGATCTTTCTCGCGGGTCCCGGTCATGGCGCGCCTGGAGTTTTGGCTCCAATCTATCTCGAGGGCACCTACAGCGAAATCTATCCGGAGAAAAGCCAGGACGAAAAAGGCCTGCAAGACTTCTTTAAACAGTTCTCATTCCCCGGCGGTATTGGCAGTCACTGCACGCCTGAGACTCCAGGATCCATACATGAGGGAGGTGAGCTGGGCTATGTCCTCTCGCACGCCTGTGGGGCCGCATTCGACAACCCTAGCCTGATCGTTGCAGCCGTGGTCGGCGACGGGGAAGCCGAAACAGGTCCATTAGCGACCTCGTGGCATATCAGCAAGTTTCTGAATCCGATTCACGATGGCGCCGTTCTGCCCATCCTTCACCTCAACGGATACAAGATCAATAATCCCACCTTGTTGGCACGCATCACCCACGAGGAACTGGAAAACCTGTTGCGCGGCTACGGCTGGAATCCGTACTTCGTTGAGGGCTCCGAGCACAACAGCATGCATCAGGCGATGGCCACGACAATAGAGCGTTGCCTGAAGGAGATCAGGACACATCAGGCAGAGTGCCGAAAGACCGGCATTGCGACCCGGCCACGCTGGCCCATGGTTGTACTGCGATCGCCGAAGGGTTGGGGTGCGCCGGTGGAGGTGGACGGAAATCGGATTGAAGCCTTCTGGCGTTCGCACCAGGTTCCGCTGACGGACGTGAAGACAAATCCCCAGCGTCTGGAGATTCTGGAGAACTGGATGCGCTCTCTCAAGCCCGAAGAGCTCTTCGACGAATCCGGAAGGCTGCGACCGGAACTTGCCGAAGTAGCGCCAAGGGGTCCCCGCCGTATGAGCGCAAGTCCCCACGCCAACGGAGAACTCAGGAAGAAGCTGCGGTTGCCTGACTTTCGCGACTATGCGATCGACGTCGAGCGCCCCGGAAGCACAGAAGTGGAGAACGTGCCGCCACTAGGCGGCTTCCTCCGCGACGTCATGAAGTCGAACATGGACAGTTTCCGGGTGTTCGCGCCGGACGAGAACACGTCCAACAAACTCGATGCAATTTACCAGGTTTCGAAGAAGTTCTGGATTGCTGAAAGGTTTCCCGAGGACAGCAACGGTACAGAGCTGGCTTCGGACGGACGCGTGATCGAAATGCTCAGCGAGCACACGATGGAGGGCATGCTCGAGGGCTACTTGTTAACCGGCCGTAATGGGTTTCTCTCGTCCTACGAAGCGTTCGTGCACGTCATCGACTCCATGTTCAATCAGCATGCAAAATGGTTGTCCATCTGCAACCACTTATCGTGGCGCCGCAAGATCGCGTCGCTGAATCTTCTCATTACGTCAACGGTCTGGCGTCAAGATCATAATGGCTTTACACATCAGGATCCCGGGTTCTTGGACGTAGTACTCAACAAGAGTGCGGAGGTGACGCGCATCTATTTGCCACCAGACGCCAATTGCCTGTTGTCGGTTGCCGATCACTGCCTGCGCTCGGAAAACTATATCAACGTCGTTGTCTCCGACAAGCAGCGCCATCTGCAGTTCCTGGACATCGACGCAGCCATCACCCACTGCACCAAAGGCATCGGCATTTGGAAATGGGCCAGCAACGATGAAGGCAACGAACCGGATGTCGTTTTCGCCGCGGCGGGCGATATCCCGACGCAGGAAGCGCTGGTGGCTACAGCACTGCTCAGGGAAAAATTCCCCGATCTGAAGATCCGATTCATCAACGTTGTTGATCTGTTCAAGCTGCAACCCAGTGCGGAGCATCCGCACGGCTTGACGGATGCGGATTTCGATTCTTTATTTACGACGGACAAGCCGATCATCTTCAACTTCCACGGCTATCCCTGGTTGATTCACCGCCTCGCCTATCGCCGCGCCAATCACCATAACCTGCATGTGCGAGGGTACAAAGAAAAAGGAAACATCAACACGCCGATGGAACTGGCCATTAACAACCAGACCGACCGGTTCAGTCTTGCCATTGACGCGATTGACCGCATCCCCAAGCTGCAGCGGAACGGTGCGCATGCCAAGGAGGAATTCCGCGACATGCAGATTGCCTGCCGGCGCCACGCTTATGAGCACGGCATCGACAGCCCGGAGATCAGCGGGTGGAAGTGGCCCTACGAGAAGAAATGAATCCATTGACTCGTGCAGCCATCTCCAGTGCAATAGAACTCGCAACCTCACAGCCGGTTCCACTGCCAGGAACCGGCCGCAGCTTCCCGATAGGCGCCACGCTGATAAATCGCGGCGCCAACTTCTCGGTGTTCTCCCGGAGTGCGGACCGCATCGAGCTTCTGCTCTTCGATCGCGTGGACGACGCTCGCCCTTCGCGAGTGATCCCGATGGACCCATCCGCGAACCGCACCTACCACTATTGGCACGTATACGTTCCCGGGCTCGAAGTGGGCCAGATCTACGGTTTCCGGGCGTTTGGGCCGTATGACCCAGATCGGGGACTCAGGTTCGATCCGTCCAAGGTACTACTCGATCCGTATGGCCGGGCGATCAGTGTTCCCAAGAACTACAGCCGCGAGGCCGCCCGTTTGGAAGGCGAAAACGTCGCGACTGCAATGAAAAGCGTGCTTGCGGACCCACGGACGTATGACTGGGAAGGAGATGTTCCCCTGAATCGGCCGTGGGCGCGCACCATCATCTACGAGATGCACGTGCGCGGGTTTACCGCACATCCCAGTTCCGGCCTACCGGAATCGAAACGCGGCACATACGCCGGCCTTATCGAGAAGATCCCATACCTTCAGCAACTCGGCATCACGGCGGTCGAGCTGCTTCCGGTCTTCCAGTTCGATCCGCAGGATGCGCCCCGGGGCCGAACGAACTACTGGGGCTACTCGCCGGTTTCGTTCTTTGCGCCGCACCAGGCATACAGTTCCAGTCAGGAGCCGCTGGCCGCGCTGGATGAATTTCGAGACATGGTGAAGGCGTTTCACCGGGCCGGCATCGAAGTCATTCTCGACGCCGTATTCAATCACACGGCGGAGGATGGACATGACGGGCCCACGCAATGCTTCCGTGGTCTGGACAATCCTGCTTATTACCTGTTGTGTGAAGACCGCTCGCGTTACGCGAACTTCACCGGCACAGGAAACACGCTCAATGCCAATCATCCGGTGACACGGCGCATGATTGTGGACAGCCTGCGTTACTGGGTGACCGAAATGCACGTGGATGGTTTCCGCTTCGATCTTGCATCCATTCTTGCCCGCGACTCGTCCGGCACTGTGATGTCGAATCCTCCGGTGCTCTGGGACATTGAGTCCGATCCGGCCCTGGCTGGCACCAAGATGATTGCGGAGGCGTGGGACGCGGCGGGACTTTACCAGGTGGGTAGCTTCGTGGGAGATAGTTGGAAGGAGTGGAACGATCACTTTCGTGATGACGTGCGCGACTTCTTCCGGGGTGCGAATGATTCAGTTGGGCGCATGGCCGACCGCCTGCTCGGCAGTCCCAGCATCTACGCCAAGTAAGGCCGGGAAGCCGAGGAGAGCATCAACTTCGTGGCATGCCACGATGGGTTCACGCTGAACGATGTCGTCACATACAATCACAAGCACAACCACGAAAACGGCGAGGACAACCGAGACGGCCACGAGGACAACCGGAGTTGGAACTGCGGATTCGAAGGAGCGACAGACGATCCGGAAATAGAACGACTCCGCAATCGGCAAGTGAAGCACCTCTTCCTCGCTACCGTGCTGTCGGTAGGTGTGCCTATGTTTGTGATGGGCGACGAGGTGCGGCGTAGCCAAATGGGAAACAACAACGCTTATTGCCAGGACAATGATACGAGTTGGTTGGACTGGACGTTGCTTTCCAAACACGCGGACGTACACCGCTTCGTTAGGCTGCTCATCGAGCGCCGCTTGATACGGGACGTGGAACATGAGCGCCGGCGGGTGAGCTTAACTCAGGTCCTCCGCGAAGCGAAACACGCGCTGCACGGCGTGAAACTGAACCAACCGGATCGGTCGCCTCTCTCGCACAGCTTCGCAATCAGCGGGGAGTTGAAGAACGAACGACTATTTGCGCATATCATGTTCAATGCGTACTGGGAGCCTCTGAGCTTCGAAGTTCCCATACTTGGGGACGGATCCCGGAACTGGTGGCGCTGGATCGACACTGCGCTCGATCCGCCGCACGACATCTGCGAGTGGAATGAGGAAACGCAGGTGCCGGAGGCAACCTATCGCGTTGGCGCGCGCTCAGTAGTGGTGCTGATCGCGGGCGAGGGAGTGAATGGGCATGGCGGGGAATAGCCGATCCGCCGCCAGGCGATTCAGAGTGCTGGCTGGAACAAGTTGCCCGTCCTCCGTCGTTTTTTCTGGGGCTACGCGTAAATTCAACGTCTTGCTTTTAGGCGTAGTCTGATTTCAGAGCGGAGGATGGTGCTTGCTCTCCGCGCCAATCATTGTGTCATCCTGTGGTTTGCTGTTCACCCCCGGCATGATCGTCAGTGTGTAGGAACGACCTGATTCGTAGCGCGGACGATAGCGTCGTGCACCTCCTGGGGCGCTTTTCGCAGGAGAAGGGCGCAATCCAGGATGGAATAGCGCTCAACTACGCAGATCACAAAGGCCAAGCGATCGAGGTCGGGAAGATTCCGAATTGCAACAGAATCCCGGAGGAGGTCGATCGGAAATTCCCTGGGCTGCAGGGGAAAATCCAGTCCCGCGTCACAGAGGATCTCGTTTTCAATGCCTAAAACCAAACGCATGGCATTCCGGATCACCATGCGGCGAGCCCAGATGTGGACGCGATGCTTTGCAAGGCTATTCTTTTGGAAGCAGTCTCTCATAGCAAGAATCAGACAGGTCTCCGCTCTATCTGCATCGGCGGTGAGATCCATAGCCAGCCAAAAGAGTTTCGTCATCTCCTTACCAAAAAGCTGTCCGAAGTCTTCGAATGTAGCAAACAGATCCTGTTCGCTAGAACTGAGCCAATGACTGTGGAGTGGGAGCACGCTTTTCATCCTCCTGTTTCGAGCGGTTGCGAAACCTATAAGCACGGTTAACTCGCCGTTGGCGGCAGACCGGTGTCCTGGGGCGCCTGGGGAACGATGCAGCCGGGGCCTATCTCGTCGCACATCGCGCCGAAAACATGGATCGCGTCCGCTTCAATCCATTCGGCCACGAGTTGGTCCCGGTGGGTAACTGGATTGGCAGCAATCGTTGAGTCGCCTGCGACCCTGTGGCCGCTCGGGTCGGTGCAAACGTCCGTCCAGTGCATGATCAGTTCCGGAGTGTGAGGATGTTCGATTACCGGGCGTCCCGCAGTGCGGTCGCCAAACTCACCAATGTGCAACATATGCTTTCTCCTTTGTGTCAATCAGAAGAGCATTCTGAAGTGGTGAATGTTCCCCTTGGCAAGTTGCGGCTTGCCAAGCGCCGGCAACTTGGCCGGCTCGATCCGGCAGTTCCTCACTGCCAGAATTCCTAAGACGATGAAGCCGGCCGCGAACAGGAGGTGAACAACTTGAGAGAGTGAAAACGGCTGTGCGGTTGATGGGGTAAACAGTAACGAGTTCCTGAATACACGTATGGATAGGAAAGCAAAGTCGAAGTACAGGACAGCCGTAACAGAAAGTACGAAGATCCTGCGCCAACGTCCCAAAAGGCCGAATATAAGCCACGCAACGATCGCGGCTCCTGAACAATACACCGACAGGATGGAAATCTTTTGAACCGGCGTAAGGTGACGCGTTATAGGCATGAGCCCCGCCAGGCTAGCAATCAGGCTCCATCTCAGAAACCGGACGGTGGACTTACTACTAAGCCTTCTGCGGAACACGCCACCCAAAACGATTAGGCCGGCAAGCGCCGCGAAGAGTCCGAATACAAAATTGATCAATCCAAAGGTGTTCATGATTTGTTCCCCGATGTACCACGCACGGATTCAAAGCAAGCCGCGGGCCAAAGCCGGGCAACGTGTATGTCCTTGCGGTTATTCCGGGTGCAGCTCTTTCACGCTCTTGGTTCTTCGGCGATTACCCCACCAGTCTGCCGTCATCGCCAAGCCGAATAGCCTGTGCGCGTAGTAGAGAAATGTGACCGCATTGACGCTGCCGCGGCATGTGACGCAATCGCGGCACTCATTCTCCGCGTAGTGACGCTCAGAGCATCTGCATCTCGTTTTGATTCAGTGGACCAGCTGGATGTCATTTTGGGCACGGAAATGCAATTGACAGGGTGAGGCTATGACTCCCTTTCGAAATGAGAGACAAAGCAGGGTTGTCATCGTTGGCTGGGGTGAGGTTCAGTTGGCAAGAAGACTCCCCGTGCTGCGGAAGCCAATTGGGATGAAGCCCAGGATGCTCAAACCTCTGTGCTGAATCCTGTCCGGAAACACTCGAATATGTGAAAGGGACTAAGATGAACTTCTGCTCTACTTCAAAACTCACCAGGGACGTAAGTCGATCTCTCGCAATCATCGGTGCTTCTGTCGGCCTGCTCGCCGGATGCGTTCGAAATACAAAGGTCGCTGCTGATCAGCCGGTTCCGGTGCAGCTCCGCGCTCCTCACCGCCTTCATCAACCGGCGTCAGTCGCGGCGAGCGGCTCGGTGGAAGCCAACGTGACCGCACTCACGGCCTTCCAGGTTGGGGGGCGTGTGGCCCGCGTGAATGCCGAAGAAGGACAGTTCGTGCACCAGGGCCAGGTCCTGGCTGAGTTGGATTGCTCCGACTATCGCAATGCGTACGAGGCGGCCGCAGGTCAGGCCACCGCAGCTGAAGCCACGGCACTGCAGGCGCAGAACGGGGTACGTGCGCAGGAACTCGAGCAGGCGCGAATCGATTTCGAGCGAGCACAAGACGAGTATCAGCGGAACAAATATCTCTTCGATCATCAAAGTTTGCCGGCTAACGACTTCCACAAGATCGAAGCGGCATATCTCGTATCGCAACAGCATTACAACATGGCCCAAGAAGGCGCGCGAACCGAGGAGAAGTTATCCACTCAAGGGCACGCGCACGCTGCTTTTGGCCAGTTGAGCGAAGCTAAGAAGCACCTTGGCGATTGTCAACTCAGAGCTCCCATCAGCGGATTCGTGGGGATGCGTCACGTGAATATAGGCGACACCGTGGCGGCCGGCAATCCCATCTACTCCGTCCTTGACCTGGATCCGGTGAAGGTGCGCGTCGGCATTCCGGAAGCGGAGATCGGTATGGTGCACGATGGTGCGCGGGCCCTCGTTACGATACCGTCACTGGACAACCGGCAGTTCGATGGCAAGGTCGAGGCGGTCGGCTATTCGGCTGATTCAGCGTCGCGCACGTTCACCACCAAGATTGCCATTCCCAATCCCACCCACGTTCTGCGCGCGGGCATGATCAGCGAATCGCGCGTCTACGACTCAGCGATGCTCGACGTACTTGCAGTTCCTTCCATCGCTGTGGTTCACGATCTCCGCGGACTTCCTCTGGTTTTTGTCTACGACGCTACTCGACAGCGTGTATTTGCTCGTCGGGTAGAAGTCGGCTACCTGGTCGGCGATGAGGTCGAGATCAAGAGTGGATTAAGACCGGATGAGCAGATTGTGATTGCCGGCCAGCAGAACGTCCATGAAGGATCCCTGGTTCGCATTGCCGGAGGTGGTCAATGAACCCAGTACGTGCATCCCTGCGCTTCCCCCAGGTGACGCTCGTCCTCACCGCCATGCTGTTCATAGGCGGCGTCACGAAATTCCTGACAATGCCGCGTCGTGAAGATCCCAAGATCACCATTCGTACCGGCCTTGTGATTGCTGAGTATCCTGGCGCCACTGCCGAAGAGGTCGAAAGCCAGGTTACGCACAAGATCGAAGAGCGCCTGTTCCGGTTTGAAGAAGTGCGCCGGGAAAAGACTTACTCAACATCCCGCAACGGACTGGTGATCATCAACGTTGAGTTGAACAAGTCGGTGAAAAACTCCGACCAGTTCTGGTCGAAGCTTCGCCTTGACATGGCCGTGTTGAAGCAGTCCGAACTGCCTTCCGGTGTCCGCGGCCCGATCGTTGACTCCGACTTCGGCGATACAGTTGCCGCGCTTATCGCCGTCAAGGGTGGCCACTATGGATATCGCGAGTTGAAGGACTACGCGGAACGCGTAGAGAGTGCAATTCGGCAGATTCCCGCCGCCTCCAAGATCAAGCGCATCGGCGACCAGAAGGAAAGCATCGAGGTAACCGGGTCCTGGGAGCGGCTCTCGCAGTATGGTGTGGATCCAGGCAAAGTAGAGAAGGCTCTGCAGGGCCGGAACACGATCCTGTTTGGCGGACGCGTTCCCAGCGGAGACAGCAAGGTTCCCATAGAGGCCAACGGGCAGTTCCAGACCGAAGAGCAAATTCAGAAAATCATGGTGGATGTGTCGCAAATGGGGCAGCCCATCTACCTGGGTGACTTAGCCAATGTGAAGCGCGTCTACAAAGACCCGACCGAGTATGCGCGCATCGGCGGCGAGCCAGCCATCCTGCTCTCCGTCGAGATGCACGAAGGAAACAATATCGTCGAGTTCGGCAAGACGCTGCACGAAACCCTCAAACAGATCCAAACCACGTTGCCGCCCGATGTGCAGCTGGAGTTCGTTGCCGATCAGCCGCGTGTCGTATCCGAGCGTGTCTTTGACTTCTCTCGTGAATTTGGGATCGCGATTATCTCCGTCATTCTCGTGACAATGGTGCTCTTGCCCATGCGGGTGGCTCTCGTATCTGCAGTCGCCATCCCCGTCACTGTATCGCTGACCTTCGGGGTGCTCAATGCTGCAGGAATTGAACTCCACCAGGTCTCGATTGCCGCGCTGATTGTCGTCCTCGGCATGGTGGTGGACGACGCCATCGTGATCGCCGACAACTATGTCGAATTGCTGGATCACAAGGTTCCGGTTGCCGACGCCTGCTGGAGATGCGCGTCGGAAATGGCGGTGCCGGTGCTCGCCGCCACGCTCACGATCATCGCCTCGTTTCTTCCTCTGCTTACGCTCAGCGGGGCATCCGGGGAGTTCATTCGCGCTCTGCCCATCGCCGTCGCCATTTCCCTGAGCGTCTCGTTCGTGGTTGCCATGATGCTGACGCCGATGACCGCCGGTTTCTTCATCAAAAAGGGACTGCATGATCCAACTGCCGATCAGAAGGACAAGAAACCTACGGCACTGGACTATATGCAGCGCTATTACAACAGAATCATCGTCTGGGCGATGCAGCACCGGAAGAAGGTATTAATTTCCGGTGTACTCGCTTTTGTCGGCGGTATCGGAATTCTTTCTCTTGTTCGCCAGCAGTTCTTCCCGCTGGCGGAGCGCGACCAGTTTGTGATGGACGTCTGGCTGCCCGAAGGAACGCGCATCGAAGCCACAGACTCGGCGGTCCGCCGCATTGAAGGCGTCCTGAGCAAAGAGAAAGAGGTTCGTAGCTACACCAGCTTCCTGGGCTCCAGCTTTCCGCGCTTCTATTACAACGTCAACCCGGTGCCGACAGCAGCCAACTACGCGCAGATTCTGGTCAATACGCATACCGTGAAGGGCACTCCGAAGCTGGTGGAGCAGCTTCGCGAACAGTTGCCGTCCGTTGCTCCAGAAGCCAAGGTCTTCGTCAAGGAACTGCAACAGGGCGATGTCATGGAGGCCCCCGTCGAGGTGCGCATCGTAGGCGACGACCTGGGCACGATCCGCTCGATAGGCGACCAGGTCCAGAACATCCTTAATCACACGCCGGGCGCGATCTACGTCCATACGGACTGGCACGAAGACCAAATGCTGGCCGGAGTCAATCTGCGCCAGGAGGTAGCCAATCGGCTTGGATTTACCAATACGACTATTGCCAACGAACTCGCCGGGAGTTTTGATGGCGAGACGGTTACAACCTTCTGGGAGGGCGACCGGGATGTCGACATTAACCTTCGTCTTGGTCCGGGGCAGCGGCAGACCTTCCAGAATATTTCCGATACTTACATGCTTTCGCCAGTAACAGGCGCTCGAGTTCCCATCAGTGCGGTCGCATCGCTTGCGCCGGAGTGGCATCCTGGCAGGATTGTGCGCCGCAACGGTGTCCGCACCCTGACGGTACGCGCCTTCCCCGATCGAGGCCGGCTTGCCAGCCAGATCCTGACCGATGTCAAGAAGCAAATCAATAACCTGCAATTGCCGCAAGGGTATCGCATCGAGTATGGCGGCGAGGATGAAAACCAGCGTGAAACCTTTGGCGAAATGCGCACGGCGCTGGCAATCAGCCTGCTGCTGATCTTTTTGATCCTCTTGCTCCAGTTCCGCACGTTGGCCGATGCCCTGATCGTCATGGCCGCGTTCCCGCTGGCCTTGCCCAGCGCTGCCTTCGGCCTGTTCATCACGCATAATCCGTTCGGCTTCACCGCATTCATCGGACTCATCAGCCTGGGAGGACTGGTTGTGCGCAACTCGATCATCCTCGTCGATTACGTTCATGAGCGCATGAAGCACGGGATTCCTTTGGAGGAGGCGACTCTCGAAGCCGGAGAGCGCAGGCTGCGCCCCATCTTTCTGACCACGATGGCAGCCGCCGTCGGAGTAACTCCGATGATCATCTCCCGCTCCAGCATGTGGTCCCCGCTGGCAAGCGTGATTGCCTTCGGCCTGCTGGGCTCCATGTTCTTTACGCTGGTCGTCATTCCGGTCCTGTTTGTCGTGGTGAACACGAAGAAAGTCTCCAAGCCTGCCATCGCTGTAGCTGCAAGCGTCGCGCTGCTACTCGTCCTGTCCGCTCCCGGCCAAGCACAACAGCCGGGGGTCCCCAACGACAGCCTTACCTCGTTGGGGTCGCAGCCGCGGTCGATCACCCTCGACGAATCTCTGCAGTTGGCGATGAAAAAGAACTCCACTGTGCGAATAGCAGAACAGAAGGTCAGGGAGGCCGACGCCAGAGTTGTTCAGGCAAAGGCGAACTACTTTCCGGTGGTAACCAATGAGACCAACGCAATTCACGTGGCGGAGACCCAGTCCCTCACCATCCCCAAGGGAAGCCTTGGAACGTACAGTGCCACCGGGCCGCTTCCGGGAACTGACGAGAAGATTCCGCTCGGTGAACAGAATTCCGTGTTGAGTCAGACGACCCTTGTGCAACCAGTGAGCCAGATGTTCTTCAAGATTCATGCCGGCGTAACCGCAGCTGAGGCTGAGGCGCGGGTAGCACATACCGATCTCGATCGCGCCCAAAACGAAGTCTCGCTCAATGTCAAGAGAATCTATTATCAACTTCTGTCGACGCAGCAACGCAAGCTGGCCGCCGAGTTGCGGATTCAAGCCGGGCAGGAGCACCTGAAGGAGGCTGATCGAGCTTCCGAAAGTGGGGTCGCACTCCGGGTGAAGGTGCTGGAAGGTGAAGCACAGGTGGCCGAAGCGCAGCACGCGCTCGGCTCGCTTGAAGACCAGATCGCCGACTTGACTAATTCCTTCAATGACCTGGTTGGCCTGCCACTGTCAACCAACATCGAACTTATCGAACCTGCTGAGCCATCTCAGACGGAAGTGGCAGCGGCCTCGCCCATTGCCGCTCCAGACCCGCTCCCTGGAGCTCCAGAAGAAGCAGAAGCCATGGCGCACAATCCGGAGCTCCTTTCGGCTGAGCAGACGCTGGTGAAGGCGCACGCAGGACTTAAGGCAGCGTGGGCTGACTACATACCGGACATCTCCATCGTCGCAGAGCACGCGTACCAGAATGGCGTGCCCCTGCTGCCGACGAGTGCTGGGGCCGTGGGAGTGCGCATGGACTGGACGATCTCGGAATTCGGCAAACGTATCGGCATGGTGCGTGAGCGCAAGGCTCAGATGGCGCAGGCACAAGAAAACCTTCACGCGACCGAGAACAGGGTGCGCATGGATGTGCAATTGGAGGCCCGCAAGATACTTCGATCCGAGACCGGCCTCGAAGCAGCTCGTGAAGGCGTAGCTGCACGAACCGAGCTGGTTCGCATCGCCGGTGATCAGGTGGTGGCGAAGACAGCCAATCAATCTGCTCTGAAGGATGCGCAGGCCCAACTGGCCGATGCGAAGGCGCAACTCTTCGACGCGGAGATGCAGCGGGTCGTCGCCCGGGCAGAGCTCGTGCGCACGGAAGGCCGCCAGTGAATGCCATTTTTCAATTCGTTCTAAAGCACGGCTATTCCGTCCTTTTCGCTGCGACATTTGCGCACCAGATTGGATTCCCCATACCGGGACCTCTGTTTCTGGTGGCGGCCGGGGCGCTCGCGGCTACCGGGAGGCTGGGCGTCCTCGCCACGATCGGACTCGCTATCGCTGCCTGTGTTTTGGCTGACTGGGTCTGGTATGAGGCGGGTCGTCGGGGCGGCGACAAGGTGTTGCACTTCATCCATCGATTCACAAGCGATCCTGACTTCCACGATCGCAGGGCAAAGAGGGTCTTTGCCCGGTATGGGCCACCCCTGCTGCTGGTGTCCAAGTTCGTTCCAGGGGTGGACGCGGTATTACCGCCCCTGGCAGGGGCGGCGCGCACCAGCCGAGTCTGCTTCTTCGTCTTTGATGCGATTGGCGCCGGTCTCTATACATGCGCGTATGGGGGACTCGGCTATGCCTTCAGCCATGACCTGAACCGTGCAGCTGCCTACGTGTCGCGAGCGGGAACGCTTTTGGTAGGTCTTGCATTGGTTGGAGTCGGCATTTACATCGCCCACAGGCTGGTTCAGCGGCATCGCGTTGTCCGCGAACCTCGAATTGTGCCAATCGCACTAGTTGATCTGATCGAAAGTGGCGACTCCATTGACATGCCCTGCGGGGTCGTTGGAGGACAAGAACATGGCGACTAACACGACAGCGAAAGGCCAGACACTGCCGGATGCTGCCAGGCTCCTAAAAACTCAATACGGATGCGGTCCAGTGCAATTCGCCGGAACGAGCGACGCACTCTATGAGCGGCACTTGCTATTTGACAGTGGTCTCGACCCGGCCGCCGCTACCCTGCGCAACCGGTTCGAAGCGCTGGCCAAGTCCGTGCGCGACATTCTATCGCAGCGATGGCTTTTGACCGAGAAGACCTACGATCAACGAAACCTCAAGCGGCTCTACTATCTTTCGATGGAATTTCTCATCGGCCGCTCTCTGGAAAACAATGTTACTAATCTTCTGCTAAGTCCACTCGCAAAGCAGGTGCTCGACGACAAGAAACTCAGTCTCGTTGAGATCTTGGAGCAGGAGCCCGATGCCGGCCTGGGCAACGGCGGGCTTGGCCGCCTGGCAGCGTGCTTCATTGAATCTGCTGCCACCATGCAACTCCCGGCCATGGGCTACGGCCTGCGATATGAATATGGGATTTTCCGCCAATCCATCCAGAATGGATGGCAACAGGAATTGCCAGACAACTGGCTCCGTTCTCACGACCCGTGGGAAGTCGCTCGCCCCAACGAGAAGGTGGAAGTCACGCTGGGTTGCTCATTTGAATTGAGCCGAGGGAGTTTGCGCCCGGTGCCGGGGCGCCCCTCGACCTTAATTGGCATTCCATTTGACCGCCCCGTCGTCGGGTACGGCGGCTCGAGCATAAACACCCTCCGCCTCTGGGCCGCGGCCGCACCTGACTACTTCAACTTCGATGGGTTCTCTCACGGAGATTTCGTAGAGGCGTTTACTCAGACCCTCTCGGCTGAAACGCTGACGCGGGTTCTTTATCCCGATGATTCAAGTTTCATGGGGCAAGGGCTTCGCCTTATGCAGGAGTACTTTCTTGTCGCCTGTTCGCTGGCCGATGCGGTGCGCCGTTTCAAACGCAGCAACTCGGACTGGAGCTTGTTTGCCGAGAAGGTGGCGATTCAGATGAACGATACGCACCCGGCCCTTTCCGTGCCGGAGCTGATGCGAATCCTGGTTGACCAGGAACACCTGGGATGGGAGGAAGCCTGGCAGATTACGCAGAACACGCTAGCGTACACCAATCACACCCTGTTGCCGGAGGCGCTGGAAAAATGGCCGCTTGCATGGCTTCAGGATATGCTGCCTCGACAACTCGAGATCATCTACGAAATCAATCGCCGTTTCCTGGATGATGTTCGCAGGCGGTTTCCAGGTAATGAAGGCCTCATTCAGCGCGTGAGTCTTATCGAAGATGGGGTAGGCAAGAAAGTGCGCATGGCCAATCTTGCGGTCGTCGGTTCCCACAGCACCAACGGCGTGGCTGAGATTCACTCCGATCTGCTGCGCAAGACGACGCTAAGAGATCTGGCACAGATCTTTCCTGAGCGATTTAACAACAAGACGAACGGGGTCACGCCCCGTCGCTGGCTTCTGCTATCGAATCCTGGGCTCTCCAATCTGATCACCGATGCGATTGGAGACGGGTGGATCACTGACCTCAGCCAGCTAAGCGAACTCAGAGCATTCACGGAAGACAAGTGCTTTCGCGACGACTTCCTCAGGGCCAAGCGAACCGCAAAGCAACAATTCTGCCACTGGTTCCGGGGGTCGACAGGGCAGAGCCTTGATCCGAACACAATTTTTGATTGCCAGGTCAAGCGCATTCACGAGTACAAGCGCCAGCTACTCAATGCCCTGAGGATCGTCGTGCTGTACAACCGCCTGCGGCAAAACCTTGGGCTGAACATTCCTCCGCGGACATTTCTTTTTTCCGGCAAGGCTGCCCCTGCATACCGACTGGCTAAGCTGATTATCAAATTCATTAACAATCTGGCCGTCACCATTGACAATGACCCCGCGGTACGCGGGCAGCTCAAAGTCGTATTCCTGCCCGAGTACTGCGTCTCGGTTGCCGAACATCTGATCCCCGCCAGCGATGTCTCGAACCAGATTTCGACCGCAGGCTATGAAGCCAGTGGCACAAGCAACATGAAGTTCATGATGAATGGTGCGCTGACCATCGGCACACGCGACGGCGCGACCATTGAGATGGCCGCGGAGGCTGGCGAGGAGAACTTCTTCCTCTTCGGGCTTACAGCAGAGCAGGTGATGGCCGGTCGCTCGTGGTATAGCCCTCAATGGCATTACGAAAACGAGCCCGAAACCCGCGATGCTTTGGACTTGATTGCCTCCGACCATTTCAGCCGCCATGAACCCGGCGTCTTCGCTCCATTGCGGGATGTGTTGCTGACGCAAGGCGATCACTATATGCACCTTGCGGATCTCAAATCGTATCTGGAGGCAGACGAGCGACTGCGGGCGTTATATGCCGACCCCGATGGATGGGCGCGCAAAGCCATTTTGAATGTGGCCGGCTCCGGCAGATTCTCAAGCGACCGCACCATCGCGGAGTACGCAGCCGAAATCTGGAAGCTACGACCTTGTCCGATTCCAGAAAAGGCGTATTAGGCGGACTATCAAACGACATCGATACAAATGAAAGGAATAGTAGGAGACTTACAACGCACATGACATCCTTAAGGGCTTTTTTGTTCACGATCGCTTACTTCACCGGTTGGATCGAACGCCGGCGTCGAAGAAAGGCAATTGAAATGAGACTTGCGACGCTATTGGCACTCGTGTTGAAGTTTCCCGTCACCACCGCACTCGTCTATGGCCAGGAGGTTCACTACAACTACGAGCGCGGCGCGAACTTCTCTGCGTACAAGACCTATCAATGGATCGACACCCCTACTGCCGCACCCAAATCCGATCCAGCAAGCGCGCCCAAGGCCGACGCGGGCGTTCCTCCAAACCTTCCTGCCCTGCCAAACCTCCCTGCCCCTCCGTCCATGCCCCCCGGCGGCGCACCGA
>Ga0207156_10156_pt1 | contig 16562 bp, 15 predicted proteins | sample Alteio_BWMinHeat_24_FD_153514 | JGI IMG/M metagenome (GOLD analysis project Ga0207156, IMG submission 153514) | Enriched cells from forest soil in Barre Woods Harvard Forest LTER site, Petersham, Massachusetts, United States -... | ecosystem: Environmental > Terrestrial > Soil > Temperate forest >...
CAAAGCTGGCGTTTATTACTATCCGGATGTAAGATCACAATTTTATAAGGATAATTCAAAAAAACCCATGCCAGAAAGACCTCTCGACTGTGGAGAATGCAAAAGACCGATTGCTGTGTGTTACACTCAGATCGTTGGGGAAAAGATGACCCGCGTTGTTATGTGCGCCGAATGCCCTCATTTAGAGAGGCGCCTTTATGGAACAATTAAAAAAGAGCCTTCCTTGGATAAGACGGACGCAGAAACCTCTCTTGTTTGTGGCAATTGTGGGACCACTTTAGAGGAGATTCGTACAGGACATAAATTGGGTTGTGCTAGTTGCTACGATGTATTTAGTGATGTGTTAATTGATGAACTTGTCCGCTCCTGTAAGATTTCTAAACACCTGACAACGAATAAGAAAACTATGCCTTTACATGTGGGCAGGGCACCTGGAGAGGTCTCTGAGATCAGCCCCACACTACGGTTAATAGCATTAAATGAGGCTCTCGATGAAATGCTGATTCGAGAGGACTATGAACAGGCAGCGCTATTGCGAGATCAAATCAAAACCTTAAAGGAAAAGGGCAAGCAGGATGAAAGGAAAAAGTGAGATGCAGTCACATCCGATTTACAAGCTCACAATGCCTTGGGAAGCTGAATCTCATAATGTATGGCTTGCCTCGACTCTTGCTTTAACACGCAATTTTACTAAATATAAATTCCCTGCGAAGTTAGACAAGGGGCGTGAGCAGCAAATCATCACACTTGTTTTTGAGGCATTAAAAACCTCTTCTGAACTAAAAGATTTGTCCCTTTACCGTTCAGAAGATGTCGGCCCTCTAGAAAAGGAATATCTGCTAGAACATTACATGAATATCGAAGATTTCCATCAAGCACATGGGGGAGAGGGGTTTGTGGTTGATGAGAAGGGGGTATTTTTGGGGGTAGTCAATTTGCGCAATCACTTACAGCTGCAAATTATCGATACTGAACAAGAGATTGAAAAAGCGTGGAACCGGCTGATTAAAATTGAAGAGAGTGTGGGCAAGTCATTGGAATTTGCTTACAATAGCCGCTTTGGTTTTTTGACTAATTACCCTTCACACGCAGGCACAGGGCTTGTTATTACGCTTTTTTTGCATATTCCTGCTGTTATTCACATGGGGGAGCTTGCTGAAATTCTTGAGAGGGAAAAAGAGGAAGAGATTGAAGCTGTCGGCCTTCAAGGGAGTTCTACGGAGATGATTGGCGATATTCTTGTTGCCAGAAACAACTGCACGATTGGACTTACTGAAGAATATATCATTACCTCGCTGCGGATGTGGGCCACACGTGCTGTTGTAGCGGAGGTGAGCCTGAGAAAAAAACTTAAAGAGGGCAACAATGAGCATCTCAAAAACAAGGTTGCCAGAGCATTAGGCTTATTGACCCATTCCTATCAATTGGATACGATTGAAGCTTTGAATGCTTTTAGTTTAGTGAAACTCGGCATTGAGTTAGAATGGATTAAAGCGCCGGCTACACTTAATCTGAATCAGATTTTCTTTAATTGCAGACGTGCGCACTTGATGAATCTTTTAGAAAAGAAGGTGAGCATTCCTGAACTTCCTCGGAAGCGAGCAGAGTATTTGCAGCAGATCTCTTCTCAGCTCACATTGGCCTTTTAACGGGCATTTTCCCATTTTATAGTGGATTAAATTATGAATGATAAAAATTGAACGGAAGATTTTCATGGCAAACGATGCGCGCAAGATCGATGGTGACTATTGATAGTCAGTGAGATCGAGCGCGAAGTTTCCCATGAAAAGATCCGAATCAATTTTTATCAGGCATGATTTAATCCACTATAATAAGCCTAAATAGCTCAGTTGGCAGAGCAGCGCATTCGTAACGCGCAGGTCGCAGGTTCGATTCCTGTTTTAGGCATATCCTCTTTTTTTTAATGGTCGATTTCTTGTAGCATGGACTACCATAATTGAGGTCTTATTGCTATGAATAATCAACTAGAGCAGACATCATCAAAGATTGCGATTTTTAGAGGGAAGGAAATCCGAAAAGCTATCTATCAAGATGAATGGTATTTTTCAATTGTTGACATAATAGAAGTCTTGACTGGAAGTGCAAACTCACGCAGGTACTGGTCTGATTTAAAATCGAAATTGATTAATAATGAAGGGTTTAGTCAGTTGTACGAAAAAATCGTACAGCTGAAATTGGAATCCTCTGATGGTAAAAAATATTTAACTGATACCGCTAACACAGAGATCATATTTAGAATTATTCAATCAGTGCCTTCGCCTAAGGCAGAGCCATTTAAAAGATGGCTAGCTAAGGTTGGCTATGAACGCATTCAGGAGATAGAAGACCCTGAACTTGCGGCCAAACGAACACGGGCAATTTACAAAGCCAAAGGTTATCCAGATGATTGGATAGAAAAGCGCATGCGCGGCATTGCCATTCGTGGGCAACTGACTCACGAATGGGAAAAACGGGGTGTAAAAGAAGAAAGAGAGTATGCGATTCTTACTGCTGAAATTTCTGAGGCAACTTTTGGTTTAAAACCCTCTGAACATAAGCAACTAAAAAGTCTTAAAAATCAAAATTTAAGAGATCACATGACCGATCTTGAATTGATTTTCACGATGCTAGGAGAAGCCTCAACAACAGAAATTGCGGTACAAAAAGATGCTCAAGGATTTCGGGAAAATATCGAGGCAGCACGAGAAGGAGGTGATATTGCTGGCAACGCAAGACGTGAGCTGGAGAAAAAAAGTGGACGAAAGGTTGTGAGTAAATCAAATTTTCTAGACGTGAATCCATCTGAATCAGAATTGATTTCTGAAAAATAAGTATCCGATGGCAATCCTAGCTACCGCGATTATACCATTTTTGGAAATGGTATTAGCTGAAATTTAGCGCTTCAAGTTTTAGAGCCGCAGTGACAGCAGCGCGTGGCTGCTTCGGGAATCTCCATGCAGCATTCCGGGCAGTTTCTCTTCATCTCCTTTTTCGCTTTGGTCAGCTTATTAATCATTGTTACAACAAGGAAAATGGCAAAGGCAACGATCAAAAAGTCAATCAAGGTGGTTATAAATGCACCCCATCGAATGCTCACTGTCTCCGTAGCTGTTGCCCCCTCCTTGATTACCAGGCTCAAATTTTTGAAGTCCACTCTGCCGATGAGAAGGCCGATGGGAGGCATCAGAATATCTGAAACAAAGGAACTCACCACTTTGCCAAAAACAACGCCTATCACGATACCAACGGCCATATCTATCATGTTGCCCCGGAAGGCAAAGTCACGAAACTCTTTAAAAAATGACATGAAATTCTCCTTGGAACCTATTCCAAATCCCTAGCAGGTGGCTTTTAAGGTTTGAAAAGAGCCTCCACACCCCACCCTTTGTCACCTCCAGGAGGAGGATTTTCACAAGACTCCCACTCAGGAGCCCGCTTCGGAGGACATGTCTCAACCGAAGAAGGATCGCTTTCCCAATTAAAGTCATACCCCTCCTTATTAGTAAGATTCACACCATCTTCCGCATCACTCACTACACAAGGACGAAGAAACATAATGAGATTTCTCTTCGTCCTCGCCTCCACAGTGGTGCTAAAAGCAGGACCTACTAATGGCAATGTACCCAAACACGGAATCCCCGATCTACTCAAGCTCAGCATGTCCCGAATATGCCCACTCATCACAAGAAAACACCCGTCAGGCACGTGCACTCTAGTCGTTGCCAACGTCTTACTCGTCGTAGGCGCAAGCAGTAAAGTCGGCCCCTGCCCCACACTCGCAATCGTAGCGGTTGGCGATACCACATCACTCACGGCCTGATCTATCTGCAATGTCACCATATTATTCGGACCAATATGCGGAGTGACACGCAATTGTACTCCAATATCCTCATATTGAAGATTTTGTGTGACAGATCCTGTATCACGAACAATGGTGCTCGTCGTCTGATAAGGAATGTTTTGCCCCACAAAGAAATTCGCCTCATACGTATCTTGCGCCATGATACGTGGATTAAGAACAATAGTTGTGTCCGAATCAGCCTCAAGAGCAGTGACAAGAGCGCCTAATGTGAGAAAATTGGTTCCATTGTGTTTAATGATATTTCCAACAATACCAAGGCCAAAACCTTGGGTGAGGGGAACATCTCCCCCCGTGCCTGGAGCCCCACCACGAGAAGGGTTGGGAGGGGGGGAGTTCATAGCATTACGCGCACCGCCAAAAAGAGGCGCTTGAGGCAATCCCGTTAATGATGCCGCAGGCGCTGTAGTGGGAGGAGGATTTAAAAACCCAGAAGCAAAAGCCAGTTTGTTTTGCTCCTTAGCGAGTGCTATCCATTCAACGCCAAAGCCCAATGAATTAGCAATAGTTGTGTCGATGATCAACACTTCAATATACACTTGCTTCGGAGCCACATCGAGATCGTCGATCAGCTTCGACACCTTGCTCACCGCCTCTTGAGTACCAGAAATCACAAGAGAGTTATTCGCCTCAATCCATTGAATACTGTAAATCACGCTGATAAGATCCACACTCGATGAGCTCATATATCGGAGATTCGCCCCGATATCACGGATGGCCTGCGCTATCGCTTTGCCCGATCGATATTTCAATTTGTATACATAGAAATTGTTCCCCGCAACATGGGAAGGAGGCACATCTGTTGCTTCAGTGATCTCGGGAAGGTCAAGTGAACAGAGCACATGCATCGCCTTCGCGATGAGATAAGGTGTTGAAACAACAAAAATTTTATGCGCTGAAGGCTGAGCTATGAATTGGATAGGATTATTTTGCGCGAGTGGTGCTAAGATCTCCTTAGCATAAGTCACAAGCACTGCTGGATAAGCACTCTTGACTTGATATTCAGCGATATCTAAAGCCGCGTTCGGTGTGTCAAGAGCTGTTAATAGCTCGGCAATCTTGTTCACATTAACAGTGATATCCGAGACAATAAGATGGCGCGTCTCAGGAGATTCTTCAACGATGGCATCTTTAGAAAGCAACGGACGAATAATTGTAGAGACCTTGTTCGGAGATAGATTGTAAAGGCGAAACACCCTTGTCACAACAGGTGTATTACCCGCCGTCTTTGCATTATCATCCGTGATAATCGTTGACACTTTTGCAAGAGCCTGATCTTTATAAATTAAGACATTAGTTCCCTGCTCTACAACGGAGAGGTTGTTCATGCGCAAAACTTGCAGCAAAGAAGCCATGAGATCCTTCACAGAGGCAGGCTCATCGGAAACAATAGTGATCTTAACATCCTTCAAGTCCTTGCTGTCATAGACAAAATTCATCTCGGCAATTTGACTGATGAAGCGAATGAGTTGTACGACAGGAACATCCTCAAAATTCACCGTATACCCTTCTGGACAGGCTGTCTTTTCATCATCAGATCCCACCAGTGGCTTCTTGATATTGATAGGAAATTCCTTGCACTGCTGCTCTTGTTCTGTAGAGCGAGAAGGCTCTTGAGAGGGGGATGTCCCTTGTTGTACTCTCTTTCTATCTAGTGGCTTGGAAATAACGCTTTGACCATAACATGAGCTAGAAGATGCAGAAATCTCATCCAAAATCTGCCCTGTTTCTGCGGGAGCTTTATTCAACATTTGTGTCGTATAAGGCCTGCTAGGTACTTTTTGGGGGCTTTGCTTATCTGCTCCCTGAACTAATTCCTCCCCCTGCAATGGCTTCTGAACGATTTCTTGTACTTTTTCTTGCGATAGCCTTTGAATGTCTTCTTGCGGGAGGCTCTGACCCCTTTCTTGAAAGGGCATCTGTGCACTTACTTGAGATGATTCTTGAACCACTGCCTGAGATGGTTTCTGGACCTTTTCTTGAGCCCCTTTCTGAGATGGCTTCTGAAACGCCCCCCCTTCTTCAGAGGCACAGCGCTTTTCTACTATCTCTTGAAGAGTTGCCTGGAAAGCATCTTGGACAATATCTTGAAAATAGACCTCTTCCTCAGCAGCAACTAGCAGGCCAAACGGAGCAATGACAAGGAGTAAGGAGTAAAATGTACTATAAAACATCAGGCATGCGCATTATCTTTTCGCCTATTATATTTGCTCTCTCCCATTGCTCCTAGGAAATTCTTTCTAAACCAATAAGGGTAATGGGGCGCTCAAAATGTTCCTTCTCTTTTTTTACTATTTTTCGAAAAATTGCTTCAACTTGGGTCTTTGAAGGAAGATACCGATTCTCTTTAAGCGCCTCTAGAAATTCACTTTCATCACTTTCAATATCAAAAACACTGATGGAACGAATGGCTTGAAATGCATGAAGAATGATGGAATCGCCTACATTGAAATTCGCATCAACGGCCAAAGCATCGTAAGGCGTTGTGATCCCAAGTGCCATATTATCCGCACTCAACTTGCGAGGAATCTCTGTCTGAAAAGGAAGATACCAAAGAGGAGAATAACCACAGGAAATGTAAGAAAAACGCCCCTCTCGTGGAAAAAGTGTTAAATAAGAAAGAGAATAGCTGTAATCCTTTCCCTCTTTGATCAGTTCATCATTAAGTGCAGAAATAAGCAATTTAGGATCTTCAATATACAATGCCAATGTGCGTAACATACCCCGTAATATTGCCATATGTAAAAGCCCCTCTATCCCTGCTACCAAAGACTGTGCGAGGACAATCGAATAGGCACCACTTTTCTTTTCAAAAAAATCGCAATAAATAGTGGACAGGGTCACATTATGATTAGAAGCAGAGGCAACTTCAATACCTGGCCAAAGAGGCGCTTTGGGGATAAACATAAGCTGAGCCTCCTTCAAACTTTCATTCAACTCCCCTAAATAATCACTCCCCCTTAATTCTCTTTTCCACTCATCAGAGCCAAGGTACGCAGAAATATCTTCTATAAAATCAATGATATCCTCATAACGATCTGCAACTTTTGGCTGCATAGCCTTGCCTAAAATCTTCTGCAGCCCTTTTGGCATCAGAGAAAGATGAATCACCCCGTAAGAGAGCTTTCCCAGTACGAGCTCATATGTAATGATCCCCAAAGAGTAAATATCGGAGGCCACTGTGACGTTTCTAGGATCTGCTTGCTGCTCAGGACTCATATAGGCGGGCGTGCCCATCATCCTCTTTTTGCCCTTTTTCGCCTCTACTGCTTCTTCAACATAAAAGGCTGCAATACCGAAATCGATTACCTTTACCCCTCCCATATTTGTTAGAAGGATGTTTTCAGGCTTCAAATCTCTGTGAATAATTCCGTGTGAATGTAGGTGTGCTAACGCATGGGCAATCTGCAAAACAACTTCTAAAGCACGACGCAGTGACATTGCCTGCTGTAGAATCATTTCACGCAAGGAGATCCCTTGAATAAACTCCATGGCGATGTAGAGCCCTCCTTCCCACTTGCCATGTCCATATAATTTGACGATATTGGGGTGGTTAGCAAGCTCAATGATGGCCGCTTCCTGCAAAAATCTCTCTACGATCTCAGAGTGCGCAAGATACTCCTGTGACAATGCTTTAATCGTAATAGGTTCGCGCGTGTCAGGATCTACCGCTAAGTAAAGAAGGCTCATTCCCCCTTTATTGAGAAGACTTTCGATTTTATAAATGCCAATTTTTTCAGGAATTTTTGAAGGAGCATACACTCCCTCTCCAACACCCACTAGAGTCTGACGTTTATAAAACTCTTCATCTTTCATAACTCACCTTGCGCAAAAAGAAGCATGCGGATTGCCCTCATAGTCAGCAGATGCCTGTTTATCTTTGCGATGAGTTTCATAACTGTGTGATACGTACACCCATCATCTCGCCCATTTTCATAAGCTCCCCTTTCCCTACCTTTTTCCCATTGATCACAAGATCAACACCTTCTTCCACAGCAATAGGAAGCTCTAAAAGAGCACCTGGAGAAAGTTTTGCCACATCATCGAGTGTCATTTTAAGGCGAGCTACTTCTACTACAAGCTGTATGGGAAGCTTGGCTATAAAAGAGGAGGGTCCCTCTTTTGCTATTTCTTCTTTTTCTCCAACGATGTCTTCTTCTACTAGCTCAAAATTCTCTTCCATTTCATCCCCACTCTTTGCCAACCGAGGATACTCCAAAAGCTTGATCTCCTCTTGTTTTAATCTACCTCTGAAAATGCTCTCACCTGCTAGTGAAAGCGCTACCCACCCCTCTTTTTCTTCAGGATTGTAAGAACAATGATCGAGGAAAATAAAATCCCCTTTCTTTATTTCTTTAAAATCTTCTACGGATAGTGATACATGGCCAATTTCTAATGCAATATCGACCTCTACTTTCTCTGTTAATTCTTTTGAGAAAAGAGTAGGCAGAGGCGCACATGTTTTTTTCCAAGCCGACCGAAAAGAAGCGGGGATCAAAAGAGATCCATGAATCTTGAAATCGGCATTTGTAGCTAAAACATCAATTTCAAATAAACCCTCTTTGTTCAATATCTCCTGAAAATGCGCGGGCAAGTCGCCCAAATGAAAGCTTAAGTGTTGCGCAAAAGGCAAATGACCAATTTCAGAGAGAACTTCCAAAGCAAAAAAATGGCACAACCCCTCATAAAGAGGTTTTTCTAGAAAATAAGAACTCGCTGCTTTGCCCGCAAAAAAGGGCGTGATCAATGCAAAAACATCTTCCTTAGACATAAACCAAAAAAGAGGAGTCTTGATACCTGAAACATAAATGGCTAAAGGAGTTGTCTCCTTTAATATTTGAGGCAGATCTTCAAAGATGAGCCACCCCTTCTCTTGGTGAACGAGATTAAATTCTTTTTTCTGAAAACGAATACCAAGAACTCTCTCAAGCTCCTTCCAAGGAAATTCCAGAGCGCCAAATTGAGGCCTTTCTTCTAAAGCTAATAATGCAGGGGATGCTGCTTCTAACCACTCACTCATTGTCCTGCGGATCTCCTTGCTCTTTTTTTCCTTGCTCGCCATGCTCCCGCTCCCTTTCTGTGAAAGAATGGGTAGAGGGAGTTAAAGACTCAACGCGAGGAATAACTACTCTTTGTTCTCCAATACACAACTCTGCTAGGGTGATATTTTTCATGTGGAGATTTTGGATTAAGTTTTCCAACTCTCCCCTTCTCTGCTCCATCACATTGATTGCCACTTTTAGATTAGACTCACTTAAATTAGTGAAATGGACCGTGATTGTTCCCTTTTCTACTTGAGTAATTGTCAAATTGGCCCCAGTTAGAAAATGAGGCACTTCAGGAGTTGTTTTCAAATCAATACTCACACTCTCTTTCCCATCCACTTGCCCGATGCGCATGCCATCAACCATTTGTTGAATCAAGGCAGTGATCTTATCAATCGAGAGTTTGATCTCAATAGAAGAAGTGCTTAACTTGGATATCTCTACTTTTCCCCCCTCTATGACAATATTGTCAGGAAAATTCTGTAAAAATGACCCCACTACCACTTCCTTTACTTTTGGTTTTTTCTCCTCTTGCTCTTTTTTCTTAGAGGGAAGTCTAAACTCTTTTTTTTGCACTCTCTGGTCCTTATCAAGAAACTCCGGTGTGCTTGTTTGAGGCTTATCTTCTAAGGAGAGCGGTACGAATAAAGAGGCAGGAAGTTTCATCGTCTTTCTCGCCCCTCTCTTCCCTCTCGACCACCTTCTCCACCCCTGCCGCCGCCTCCTTTTTCTTCCCCTCTTTCTCTTGTGCCCTCACCAGTAGAACCAGAAATAGGGGGGGGTAGGGGCAGAGACTTCAGCTTGTGGAAGAGCGATGCTTTGCTCTCCTATCTGCAGCTGCGCTATTGTGATATTCTTGGCTTGGAGATCTTGGACTAACTGTGTCAATTCTCCTTGTCTCTGTTCCATTACAGCCACTGCTATTTTTAAATTACTTTCGCTCAGATTCGTAAAACTAATGGTGATTATTCCCTTCTCTACTTGTGTGATCGAAAGATTTGCCCCCGATAAAAAACTAGGCACTTGCGCAGTTACTTTCAAATCCATGCTCACAGTCTCTTTCCCCTCCACGCGCCCCACTTGCATAGTGTCCACCATTTTCCGCACCAATGCCGTGATTTTGTCGATAGAAACTTTAGCTTCGACAGCAGAAAGAGTTGTCTTTGCTACATCTTCTACAACGCCTTCCCCTTTGATATTTGTGCTAGAGCTTTGCAAAAGGCTTGCTTGCTCACTATCTAATGCCTCTTTGTTTTTGTCAGGCTTTTCTTTGCTCTCCGTCTTAGCCCCTACTTTCTCTCCAAATAGCTTTCCTTTTGCAGCTAGTGCTAGTGCCTGTTGAAGCTCGTCTTCTGACTCTTCAACCTCTTTATCGGACTCTGCAGCTTGCTTTTTATCTTGGCTCTCTGTTTTGCCCCCTACCTTCTCTCCAAACAGTTTCCTTTTTCCAGCTACTGCTAACGCCTGCTGAAACTCTTCATCGGACACCTCTGTCTCTTTTTTTTCTTTGCTCTCTGCTTTACTCCCTACCTTCTCTCCAAAGAGTTTTTCTTTTCCAGCTATGGTTAATGCCTGCTGAAACTCCTCATCGGACACTTCTGTCTCTTTTTTTTCTTTGCTCTCTGTTTTACCCCCTACTTTCTCTCCAAAGAGTTTTTCCTTTCCAGCTATGGCCAATGCCTGCTGAAACTCTTCATCGGACATTTCTGTCTCTTTTTTTTCTTTGCTCTCTGTTTTGCCCCCTACTTTCTCTCCTTTTTCCTTTCCAGCTATGGCCAATGCCTGCTGAAACTCATCCTCTGCTTCCTCAGGCTCTTGTTCCTTTTCTGTCTTTCCTAAGGCATCTTGAGGGCTCAATTCCTCTACCTCTTGTTTTCCCTTATGAACTTCATAGCTCTTTTCAAATTTTTCCAATTCTGAACTGACCCTGCGCTCGGCTCTGCGTCTGTCTGGAAGTTTAAATTCTTTATCTTGCCGCCTCTGCGACACATCTCGTTTTGGAAGAAATGAGGGCTTTTCAGACTCCCCTTCTGGAGGGGGAGAAGAAGATGGCAATGGAGAGTTTGGTAATCTTGTCATTTTTAACCTCTTTTCTTTTTTCTTTTTTCAGCCTGATGCATGAGACTGCCCACTTCATCAGTCTCCTTAGTTTCTTCTTTTATCATCTCACGCGCCGCCTCTTTTTCCCACTCTTCTTTATGCATTTTGATCTTTTCTAATTCAACTCGTTTTCGCTGGAGCTCGAGTTTGGCACTTTCCAAATTCTTTTCAGCAAGAGCTACTTGTTCCTGCTGCTTTTTAACCTTGGCTTCCTCTTTTGTCAGCTTCTCTTTAACCACTTTTAAATACGCTTTCATCTGCAAAATTTTAGCGCTTGTCGAACCTTGATCTAAAGCCTGGCGCAGCTGTGTGAGTTTATCATCATGGTGATGTAAGGTGAGGTCTCTTTCTTTCTCTAATTTGGCTAATTTTTCTCTCTCTGCTTCTAAAGCGCGCTGTTTTTCCTGTACGACTTTTTCAGCCTTATTGACCCTGTCTTGCTTTACTTCAAGTAGTTGTTCCAAAGGATAAAGCGTTTCAGCCATATTTATGCAGGGGTGTCACATGCTCTACCGGAACAGCATTTTGAGCTGTTTTTTTGTCTCTTCCAAAGTCGATTTCTCAGCAATTTTTTGACACAGAAAACGGTTGAGCTTCTCAACATGGTCAATGGCATAATCAGCATCGCGATCTGAACCTTTTTTATATTCACCAATGCGGATTAAGAGTTCATTTTTCTTGTAGTGATATAAAACTTCGCGCGCTTTAGCAATGAGTTTTTTGTGATCATCATCGGTGATTTCATTGATAAGGCGGCTGATAGAGACAAGAACATCAATTGCAGGAAAATGATAGCTTGAAGCTAACGCTTGCGAGAGAACGATATGCCCATCCAAAATGGAGCGGACCTCATCAGCTACAGGTTCATTCATGTCATCGCCAGCAACAAGAACCGTGTAAAATGCTGTGATCGATCCGACATCTGAATTTCCGGAACGCTCCAGTAGCCGAGGCAACATAGAAAAAACAGAAGGAGTATACCCTCCGCGTGCAGGAGGCTCTCCAGCGGCAAGCCCAATTTCTCTCAGTGCTCGGGCAAAACGAGTCACTGAATCCATCATTAAAACAACATTTTTCCCTTGATCACGGAAATACTCTGCAATGGCTGTTCCCACAAAAGCGGCATTCAGGCGTAGTTGGGAGCTTTGGTCTGAAGTGGAGACAATCACAACAGATTTTTTTGCCCCCTCCTCTCCTAAGTCATTCTCGATAAATTCACGAACCTCTCTTCCTCGTTCACCAATGAGACTGATGACATTGACATCTGCTTCAGCATTACGAGCAATCATACCGAGAAGAGTGGACTTTCCCACCCCAGCTGAAGCAAAAATACCCACTCTTTGTCCCCGTCCACAGGTCAACAGGCCATCGATACAACGGACACCCGTGGAGATAGGCTCTCTTATACGGGCTCTTTTTAAAGGATCTGGAGGCGCACGGAATATGGAGAAAGTCTCTGTTACATCAAGAGGTCCTTTTGTATCTACATCAAGAGGCTCTCCCAGGGCATTGAGAACCCTTCCTAAAAGGCCTGAGCCTACTTTTATGTGTAATGGGAGTTTTGTAGGGATCACTTCAGATGAGGGCCCAATGCCCGACATCTCTCCAAGAGGAGATAAAAAAACTTCCTCCTGAGTAAAACCTACAACTTCTGCAAGAAGAGGGGGGCCATCCCGCTTGATGATACACACCTCCCCCACTCGCACATTCGGGACAACAGCTTTGATCAGCATCCCAACAACTTCGGTGATGCGCCCGACAACTGTTGTCAACTCTAGTTCTTCTAATTTGGAAATGAGGGTCTCAAAGTCTTTTGAAGAGGTGGGCATAAGGGATTACCCCAGCTGGGTGCTCATCAAGGTCTTCAAGCCAGACACTGTAGACCCTATGACGCTTGCAAAAAGCTCTGTTCTTTGAGAAGCCCGTTGCACAGAATATTGCAGCTTTAAAAAATCAGCCGGGTTGAGATCGTGTTTTTGTGACAAAAAATTCAGGGCACTTTTCATCGAACGTTGTGATCCATCTATCCAATTGATCACGTGCCCTAAAACATCACCCCCTTTCTTTAAAGCAGGAGGGGCGTATGTGCTCTCGGTTGCTTGTGCGATTTGCTTAACATCGGGTGTGAGTTTGTCTGTGAGCGTCTTGAGAGCTGCTTGATGATCCTTGGTGAGATTGGCACGCTCTGGCCCCTGAAGACGATCTTTTGCTTGTTCTAAGCGTTCATTAATGCGCTCCAAAGTGGAATTCAACTCATCTCTTTTCATGGGTTGCGTTTGGGCATATTTACGTTCCTCCATCTCCTTAGCCGCTTGCATAGGAGAGGGCTTTCCATCAGTTGGAGTGGGTTGAGGCCCTCTCTTCAAAGCCTCAGGAGCAAAAGGTTTTGGCTGCGTCTCTTCACCCATACCAACAGTGGGCTGAGAAGGAGGTTTAACAGGGGGAATACCAGGATTTGAGATGGGAGAATTCATTTTTTTATCCGCTCACGCTTTTTGTGCTGTTTTTTCATGGAGCTCTTTTTCTAACTCCAAAATAGAATGGGCCAACTTCCTTTCAGAATCAGGGGCCTTAGGTTCATTTGCCACTTTAATGGCAATTTCAGTACCTTTTTTTAAACAATCTATTTTCTCTTCTTTCGACGCTGTGTCTTCAAAGGCTGTCAGAACATAAGATAAACCCAAAAACGTCGTAGCGCGATAGTTTAAAGGCTCTTCATCGCTGATCTCTTGGAAATATTTCTTTGCGGTTGCAAGGTCAAGCTTATGCATGGCAACAAGGCCAAGCCCCATCTTTCTCACAGTGTTTTTAGGATCGAGTATTCCTACTGCATTAAAAAGCTTGTGAGCACTGTCCTCATCTCCTTGCTTGATCGCAATGAGTCCCACCTCAACTAAAAGAGGGAGGTCTTCCAAAAATTCTTCAAATTTTGCCATAATCCGTACCTTTTTAAATCTTCTCTTATTGCCCTTTCGTAGCTCGAGCCATAGTCATCATTGATGAATGCAAAGCGCTTAACGTATTTGACATTGCCTCAACATATTGAGACATTAATTGCATTTTCATCTGCATATTCATCATGGTGCCAATATCAACGCCGCCCCCTGTCTTACCTTTAGCAGCAAGAGCCTCCATTTCCTTTTTGACATTTGATACATAGTCACCAAGGTCAGCGATGATCTTACTGAAATCAAAACTTGTTCCGCTAGTTTGTTGTTGCATGAATACTTGCCTTTGTTTCTTTTTATACTAACGACCAGCGCGCTGAATCACTTTCTGCGCAGCTACATATCCATGGAGAAGAACTTGGGCATCTTCGAAGTTTTTTTTATCTTCTCCTTGACGCAATACCGTTTTTAACTCTTGAATACGCGCATTCACTTTCTCTTTCATGCTTCTGAGATTTGCAGGAGCTTTTAAATCTTTCTCAAGATCAAATTCCCATTTTTCCTGGGGCTTCTTTTTTTTCTTATCTGGACCCAACATATTTCCTTACCTTTCTTTAGAAAAGACACTCTCTTCTCTTACTTATTGTATTCTAACTTATATTTCAATCCATCTTTTTCAAAAAAGACGGTGTGAGGCTGGATGCTTGTGATCTCCATCCCATCAATTGCATTCCCGCGCATCAAAATTCTTCCATTGATCACAACGTTGAAATTGATATCTTTACATTCCTTTGTAGATCTTATCGAATAACCGGTCACAAGGTAACGATTTGGATACCGCTCATTCAAATCAACGACGGCTTGTTCCGGAGAGAGATAGACAACAAAATTGCGCACTTGTTTGGTGCCCTGAAGGCTTGAAAAAGATTTAGCCAAAGCTTGAAACTCTTCACTTTTTTGGGCACTTGCGTATCCTATCAACGTCAATTGGCCATTGATAAAATCGACAGTCACGGCCATAAACCCACTTTGAGCTAGAGCCTTTTTTACTTCTTCTATGACTTGCTCCTCAACGATAACATCATCTTGGAGAAAATTGAGATAGAGAAAATTCAAATTCATATAATCCATGAGCAAAGCTTTCTGCTTAGCTGTTTTGAGATATCCTGAGAGTACAAATTTCCCAGGTTCAGAGGCGTGCATACTGACACCCTCAAACTCTTTATATTTTGAAAGAAGGAGGTTCATCTCCTGCCATATGGCATCATCGGTAACAACGATATCTTCTACGCAATGGATGAAAGAAAGCGCCTGGAGATCATAGATGAGGGCTTGTTTGTCTGTAGCTGTAAGTACATGTCCTGTTAAAAAAAGCCTTCCTGTGATTTCAGAGTAGGTGAATTGGACACTGGGAAACTTAGCTATTGCTTGTCTGATTTCCTCTTCATGATTTTGGGAAATAACGTGGATTTGTTTTTCCTGAAAAAGCGATATAACGCCTAAGCCTAAAAGAATGACAAGCCCTGCTAAAATCACAACTAGAATAGAGGCGGGGAAGCTGGCGGTTTGGGGTTTTTCTACTTTTACTTCAACCTGTTCTTCTTGCTCTATAGCTTCTTCTTCGGGGGGGGAAAGAAGGGTCATGGAGGGCGCTTCCCGGTCGATGACGAGAAAAACAGATGTGCCAAGAGTGACTTGTGTATGGGGTAAAAGCACTCTTTTTTCTTCGATTTTTTCTTTATCAACGATCACACCATTGCGACTATCGATATCTTCGATAAACATTCTTCCTTCATGATCAAGGAAGAGACGGGCGTGCTCAGAAGATACACTTAAATCATTAAAGAAGATATCACAGGTCGTTGTATCGCTACCGATAAGATACTCTCTACCTGGCTCAAGGGCATATTCTGCCCCCATATTAGGGCCTCCAATCACTTTTAAAATAAAGCGGCTCTCTATGCGGAGCTCAAGTGGTTTTTCTGGAAGCTCTCTGATCTCTTCTTCCTTAAAGATAGTTTCTTGGCCCTGGGAAAAGAGCATCTCTTGGTTTTGCAATCTCTGCTCTTCTAATGAGATCAGCCTTTCTTTATAAAATCGGAAAACGCTTCCCCCTATAGTGATTTTATCTCCCTCAACAATAGGCATTTCACCCGAGATTCTTTTATCATTGATCTCTACGGGGTTAGTGACGCTCAAATTTTCGAGAAAGTATTGCTCTTCTCTTTTGTGTATACGGAAGTGTGTGCGTGAAGTTTGAGGATCTTCTAGAACGATATCGCAGAGGTCAGGATCCCGACCCACCACCCATTCTTCTCGATCTTCTAGAGCCAGAACGAGGCCTTTTAATATTCCTTCCTCAGCGATGAGTGTGGCTGTCATATTTTACCTGTTGCCCTCTTTTTGCGCAGGAAAACGCATAGCCTCATCACTCCATACATCAGCATAATTAATAAAATCTTCGAGAGCTTCTTTGAAATTTTTATACGATGATGAATCAAATAAAAAGCGTAGCAAGAGGATCTCTTTCCCTTGTTTATCGATCCCTAAAAATCCTTCTCCTGTTTCTCTTCCGAGCAAGTTGGCGCACATTATTTTATACAAAAATGCCTCTTGTTGTTCTTTTGGGAGGGGAGCGAGCGAACCTGTGTAGACAATGGAGGCATCGGT
>Ga0207156_10116_pt1 | contig 16540 bp, 9 predicted proteins | sample Alteio_BWMinHeat_24_FD_153514 | JGI IMG/M metagenome (GOLD analysis project Ga0207156, IMG submission 153514) | Enriched cells from forest soil in Barre Woods Harvard Forest LTER site, Petersham, Massachusetts, United States -... | ecosystem: Environmental > Terrestrial > Soil > Temperate forest >...
AATTTGATCCCTCGGTGGTCCTGCTCGATCAGGTTGTTCAGGTATTTCGACGATCGCAGTTTGGTGTGCTTCCATGCCTGGTCTTCATTAGGCATCTCGCGCACGGCGCGATGCGAGGCAGCATAGCCGTCCAGAGTAATACTGATGGGAGCGTGCCACTGGGTGCGAAGCGCTTTGCGGAGAAAAGCCTTGGCGGCGGCCACATCCCTCTTCAAGCTCAACCGGAAATCGACGGTGTCGCCATTCCGATCCACCGCCCGATATAGGTAAGCCCAGCGGCCACGGACCTTGAGATAGGTCTCGTCCACCCGCCATGAGCGGCCGCTGGGGCGCATATAGCGTGCCCAGCGCTTCTCAAATTCAGGAACATACCGCTGCACCCAGCGCATGATCGTCGTATGGGCCAGATGCAGCCCCCGCTCGGCCATCATCTCCACCAGGTCCCGGAAGCTGAGTTGATAACGCAAATACCAGCGCACGCACAGAATGATGATCTCGCGATCGAAATGCCGACCCGAAAACAGTTCCTTCACCCTCTTTAGTCTCGAACCCATTCGCAATTCGCTCCCGCAACCACTCTATCCGAGCTGGGTTCGCAATTTGCACCAGAGCCAATGGGGAGAGGCATTCGTGTGTAGACCATGATGTCGCTCATTTCGAGGCTGTAGAACGGGTGCCGAGAACTAAGCGAGATGAGTTGAGGCTCGGCGTCGCTTCGTGGGATAAGGGCGACAAAAGATCGAAGTCGATCAAGTACACTTGGTTTGATAAGCGAGGACGAGCGGCACGGGGCGGCGGGGTGCCCGTGGTTGCGCTCCGTCAGATGCTCGATTTTGCGCCACGTCACGGATACATCTGAGCTAAGCAATCCCGTGGAATACAATGACGGCACAATAGAATATCTAGCTGCAAGGGCATTGACAACCTTGGTCAGCGCCTTTATTGGCTCGTACTTGGCCGCGGCGATGCCGGCCGGCCGCTCGCCGTAGTAATGGATGTCTTCCGGCTTTATGATCACCTCGTCGTCCGCAACGATCTTGAGCAGCATCTCCCGCTGCTACGGGACGGCGCCCATGTCGCGCACTTTGCTTTTCAGCGATTGCTCCGTGGGGTACATATCATGCGTCCGCCGGTTACCGTCGCATTATCCTCCCGTCAATCTTGGGTCATTTGAAGTACGATAGCCTTTCGAGCGTATGGGAACTCAGTGGTCGGGGCGTGACTCCCGCCACGTTGGACATCATCGAATCCTGACCAGCTCACGCTGGCCCGTCTCCTTGGCGCTGCGTATGACCGGCTGGAATGTCGTAGGGGCGATGTTGAAGTCCCAGTCCGGCAAGACCAGGTCGAAGGGGATTTCGCCAAGATGGTAAGCTTCGGCGATTTGCTGTTTATCTGAATCATCCCATCTATACGTGTCATCGAGGTGCGCCAAATAATCTTGGATGGAGGCTGGAGTTCCTTCCTCCCACTTCACATTTGTTGGAGGATCGACGGTCGGGTCTTGACTCTCCGACCACGACGCGAGGAGGTCGAGGCGGTTGAGCCGCGCAAAGTTAGATGACATGATGGTCTCGAAGTCACGCCGGTTTAATAATTCGCAGGACCTCGCTATGTATGTGTTAGGCGATTATCTGCCGTTCATTGAGCGTTACTTCGCCGTGGGCTTTGCGCTCACATTCTTGATAAGGAGCGATTTTCCCTTTTGGATTCGGACAGAATAGACTCGCATTCGTTATCGGTCTCGGCCGGCTGCTCATCGCTCACCGAGACCGGCAGCAATCGTTGCGCAGCTTTATGACATCATCTATCCTACCTCGAAAGCCAACCTCGGTTTGGTCGAGGAGTTCGTTCCTGGGCCTAGCGTCGTAAACTACCCGACCACGTCTGATCCAATTTACGATTACATCAAGATTCTGTATCAGATCGCTTCTGGTATTTCCGATATTCACCGATGCAACCGAATTCATCGAGACATAAAGCCGAACAATATCAAACTCGATGGTGAGAACATCGTCAAAATTCTGTGTCTTTCCGGTAAAGCTGCGTGGTTGCAGGGTGCAGAAGCGGATTAACACAATCCGGCTCCGTGCCGGTTCGACGGCACGTGTCTGGACATGCCTGACGTGCTTGGCGTCGCATGGTGGGGCGAAGAGGACTTTTGCGCCGGGCAGCGAGTAACGAGGAGCGCCAGTCGGCGAAGGATCCCCAAGGGAAAACTGGGAATGTTCGTGGTCCGCTGACCGCAAAATCTCTTAGGGACATGAACAATCGTTTGCTGCCACCCGGTACACTGCTCTGCTGCCATCCCTCGCCAAGGCCGAATGCGTATTAGAATGACTCATTCATTTCCCGGAAAGCAGCAGCCTCTGCAACTCTGGAACCGGCAACTCGCCCGCGTCCAACGCACGGTCGTGGAACTCGGCCAACGTGAAGTCGGTTCTCTTCGCGGCCTGGTACGCACGGCGCAGGCGCCACCAGTCGCTGGTGCCGACATAATACGTGGGCAACTGCGTCGAGGTAAGCTTTGCGCGCTGCAACTTTCCTTCCGCCTCCGCCTGCGTCTGGAACGCGTCCTTTGTCATGAACGCCATGGCCTCATCGTCGGTCATGCCCATTGTCTGCAGGCGGATATCGAGAATGGCGTTCGAGATGGACCGTAACCAGATCTTCAGATAGCTGATCCGGTAGCGCGGATCGTTGTTGGCGAAGCCCTCCTGCATCATCACCTGGGCAATGTACTCGGCCCACCCTTCCACGTACGCCCCGTTGCCGAACAGGGCGCGTACCAAGCGCCGCGAGATCGGCTGTATATCGTTGGCATGTTCGGCCTGCACATAATGCCCGGGCAGGGCCTCGTGAATGCAAAGCCACTTCATCACTAATTTGTTGTATTCGCAAAGCTTCGACTCGGCCTTGGCGTCGGGAGTCTGGGGATCGATCGGCGTCACCCAGAATTCCGCCTCTGCGTTGGGGTCAAGGGGAGGTGCTCTGTGGAATCCGGCTACCGAAAACCGGCCACGCATGTAGGGCGGCGTGGGGATTACTTTAAGGTTGTCGCGCGACTTGAGCGAAACGATCTTCTTGTCCAGGATGAATTGTTTGATCGCCTCCAGTTCCTGTGTCGCATCCTGAATCAATTCGTTGCGATTAGGGTGGTCATCGGAAATCTTGTTCAGGACCTCGCCAATGATGGTGTTTTCCCGCTCCCTCGTGCTGAGGGAGGAATGATCGTCATGATCGGAGAAGTACTGATTGTGCAGCGGTAGTGCAAGTTCAAACATCTCCGTCCGCGTTTGCTTCATTGCAGTTTCCGCCTCAGAAAGAACTTGCTCAGGCGTGATCTCTGTCTCCATAACCAACCGGAACTTTTCTGCATAGAGTTCCTTGCCGAGGCGCCAGGTACGATCTGTCTTGCGTTTCGCCAGATCGTTTTGGAGCCAGCTAGAGAATCTCGTCAACGACCCCCCAACGCCGCCGGCGCTGTCTTGTCAAAGCGCGTTCTTAGCGGCGTACCGGACTGGATCGCGTTCGAAATCTTACCCTTGATGAGGTCCACGTTCCCATCGTTCTCTTCCACCGCGACTTTGATGAAGATGGGGTCGGCATCCACGAGCTCAGCGCGCGCTTGGTCGAGAAACTTCGGAATAGCTTCAATGCGCGATATGACATCCCCGAGGCGCTCGTCCTCGGGCGCAAAGTCATCGGTCAGAGGTTGGAATAGTGCGTTCCCAATCCGTTCTACATACAGAGTCGGGTTGTGTTTGTAACTCTGGATGCTGTCGAATTCCAGCAGGCCGAGGCCAATCTGATCGTCAATGAGACGCCAGTCGGCGGCATCCTCTGGACCGAGCGATTCAAGCGGTGTCTCGGAATGAAACCGCTGGCGCCACGTGGTGTAGACGCGCTGCTGTTCGGCCAACCCGGCCGGGCTCATGTCGTCGAGTAGCGCGTCGAGCGCAATCCTTTTCCCCGTTTTGAGATCCACGTGATGGTGATATCCAACCGTCGACGCCCTCGATGGCGAGACCGCCAGTCTTTCGTGGATGAAGTTTTCACACATCTGCGCGAATTTGGCGGATGATCCTGAAGCGGACACTTGGGCGCAGAGAGAAGGAGAGACCAGCGCGACTATTGCGCTGAATACGATCGATTTGATTTGCATCACAGGCCGCTCCTTGAAAAATGGATTTTAGGGCTGATGGGTTCAATCGGCCCCCCTGGGGCTCTGGGGGGAAGAAGTCCAATTTACAGGATTTAGAACTTGTCCAACAAGATACACACAGCCAGAAAAGAAGGCAGAAATTCTGTTGGAGACCTACAGAAGCAGACCGGGAAATTTCTGCACCAGCGAAGTCGCGATCATGGATGTTTGCTTTTGGATAACAAACAGGAAGCAAGGTGAAAATTGGCGTATTTTTTTCTTAGATCCAGTCAAAGCCTCGACACCAAGTAATTGAGGCGCCTGCGGCGTTTGCTGCGGCAGCCACAGACATAGAGGGCGACGCGCAGCGGGGTTTTCGGCAGTTTACCGGAGCGGCCGAAAAACTTCGGCGGTTTGTTCCTTTCGGATTCGCGCTTTGCGGGCATTCAACGAACTCCCGACCTATGGCTGCAGAGTATCCTTTTCGGCCATCAGGGATTCATCATAACTCTGCAGTTCGCGCCAAGGTGCCGCGATAGTTCCACGGCATCCATTCCTGCGGGCGGGCAGCCAACTCGTCGGCGTGATTGCCCAGTTCGGTCAGGTAATCGAAGGCGCCGTCGTGAGCTACCAAGGAACACTCGAAATTTCGACACCTGGCAAGGTTGTGAATCTGAGCACAACTGCCGGTACGAGCATGTCCATCAAGTATGACGGCCTGTCTTTTACGATTAGTGCGGTTTCCGGAGACGTGTACATCAACAATTTCAGGGAACAGATTGTGCTTCGTGGAAGCAGTGTCTGCGAAATGGGGAGAATTGCAATTGATTGCACGGGACTGGGAGAAGGGCATCGTGGCTTTGCACGTCTACGCAGATCAGAACTTCTTGATCAATTGCATTAAAGACAAGTCGTGGCAGTACACGCTGAATATGGCGCACAACTCTGGGCGGATCAGCCTAGTTCTCTCACCGTGGCACTTTTTTGAATACGGAAAAGCCGCCCGACACCTCGACTCAGCCGAATTGTTGCGGTTCACCGAAGAGCTTCAACCGAAATGGATAATGGAACGAGCTGATCTACAGCTATTCGAGTTCTGGGTTGTTTGGAATCAACTGTGGTCTAGTTCCAAAGATGTTGTGGAGCCGATCGGTACTCTCATTGAAATAGCAGCCATTCTCAGCAAAGTGAATCAAACCCGGTTGCTGGGCATAACCATGCGCGATTATGTAAACCAATTTGCAAAGGATGAAGGTCGCACTGAGGTCGAGACCGCTCTGAACCAGCACAGAAGCATCTCTCAATCGATTCGGGCCGAGTACGAGAGGCGTAAAGAGCGTGCACGGTTCGAAGCAGCCACGGGTACCCGATCCCCGATCCTCAATGCACGCTGGGAGGGACTACTCCGACTGTCACGGTCACACTTCTGAGAAACCCGGACTGGAAGACGCGGTGTATCCGAAATTGCCGAACGAGCGAGGCCGAGAAGCATATCGCGTATGACTGGTAATAGGGACGGATTTCCTTAGGTTCTGCCCAACGCGGAATTGCATCCGACTGGACGCGGTACCTTCCGGCTGCGAATCGATATTGTCAGCCCGATGGATGCTGCTGAGCGAGACTTCTGTTTGCGGTGATCAGATCAATTTTGGGAACGGCAGATTAGCCTTGTCCTTGGCAACCGACGGAATGTTCACGCGCTCGGAACTCGAATATTCTCGGTCGGTGTGTACATCGGTCTCGTCAACCGAGGTTTTGCGCAGACAGGTCGGCGAGCCGACTTCCAGGAAGTAATCTCCCAGACCGCCGTTTTGGGTTGGCCACGACCTGGCGGGACTTCTTGCTTTCCGATTGGAAATCGCACTAAAATGTCTCCGACGGAAGCTTTTTGCTTGACAGGAACATTTCTTGATCGGTATCTTGGTGCACGGTCAGGAGTCCCCTTTCAGGAAGCGGCAATCACCCAAATCTCAGACTTGATTGAATCAGGTATCGAGGGGTCGACTTGCGTGATTTTTCCCTTTTGTCTGCGCTTGAAAAACTGTGCCTTCAGCAATGTTCCTTCTCAGCATTTCGAAAGGAATGGGGGACAGGTATTCCCAACCGAGAACAGAATTTAGTGATGTGCCAGAGTTGCTCCCCGATCTTGTCTCGCTCTGGCGGGAATGAGTGGGAGCGCCGGAAATAGCGTGGCTGTGATTTATTGGCGCGTCGATCTCGCCCATCCTTGTCTGGCAGGGAGAGTGCATCAGCGCAAAGAAGATCACGGCATCTATCGATCCAGACGCTGGCTTTGAAACCATATATGGCCCCCACATCGCCAGCATCATCTTCGGGCATGGAGGCGTTGCTCGCGGTATTGCGTCCAACATCGGGGGAGTGATCGTACAGGTCCTTTCCAAAAATGTGTGGCGAAGCCAGTTAGCCTCGCCACTCTGGTTATGTCATGGAGCGCATCATCCGTCAGCGGCGCTAATAACGAGGAGTGAAACTCCTTGGCAGAAAGGAGCGACAATGCAATTGCCCATACAGGCGCTTCCAGTCGTTCGGACGGCATCGTCCGCTACGTACAAAAACCGGGTATTGCCGAGTCATTGCTGCAGTGTTTGTGACAATTGGTGTCTCGAATGTGCAGGGTGTGACACTCCTCAATCTTGCCGGTACTATTGCAAGGGGTGCTTTGCATGTTATCGGGGATGCGACAAAAGCTGCTGAGCGCATCCGACCCTACTGCTCAGCTATATCCACAACTTCTTTTGCTGACCTGGACTGATCCACTAAATTGGTCTAAATTCCGAATGCGATTTTGGCGGATTTGAGGCAGCAACGCATTTCTGTCGCCACCTGATGGGGCGAACACACTTGGGATTTCCCTGCCAAAACAACAAGTACCCAAGAGTCTCTGATTTGGAGTGTGTAGGGACTCACTCGCTGTGGTTTCTCCCCGGACTGCGCTTGAAAGCTGCTGTGCCTCCAGCAATCCTACCTTCTCAGCATTTCGAAAAGGATGGGCAACGTGCAACTAGCGGAGACTCAGATCGACGTCAGGTGTAGTGATGTGGCAGAGTTGCTCCCTGATCTTGTCTCCCTTTGGCGGGAATCAGTCGGAGAGCCTGAAATCTGCGTGGCTGTGCTTGATGGCCCTGTCGATCTCACCCATCCGTGTTTCGCGGGAGCATGCGTCAGCGCAAAGGAGATCACTGCATCTGCCGATCCAAACGCTGGCTTTGCAACCACACACGGCACCCACATCGCCAGCATCATTTTTGGGCAGCACGGAAGTCCTGTTCGCGGTATTGCGCCCCGCTGTAGAGGATTGATCATACCCGTCTTTGCGTCAAGAGCGGATGGAACCATAGAGCCATGCTCGCAATTGGATCTTGCTCGGGCGATAACTTGGGCCGTTCAAGCAGGGGCGCATGTAATCAACATAAGTGCCGGTCAATTATCGCCTGGTGGGGCTCCAGACGACTACCTTGCGAATGCCGTGAAACTCTGTAATGAGAGCGGCGTCTTGATTGTGGCGGCTGCTGGGAACGAAGGGTGCGAATGCCTGCACGTCCCGGCGGCACTTCCTGCGGTTTTGGCGGTCGGAGCAATGGACTCAAGTGGAGTTCCATTGAGTTCCAGTAACTGGGGAGGTCCTTATCAACGGCAGGGAATCCTTGCACCGGGGCAAGACATCCCGGGGGCAGTTCCAGGGGGACGCATTGCGCACCGGAGCGGCACAAGCTTTTCGACTCCAATTGTATCGGGTATTTCGGCACTTCTCCTAAGCATTCAACTAAAGGCGCGAGGTCGATTTGATTCCAAAAGCGTGATGAAGGCTCTCTTGCAAAGCGCAACCCAGTGCATTGCGACTCACCCTGGTGAATGTGATCAATACTTAGTCGGGCGCCTCAACATTTCTGGGGCTCGTCGAGCAATATTTACGTACGGCTTGGGCTTGGTCAATTCATCGGATGGCTCCGGATTGCGTATTCCCTTCAGTTCACTTCCGCAGAACCTTTCCAAATCAATTGAAAGTGAGAGTGCGATCATGTCCGATGCGAGAACGGGAATTCAAGCCAATGAATCTGGTGAGTTGCCACTCGGCGCGAGCTCCGAATTCACACCTTCGACTGTATCTGCAGCAATGCCACTTGAAGATGCAACAGCCGTTACGTCCAGCTGCATACTTTCTTCCGACTGTGGGTGCGGCTGTGGTGCAGAAAAATGCACCTGCGGAGGCGGAAGCACTAAATGCAGCTGTGGCGATTCTGGAAAGCCCTCATTGGTCTATGCGCTCGGAGAGCTTGGATACGATTTCGGTACTCAAGCTCGTCGTGATTCCTTCGTGCAGGCGGGCCTTGCAAATCCCCACGACGCGACGCAACTCCTAACGTTCTTGGCTGCGAATCCAGCATTCGCCAGCGCCGTCACATGGACGCTAAACCAGGACACCACTCCGGTCTACGCTATTGTCCCGGCGGGTCCTTTTGCGGCGATGCACTATGAAAAGCTTCGCGACTTTCTTGGTTCCCAGTTGACGGGAGTCGAGCGCATTTCGGTACCGGGAGTTGTGGTCGGCAAGATTCCCCTGCTCAACGGACAGGTAGTCCCGAACATCGTTCCCGAGCTCAGAGGACTGTACAGCTGGTCAACTCCTGCGCTAGTCGAGGCGGTCGCTGGCTCCAAACCCAAAGAGAAAGACAAGGAAACTGTGACGGCTTACCAACAAAAAGTGAGTGATGTAAGCAATTTCCTGGAACGTGTCTATTATGCGCTCCGCAATCTTGGCATCGCGCCACAAGAGCGAGCAGTGAACTATGCGGCAACCAATGCTTTCCAGGCCGAAAGGGTTTTCGAGTCAGCACTCACGACGGACTTCAATCGAGATGGCAGACCTGACAACCTTAAGCTTGACTCGATTACTACGGAAAAGAGCCCAATCTGCCGTCCGGGTTCTGACTGCTGGGACGTCAAACTTACTTTCTTCAACCCGGCAATGCGATTTGAACAAGCAAAACACGTATACAGATTCACAGTAGACGTTAGCGACGTAATTCCCGTTACCGTTGGCAAGGTGCGCCATTGGGACGAGTACTAGCGGCAGGAGCCGAAAGGAGGAGAATCTAAACGAGGCTACCAAATCAGTCCAGTCCAGTGATGAGGTCTCGAGCCTTGCCAATGTTTACAGCGCGCATGACGAGGGCAGAGTTCTTGCCTCTCAGCGAATTCGACGCGACAAGGGCGGCAGGCGAATAAGGACCTCAGTTGGGAAAGGAGATCCGTATGAACATTCCGAAACAGTCTGCTCCAGTCGAGCGTGACGCTTTCGCGCCTCGGCGCGCTGAATATGATTTGAAAGTGACCCCTGCGCTTGCGGTGGAGGATTACCTCGATTGCGTTGCAGGCTGTGTTGGGGACGGAGGAGATATCAGCGATTGCTCCGACCAATGCGGTCCGCCTGACGGCGGAAATGGAGATGGTGGGCTTGGCGGAAATGGGGGTGGCAATGGGAATGGCAATGGCTTAGGTCCTAACGATTGTTACTTGGGTTGTCAGAGCATGTATTCGAGCTGCCGGGATGGTTGTATTACGACTTATGACTCGTGTGGGGCGGATTGCGATGCCAAGTACAACGCCGCTGCGTTAGCTATCGCGACGAGTTTTGCAGCAGCGGCAGTGCGATGTTTTCCCAACCCCCTATGTCTTGCCCTCGCTTCGGCTGCTGCCGCTGCGGCATTGCGATCGGCACAAGTTGCGTACGACAGTTGCAACAACTCATGCGGTAACGGACTCGATAAGTGCCCCAGTAGCTGCGACACGCAACTGCAGCAGTGCGTCCAACAATGCGACTCCAGTGTATAACTGAACCAGTTTTGGGTGCGTTATCGACCCAAAGAGTGCAGACTACAATTGCTGGCTACCTGGAATTCGCTGTGTCTTTTGGGGATGACTGCTAAGTTGCGGTGACCTTGCCCTCAGAATGCGTATCCCCTAGGTCGGTTGGTTTTAGAGATTAATTCATGTCGTCGTAGTCGTCGTGACGGTGGGAATGTGGAAATCGGTTTGATCGATTTCCAAGGTCGGTGGGATCTCAAGTGGGCACGGAATCTCGCCCGCGCAGTTGGCGGGGTCGAGCAGATTTTATCGCCGACTCGCTCTCCAAAGCCAGAAGGTCGAGTTTCGGGCCGATAGCCGCTTCAAGATAGTAGATGTGGCAGAAAAACTGAAGTCCTGGATTTTGATTCAATGCTTCCACTGTCGGTCCGCTTTCGCAATCTCGCGAAAAGGCCGGTGGTAAGGTTCAGCGCTCACTCTTCCCCAATCCGGATTCTGGACCTCGCACCAATCAACTGAGCCCCGGACATTTATTCATTGACAAATATTCCTTTGGCGTGCAACATGTTTGCTGTTGTTCACCACATCAATCCAACATAGCCATCCTTGGGCGCGATTGCAGCATTCTTTTGTTGATTCTAGGCTGAAGGGGATCTGCCTAGATTGAAACACATCTAAAATCTCTCATATCTTCCCGTGGGAGAAGTTCCTAGTCGTGTTGATCCGTCTTGGGGGTATCTATGGGGCGGTATCTCTACCTCAAACCAAATAGTTTTCTGTATCTGATTGCGCTCCTGTTGCAATCTGTAAGTACTTATGCAATGGGAGAAGAGCATGCTCGCTTGACAATCGTGATGCTCCAAGGCGAAGGAGCGCTGAACGACATAACCAAGCGCACAGCACGTGAGCCTATCGTGCAAGTAGAGGATGAAAACCATCGCCCCGTCGCCGGGGCCACGGTGGTCTTTACGCTCCCTGATCAAGGTCCGAGTGGCACATTCATCAAGGGACTGCGCGTTTTCAGCACGACCACTGATCGAAGCGGGAAGGCAATTGGGACCGGATTTAAGCCAAACCAAGTCGCCGGACAATACGAAATGCATGTATCGGTAAGCGATGGCAAATCCACGTCCACCACAACGATCAGTGAGCAAAACTACATTAGCGGATCAACGTCGACTTCGAGTTCGAACTCGAGTTCAACCTCGCCTTCCGCTTCATCTTCGGCCGCATCGGCCGCAGCCCATGTCTTTCCGTTGAAGCTGGTGTTGATAGGGACGGCTATCGCTGGTGGTGCCGCCGTAGGTGGGGTCGTCGCTGTAAACTCACGCGGAAGTAAGTCTATCGTTATTTCCACCGGAGGGACGACTGTAGAGGCGCCACAGGCCCAAAGACATCATCGCTAGCACCCCGTCGTCAGCCTGGGTAGGAAACGGATTTCCATGTGACGGAGCAAATATGAGAAGGAAGAGGCGCTTCCGGGCCTGTGAACTCATCATGATCGCGCGGAACAACTGGATTTGCCTTGCGTTCATTCTGGTCATCGGATGCGGAGCGCCGGCCGGTCCACGGCATACTCTGGCCTCGCCTGCAACCCACTCAACCTCGATCCCCACCGGAGCCAATCTTGGCTACATTTGGCGATCTTCTGATTCGACTGTCCGCGCCATCTCCGGCGTGCCTGGATCAGCGCACATTGAGGAACCTATGTTTGCAGCGCACAAATACAGGAACGCTGCAGCCTCTGTACGCAGCAACACGATCCTCCTGGAGGATGGCAATGGGAATCTGTGGATGTATCGCCCCAAACAGGACGTGCAGCCCCAAGAGCTTCTCAGTGGATTCACGCAACCGTCACAAATAGTGTTCGCTCCAAGTGGTGATCCGGTCGTAGTCTTCGCCCAAGGGTCCAATCGCCTGATTCAAGTCACTGGCTTGAGCGGGGCGCCGCGGCTGTCAGAGCGGTCGCTGCATGTACCAGGTTCGCTCTCGGCAGCGGCGCCGAGCGATGACGGTACATTGCTCCTAGCCTACAAAGTGCAGGATGGGTCGGTGTCGATTGCTTCAGTAGGCGCCGATGGGTCAGTCTCGTCCATCGTTAGCTTATCTGGATTCGGGGGCATGTCATTCCTTCGTGGGAAAAGCGACGCCTTGGTTGCAGACAATGATAAAAACGTCCTCTATTTGCTTCATCTGGACGGAGCCAATTTCGCGTTGAGGTCTATCGCTTCTGCCAAAGATGGCTTAAGCAAGCCATCTGCCGTTGCAGCTTCGTTCGACAATCGTTGGGCTGCCGTCATAAATGAGAATGGCGGCAGATTGATACGCATTGACATTTCCGGAAAGAGCCAGGCGCAGAGTGTCCAGTGCATTTGCGTTTCAACAGAGCTTACGCCACTAGCGGGGGAGGGCGTTTTCCAATTAAACAGCGGAGACAGTTCACCTGTTTGGTTGGCGGACCTTGCGGCGAACCAGCCGAAACTTTTCTTCATACCGTTCTCGTTCGCGCAACCCTCTGGGACGAAAGAGAAGTGAGAGTGCCTGCTGGGAGGAGAGGGTTTTGATGCGCCGTTGCTACTTGTACGTCTCATGTGCCTTAGCAGCGTTCATCGGAATTTCTGTCTTCGCTTCTGCCCAGGCGGTCACCATGACCATCCCGGCCGGCACCGGCCCCGATTCGGTTGTGGTGAACCCGGTCACTAACAAGATTTATGTGACCAACTTCAATGGCGCCAGCGTAACAGTGATCGACGGCGCCACGAATGCCACGACGGCAATCGCAACAGGCGTAGGTCCCCAGGGGCTAGCTGCAAACCCTGTGACTAACACGATCTATGTAGCCAACGATGGGACTAGCGATGTGACGGTAATTGATGGAGCCACGAACACAGTCACCGCCACCGTGGCAGCGGGTACTACTCCGTTTGCGGTTGCGGTGAACATGATCACCAACACGATCTACGTGGTTAACGAAGGCAGCAACAATGTGACGGTGATCAATGGAGCTACGAACACGGTCACCGCCACCGTGGCAGCGGGCAGCTTTCCCGAGACTCTGGCAGTAAACTCGGTCACCAACATGATCTATGTGGCTAATTTTGGCGGCACCAACGTGACAGTGATCGACGGCGCCACCAACGACGTCACTGCCACGGTTGCCGTGGGTAGCAACCCCGATGCTGTGGTGGTGAACCCGGTCACCAACAAGATCTACGTGGCCAATGGGGGCAGCGGCAGTGTGACGGTGATCGATGGCAACACGAACACGGTCACTGCCACAGTTGCAGCCGGCACCGATGCTTATTCTTCTGTGGCAGTGAACCCGGTGACGAACAAGATCTACGTGGCGAACCACGCCAGTAATTATGTGACGGTCATCGATGGCGTCACGAACGGCGTCACGGCCACAGTCACGACGGGCACAGGCCCCTTCGATTTGGCACTGAATACGCTTACGAACCAGATCTACGCGGTTAACCAGGACAGTAACAATGTGACAGTGATCGACGCCGACACGAACAGCGTGACGGCGACTCTTCCCGTGGGTGCCCATGCCGTTGCCGTTGCACTAAACCCAGTCACAAACAAGGTTTATACCGCCAACTTTAACAGCAACAATGTGACGGTGATCGACGGCGCCACGAACACCACTGCCACGGTGGGTGCCGGGACCAATCCCTATGGTGTCGCTGTGAACTGGTTCACCAACACGGTCTACGTGGTAAATATGGGCAGCAACAATGTGACGGGGATCGACGGCGCCACGAACACTACCACCACAATAGCTGCGGGCACCAATCCATTTGCGGTAGCAGTGAATCCGGTCACCAACACGATCTACGTCGCCAACGAGAACAGTAAAAATGTGACGGTGATCGACGGCGTCACGAAGACCACGACCATGGTTGCAGCGGGCGACACTCCAGTTGGAGCAGCGGTGAATCCTGTCACCAACAGGATCTACGTGACAAACTTTGTTGGTAATAGCGTCACGGTGATCGATGGCGCTACGAATACCACAGCCACAATTTCAGCGGGCACCGCACCCGAGGGGGTGGCAGTGAACCCGATCACCAACACGATATACGTAGCAAACAAGGGCAGCAGTGATGTGACAGTGATCAACGGCGCGAACAACACCGTCATTGCCACCGTCGCAGCAGGCACGACGCCCTGTGCGGTTGCGGTGAATCCGGCCACCAACATGATCTACGTGGCCAATCAACTCAGTAGCAATGTCACGGTGATCGACGGCGCCACGAACACCACGGCAACTGTCGCAGCGGGCATCCAACCCTGCGCGGTGGCAGTCAACCCTGTTACGAACAAGATCTATGTGCCCAACTACGGCAGCAACAATGTGACGGTGATCGACGGCGCCACAAACACCACTGTCACGCTTGCGGCGGTCACGGCCCCCGGTTTGGTAGACGTGAACCCAGTCACCAACAAGATCTACGTTCCCAATGAGAGCGGGAACAATATGACGGTGATCGACGGCGCCACAAACACCACTGACACGGTCCCGGCTGGCAACGGACCCTATGCGGTAGCTGTAAACCCAGTCACGAATGCAATATACGTAACCAACGACGGCGGCAATAATGTGACCGTCTTGACCGAGGAGCAAGTGCAGCCTATTCCGCTGGTCACAACCATCACAGCTATGCGGGGAAACCAGACAACCGACCGAACTCCCGTTTTTACTTTTACCGTCACCAGCTCATTCGTTCCGATCGCTCCAACGCCACAGGCCGTGTATTACCAGGTGGACACGTGGCAAGGACCCTGGACCCAAGCCACCGGATTGAACCCAACGTTCTCCGGTCAGACCGCGACGCTCTCGCTCGGTCCTCACATCCTCTATGCGTACGCCATGGACGGGCAGGAGACGGGTATTGGGGGTAGGTTTTTCATGAACGAGAACATCGGCGGCCTAGCTGCTTACCCATTCATCGTGATGCAGAGCCCTACCACCACAAACCTGAGTTCCAGCGCAAATCCCTCCGATTTCGGTCAGACGGTCGACCTGACCGCGAGCATCACAGGCGGAAACGCGGGGGCTGTGCCGACCGGCAACGTAACCTTCCTAGACGGCACCAACAGCCTGGGATCCGTGACTTTGGCAAGTAATTTCCAGGCGGTTCTTCAAGTTAGCAATCTGACGGTGGGCTCGCATTCGCTGACGGCCCAGTATTCCGGCGACGTGAACTTCCTTGCCAGCACATCATCAGCCCTCACTCAAAATGTGAATCAAGCAATTACAGTGACGACGGCGAGCCTGCCGGGCGGGGAGGTAACCAACGCGTACAGCCAAACTCTGCAGTCCACGGGAGGCACCGCGCCTTATAGCTGGTCGCTTGCATCGGGCAGTCTTCCGCAGGGCCTGAATCTCAGTGCGGCAGGGGTAATCGCGGGAAAACCGATCACCGCGGGCACCTCCAGTTTCACCGTAAGCGTCAAAGACGCCAACGGCCTCGCCGCAACCTCGCCATCACTCAGCATCGTGGTCGTCGCCCAGCTGGCGGTGACGACGACGAGCCTGCCGGCAGGGGCGTTAAACGCGGCGTTCAGTCAGACGCTGCAGGCTGCAGGCGGCACGGCGCCCTACACATGGTCGATCGCCTCAGGGAACCTACCGGCAGGGTTGAGCCTGAGTGCGGCTGGCACCATCGCTGGGACACCCACCACGGCGGGCACGTCCGCCTTCACGGTCAGTGTGAAGGACGCCAACAGCTTCACCGCCACCTCACCAACACTGAGCATCGTGGTGGTCTCGCAGCTGACGGTGACGACGGCAAGCTTGCCGGCAGGGGCGGTGAACACTGCGTACAGCCAGACTTTACAAGCCGCGGGAGGCGCAGCACCTTATAGCTGGTCGATCGCCTCGGGAAGTCTGCCGGCGGGGTTGAGCCTGAGTGCCACAGGGACTATCTCGGGAACACCGACCGCAGCGGGCAGCTCCGCTTTCACGGTCAGCGTAAAGGACGCCAACAACCGCACCGCTACATCTTCGACGCTGAGCATGGTGGTGGTCTCGCAGCTGACGGTGACGACGACGAGCCTGTCGGCAGGGGCGTTGAACGCGGCGTACAGTCAGACGCTCCAGGTTGCGGGCGGCACGGCGCCCTACACCTGGTCGATTGCAACGGGCAGTCTGCCGGCAGGGTTGAGGCTGAGCACAGCGGGGATCATCAGCGGCACGCCGGCCACAGCCGGGACCTCCGCCTTCACCGTCAGTGTGAAGGATGCCAACAGCGTCACCGCAAGCTCACCAAACTTGAGCATCGTGGTGGTCTCGCAATTGACGGTGACGACGACGAGCCTGCCGGCAGGGGCGTTAAACGCGGCGTTCAGTCAGACGCTGCAGGCTGCAGGCGGCACGGCGCCCTACACATGGTCGATCGCCTCAGGGAACCTACCGGCAGGGTTGAGCCTGAGTGCGGCTGGCACCATCGCTGGGACACCCACCACGGCGGGCACGTCCGCCTTCACGGTCAGTGTGAAGGACGCCAACAGCTTCACCGCCACCTCACCAACACTGAGCATCGTGGTGGTCTCGCAGCTGAC
>Ga0207156_10158_pt1 | contig 16404 bp, 16 predicted proteins | sample Alteio_BWMinHeat_24_FD_153514 | JGI IMG/M metagenome (GOLD analysis project Ga0207156, IMG submission 153514) | Enriched cells from forest soil in Barre Woods Harvard Forest LTER site, Petersham, Massachusetts, United States -... | ecosystem: Environmental > Terrestrial > Soil > Temperate forest >...
GAAATAGCTGATTCTGTCAAAGAATTCATCAGAAAGAATCCCGTAAAGTGACAAAATTGTCACTTTTTGCTAACATAAAGTGACAAAACAGTCACTTATGGATAGACATGAAGCGTAAAATGATGGCTCGACTTCTCGAATGGAAAGGAAATGGGAGGCGCAAGCCACTACTAATCAAAGGAGTGCGACAAGTAGGGAAAACTTATCTTTTAAAAGAATTTGGGAAACTTCATTGGCCTAACTACCATTATTTTAATTTTGAAAAAGAGCCCAATCTTGCCAAGATTTTTGAATCTGACCTAGTTCCCGAAAGAATTGTGAGGGAACTTAGCTTCTATCGAAATACTCCTATTCGCATCGGAGAAGATCTCGTTATTTTTGATGAAATTCAACAAGCGCCTCAAGCGCTCACTTCCTTAAAATATTTTGCAGAAGATTGCCCTGACCTCCACTTATGTGGAGCTGGATCTCTTTTAGGCCTCCATTTGAATCCCACTTCTTTCCCTGTTGGGAAAGTAACCTTTGAGACTTTGAGGCCCATGTCATTTGAGGAATTTTTAATGGCAGGCGATGATAAATCGTTAAAAATCCTCAAAAGCTTATCCTCGAAAGATTCTATTCCAGAAATTGTACATGAGCACTTATGGGAACAACTTAAGCGATATTTTGTTGTCGGCGGATTACCTGAGGTCGTTGCTGCGTATTATGAGAATAAAAACGATCTGTTTGAAGCATTTTCAATTGTGAGAAAAAAACAAGACGATCTTCTTAACGCTTACTATGCAGATATTGCAAAACATTCGGGAAAGGTGAATGCAATGCATATTGACCGAGTATTCCGATCAGTCCCTTCACAGCTCAGCCAGGCGCATGACGATTCGGTGGCTCGATTTAAGTTTAAAGGGGTAGTTCCGGGGCTGACTCATTATGATCGGCTCGCTGGAGCAATTGATTGGCTAGAAGCCACCGGACTCGTAATCAAAGTACAAATCGTCAATACAGGCCTTCTTCCATTTCAAGGTTATACAAAAGAAAATTTCTTTAAATTACTGCTCTTTGATGTGGGTATTCTTGGAAATATGAGCGGTCTTTCTCCTAAAACAATTCTTGATTCTGATTATGGCAGCTACAAGGGATTCTTCGCTGAAAATTTTGTAGCACAAGAACTCTTAGCCCATGGAAGAGATCACCTTTTTAGCTGGCAAGAGCATAGAGCTGAAGTGGAGTTTCTTCTAGAGATTTTAGGAGAGGTTATCCCCATTGAAGTAAAATCGGGTTCGGTTACAAAAGCCAAAAGCTTAAACGCATTTGTGGAAAAATATCACCCTCCGTTTCAGGTCATTTTTAGCGGACGCCCTTTTCATATTGGGCGCGAGAAAGGGGTTCATTACTATCCGCTCTATTTGGCTGGTCAATTTCCGATTGTTTAAAAACGGTTTCCCCTTGTTTTTTTCTGTCTGCTGGAAGATGCTATTTTTATGGCATTACCTCATCGTTTATCATTTCTAAAAAGAGCGAGCCTCACGCGTCATCTGATGGCTCAAAAGCTTTTCAAAATTATGGAGGATAAAAAGACGAATTTATCCTTAGCACTTGATGTCACATCTCAAAATCAGCTGCTTGAAATGGCAGATGAACTGGGAAGTGAGCTTTGTGTCCTTAAGACCCACGTCGATATTTTACGAGATTTTACATCAGACTTTGGAAGTAAACTGCGCAAAATTGCTGACAAGCACCGTTTTTTGATTTTTGAAGATCGAAAATTTGCCGATATTGGGCAAACCGTTTCTCTTCAATATAAAGAAGGAATCTATCGCATTGCCGATTGGGCAGACATCATCAATGCGCATGTGATTCCAGGACCTGGGATTATCGAGGGACTTAAAGGCTCAAATCTTTTGCTTCTTGCTGAAATGAGCTCTAGCGGTACTCTTGCTAAAGGCGCCTATACGAAAAAAGCCGTTGCCATGGGAGAGGCCCACGCAGACACCGTGATGGGATTTATCTCGCTTCAACGGTTAAGTGAACTGCCTGGAATGATCCATTTTACACCTGGAGTTAAGCTTAAAAGCGGCAAAGATCCACTCGGTCAACGGTACCGAACTGTAGATGAAATTTTGACGAAAAATCAAAGCGATATCATCATTGTCGGAAGAGACATCACGCACGCAAAACATCCAAAAACACAAGCCGCTCTCTATCGAGAAAAAGCTTGGAGTGCTTATGTCCAAACAATTGCCTAAAATTTGCATTATCCTTCTCAACTGGAACGGCAAAAAAGATACGCTTGAATGCCTTGCCTCTCTACAAAAAGTAGATTATCCCAACTTCTTGACAATTGTTGTCGATAACGGTTCCAAAGATGATTCAGTGCCCGTTTTAAGAGCAGCTTATCCTGACATGCCGATTTTAGAAACAAGAGCCAATCTCGGCTTTGCTGGAGGGAATAATCCAGGGATCGAATGGGCTTTACGCCATCACGCAGAATGGATTTTGCTCCTCAATAATGATACAACTGTAGCTTTCGATTTTCTGCATGCATTTCTGGTAGCTGCAAAAGCGGCGCCAAAAGCAAAAATTTTGGGCGCAAAAATTTTGCGCTACCATCAACCTAAAATCATCGATCATTTGGGAGGCTTTTGGAATCCACATCTTGCCGAATTCATCTCTCCTGATTCGGGCCAGCCAGATCACCCTTACTTCAATATGCAGCACGTCGATTACGTGTGCGGGGCCGCTTTTTTCATGCACCGTTCAGTTCCCGAAACGATCGGCTTGCTAGAGCCCCGTTTTTTCCTTTTTTGGGAAGAAACTGACTATTGTTACCGAGCTCGCCGTGCAGGTTTTGAAGTATGGACAGCCCCTGAGGCGAGAATCTGGCACAAAGTCTCTTCCTCATTTACCGGTGGCAAGCCACATACGCACTATTTTTGGTGGCGTAGTCGCCTTCTTTGGATAGAGCGCAACTGCACACCCGAAGAGAAAAAAAAGCTCTATCGCAAGCATATCATTCCGGAATGCTGGAAAATGGTCCGCCATTACCTTCTAAAATCCCTTTTTAGCTCAGATCTAGAGAAGCGACGCCGCTATAAAGCAGGCTGTGCAGGGGTCCTTGATTACTTTAGAGGTAGATTCGGCAACTGCCCCTCCTGGTTATCTAAAAAATAAACAAACATATCACTATAATAATTAGATACTTACATTCATTATTATAATAGTGATTTAAATTTTAAATTATGTTATAATTATTATTAACTAATTAATAGGTTTTTAATAATTATGGCTTCACTTACAAGATCATCTGATACGCTTACTCCAGAAAAAGTATTAGATTTCCAAGCAGAGCATTATATAAAAGGGCGCAAAGAAGAGGTCATGAAACTTTCTGCCTCTGATAGCAAAGCTTTTATAGCTACTTATTCTAAAGTTTGGGACAAACCTGGCTCTGATCTGAATCAAATGAAGGCTCTCGCTGAGTCTGTTTTTCAAGAGAAACTCATTAAACTTCAAACACTCCCATTTTTTCACGATCCTCAAGTATGTGCATCGAGTCTAAAGAAGAAAATAGACCCCAAATTTCATCAATTACTAGAGAAATATCCAGAACTCATTCATTCCTTTTGTGTGACCCACGGTTTGGAAGATAAAGATCTTGAGGGATTGCAAGCAACAAAAGAGGCATTAGTAGAGGGCCTAACAGCAAAAGCTCCAAAAATCTACGCAAAAGTCCAAGAATTAAAAGAAGCGATGGGCGAAGAAGATTTCCAAATGGCATATGCGCATCTCTACAAACAAGATGACCCGATTCTTCAAAAATTCGATGACAAGTTTGAAAAGACATTTCCTCAAAACGTGTGTGCTTTGAAATGTATACGGGCAATGGACTCCAAGACAGAATCGATGGATGGAAAAAAAATCCTCTCAAAAAGCGTGGACTTTGCTAAACATCGGGAAACAATCTTTAGATCTTTAACAGAAGGACAACTGAAACAGGCAATCCAATATTTTGAACAATACAGTAAGTCTGAGCAGTTCGATCTCAGCGCACCTGGTGCAAAAACCTTTTTAGCTCTGGGCTGTAGATTAGATCAATATTATAGAGCAGGTAGAGATGGTAATCAATGTGATGTATTGGAAGCCTACGGATCTTCGTACTACAACTATACGTTTTCTGAAGTACAAAAATATATCTTAAGCAAATTGAGAGAAGCCTGGGTCCTCGCCTCCATCAAAGTTCTTGAATCAGTGGTCTCTGATACGATCAAAAATAATCCGGCCCCTTCTCAGCGTAAAAATAGCTTCGATTTCAACGAAGAGCTAATGGATGAAAAAAAAATCCTCTCAAAAATCGTGAACTTTGCTAAACATCGGGAAAAAATCTTTGGATCTTTAACAGAGGGACAACTGAAACAGGCAATCCAATATTTTGAACAGTACAGCAAGTCTGACCAGTTCGATCTCAGCGCACCTGGTGCAAAAACCTTTTTAGCTTTGGGCTATAGATTAGATCAATATTTTAGAGAAGGTAGAGATGGTATTGCTATGGATGCACTGGAAGCCTATGGATCTTCGTGCTACACCCATACGTTTTCTGAAGTACAAAAAAATATCTTAAGCAAATTAAGAGAAGATTGGGTTCTCGCCTCCACCAAAGCTCTTGAATCAGTGATCTCTGATACGATCAAAAATAATCCAGCTCCTTCTCAGCGTAAAAATAGCTTCGATTTCAACAAAGAGCTAACAGAACTTTCACAAGAACGCACCTCAATGACATTGCCTCAAGGCAAAACTGACGTCACCGTACGTTTTTCAACAGATTATCATCGTTATGATGAAATGATTCTTTCTGATCAGGATTCTTGTGTCTCCTTTCCAGGCGACTACGGATCTACTGTAAAAGCAGCCGGACATTTAGTTGAAAGCTTAAAAGCTTTAACAAAGGGCTGCAAAGACCCTCATAAAAACCTCGTATTTATTCTACAAGAAAAGGTGTGTCAAAATCCGGAAAAGCTAGCCACACATGAATTGATCAATAAACAACTAGAAAACAGTACGGAAATCCCACAAGTCTACGGATTTTTGATGCTCACTCCGAACACTCTTTCTCGAGCTGTTATAAAAGAAAATCAAGATCAATTTAGGGTCGAATATAGATGTCAGCTGAGCACGAATAATCCCCGTAATCTTGAAGCTGCTGCCAAAAAATATGATTACAAAATCATATATGAACTCAAATACGATAATAACAAAAACAGTTGGTTTATTGAGCCGCCTGTATTAGTTGAACAGAGTTTAACAGCTTCACAGCGTGAGTTTAACGACAAATATAAGCCCAAACCCGTATCTGTTCAGTCTGATCTCATTTATAAGCCGGGAGCTGCGGCATCTTCTGTGAAAAAAGACATGTCAGTCGAAAATAAAGATGGGAGTTAGATATACTGCCAACGGCCTGAAATTTTGATTTTGGACTGGCTGCGACTGTGCCCAATCAATCTTCTTCGTCACCCTTCCCGCTTGTCTCGTTTTGCTCTTTGTTGCGAGGCAATTTGCGATAACAAATAGATGTTTTTAAAAAGAGGCTTGTGATCACTCCATAGAAAAAGGATCTTTTCCCAAGTTCTCATTAATCCATAGAGTGATGATTCTTGAATCTCTTTTTCTCCAGCCAAAAATAGACCGTCAAACTTACTTTGTTCATCTGATGATAAGCTTTGATAATCGTTCCACGAATTATGGATCGCTTTTTCTATTTTATCCCCACTGAAATCAAACGGAAGCATCTGAAGAGTTAGCCTTTCTTGTTTCAAAAGGGCTAAAAAAATTGAACGTAAGCCTATCTCCATCCGAAGACCTGCCGCCATTTTTTGTGTTTGATCGGGTTGAATATGCTCGAGCAGAAAGAAAGCTTTAGCAGCCTCTTTGTAGACAATTCGAGCGATCCCATTGCATCTTTTTTGATCTGCAGTTTGTAGAGAAGAAGAGAGGTTTGTAATCTCAATAAAAAGGTTCTGAACCCCATCCTCTTTTGAGTCTGATTCATAGCGTAATTTTGCAATGAGTTGTTCTTTTTGAGATGCATCAAGAGTTTCATAATTTTGTCTAAGATGTTTAATCTTTTCTTCATAACCAGAAAAAAGTTTTGGAATCGGAAGAGTGTGTTTTTCTAAAAGATAATGAATGGCAAGGCGTGGAAAAATTTCAAATATTTCCTCTCCGCTAGTTGCTGCACATTTTTGCCATGTCTCATATGTGCTTGGGGAAATGGAAGGCAGTTCTTTAAGAAACGCTGTAAAGTAAAGACTTAATTCTTCTGGGAAATGGTGAAAAATAGTGAATGAAGCATCGGGAGCTGCTTTCTCACATTCTGAGGTAAACATTTCCTGAAATTTGGAGTGAGCCATTACATACGTGCTTAAATGACTCTTCATTGAAAAAACGTCTGGGGTAGTTGCTTCAAGGCTTTCTTTCACGGGCCTTAGAGCTTGAATATAACGAGTGGCAAGAGGCTTTAGCTTGTGTGTAGCGTCATTTAAAATTTTTACAGCTTCAGGTGTGTAATATGAAAATGGACACGGCTGCATGTCAAAAAATTTCAATAACCCATTCAACCCATCGAATGAACCATTACTTAGATCTTTCGCAGCAATAGATAATTTCTGGTTTAATAATAGAGGAAATCTTTCGTAATCAGATAATGAGATCATTCGGGATGCATTATTACTAATGCCTCCTATTTAAATCCACAGCAAATTCTGCTCAAATAATTAAATTTTTGAATTCATAAATGATGGGTTTTGGCATCTCTCTCACTCCGGGCATGGTCCCGTTTTATTTAAAAAAAATCCCTCTTCCTTCACTCTGCGCTAAAAAAATACCGAAGCGAAATGATCCCAGTTCCCATAGGGAAATGAATTTGCTAAATACTTTCTTAAATGATATAAGTGACTTAGGGTGCTAAAATCTATGAAAAACGTATTTTATCTGTTCTTTATTCTTGTTTTGTTTGCAGGATGTTCAACCAATCAGGCGATTGTCAATAACATCGACGAGAGAGAAGCCAATGAAATCGTTGTTTATCTTGCATCAAAAGGAATTGCTGCACAAAAAGTAGCAGCTGCAGCCGGCATGGGTGCAGGTTCTGCTCCTGCAGATATGTACAACATCTTTGTAGCAGAAGAACACTCAACAGAGGCGATGGCACTTCTCAATCGCTATGGATTACCCCGCAGACAAGGAACTAACCTTTTGACTCTTTTTGCAGGAGGAGGATTAGTTCAGTCTGACCGAGAAGAGACGATTCGCTACCAAGCAGGTCTTGCAGAAGAGCTCAAGAACACAATCCGCAAAATCGATGGTGTTTTAGACGCTGATGTGCAGATTTCATTTCCACCGACAGAAGCAACTCCCGCACCAGGAGCTATTCCTCCTAAGATCACAGCTGCTGTTTACGTCAAACACCAAGGGGTCATGGAAGATCCCAATAGCCACATGGAAGTCAAAATTAAACGGCTGCTCGCAGGGAGTGTGAACGGATTGAGTTTTGAAGACGTCTCAGTGATTTCAGATAGATCAAGGCTTGCCGAGATCACTTTACAGCCAGAAATGGACATCATCGGCCCTAAATCCCTTCAGCAAAATTATGTGAGTATCTGGGGTGTCGTTTTAACAAAAAGTTCCCTCACCCGTTTTCGTTTTATTTTCTTTTCATTCATCCTTCTTTTACTTGGATTTTCTGGATTAATCGCCTGGCTACTCTATAAATTCTACCCAATCATGCGCGCAAAACAGGAGGAGACTCCTCCCGAAAATCTTCCACCAGGACCTAGCGTTTGAAAAAATCTAGCGCTATGGTTCTCAAGGCTTTTTTAAGCCAGTGTGAGCCTGAAAAAAAAAGGGCGTTAGAGCGATTTTTACCAGAAACTGAACGAACTTTGCTCGAACAGCTTCCTGTTTTTTCCAAACCCATTGTACCAGAGGCATTCACTCATCATAAAGCAGTAGAAAGAGTTCATTGGTCTTGGTTTTTACCTACCTTAAAAACATACACGGAAGAAGAACAGAAACTATTTTTATCTTCACTTCCTTCTTCCAATGCGAAAAATTTAGCAAAAGCGCTTGAAACCCAACTCAGCTCATCAGAAATTACTCCAGTTGCAAAGTCTTATTTACGTCAGATTTTATTGCATAGCTTAATAGGAGCTCAAAACCGCCTCTTGCCAGTCGATTACTTACCTCCAACTCCATTAAAACCTTTGCTCGAGCTATCTAAAAAAGAGCTGACCCGAGTGATCGATTTTCTCTCACTTTACGATCTCTCAGCAGAACTTCGTCAAATTGTAGAGACAAAAATTCTGAAAAAAATCTACAGTTTCTTATCAGAGGAAGAGAAGAAGTTTTTGAAAACGATCTCATCAAGCAAAGATCCTTTTGTTTTGGGACGAATTGGAATCGATCGATGGGATGGCTCTGAAGAGTCGCTTCGTCATCTCATCCATCGGAGAGGCCTAGTCCGTTTGAGCACAGCTCTTTCAGGACAACATCCCGATTTTATCTGGTACATCTGCCACCAACTCGATATTGGAAGAGGAACTATTTTGTTTAAACTATCACACGGTCCTACAAGCCAAGGCGCATCTGATGCAATTACACGGCAGATTATGGAACTAATTCAAGAGCCACAAAAATGAAATTTTTTTCCCTCATATCAAACGCAGAAGTAAGAATAGCACCAAATACAAAAATCATCCCTGCTTCAGAATTTAGCATCTTACAAACGGCAGAGGAAATCTTACAAAAAGTCAAAGAAGAAGCAGCACATTACAGAGAAGACACTGTTATTGAAGCAGAAAAAACGAAAGAGTTCGCCTTTCAAGAAGGTTTTCAAGAAGGGCTCACCTCCTTAAATAAACACCTGTTTGCTTTAGATCAAGAACTGAAACTTTTGCGAGAAAATATCCAAAAAAAAATCCTACCGCTTGCTCTTAGCGCTGCAAAGAAAATCATTGGAGAAGAGCTGCGCCTTCATCCCGATCGAATTGTAGATATTGTCCTCAATTCTTTAAAAGCAGTCACACAGCATCGTAAAATCATCATCTACGTAAACCGGGTTGATCTTCAAGTATTAGAAGAAAATAAGAGCAAACTGAAAAAGATGTTCGAGCATTTAGAGAGTTTTTCTCTTCAAGAAAGAGCCGATATTGAACCTGGGGGTTGCATGATTGAAACCGAAGCAGGTATGATCAATGCACAACTTGAAAATCAGTGGCGCGCTCTTGAGACAGCTTTTGAATCTTTCATGAAAAAATAGACATCAACAAAATGATTTAAGCTTATGTGGAAATGGATTTTTTGCTTTTTACTTCTCTTCCAACTACAGCTGTCTGCCCAAAATGGAACTGCACCTGTTCCAAAAGCGCCCACTCAGCAAGTACAAGTAGCTGAGACTACCGGCGGCAATCCATCCATGGTCACAAAGCTTGCCATTTTAGCCGGCCTTTCTCTTCTCCCCTTTGCCATCATGCTTTTAACCTCTTTCATGAAGATCGTCGTCGTGCTTGCTCTTTTGCGCAACGCGCTCGGAGTCCAAAATACGCCACCGAACCAGGTGTTAAACGGAATTGCGCTTTTAATTACTCTTTACGTAATGTTTCCAACAGGCCTTGCCATGTATCAGGCAGCAGAAGGGGTCATTACAACTAATCCTCCTACTGAAATCTTGTCAGATCAATCAGCTCTTTTTGTCGTGAACGTGATCGATAAAGCAAAAGAGCCACTACGAGGATTTTTGCAAAGAAACGCATCGAATAAACATATGCAAAGCTTTTATGCGCTTGGAGCAAAAGTATTCCCAGAGCCTTATAAATCGCAGCTGAAACCAACCGACTTTATCGTTTTGATCCCCTCATTTATTACGAGCCAGCTGAAAAGTGCATTTGAGGTGGGAGTTCTCATCTATTTGCCTTTCTTTGTGATCGATTTAGTCGTGTCGAATATTTTGCTTGCGATGGGGATGATGATGCTTTCTCCTTTGACAATTGCCCTCCCGATTAAACTACTGCTGCTTGTCACAATTGACGGGTGGACGGTTTTGATTCAGGGACTTGCCCTCTCATTTAGGTAAATGATGTTTATCAATGAAATTCACTCTCTTTCTTATCAAGCACTGATCTTGATTCTGCTTCTTTCTGGCCCACCCATCATCATTAGCACAGTTCTTGGCCTAATTGTTGCGATTTTCCAAGCAGCGACTCAAATCCAAGAGCAAACGCTTTCTTTTACAGTGAAGTTGTTTGCAGTTGTTTTCACAATTATGTTTCTCGGCGGCTGGCTGGGCTCTGCGATCTTTCAATATACAACTAGCATTTTTACAGCTATTGCTCGCCTAGGCCCTGGCTGATCATGGATACCCTCACAGCAACCGATAATTACGTATCGCTGCTGCTCTCTTTACCAAAGCTACAGCCTGCAACAGTTCTTTCCATTTTTTTTCTGACTATGGCTCGCCTTTTACCCATCATTGCTTTAGCTCCTTTTTTCGGCGCTAAAAATATGCCAAGAGTCATTCGAATGATGTTCGGCATCGCCTTAGCTGCGATTTTCCTTCCTCAAAACCTCATGATTGCCAAGCAAGAGATTCCATTCGATCTTACTTTTGTAGCCCTTCTTACAAAAGAACTACTCATTGGGTCTGTGCTTGGGTTCCTTGCCTCTGTTCCCTTCTACATGGCCCAAATGGCAGGTACGCTGATTGACCATCAAAGAGGCTCTTCTTCTTTGCAAGTCACAGATCCAACGACCCAATCACAAACCAGCCCGATCGGGATGCTTTACAATTACACCCTCATCGCGATCTTTTTCTCTATGAATGGTCCTTTTTTGTTCCTGGATGGAGTGGCCAATTCCTACAAATTGATGCCTGTAGATGGCTTGATCAATCAGGCATTTTTTTCGATGCAAACTCCTTTTTGGAAACAGATATTTCAGCTTTTTCAACTCATGATGGAGATCTCACTTCAGCTTTGTGCACCCGCCCTCATTGGAATTCTTTTGACCGATATGTTTCTTGGAATTGCGAATCGGTTAGCGCCTCAAGTGCAGATTGTCTTTCTTGGGATTTCTTTGAAATCTTGGGTTGGAATTGCTTTGATGACGGTAGCTTGGGGTCTGATCATCAAAGTGATGGGGAAAGAGTCGATCAGCTGGATTAAAGTGATCAACTCATTAATTAACCAACAAACTTCATGATGGACAGCCTCGTTCTGACAGTTTCTCCGTTGATCTATAAAACCGATATTCTTTTTGGGTTAGACTCCATCATTTCAGTCTGTCATTCATTCTCGAAACGAGGGGTGATTTTCGTCGATGTCGACATTGAAGAAACTTGGGGGCGGAAGTTACAAAAAGAACTCCAGTTTGAGCTCATTTCTGTTCCGAAACATAAAACAAGAGAAGCAAAACAAGCGCTTGAAGATGAGTTATTCAAACTCAATTTGGGACGCGATTCGGTGATTGTGGCAATGGGCGGCGGGACAACAACCGATCTTGTGGCGTTTTTGGCATCAACGTATATGCGAGGAGTCCCTTTAATTTTGATCCCCACAACTCTTTTGGCTATGGTCGATGCATGTATTGGGGGAAAAACAGCAGTTGACACCCCTTTTGGAAAAAATTTAGTAGGCACCTTTTATTTGCCCAAAGCGATCTTTATCGACACCTGTTTTTTAAAAACATTACCAATCAAAGAAATAAAAAATGGACTGAGTGAAATTTTGAAGTATGGGCTGATCCAAGAGAGCGGGCTTTGGGAGCAAGCAGTCGATTGGGAAACTCACATAGAGTCTCTTATCCGAGCTTCGATTCAGTGTAAAATCAATGTCGTAAGTCAAGACTTTGAAGAGAAAACGGGATTGAGACGTATTTTGAATTTCGGCCACACGGTAGCTCATGCATTAGAATTGATCTTTCATTTTGAGATGTCTCATGGAGAGGCGGTGGCCATCGGTTGTATGGCAGAATGCATTTTAAGTCACAAAGCGGGTTATCTTCCCAAATCTTCATTAGATCAAATTTTAAACAGATACCGTACGCTCGGGGTTAAGCTTAAAAAGTTTGATTCAAAAGCATTTCTAGATGCACTAAAACAAGATAAGAAAACAAAAAATGGCCATCCCCGTTTTGTGTTGATCGATCGGATCGGCCATTGTCTTCCTTTCAATGGAGAATATTGTACAACAGTAAATCCAGACGATCTAAATCAAATGATTGAAGAAATCAAACATGACTAAAGCGATCATCAAGCCAAGTTCATTGCGTGGGAATATAACAATTCCAAGTTCCAAATCTCATACAATCCGCGCCCTTTTGTTTGCCTTAATGGCCAAAGGAAAAAGCCGTATAGCGCTGCCTCTGGTTTCTCCAGATACATTGGCTATGCTTGATGCGATTCGAAAGGTAGGTGCCAAAACTGAGATCAGCCCAACGGAATTGATCATTGAAGGGGTGGCTGGAGAGCTGAAACCCACCGAAGATATCATTCAGTGTGGCAATTCTGGGCTTGTGCTTCGCTTTATTGGCGCAATTGCTGCATTGTCTTCAAGCTATACGATTCTCACAGGAGATCAATCCATTCGGAAGAATAGATTAGTAGCTCCCCTCTTAGGTGCACTCAATCAATTAGGAGCATTTGCAACCTCTGCAAGACTTGATGATTATGCTCCGATCATTGTCAAAGGACCTCTAAAAACAAACAAAGCAATTCTCACAGGTGAAGATTCTCAGCCCGTCTCGGCACTTCTTATGCTAGGGGCTTTTTTTCCCCTTGAAATCGAGGTGATCAATCCGGGTGAAAAGCCATGGATTCATCTCACTTTAAGTTGGCTCGATCGATTTAACATCCCTTACGAAAACCACAATTTTGAAAAGTACAAGCTCAAAGGGGGTTCTGCTTTAAGTAGCTTTGATTACAAAGTTCCAGGCGATTTTAGCTCTGCCGCATTTCCAATAGCTGCAGCCCTTGTCACAAATTCTGAAATAACTTTAGAAAATATCGATTTAAAAGATGTACAAGGAGATAAAGTAATCATCAAAATCCTTGAATCGATGGGAGCTCGCTTTGAATATGATCACAACAGACTCACGGTGCAAAAAGGCTTTGCACTTACAGGTTCTCGGATCGATATCAACGATTTAATCGATGCATTGCCCATTTTGGCAGTAGTTGGTTGTTTTGCAAGCGGACAAACAGAAATTATCAACGGAGCTATTGCGAGAAAAAAAGAATCAGACCGGATACACTGTATTGTCACCGAGCTAAAAAAAATGGGAGCGGATATTGAGGAAAGACCAGACGGCTTGATTGTGCGTACATCCTCATTACATGGTTCTAAAGATTTATCCGCGCATCATGACCATCGCCTTGGGATGGCGCTTGCTGTTGCTGCACTTGGAGCGAATGGAAAAAGCGTCATCGATGGAGTTGAATGTATCGCCAAAAGCTATCCGTCATTCTTCGATGATTTTAGAAAAATAGGTGCACAACTGTGAATTTAATTCTTTTTGGTTTTAAAGGATCTGGTAAAACGCATTTTGGGAAACTGCTCTCAATTGAAATGCATCGTCCCTTCATCGATACGGACGATCTTGCTTCAGAGCTTTTTACAAAAGAAACCGGCAAAAAACGAAACGCAAAACAGATCTCTGAAGAATTGGGCGAGCCTGGATTTCGTGCCTTGGAGACAAGGACTTTGGAGCTTTTACAAAATGTGCAAAATTCGATCATCGCACTCGGCGGTGGTGCGGTTTTGAAACCTGAAAACGTAGAACTTTTACAAAAGATAGGACAGCTCGTCTTTTTGAAAGCAGCTCCTGGAAAAATTAAAGAGAGAATGTTTAAAGGAGATCTCCCCTCTTTTTTAGATAAAAAAGATCCTGAAGGTTCATTTTGGAAAATGATTCAAGAAAGAGAGCCGATTTATCGATCCATTCCAGCGCGTTCTGTGGATACGGATGTGTTAGACGAGCCAGGCGTTCTTGCTGCATTAAAATCGATCTTTCTATTAGAGGAACCTCACCTTGGCCTCTAATTTTTTTGGACAAATCTTTCGGATTACGACATTTGGCGAATCTCATGGAAAAGCGATTGGCGTTGTCATTGACGGCTGTCCTGCAGGCTTAAGTTTAAGCCAAGAAGAGATCACTGCAGAGCTTTTCTTTCGCACTCCTGGGAAAAGCCCCTATACATCGCCTCGGAAGGAACCAGATAAAGCAGAAATTCTCTCCGGAATCTTTCAGGGGAAAACTACAGGTGCGCCGATTGCCATTTTGATTTGGAATCAAGATGCCGATTCAAGTAAATATGAGCCAGTCAAAGATCTGCTCCGCCCTGGACATGCCAATTATACATACATCCAAAAATATGGAATTTTTGACTACCGAGGTGGAGGAAGAGCCTCTGCTCGGGAAACAGTGGCTAGAGTTGCAGCTGGTGCTGTGGCAAAAAAACTGCTTGCCCATTTTGGTATTGAGATTTGCTCATTTGCCTCTGAAATTGGAGGTATTGCAATCAAAGAACCTGATTTTGGAACGATTGCTGAATTGAGAGAAAAGACACAAGAAAGCCCTCTTTTTTGTCCCTGCACTGAAACTACTGAGAAAATGATTGCAGAAATCGAAAAGGCGAAGAGAGAAGGAGATTCTTTGGGTGGCATTCTGCAAACGGTTGTCTCTAATATACAGCAAGGGCTTGGCGATCCTGTATATAGCAAGCTTGAGGCGAATTTAGCTTCTGCCATGCTCTCATTACCTGCCACCAAAGGATTTGAAATTGGATCTGGATTTGCAGCTGCACGGATGAAAGGATCTCAACATAACGATCCCTTTGATCTGGATGAAAAGGGGCAGATTACAACTACGACAAATTTTGCAGGAGGAACCCTGGGCGGTATATCCACTGGGTTGCCTTTAATTTTTCGAGTTGCTTTTAAGCCGACCTCGAGCATTCAAAAGCCTCAAAAAACGGTGAATCTCGAGGGAGAAAAAAAATCTTTCGAGTTACCTGTTGGGTCCAGACACGATCCGTGCGTTGCCATTCGAGCGGTGCCAATCATCGAGGCCATGACAGCCCTTGTTCTTGCGGACGCACTCTTGCTAAACCGGTGTGCAAAACTTTAAAGAAATAACAGGATATTAGGATAGTCAGGCATACGCATCAACCTAAAATCTCATAATATTTTAGAAATGAGATAGATAAATTAAAAATCTTTCTCTGCGGTCCTTTGCGCCCTCTGCGCCTCTGCGGTGAATTTTGAATCCTGCTAACGACGCGTTAATCTCAGATGAGTTTTGCAAAAGGAATTAAAAATGTACCGCAGAGGCGCGAAGGACGCAGAGAGCCTCAGAGGGAATTTAGTCTTTTTTAAAGAGTTAGGTTGATGCGTATGGGATAGTCAGGATGAAAATAAAAACTTCTATCCTGACTATCCTAGGGGACGTTTTCAAAATCATAACCATAGAAGAATCGCTGCTAAAATCACAAAAGCTCGAAATGCGTTAGTAGTTGCATCATACCGAGTAGCCAGTCTTCTATATTCCTTTATCTTACAGAAAAAATTCTCTACCAAATACCGCTCTTTATAAACGTGAGTATCATACTCGATCTGCTCTCGCCGATGTTTTCTACCAGGAATCACTGGCTTACTCCCTGCCTTTTCTATATGCGCCCGAAACTCTGTACTGTCATAACCTTTGTCACAAATCACGTATTTAGCAGATTCTCCTTTTAGAGCTAAGTCCCATTGTTTCACATCACCTATTTGTCCTTCTGTAATTCTGATTTCTATAGGAAGTCCTAATCCATCAACCACGGCATGAATTTTTGTGGTTCGTCCTCCCACCGACTTTCCCATGATTTTGCAAAAGGATTTTTATTTTATCCGACATGGACAGACAGATCATAATATTTCAAGTCACAGTGTAAAAACAGACCATGAGGATATCCCTTTGAATGAGACGGGGAGAAATCAAGCGAAGTCTATCGAGCCAGTCATCTTCTCTTTACCCATCCAAACAGTCTGCTCAAGCCCACTCAAAAGAGCGCAAGAGACAAAAAAGATCATTACCTCAAGGCTCTTAGTGAACCATCACAACATCGATGATCTCGGCGAATGTACTGCCAAAATTTGGAATGAAATGGGACTGCTTGGAATGTATTCTTCGATCCCTCAAGAAGGGATCGCACGCCAATTTATGGATCGGGTCCGAAAAGGAGTCAATCACGCTCTTTCTTTATCAGGGCCATCCTTAATTGTGGCTCATGGAGGCGTTCATTGGGCCATTTGTTGTTTGATGGGCATTGATGGACATACGTGGGCCATTGGCAATTGCGTTCCTGTCCATTTTGTGGTCGGA
>Ga0207156_10135_pt1 | contig 16383 bp, 16 predicted proteins | sample Alteio_BWMinHeat_24_FD_153514 | JGI IMG/M metagenome (GOLD analysis project Ga0207156, IMG submission 153514) | Enriched cells from forest soil in Barre Woods Harvard Forest LTER site, Petersham, Massachusetts, United States -... | ecosystem: Environmental > Terrestrial > Soil > Temperate forest >...
CCAGCAGGGCCTCGCCCAAGTCTTCCAACTGTTCGAGCGGCAGACTGCGAACCTGGTCTTCGAGCGGAGCATCCACCGCACCCACCTTTCGGCGGAGCTGGCGCAGAGTCATCGCGATCGCAGCCTCGCGCCGCCCTTCCCGCAGTCCTTCTCGCAGTCCTTCCTGCCGTCCTTTCTGCTCCGCCTCTTCGACAAAACCCAGCATAGCGTTGTCCTCCTGTCCGGGAAAAACCTCGACGAAGGCGCGGGTTACCTCTTCCCACTGCAGGCCCCGAGCCGCAGACCAATAGGTAAAAACCAACCTGAGCAATTCTATCGTATGGGGAGAGGCTTTGAACACCCTCATCACTGCCACGATCCAGGCCCCAAGGTCGGCTGCGGACACGTATTTCAACGCCAGCAGCACCATCCGCAACTCCGCCTCGCCGCGGATCTCTTCTTCCTCGAAAGCGGACAGATCGCAAAGCAGGTACTCGAATCCCGGCGCGTATTCTCGCAGCTCCTCGGCGCCCTCCCAGTCAATCAGATCACGAAAGTTCCGCGGGGCCGTCCAGGTTCTTTCGCCGTGGTAGAGCACAAGGGGTAGAATCGGCGGCAGCTTTCCAGGCTTCTCGCGCGCGGCTTGCTCCCAGATGTTGATCATGTAGCGCAACAACTGCAGGGCGACCCAATGGTCCGGGGCGCTCTTGTGCTCGATCAAGACATAGATGAATGCCTCGCCGCCGCGGCGCAAACCGACGCGGTAAAGCAAGTCGGAGAAGAGTTCTTGAAGCCGAGCGTCCACGAAAGAGCCTTTGACGGGCTCGGCGCGGCTTACTTCGAGGACGCTGAGGGCTTCCGCGGGCAGGTAGTTTGCCAGGAAATCGGCGGCGATCTCGGGGCGCTCAAAGGTCTTCTTGAAGAAGCGATCGTGAGGGTTGGACAGTTCGGACAAGGTTCTCCGGACCTCTATTCTTTTGAACGTTTCTGACGTCGCTAGATGCTTCTGGCCCCACATGCGACCTGTCAGAAGTAGGAATATAGCACCAGGATGAGCGGCGACAAACGCAGGATGCCTCCGCCATTTGCAATGGCGAATTCTCTTGGTGGATTGTTGCCGCCGATTACGTACGGTCAGTTTCTCGTTGCGCTGTTTATCATGGAATAGCGCTGCCGATGGTGTTGATTCTCGCCGGGAGAATCGTGCGCGGTCTCTAGCAGACGGTTCTACTCCAATTCTCCAGAAGGAAGAGCGCCTGGGTCTCTTCCTTCCGGATTTGGAGCGTGAGGGCGATTCCCCTTCTTAATTACCGAAAACGAGAATGACGAAGCTGTTGGGGATCATCTTGGGCCGCGGGCGCGGGTTTTCTGTCGTGGGCGCCGGAGCCGGCTCGAATGCCGCCGTAGCCAGAAAGACCATGTGCGTCTTTGGATCCACCGCCATCGTTCGCGCGCCGCGCTGGGTCGTCGCGTTTTCCACCACCGTGAACTTGTCCGGCGAATCCTCGTGCACGACCGTCAGCGTGCCTTCGCCGTTAGAGCTGAAGGCAAGCGCCGCGTTCGGGTCGAATGCGGTTGCGTCGACGCCTGAGCCGATCGGAAGGTCGGTCACGACCTTGCCGCTCTTGGCATCCATCACGACCATCTTCTTGTTGCCGCAGCCAATGAACAGGCGCATGTTCTTCGGGTCGATCGAAAGACCGGTCGGACGTTCGCCTGGAGCTATGGGCCACGTTCCCTTGATCGCCAGGCTCTTGGCGTCAAACGCGAGTACGGCGTTTTTGTCTTCCAGATTGACATAGACCATGCCCTTGCCGTCGGCGGCGGCAAATTCCGGGCGTCCGTCCAAGTTCACGGTCCCGGCGACCTCTCCGGTTTTGGCGTCGATGGCGGTGGCGCTCTTGCCTGACCCGTTGAACGTGAAGGCGCGGTGTGATGACGGGTCGTAGATGATGGCGTCCGGGTTGAGGCCGGTCTTGGCTTCGCCGAGCACCTTCAGCGTATTGAGATCAAAGACCGTCGCGGTGTTGTCGCGGCCGTTGCTGGTAAAGCCCTTGCCCACATCCGCGGCAATGGCGATGCCGTGGACGCCGTTGGTGTTCGGGATTTCGCCGACGACTTTGCCGGCGTCCGTGTCGATGACAATGACCCGATTCTGGCGCGAGACGTACAGCCGCCGCGCGCCGCTGTCAAAGGTGAGATAATCCCAGCCCCCCTCGCCGCCGATTTCGATCTTCTTGAGCAAATGATAGCCGGATTGCGGCGCTGCGGCGGTCAAGGCCCGGGTCGAACTGAATAGGGCCGGTCCTGCGAACGCTGCGAATGCGGCAAGGGCAAGGACAACTATAAGTCTGCGGGGCAATCTGCCGGACAGTCTATTAGGCATGGGGAGACTCCTCCTGTTGAGATGAAAACACCCTTAGCTCATCCACTGTATTGCGTTTGCCAGAGACCTCTTCTTGTAATTCTTTGCCCACTATTTGTCAATGCGGGTCAGACCTTGGCGCCGCTGGGGATGACGATTTCGCTTACTCAACGGCAGGCTGGGACAGCGCTTTTTATTTGACTTCGCCGCCGCCGTCGTGGCAAATTGCGTGTTTTAGGCATCGGAGGGGTAATCGAGATGAATAGAGCCTTGGGCCTGGCGGCAATCGCGCTGCTCGGCAGTATCACGATAGTGGGCGCGTTGTATCCCGGGGCGGCGCACGCCCGAGCAGTCCTGGGCGCGACACACCCGGACGGGGTCGCCTTGTACGGAAAACATTGCGCCAGTTGCCACGGCAGAGACGGCAAAGGGATCCCGAGCTTCCGGGCCGAGGGCGAGCCCGACTTCACCGATCCTGGCTTTCAGAGATCACGCAGCGACCAGCAGCTCGCCGCCGCCATCGCCAACGGCAAGGGCTCGGTTATGCCGGGGTTCAAGGACAACTTGTCGGATGCGGAAGTCGGCGCGATGGTGGGACGCGTCAGAGCGTTCGGTCGGAAGAAGGCGAAATGAGTCTTAAGAGTCTAAGAGTCTAAGAGTCTAGGAGTTTCCCCTTTTGGAATGGACGGTCTGTCCTTGGCCCGGGCCTCGGGCTCCGAAAGGCGGCGCCTTGATCATGCCTACCTTCCGAAAATTCGAAGAGATTCAGGCTTGGCAGAAAGCGCGCGAGGCGACCAGATTAACCTGCGAGATGAGCGCCGAGGGGTGTTTTGCAAGGGACTTCGCTCTCCGAGATCAGCTCCGCCGTTCTTGTGTTTCGATCATGGCAAACATTGCCGAAGGCAACGGTCGGCGCTCCGACAAAGAATTTGCCAATTTCTTGAATATGGCTCACGGTTCGGCATCGGAAGCTCAATCGCACCTGTACGTTGCCCTCGATCTTGGTTACATCGACCAAGAGCGTTTTTCTACCCTATACAGCCTTCTAGACGAAGTCTCCAGGATGACGCAGGCGCTATCCGATCGCCTTCGGGCCATTTAGTAGTCGGAGGGTCGGAGGGCCTCAAAATCTTCTCCTAGACTCTTTAGACTCTTAGACTCTTAGACTCTTAGACTCTTAGACGGCTTTGCACAAAATCACCATAACTTAGCTCGCTTTTTGTGCAACCGCGATTTCTGCACAAAAAGTCGGTACAAGGCCAAACTCAAACATCGCCTGAATCACACAACAGATATTGTGGCAGAGGATCTTGCAAAGGACTTCGTTCGTCTGCGCCACAGCGCCCTTGCTCCGAATCCGCGAACCGAACTTCGCCTTGACCATGTGCATGGTCGTTTCGACGTTCGACCGCTTGTGGTAGTGCGTCAGGAAGTCCTCACGATTGAACGAGAAGTAGTGAAACATCTTCCCGAACAAACCGCCCGCTGCGCCCGTGGCGTTCGCCTTAAAGGCGATGTACGGGGTAGCGCCGACTTTGGCAATAGTCTCGTGGTTGAGGACGGTCGCGTACGCCTTGTCACCCGATACCTCATTGATTGAAAAGTTCTTGGCCGTATCTTCGACTAGGCCGGGAAGAAATGTCCCGTCGTTCGAGTTGCGGTCTTTGATTTCAACCGCAGTCACAACGTGAGTGTGGACGCCAGACATAAGATGCACCTTGACCCAATCATGGTGGTCGATCTCTTTTCCATACTTGGCGTCGAACCACCGCACATGCTGACAGGTAGAGAAACCGGAAGAGTCAACGGCGAAATCTGATTCAAGCGACTTGAGCGGCAATGCGCTTTGCGTGATTAGCTCTTTCAAAACAGGCGTCAGCGCTTCCTGCTCAAGATAGTTGAAGATCGAATTGAAATGCGGAACTTTCGTCAAATAACCTTTGCCCTGCGCATCCCGCAAGTCAGATTGAAAGCGCCGACAAGATACCGTGCTATAGACCTTGAACGCGGCGGCAAAAATCATTTCGCCGTAGGACAGGCGCGGCCGCCCCTTCGTATATTCGGGGTTCGTCACCAGACCGCAGAGTTCAGCCAAGAGTTTTTGAAACAAGTCCTTCTCTTGAGTCTGAGCCGTGTTGTAAGCGGTCCATTCTTGCTTGTAGGTGACTTTTACTTTTTCCGTAACCGTGGTCACGGTCGTCTCGCCGTTCGCCGTCTGCGTCGTTTGCGTGATGCTCTGCTCGCGCTCGATTACCATCTCCGTTGCGTAGATGTGCTTGCATCGGAGCTTGCGCAGTTCGAAGTCAGGGCAAGTGCAGGACGGCGCTTCCGGGTTGGCGTCAACCTTGTAGTTGCCCGAACCCGACTGCGAGGGCACAAGCCACAAATCGCCCTTCTTGGTTATCCTGCTCTTAGCGGCAATCATCAGCGCCTTTTCCTGTCTCTTGTCCATGTCCGGTATATTACTATAGGTACATAGACGAGTCAAGCGAAATCGTACTTGACGGTATATTATTTCAGGTATATAGTGAGGGTCATGGCTAAGATGAAGATCACTATCTACAAGTACCGATGTGAACGTTGCGAACATGAATGGGTGCCTCGCGACACCGAGCAAGAGCCGCGCGTCTGCCCGAAATGCAAGAGTCCGTATTGGAACAGGCCGCGCAAGGCAGATATCAGCAAGCATGGTAAAGCACGCCGAGCGGTTATCTAAATATTTTATTGGTTCATTTTTCGTCATGACGCTGCGGGTGACTTTCGTCTGACAATGTGTCTCCTTTTCCGAAATAGAGGTCTAGTCCATGCCAGATAAAAACAAGGCTAATGGCGATGGCGATGAGGCCGCCAAGATCAACAATAACGGCGCTTATGGTAATCTGCGGTGGATTGCTGCCTGGGCTGGAATTGCTGTCGTCGTCTTGCTCCTTGTTAGCGTTCGGCATCCCAACATGGTCGAACGTGTCAAATTCTTCACCGCTAACTTGCTGAGTCTCTTTATTCTTATTGCTGTCGTCGTTCAAGCCTACATCTATCGCAGGCAGTGGGAAGCGATGCAGAGGCAAGGGACTGCGATGCAAGCGCAGTTGGCTGCAATGCAAGATCAAGCGATAAGTATGAAGGAAAGCTTGGAAGAAACGCGCAAGCTCATCGCCCAAAACGAACGGGCCGTATTGGCTACTGAGCAAAACGCTGCTACCGCCCGTGAGGCTATGTACCTTGCTATATCTCCCAGGTTTGGGATCACTGAAATACAATTTGATTGGCTTACTGAGATTTCGAACATCGGCACAGGCCCTAAAAGCGGATTTCAACCTATCATTACTATTACATTTTTGAATAGCGGGCAGGCGGCATACCATTTCACCGCCATACCAAAGTTGATACTGGGCGAGTCTCTGGAAACAGGGACCGATTTTTCTTTGAGTGTCTATGTCTTTACATCGCATCCTACCGAGGAACTCACTTTCTATGCACCTGGAGCCCAAAACCGTATCGAATATCAAAGCGATCTTCTTTTCACGGCTAGTCAAGTCAGCGCAGTTTCGACTCATGAGACGCAATTGTTTCTTCTGGTGGAGGTTGAATTCAATAACATTTTGACCGCTTGGCAAACTCAAAAATTCCGCCGTGTGTTCGACCCAAGGACCAGTAGGTTCCGCGATCTTCCAAGAAACCAGAAGGAGGAAAATCCCAATAAGGATAGCCCATGAGTTTTTGTGCAGCCGCCCTACTTTTTGTGCAAGTCGGGGATTTTGTGCAAAGCCCTCTTAGACTCTTAGACTCCTAGCTCCTAGCCTCTTAGCCTCTTAGACTCCCTCAGTGTTGTCCTTGCGGTTCAGGCTGAGTGCGCCATTTCTGGCCGGGGTCCAGAGAGAGCGCGATTTGTTGTTCGCGAGCGGCGTCGGCGTAGCGCTTTTGCGCGGCATATGCAACGGAGAGATTGAAGTGGGCGACCGCTTTGTTGGGGGTCAGCGCCGTGATGTGCTCGAAGTTCGCGATTGCCTCGTCCCAGCGGCCCAGTCGCGCATAGACCAATCCCGCGTCATTGAGCGCGTCGATGATATCCGGGTTGACGCGCAGGGCGGCGTCGTATTCCTCCAGCGCACGCTGGTAATCCTGGCGCTCTTCGGCCATGCGTCCCAGGGCCATATGGGTGATCCGGGAATTGGGGGCGTTGGCGGCGGCGTGGGTCCACAAAGCGGCCTCGCTGCCCCACTTCATATTCTGCCCCACCGTTGACAGGGAGAGCCCGATCAGGATCAACGCGGCTATGCTGATCTTGCCGAGGCGGGCAAACTGCAAGCGCTTTGCCGCCGCCATCATCGCGATCGCGCCGAGCAAGCCAACCCCGACCATCGACAGGTAGAGGAAGCGATCGTGCAGGATCTCTTCACTCGAGAACACGCTGGTGTTCAGGTGCGGCAGAATCGGAATCAGCATCCAGGCGGCGGCGATGCGAATCTCGATCCAACGCTTGCAGAAATAGATGAGCAGCCCGCCGAGCGCGATGCAAAGGGCAAGGGGCAGCCAAAACGAAAAGCCGCCGAACGACCGCACCGGTCCGAAGTCGTACATCATCGAATGCTTCAGAGGCATCAGGGCGAGGCGCAGATAGGCGAGCAGCAGAGCCGGCACGGTGCGCAGAGTATCGAGGAGGCTGAGCGAGGCGTCGTCAGGAAAGTTCAGATTCGCCTCCTTGCCGACCAGCACGTTTAACGCCCTGTAGCGCAGAACAAAATAGACCGCCGCGGCTCCGGCGAATGGCAGAGCCATAATAGCGGCGGCGCGAATCCGCGCCGACAGCGCGCGCTCGCGATCGAAAATGAAAAGCTCATGCGCGATGATCAGACCCGGCAAGACGAGACCGGTTTCTTTGGTCAGAACCGCCGCGGCCATCAGTACAGCCGCCGCCGCGATAACCAGCGCTTTGCGAGACTCGCGGTACCTGAGATAGCAGTAAAACGAGCCGAGTGAGAAGACGCTGCCCAGCGGATTGGCAAAAGCCGAGATCCACGCCACCGCCTCGCCTTGCACCGGATGAAGGGCGAAAATGGCGGCTGCCAGGGCTGCCACGAGGCGGCGCTGTTTGGCCTCGAGGCTGGACGCGGCGGCCAACGACTTCTCTAACACCAGCATGACCAGGATCGCCGCCAGCGCGTGGAGCAGCACCGAAAGGAGGTGCCAGCCAATCGCGTTTCGTCCCACCAGACTGTACGCCACCAGCTCGTACATGTGGACAAACGGGCGGTAATAGAAGCTCTCGATCTGGCCGCCGCCAGAGACGCTATTGTAAGCCGCCCAATAGTCGCGCGTGAAGATCACGCCAAGCGTGTGCCAGTCCCAATGACCAACCAGCGGATTGGCAACCACGACCCGTCGATCATCGTAGACAAAATCGCCGGCGAGCGAACTTGAGTACGTCCCGAGCACTAGCAGAACCAGCGCCGATACGAGATTTCTTCTCGAGCTGAGCGTGGCGGTGATAGGCCCGCTCAGGCGCGCGGTATCCACTGTGATAGCGTGCAAGACGTTTTCTCCTCGCTTGCCCTTCAAAATCGAATAAGAGTCCGATTCGCCAGTTGGGAGGCAGCCTGTACATCAAAGCTGTCGGTGCTGGCGCGGCGCCACGAAACTATTTTCAGACTTTCGGTTGGTTCAGGCTATCCAACACATCAGCGAGACTATCGAACCCTGGCCAGTCATTGGTCTCTGAGAGGACTCCGACACCCAATAGGTTGGAGCCCTGCCTTGCATGCGTGGTCCAGCGAGAAAGTCACAAGCCTGGGGACCCGCGTCCGCTAGGGAAACGCAAGGCGTCGCCAAAGAACCCTAACCTGCTACACGACCCGAGTTAAACCCTCTACGCCCAACAAACATCGTTGAAGGCAGGCTTAATGTCAAGGGTGTTTTTCAGCAGCGGAATCAAGATCTGAAAATTCAGGTAGTTGCGGGGCGGCACGCGGCTTGTCGCGACGGCCATGCCCGGTCCTAGCCGCCGGGAAAGAATAAGGTCGGCCAGAGGAAACTCGAGGTAGTTCCTAATCACGCGGTTGAGTTGGCGCATCCCATGGCTCAGGTCTTCGAGCGCGTGCGTGAGCAGGAACGCGCGCGCGTTCGGGTCAATCATAAAAGCGATGCTCGTTCGCGCCAGGGTGCTTTCGATCTCGGCAAGGCGGCGGTCAAGAAGCTCGACTACGTTCCGCTCGGCCGGGTGCTCAAAGATGATGATCTCGTCAATGCGGCTAACCAGATGCCCGCCAAGCATGTGATCCATTTCTTCCAGCGCGACCAGGTGCTGGCGGCGCATCTCGAGCCCCTGCTCGCCTTCGTGGTAAAACCCTATCGTCCGGCCGACGATCTGATCCGTCTTCTTTTTGGACAGAGTGCTGGTCAGGATAACGAAGGCATTGGCGAAGGGAAACAGGCGGTCGGGGGTGAAGATCTCTCCCCGATCGATCGCCGCCGCAAGGTGATCGTGGAAAGCAGGCGGGGCTTTGTCGATGCCGGCGAACAACACGATCTCGACGCCTGGTTGCTGCCGGGGCCAAACCGCCAGGCTCCGCCTCCAACCCATTTCCAACTGGCGGCCGAGGGCGGCGAGGGGATCGCCATCGTGAGAGAGTTGCTGGCAGTCGAGGTGGATCAACCGCCGTTCGTCGCCGACGAGCACGCGCGCGAGGGCGCGGACGGCGTGGCTCTTGCCAGACCCCGGCGGTCCGACAAACAACATCACCGCCAGAGGGCGCGGATTGCCGGGCGGCCGCGCCAAAGCCAGCGTGATCGCCCGGGTCAACGCCCCGACCGCATATTCCTGGCCCACGATCTGCCCTTGCAACGCGCTGATGAGGAAGTTTGAGAAAACCATACAAAGCAAGGAAGGTCGGGCCCGTGGCGCCGAGCCCGACCAGGCGCCGTCTAGCATCACGAGGAGCTTGAGCCCCCTTCGCGAGGCGCATCAGACGCCATAGGGCAAGCCCGTGTGGCTCAACGGCGACGTGGCTGCGGCCAGCCACGGGTTCGCTACGTAGGCTCGGAGGACCTGTAGGAACGGGTTTTGGGCGAACTGCGAGGCCAACTGCGCCTGCGCCAGCATCGTATAGGGATCTATCGCGGGAGAGCCGATGCCTCCAATGTTGCCGATAAGCCCCGTGTGAAAAGGATTCGGCCCCTGGCTAAAAAGCGGGTTGGTTTGCTGCCCGAAGAACGGACTACTGTGTTGGACCCCCAACGGGCTGCCCTGCTGGACCCCCAACGGGACGGCTTGCTGGATGCCGAATGGGTTGCCTTGCTGGATGCCGAACGGGTTGCCTTGCTGGATGCCGAATGGGATGCCCTGCTGTGCGAGAAACGGATTGCCCGGTTGGACGCCGGGCAGCGGCCGAATCGGAACCTGAGCGAACGGGTTCTGCTGCAACGCGATGAGCGTCGCCAGATGGGGATCGATTCCGGGGTTGCCGCCCGCCTGCGCGCCGAGCGGGAACCCTGCTTGCTGCGGCCACTGCTGTTGCGTCGTCCACGGAGTTCCAACTCCACTACCGATGTGGCCTTGCGCCACCCCGACTGGAGCGGTCAAGGAGGGATTCACAGACAGAAGTCCCGCGGCGATTGCCGGATGGATCCCAGGTGATATGCCCATTCCAAAGGATGTGAACGGGTTAATCCCCGATCCGCCGGTTTGCAGAGCCGGGTTTGCCATCCCGAGCGTCGAGCCGATCGAGAGGGGATTGGGGTTGCTTACGTATTGCTGGTAAAGGCCGCTGACGGCCGCCGGCGTGCCGCAGATCGCGCATCTGGCCGCAAGCGCCGCCGCTTGCAGCGGGTTGATGCCTGCGACCTGTTGGAACGGATTGCCGATCGTCATACCTTGTCCTGCGAACATCTAAACACCTCCTAAGATATTTCTACCGGGTCGATTGACCCTGATTCGTGCCGATAACGCCTGGCAAAGCCAAAGGCGCAGAGAACAGCGGTTCAAATCCCGTGCAGGCCCGAATGGGGCCCCCACGGGGAGTGGACAAACGAATACGCGTACGCCGAACCGTGCGGCGCCGCCGAATGCGCGGGAGTCTGCGCGCCAATTTGTGCGGCAGTCTGGGCCGCGGTTTGAGCAGCCTGCGGCAACTCCCGCAGCAGGAGATTGATCAGCTCGTGAATCTCCTGAAGCTTGTCTAGATCCTGTTCTGAAAGCGCCACGCTTGCCGCCTCAGCGGCCGCCGTGGACGCGGGATTCATTGCGGTTGCGGATGTAGCCATTTTCGTTATCTCTCTTTCTTTCGTTCCGTTGCGCTTTCCTGAGCCGGCTTCTGGCCGCCAGCGGACTTCGATTGGGCTTGCGATTTCTGCGCGTCCGCCGCCCTGGCCGCGCCAGACGAGGCGTCCAATTTGGCGAGCCTTATTTCCAACATGCCGTCTGCGAGGCTCTCGCTCCAATTGTCGGGCTGCGCGTACGCAGGAATCGGAAAAAACCGTTCGAAGGCGCCATAAACGCGTTCCGAGCATTGATAGTGGGCATCTTCGCCCGCGCGGCGAAAGCGGCGGGCGCCGCGGACGATCAGGGTGTTATTAATGGCCTGAATTGCGACGTCACCCTGCGCCAGCCCCGCGAGTTCGATGCTGATGACGACCTCTCGCGGCGTCTCGTAAATCTCGGCCGCGGGCGTCCAGGCGGAGGCCTTCGACAGGCGCGCGGAGATGCCGCTGTTGATCAGATAGAGGTTCAAGTAGTCAATTTCACTTTGCACCAGGGCGGCGGGATTGACGCCCCGCGGCAGCGGAAAAGTCGGGTTGTTGAGATCGATCTTGGGCGCCGGCTGGCCGGTCAGTTGTTCATACACCTGCCTGACGTCAGTCAGCACCTCGTTGTAGGAATACATTGCCATTCGCTTCTCTCCTTTCCGAAAGACAGACGGGGATCAAAGGCCGTTTAGACCTCGTTGGTCTAAAACGACTCTCAGACTCTTAGAATCGGTTAACCATCGCGACGAAAGCCGGCCGGGGGTGAAATCGCGGGCTTCGGAACGCGTTTGCAAGTCGACCGGAAATCAGGCGGCGCCCTGTGCGCGCCTGCTAATGCGCCTAGCTTTTGCCTTTGTTTTTATGATTCACGTTTGTCGTCATCAGGGTAAATTTTGGGACGCAATCAGCAGGCCAGGATGGCCGAGGCAAGTTCACCATGGGACGCCAGGTCCGGGCGCGGCCCGGGAGCCGCTCTAGAAGGCGGGAAGAGTAATGAAAGACGTATTACAGAAGCTCGGCGGGGGACAGGGATGCATCGCCATGCGCCAGTCCTGCGCGGCCCGCGGAAGCAATGATCAGCCGAGAGGGCTCCAGGCGGGGCTCTGGCGGCCATTCCGAGCCTTGCTGGAGCTTAATCGCGCGTCGAGCTGCCTGCGAGTTCTGGGTCGGCTTGAGCCGGACCCCACGGAAAGTGCGACGCTCGAAAAGGTGTTCGGATTTGTAACGCGGTGTATGCATTCATTGTGACACGGAGTCCCAATGAGATCTTGATTGCGGAAGGGGTTAGGTGGTTTCTGGTTTCCATGGTTTAGGGTTCGCCTCTCGAAAGTTCGCAATTGCGCTAGTGCGAGTCTTCGAGTGCGGGTTCGACTTCTGAGGTTGTGCACGCGGCAGCGCCACGCGTGTTCAAAAAGCGAACTTCCAGGCCCCTATGATTTCCACTCAAAGGCGTACGCGAAGTTAGCCGCAGGCGCCGCTTTCGGCGACAGAGTTCACTTCGATTAATCGCGCGTGTGCGGCCGTGCGGCTCCTGCGACCGCGCTGAGGAAACACCCCAGCTTCGCCGGCAACGGCCCTGTCTGTTCCCAGCGGTTGCGTCGCCAACTACTCGTCGACGGGCGTGCGACTAGGGCGAACGGTAAGCAAGGATCTAACTACCCGTCCGGCGTCGACGAACTAAGAGAAGGGTCTGGAAGGCCCTCCTGATAGCTCGCATCATTGACGAGAGAGCCTGCAATGCCTTGTCTGGCTTTGGCGTTTTCCGGCAGCAGGACTACTCCCCCCGCTGCGCCGACCTCAAGGGTCACATCTAAGCGCAGTTGTTCATCGGCGCGCAATTCGACTCCTGTCTTCGTGAACGACTTAAAACCATTCGTGAGCGTGTACGCGCCGGGCTCCAGGCTCTCAAAACGATATTGCCCGATCTCAGACGTGGCGCCCTTCTGTTCCTTGCGTCTCTTCTCATTTATCACCCTTACGTCCGCCCGTTGGATTACAGCGTGGTTGACGTCAAACACCGTTCCCACGAGTGCACATCCCGCGTCAGGCTCCTCCGCTTTCTGGGTGTTCTGCGCGGGTGGGCTACTGCGGTGACTACCGGGTCTCGGAGTGGCGCATCAGCGCGCGCGATATCCCCGATCCCCAAGATCGCAACCAGGGAAGCCCGGTCAAAAATCGTGGGGCAAGTGGATGCCGGCAGCAGGTCGACGCGCCAATCGATCCGCGGTAATTATCTTGCCGTTCTCATCTCGATCGAACTTCGCGCAAAGCCGGCCGTCAGCCCTGGTGATCAGGTCTTCAGCCTGCCGCCTGGTCATCGAAGAGAGATTGTAGACTTGCTTATCGCATTCACAGCAAGAACGAACCTGCTCGCCGCCTTCAAGGAGGCTCCGCTCGGTAGAGCGAGGCGTCTGGAGATAAACGCGATCGAGAATAGTCTTGTTCGCCACTCGGATGCGCCCTCCAATTATCGTTACCCTCACGCTAGCTTCTATGAACAAGAGTGCAGAACTCCTGAGGCACTCCGTAGTTTCCATCACCGGTTGTCTGATAGAAGTCGTACTTCCTTCTTCCGCGCGCGACCGCCACAGCGCCGGACAAATAAAGCTGGCGAAAGTCCGATCCGATCTCAGAGGAGCCCTGGCAGTCATTCGTTATCGTAATGTCATATCTGAGACCCTCGAGATGGGGCAGCCAAATCGGGCCGGCCGGTGTGTTGACGCAAACCCCGCTCCCTGCTTGCTGGGGGTCACAGACCAGATTGATTCCCGTCCTGAGCGCTACGCGGCCGAACATCGTGGGCTCCTCGCCGTCGTGCTCTGCGCCGTCCCACGTGTACCGCAAAAGCGGCCGCTGTGTAACGCGCTCTGTATAGATTAGCCCGGAATTCAGGCGCACGATCAGTTTGTAGCCAGAGGCGTTAACGGGCAGCTTTTCGCCGTGCAGTTCCTTGTTATGCAGATCCAGCGCCCAGTCAAAATGGCATGGATGGTTTTCCGCGGTCCTTTCAAACACGTCCGGTCTGAAGAAGGTGATTCCCGCGCATCCTTCGACGGGATTGATTACCGTGAAGTCGATCGTAGGCGTGAGTTCCCCCACAAAACCCGGGATAGGCGGGACGGGCGGCTCTTCCCATTGCGCGCTAACCGGAACAGGTTTGATGGTCATGGTAAAATCGTGCCTTGGGCACTTTATTGCGGCGGCCTCGTATTCACTAGATTCATTGAGCCACCCTAGAAACGTACCGCGAAAGACAACCTTCGCAGTCGCGCGCATCTTGCGGGGATCATCTGGTTCCATCTTTTCTTTCTCCTTTAAATGACTTTTGACGTTGGGAAAACTCGCTTTGACGGAGCCGCTTCCACTTCAGCGGACGCTGGCGTGTGGTCGACTCCGTCGGAACATCAGCTTCTAAAACGCGGCGTAGCCGCCGATCAGAATGAAGGAAGCCCAGTAATACGGCTGATTCAAACGCGCGTCTGGACTCTCCATCATGTCCAACTGCGCCTGCCTAAGCGCCGCGCAGCTCGAAAGTCGGCCGCGCCGGCCGGCGTGGAAACGGATCATCAAGTCGCACGTTGCGTCCGACGCGACGGACCAAAGACTGGCCACAACCATCGGCACCCCGGCAGCCAGAAAAGCGCGCGAAACGCCGATCATTCCCTCGCCGTTGTAGTATCGCTCCAAACCGGTGCGGCAGGCAGACAGCACGACTAACCTTGTCTTGAACAGCCTCATCCTATAAATCTCATACGCACGGAGGGCGCCAGCGGCAACCTCTGCATCCTGATTTCGCATAGGTGCGTTCGCAAGGACCAATTCGGAAAGCATCGGGTTATCGTCGTTCACGAGGAAGTGTGTCGCTAAATGGACCACGTCCGCGGTTGGCATGAGTCCTCTGAGCTTCTCTTCCGTAGCCGATTCCCCAATCAGAGTTGAAGCTGAGAGGTACTGTCTCGCAACTTGTTCTGCCTCCCGGCGCGATGAGGGGATTTCGGGCAGTTGCGAAAACGCGCGCTGGTCGAACTTCGGATCGCCGACGCTTAGCACAGTTTCCGAATACCCCTGCGATCGCGCGAGCGCTGCCTCCGAGGACATCACGAAGACCGTCGAGCTCGGGGAGAAGGAAAGCAAGTAATCGCGTATCAAGTACTGACCCGTATGGGTCGAGATGAGGGTGTTAAAGGGCAGGTAGTTGAGAGCCTTATCGGGTACGACCGATATCTGCCTCTCTTTGTGCAGGAAGGGTTCAATCGGCTCGAAAACCAGAGTATAAAGCTCCATCGCCTGCCGCCGGGTTTGATCGCTTTGACTGTCCGCTGGACTGGATACCGATCTCTGGTATGAGACGACCTTCGCTGCAAGGTCTTTTGCCGCGATGGGCTGCTCGGCGACCCGGATCTCCGACCTGGAAACCGCCCATATTAGAAGCTTGTCCTCTAGAACGCTGTATTGGACGACCTGGGCCTGTTCTGGGAGACGGTTCGCAAGCGCTTCCAAACCCACGGGCCGGGATTCGGCAGGGACTGCAATCGCCGCAGGGTCGCTTCCGATCGAGGCCTCGCCGTTGGAGCTCAATAGGTCGAGGAGGGACCTTGCGCGGGAGACCTCCGAATACTCGAACGCCTTCTTGTAGTCGTGCATTCTGGAGTATTGGAATTCCACCGCCAAGTCATAGACGCCGTGCTCCAGGTCAAAGAAACTGTCACGGCGTCTCGCATCCAGGATCTGGCCTCTGTATTGTTCGAAGAGACGGAGGACGTTTCCAAGCTCCCGCTCAGTGAGCGCGTCGGCGCCCTGGGCAATGTAGCAAACGAGCCGGCCCTTGTGCGCGTCATAGAGGAAGGCGGGAAAATCTAAGGATTCGAAGCCTCGGATGGCGTCGTCGTAATGGGTAATTGCACTTTCAAGATCTCCAAGGTTCCTGTACGCATCACCCAGTCGCAGAGCCGACCATGCAGCCGCCTTCAACTGCCCCCTTTGGTCCGGGATCGTCTTCGCCACATCAGAGCTCATTTGCCCGTACCTCAAGGCTTCGGAATACATATGGCGTCTTCCACAAATCGTGGTGAGCTCAAGGTAGCAGAAGTGAACAAAGCCTGTGTCGTTCTTTCTCTCCAGCGCAAGCTGCAAGGCTGCTTTCTCACATTCCGCGGCCGCCGCGTAGAGGCCAACCGCCCCCGTGACCTGAGCCGCGGTGTCATAGTTCCTGCATCCCTGCCGCACGCCTGGCCAGGAAGTTCCCATTGCAGCCAGACACTGCCAGACGTTTGTAAGGCTTTCGTGAAGGGCTCCAAGGCTTTTATGTTCATAGGCCGCCTGATCGAGGCTTTTTTGTATAGTGTACGCATCGGTTGCTCGTTTTGCGGCTTCGGTGGATCGCGCCTGGCAGGCCAGGGCCTTGGAGTGCTGGTTGAGATTTGAGTAGATGCCGCTGAGCATTACGAGGGACTGTCCAAGCAGCCAGTGGTAGCTCTTGTCCTCGCAACGAGCGGTTAGGAGTAAGAACCCGCCCAGGCTTTGGGCCGTTCTGGATCTTAGATATTCGCAGCAGCTCACCCAGTAGTCCGCAAAATAACTCTCGGCTACACTGCCCTCCTTGACAAATACCTGTCTGGCAGTCAGGTAAAGATCAAGGGCTCCAGCCGCCTCGATGTCCAGGCTGCGGCCGTGCCCCTGGTCCATCAAAGTGTGGGCCCGCAGCAACTCGGCCTTCCGTGCGGGTGATGCGCTCGCGTAAAAGCTCGCGAGCTCGGCGATATATGGGTCGCCCCTTTGCGCCTGGAGCCGCCCCGCATACG
>Ga0207156_10102_pt2 | contig 16329 bp, 9 predicted proteins | sample Alteio_BWMinHeat_24_FD_153514 | JGI IMG/M metagenome (GOLD analysis project Ga0207156, IMG submission 153514) | Enriched cells from forest soil in Barre Woods Harvard Forest LTER site, Petersham, Massachusetts, United States -... | ecosystem: Environmental > Terrestrial > Soil > Temperate forest >...
CATCGGCGAGCACCTCCTGCTCGGTGGTGACAATGTCGATTCGGCCTTGGCCCACCACGTCGAAGAGAAGCTCGGAAATATTCAGCTCACGCTGCGGCAACGCTACGCCTTACGCCGAGTCTGCTGCGCCGCAAAGGAGCAGTTGCTGGGTGATTCGCACTTGGAGCGCGTGCCGATCACGATACTAGGTGGCGGTCGAGCCGTCGTTGGCCAGTCGCTAAGCGTTGACCTGACACGGGCCGAAGTCGTAAAGATTCTAACCGACGGCTTCCTGCCCATCACTGCGCCTGGTGACCTTCCGGCGCGCGGGCGTATGACCGGGCTGCGCGAGCTTGGTTTGCCATATGCGAGCGACCCCGCGATCACCAGGCACCTTGCCGCATTTCTGACGCAGGCGGCTGTGTTCATGAACTCCATTACCGACCACGGCATGGTCAAACCCGACGCGGTGCTCTTCAATGGCGGATTCTGCGCGCCGGCAATCACTCAGGAAAGGATTATCGAAGCACTCTCAGCATGGTTCGGCGGAGCCCAAACGGGCTGGCGGCCCAAGGTGCTCGACAACAACTCTGTTGAGACTTCGGTGGCTCGAGGCGCGGCTTACTACGGCCAGGTGCGACGCGGCATCGGTCTGCGCATTGGGGCCGGCAGCGCGCGCACCTACTATATCGGATTGCGCTCGGACGATTCTCTCGATGGGATCTGCGTCTTGCCTGCCGGGATCAACGAGGGCACCACGCTTCCCTTGCTGGACCGCGAGTTTTCCATCCTGGCTAACCGGTCGGTGTCGTTCACACTGTTTAGTTCGCGGACGCGGCACGATGTGCATGGCGAAGTGGTTGCTTTGCATGAAGCTGACGTGGATCGTCACCCTCCCTTGGTGACCATGTTGCGTTATGGAAAAAGACTGCGCGAACGTCATCTGAACGTCCTCCTGAGAGCCAGTTTCACCGAGGTTGGCACCCTGGAACTGTGGTTCGAATCGCGGGACACCCCACATCGCTGGCGGTTGCACTTCGAACTTCGCGGTGAAGCGGAGCTGGTGCAGCAACAGACCACAACGAAATCAGCCTCGGCGCCGTCGGTTTCGTCTGCAGATGCGGATTTCGATGTAACCGTTGAATCTTCCTTGAGATTGATCCGTGACGCATTTGGCAACTCCGGCGATGATGACGCCCTGCAACCCGAGACGCTTGTCAGCCAACTGGAGACGACGCTCGGTGCGAAGAGAGATACATGGCCTTTATCCGTGATTCGCCGGTTCGCTGACGCGCTCATCGAGGTTGCCGCAGGGTGCAAGCAGTCTCCGCGCCATGAAATGCGTTGGCTTAATCTCATCGGCTTCTGTTTGCGGCCCGGACTCGGTTTGCCGGGTGATGATGCGCGCGTTAAGGATGTGCTAACAATCGTATCGAGAGAACTCGCATTTGCGGATGAGTTTCAAACTCAGGTCCAGTTACTGGTCCTATTGCGCCGAATCGCCGGCGGCATCTCCGCCAGCGCGCAGCTGGCGCTCTTTCGCAAACAGACGAGTCCTGCTGGTCATAAGAAAGGTGGCCGCGTGAACCGGCAACTTGAGAACGAGAAGTGGCGCCTGTTTGCCAGTCTTGAGCACCTGCTGGCCAGCACTCGCGCGTCGCTTGGAGAGAAACTGTTGGCAAAAATCAGAAAGGAGCCCGACGATGCGATTTGTTTGTGGTCGCTCGGCAGGCTGGGCGCGCGTATTCCACTTTACGGGCCGCTGCACTCTGTAGTGGCGGCTAAAACGGCCGGAGAGTGGCTGAAGGTCCTGCTGGACTTGCCCTTGTTCACAGCTGCGACGCAATCCGCCATCGTACTGCTCGCGCGGCGCACTGAAGACGGTTCCCGCGACATCGACGATGCTCTCCGTGAGCAGGCGATAGCTCGGTTGACGAATCTTGGAGCTGCTGACGATACGATCCAGCTCCTGTCGAAGTACGTCCCGCCGGGACGGGCGGATGGAGTCCGCAGCTTCGGAGAATCTCTGCCATCAGAGTTGCAGGTCATAAGCTCTTCGAATTGCCTGCTGTCGGTTCCGGCGCTATCCAGCTTAGATCCGCCGCCTTGAAATCCGTGCAAGAGATCAGCGCGGTTTCACACATGCGCACGTTGCAGCACGTGCAGATGTACCCAGACCGTCCGTCATTTGTTCGACTTGCTCACGCGTTGAGCCGTTCTGTATAGTTCGACTCCCAGAGAACGTTTACGCGAATCGATCAATACGTCCCGTGCCTATTATCGGGTTCCAGGGCTGACCGGGAATTCTTCACGGCCCCACTGCGGCAGTATCGCAGGAGATCGCAGTTCTCGCGCGGCAGCCGGAAGTGGGAGTGCAGTAGCAGACACCGAGAAGAGTGCCCAAGACCCAAAGATGGGTCCACCGATTAGCGTCAAAATCTCTTCGTTCGCTGAGTGTTTTGAGTGAGGACTTCGATGAGTACGAAACAACTGATCAACGGAGTGACACTTTTGATAGCTGTGGCCATGGGGCCAGGGATGAGAGCCCAAGTGGAGACGCAGGTTCCGCCGGTAATTCCTGGCGCAAAGCCGGTCACGGTCGAGCACATCAAGATTCACGGCGAGGCACTGGAGGGCAATCTCGAGGGTGACGCTGTTGACCGCGAGGTCTTCGTCTTTCTGCCGCCGAGCTACAGCAAAGACGCGCATCGCCGCTATCCAGTGGTGTATGCCCTGCATGGGTACTCAATTGGCGCGGAGCAATGGACCCACGAGATCCACGTACCGCAAACAATCGAAGGCGCGATTGCCGGCGGCGCGAAAGAGATGCTCATCGTCCTGCCGGACTCGAAGACGGTGCACAACGGCTCCATGTATTCGAGTTCGGTCACGACCGGCGATTTCGAGAGGTTCATCGCGCACGATGTGGTGGCATATATCGACGCACACTATCGGACGATCCCGAGTCGCGAAAGCCGCGGATTGGTTGGCCATTCCATGGGCGGATACGGTGCAAGCCGCATCGGCATGAAGCATTCCGACGTATTCGGCAGCCTCTACATCATGAGTCCGTGTTGCTTGTCCGCCCGGGTGCCAGGTCCTTCGAATCCGGAGTTGGAGAAGAAGCTCGCGGCAGTAAGGACGGCGGAGGATTCCGCCAAGCTGTCTTTCTTTGAGAGAGTCCGACTTGCGAGCGCTGCAGCATGGTCACCAGATCCGAAGAATCCGCCCCTCTATCTCGACCTGCCCATGAAGGATGGAGCACCTCAGCCGGAGGTGCTGGCCAAGTGGGCGGCGAATGCACCTCTAGTTTTCGTGGACCAGTACATTGCCAATCTCAAGCAGTATCACGCTATCGCCATGGACGTTGGTGACCAGGATGGCTTGCGTGTCGATGCCGGCAAATTACGCGATGTTTTCGATAAGTATGGGGTTGCGAACAGCTTCGAGATCTATCCCGGTACGCACACCAGCGCCGTCGCCGATCGCTTTCAGAATCACGTGCTGCCCTTCTTTAGTAAGAATCTCTGTTTCCAGGCGAGCTGTTGGTAAGAGAACGGTCGAATCACCCGCTTGAAGGAGAAGGCGAGATGAAGACAATGACCGCACAAGGTGCGCTCCTTGGTGCTGCGCTTTGTTTGGCCGGCGGGGCAGCGCACGCTCAAAGCGCTGAGATGCAAGTTCCGTCGCCGATCGTCGTCACGGTCGATGTGCAGCAGGTGGCGCCGCCGGTCTCGAAGTACGAGTTCGGCATGTTCATCGAGCATCTGCGCACGCTCATCTACCGCAGCCTGTGGTCCGAGATGCTCGACGACCGGAAGTTCTTTTTTCCGATCTCATCCATGGAGCCTGATGCTCCAGCGCCGCAGCAGGGCAGCGCGTTTCGCAATATGCAGCTCCGCAAGTGGCGCCCGGTGGGGCCCGACGACGTTATCGTGATGGACAAGGATCAGCCGTTTGTCGGCGGTCAAAGCCCGCGGATTGAGCTCGACTCCTCGACCCCGCACGGAATTCGCCAGTCGGGTCTTGCCCTTGTCAAAGGCAAAAAGTATACCGGCCGGATTTATCTTCGTGGCACTTCCGCCGCCAAGGTGAGCGTCTCGCTGATCTGGGGTGAAGGCACAAACGACCGGCAGACCGTCTCCATTCCAACAGTCACCGCTAAGTACAAGAAGTTTCCACTCAATTTCACGTTTCAGGCCGATGCAAGCGATGCATCTTTGGAGATCGCCGGCACGGGCACCGGAAACTTTCATATCGGTGCCGTGTCACTGATGCCGGCCGACAACCTCCAGGGATTTCGTCCCGATACCATTGCGTTGCTGCGCCAGCTCCATTCGGGCATGTGGCGACTACCTGGGGGCAATTTCGTTTCGGACTGGAACTGGTACGACTCGGTCGGCGACATCGACAAGCGTCCGCCTATGTTTGACTACGCTTGGAATGCCATGCAGACCAACGATGTGGGCATGGACGAATTCATGACTTTCTGCAAGCTGATTGAAACGGAGCCATACATCACGGTCAACGCGGGCTTTGGCGACGCGCATTCGGCGGCGGAAGAGGTCGAGTACATGAACGGATCGGTAAATACACGGCTTGGTGCCCTGCGCGCACAGAATGGCCATCCTGAGCCTTACCACGTGAAGTTCTGGGACATTGGAAACGAGCCGTATGGGGTCTGGCAACTCGGCCGCACCGATCTGAAGTACTACGTGCTCAAGCACAATGAGTTCGCGAAAGCGATCCGCAAAGTCGACCCGTCGATCACCCTCCTCGCTTCAGGCGCGATGCCCGACGAAATGACCCTCACAGGACAGGCGCTCGCCCTGCATATGCCCGACCCGCAGGCCCAGTTCGGCTCGGCGGCGGACTTTACCGGCGGACTTCTCGCGCACAGTTGGGGGAACTTCGACGGCCTCACCGAGCATTGGTACGCGAGAGCTGGCAAGCGCTTCGATTACGAACATGCAAAGAGCCTTCCTCCGGATGCTCCGAACGAGGACGGGTACGTAAAGGTTGATCAGACGCTGCTCGAGTGGGCGCGTTATCCATCCAATCGCGTGCGCGAGAAGGCGGAAGAATGGCAGGAGTACCAGAAGCGCTTTCCCGCAATGCCCGACAAGAAAATCTTCCTTTCCATCGACGAGTACGCCTACAGCGGCACACCCGCAAATCTCAAACTGGCCCTTGCCTATGGCATGGTATTTAACGAAATGCTTCGGTACACCGATTTTCTGAAAATGTCGGCTTTTACCATGGGCGTCTCGACGCTCGACTATAACAGGACCGCGGCTGTTTACAACACCACGGGCCTCCTGTTCAAGATGTACGGCGATCACCTCGGTTCGATCCCGGTGGCCCTGTCAGGAAACTCACCTCAGCCGTCGCCGAAGTACCCCATCGCCGGCGATCAGCCAAAGGTAAATCCGGGCAGCCCGACTTATCCTCTCGACATGTTTGCTGCGCTGACTGCCGACCGTAAGTATCTAACGATTGCGGTCGTGAACGCGACGGAATCGGAGCAGAAGTTCGATTTGAACCTGACCGGCGCGCGAGTGGCCGGGCCATCGACCCTGTGGCAGATGACGGGAAGCAGCCTGGACGCAGCCAATCACGTTGGTCAGCCGCCGCAGGTTGAGGTAAAAGAAATTCCGATTGGCGATGCTCCGAGGACGATCGTGGTGGCGCCGATCAGTGTGAATATCTATCGGTTTCCGATGGTGCAAGCTGGACAATGACGTTTCGACTCGTAACGAAGTATCAGTGCGAAGCCGCGATCAGGCGAAAGATATGCACTCCATACTTCTTAACAATGCCGGGCCCAATCCCCTGCACAGCCAGCAACTCCTCTTCATTCCTCGGTGCGGTCGTAGCGATACTTAGCAGCGCTCGATCGCCAAAGATCCGAAATGCCGGTACCCTCTTGCGCTTGGCCTCACTTAAGCGCCATGCGCGCAACGCTTGTTCTATGCGGTGCTGATCAGATCCCGACCCGGACGCCTCCCTTTCTTTGGCACCGGATTGCGTTCGAACGGCAGCTGCTCGAGACCCCTTGGATTTCCCGGACTTCTTCGAGGGCTTGCGTTTCGAAGCTGGGCGTGGCGCATCCTTCATGACGAAGAGCACCGGCGTGGTCTCATTGGTGGCTCGCCCGGCTGGAGTGAGGCTGACGGTGCGGTAGGGGATCTGTTTGCCTTCCTTTTCGAAGACGGCATCGGCGAAGCTCAAGAGTTCGGCCCGGGCCATGGCCCCCAGAATCTCCTCGAAATTGTCCCGGCTGATTTCGTTCCCAGGGTATAGCTCGGCATACAGCTTGCCCGTCGATCGGGTGCGGATCGATCGCAGCGCGCTTAACACTCGATGGAGAGCTGCTCGCTCAAAATCCGTCGAGGTTCGAAATCTCTGGGCAACGCACTTCGCTGGAGCGCAGAAATCGCACGCACCACAGATGGTAGCACCGTCAGACAGATCACCAAAGTGACGCACCAGCGACATCATGCGGCACTGATTGTTTTCCGCAAAGCGAATCATCTGGTCGATCTGTGCCCGCTTTTGCTCCCCCTGGGCTATGTAGGAAGGTCGCCATGATCCCTCTCCCAGGCCGACATTCTCCGCGAAGTCCAGCACCGCACCTTTATGGATCCAAAGTTTCTCGATGATCTTGTCGAAGAGTTCTTCTTCGATGCCCAGGGCTTTGCGCAGCTTTTCTTTAGGTTGAGGCTCTGCTCGAAGACTCACAAACACTCGATCCATTAGCGAAACATCCGGGTAATCCCGGATGAAGAAGAAGTCGTGGGTGTGCCGGTCTCCGTAGGAATGCATGAGAATGGCGCGACTCGGATTCCCGTCGCGCCCGGCGCGGCCGATTTCCTGGTAATACCCTTCCACACTGGCCGGTAGCGCGGTGTGGATCACGGTTCGAACATCCGGCTTGTCGATTCCCATCCCGAAGGCGATGGTAGCCACCATGACATCGAGCTTGCCGGCCATGAATCCTTCCTGGACTCGCCGCCGCCGCTCGGCGTCGAGCCCGGCATGGTAGCTGGCCACTTTGAACTCGCCTGCCCATTCTTCCGCCAGGCTCTCCGCTTGCTTGCGGGTCGGAGCGTATACGATGGCCGGCCGGTGTTTGGCTTCGATCAATATCTCCCGCGCCAGCGAAGGGCGCTGCGACGGGAGAGCTTCTACGATCTCGACACCGATATTCTCGCGGCGAAAACCGTGGATGAAATGCGTGGGCTCGATGAGCCCGAGCTGAGCGGCAATGTCCTTCTGAACCATTGGCGTGGCCGTGGCTGTGAGTGCCAGCACCGGGGCGGGGCGAAGGAGGGGCAGATACTGGCCTAGCATTCGATAGTCGGGGCGAAAATCGTGCCCCCATTGGGATATACAGTGCGCTTCGTCGATCGCGATCAGCGACGGTTTGCGCTTGGCTAACATTTCGGGGAAGCCCGCCACCCGAAGTCGTTCCGGCGCAATGAAGAGGAACTGCAGCTTGCCACTTAAATATTCGGAACAGACACGGCGAGATGTCTCGCGATCGCGGCCCGAATGGATGCACTCGACCACGAATCCGCGCTCCTTGAGTTTATGAACCTGATCGTCCATCAAGGCGATGAGCGGACTGATCACGAGCGTGATTCCACCCCGTGCCAATCCCGGCAACTGGTAGCAAAGCGACTTGCCTGACCCTGTCGGCATGACGAGCAGCGCGTCTTTGCCCGCCGTGACCTCGTTGCAGACGGCTTCCTGGTTGGGCCGGAACGCGGAGAAGCCGAAAGCCTTCTCGAGAAGCTCGGTGAGCGTTGTGAAGCTTGGTATGCTCTTTGTGATTGTGACATCGGGAGAATCGGAATTCTTGGGTGCGCCAGAAACCGATGTTCGCTCAGCGGGCGATGTCTTCCCAACTTTCGCGACGACAGAGCAGACATATTGACTGATGCCATCGAGAAACGGTTCCAACCGGGATTGGCCATACTGAATCTTCTTGAGGAACGCCTCCCACTGGCCAGTCATCGCGGGACTCTTCACCTCGGGGTGAACCACCTCAATGAGATGGATCCCCTTTTCCGTCGCCTCCAGGTTTTTCCCCGTGCGGACGATGAAGCCTCGCTTCAGCAACACTTCGATAATGGCAGCCCGGGTCGCGGGCGTGCCCAGCCCCGTTTCTTTCATCGCTTCGGACAATTCTTTCTCATCCAGGCTTTGGCCCGCCGTCTGCATCGCGGTGAGAAGAGTTCCATCGGTGAATCGCTTCGGGGGTCGGGTCTTCTTCTTCTTGGCTTCAATATCGATGACGTCCTGGAACTGCCCCTTGCCGAGCATTACGGGAAGGACCTGGTCTGGGGTTTCCTCGGCACCACTGCTAGGCGTATCTCGCCGTCGTCCTTCCGCCACGAAATCGAGAACCTTCCAGCCCATCTGTTGCACGAGGGTCCCCGTGGTCCGATAGCGGTCCACAATCTCTCCTTTCGTGATCGCCGTTATCACGGTCGTCACTGCTTGGAGGAAATCGTCATGCCACATCATGAGGAAGCGCCGGCAGATGAGGTCGTAAATCTTGCGTTCGTCCTCCGCAAGGTGGGCCTTCTCAGCAGAGACCGCTGTAGGGATGATGGCGTGGTGGTCGCTCACCTTGGTGTCGTCCACATATCGCTTACTCAAGGGGCGCGCTCCCGTACCCAAAGCCAGTTGCGGCTGATAGCCCATCGAAATGGCGGCGACAATCCCAGGGGCTGTTGCGGCAACATCGGCAGAAAGATGCCGGCTATCGGTCCTCGGATAGCTGATAAGTTTGTGTCGCTCATAGAGAGCCTGGGCGAGATCAAGGGTCTGATGTGCGCTGAAGCCGAACAGGCGATTGGCATGGCGCTGAAGTTCCGTAAGGTCGTAAAGCAGGGGTGGCTGCATTCGCTTCGTCTCGGAAGAAATCGACTCGATCGCCGCTTCCCCGGTACGACCGCGCAGGACAATGCCGTTGGCTTCCTCGCCATCGGCAGGTAAGCGCGATCCATTTGCCGAAACATCTTTGTCGTTGCCCGACTCTGCGTCGGGACGGAACCAGGTTCCCCGATAACTTTCCTTGTTTGGATTCTTCCGACCCCGGAATGTGGCAACGACCTCGATGTAGTCTTCAGAGACGAAGCTCCGAAGCGTAATCTCCTGATCGACGATCATGGCAAGAGTCGGCGTCTGCACCCGCCCGACCGAGAGCTCCTCGTTGTAGACAATCGAATAAGCGCGAGAGAGATTCATGCCGACCAGCCAATCAGCCCTGCTCCGGCCGCTGGCGGCGTCCGCCAATCGATCGTACTCGCTCCCCGGGCGAAGCTTGTCGAACCCGGTGCGGATGGCGTCCGGAGTCAAGGAAGAGATCCAGAGGCGGCTGACAGGCTTTCGGCACCCGGCCGCCTCATAGATGTAACGGAAGATCAGTTCTCCCTCCCGCCCGGCGTCTGTCGCACAGACGATCCGCGAAACCCGTGCGGAAGTCAGGATCTTTCGCACCAATTCGAACTGGTCTTTGGTCTTTTCGTAGACAACCAGAGGCCACTCGTTGGGCAGGATCGGCAGCTGATCGAAACGCCATTGCCGCCATTCAGGCTTGATCTCATGAGGTTGAGCCAGGGAAACCAGGTGCCCGATCGCCCAGGTGACGACGTACCGGTTCCCCTGGAGATAGCCTTTTCCACGCACATTGGCTCCGAGGACACGGGCAATGTCTTGCGCGACTGAAGGCTTTTCGGCAAGGATCGCAATGGTTCTGGATTCTCTTGCTTCCATCGGTAACCTCAGTCTACAGCGGCGCTCGGTTTCGATTGCCTCGCACTGGGACCGGAACCGTTGCGGAACCTCGCTGGTCACCCTGAGTTTCCGACCATCGCTCATGCACTTGGTCATGCGACTCGCAGATGATTACCTCGGTAGACCTCCGCTCCCGGGACCGGAACGCCGTTTTGTACGGCCTGTTTGATGGCCTCGTTGCTGGGCGCGGTTTCACGGATCGACGAGATCAACATATGCTTCAGCTCACTTGGAACGGCGGCAATGACCTCTTCCCATAGCTGCCCGTCGCAGTAGGCTTCGACTTTCCTCAGACTCATAGGCACGCGGGATTCGTCGGTGATTCGAACGGCGTCCTGGCTATTCTTTTGAATCCGAAGCGTAAATTCTCTGCCCTCGATCTTCTTGAGTTCACGACTCATGAGGTAGTACAAAACCATGTTTTTGGTTTGAGTAATCTTTCGATCCCAAATACGAGCACGATCCTGAAGGCGGCTTGCTTCGCTCCGGCAGAATTGAATACGGGCTTCCATCATACGCAAAAAGCGGCCGATACGATCTGCTTTCTCCCCGTGTGCCTCACAGAATGCCTGGAAGCGGTCAATCAGTTCCGGTGATGCTGCGCCGATGTTCTCGATCTCCTCCTCGATCCGATCGAGAAGATCGTCAAGGTCGCGGTCAATTTCAAATAATGAGTATTCCCGGGCAATTAATGCCACTATAACCTCCTACATTCGAACATTTAGGTGTTGTGAATTGCCTTCCAATCAAGCTGTGCTCGATCCTTCTCGCCGTTGCACCACCAGTGAACCGCCTGAACGTTGTCCGGATGATCGTCCCTCCACGCGTCATTCATGCCGCGCGGATTGATATGTGCTTTAAAGCATAAGTTTGCCGTTTGGCAGAGTTATCGTTTAAATGACGTCTATTTGTGTGACTGCAAGCAGAGGGGTCTCGTCATGCGCATCGCTGCTATCTACGACATTCATGCCAACCTTTCCGCGCTCGACTCGGTACTCGATGAGATCCGTCAAGCCAAAGTTGACTGTGTCGTCGTTGGTGGTGATGTTTTTCCCGGCCCGTTGCCGCGTGAAACTATCCAATGTCTGCTCGACTTCGAAATTCCGGCGCAGTTCATCCACGGCAACGGCGACCGCGAGGTGCTAGCGCAGATGTCAGGCCTCGAGACGGATTGGTACCGTACTGCGCCGGAACAGTGGCGCGAGCCGGTCCGCTGGACCGCGCAGCAACTAGACCACCAGCATCAGCGGCTGTTAGAAGGCTGGCCGTCAACGTGCCGTATCATGATTCCCGATCTCGGCGATGTGTTGTTCTGCCACGCAACACCGCGCAACGACACCGAGGTCTTTACCCGCCTCACGTCCGATGATCGCCTCCTGCCTATCTTCGAAGGACTCGGCGTCTCCATGGTCGTCTGTGGTCATACCCACATGCAGTTTGATCGAATGGTCGGCACGACTCGAGTCGTGAACGCAGGCAGCGTCGGCATGCCGTTCGGAGAATCCAAGGCCGATTGGCTGCTGCTCGACCCAGATGTTCAGCTCCGGCACACTCGCTACGATCTTGCCCGGGCCGCCAACCGTATTCGCAGCACCACATACCCACAGGCCGAGGACTTTGCCTCGCGCAACGTCCTGCATCCCCCATCCGAGGAAGAAACTCTCGCGACGTTCACTCGAGCCGAGTTGAAGTAGGACTTCACCACTCTGAGACGCGCGTGCCTTCTCGATCTTCCGCTCTCGCGGCAACATTATGCTTTAAGCTTCAAGAGCAACGGGTATGCCCTTCGACCTGATATGAGTCATTTGCGGAGTGACGGCGCGCCAACATTATGCTTTGAACTCGGCAAAGATATGCTTTAAAGCACATGATATGGTCTGGAACCACATCGTCGTAATCGGTAAACTTCTCGTCACAGAGAGCGCACTTGCCACCCTGAACGGCAATTTTCTGGTTCATCGGCCTCCGCATCTCTGCGTTGGACCGGATTCGCGGTAGCGGCGAGGATGATGCGGATCCTCGATCCGGCGAACACCCATATGCCGTGATCTTCGCTCCCTCGGCGTTACTTCCCCGGCCACAGCAGAAACGGGAATGCTGGATCGGGCAAAACTGGTTGCGACGGAGTCGCATGGACTTCCTCCTGTGGTTGGGATCGCGCGACTCTGCTCTCCATTCCGGATCGGAATGCGAAAGCCGCTCTCTCAGGCTCGTGACGAATTACTTCGCGGATCATGACGAAAATGCGCGCCTGCCTTTGGGAGAGGCGCAGAGATTGCAGACTGAATTTCCCTGGTTCGTGACTACCTCCGATAAGCCGACCATCTGTGGAGGATTAAGATTTGGAGTGACATGCAAACTCCTTCAATGCGCGGCGTACTTCTCGTTCTGATCACAACGGCTCTCCTTCATGCGCAGAACTCCTCGGAGATCGATCCGATGCTTGGCGCAGACAATGGTGGCAATGTTTTCGTGGGGCCAACACTTCCCTTCGGAATGGCGAAGCCTGGACCAGACTATGGGGATAATGAAGGCAATGCCGGGTGGGAGGCGACCGGCGCCCTGAACGGCTTCTCGCAGTTGCATGTTTCGGGGACAGGCGGCGGGCCGAAGTACGGCAATATCCTGGTGCAACCGATGGTGGGCAAAGTCGATCCTGCACACAGCTCCGCACCGCGCGAGGATGAGCATGCCGAAGTCGGATACTACTCTGTAAAGCTGGGCGGATCGGGCATCCGAGCAGAAGTTACAACGGCGCGCCGGACGCCGGTCTATCGATTTACCTACCCCACGACCGGCGAGCGAACGCTATTGGTTGATGTAGGACACCTGCTCATGCGCAGAAATGAATCTCCGCACCGTTATCCCGAAAGCCAGGTGGTCTACTCGGCCGACGTGCAAGTACTGTCGCCGACCGAGGTTGCCGGTATGCAGGCATCCGTCATTGGATGGAATATCCAAACCACGCCGATGAAAGTCTACTTTTATCTCGTGACCGATACGCCTGCAGTCTCAACCGGAACGTGGGAAGATGGCAAAGGAGTGCAACCGGGAGACAAAACGGCCAGCTACAAGATGCCGTTCACGATGAGCACGCTACCCGGGCCTCCTGCACCAATCGTGAGCGCTGGAGCATACCTGACCTTTGCTGCCGGGGAAAAACCGGTGATGGTCAAGGTCGGGGTGTCGTTCGTTTCAATCGAGCAGGCGAAGAAGAATGCGATGAGTGAGGTTGCCAACTTCGATTTCGACGGCACCCGAAAAGCTGTGGCCAAGGCGTGGGACGAAGCGCTCGCGACTGTGAAGATCGAAGGAGGCACTCCGGGCGAGCGCCAGCAGTTTGCCACCGGTCTTTACCACTCCATGCTGATGCCGGTGGACCGGACGGGCGAGAATCCGCTGTGGCAGAGTGAGGCGCCATATTATGACGATTTCTACTGCATCTGGGATACGTTCCGATCATCCACTCCCTTACTGACGCTGCTCCATCCGAAGCGGGTTACCGCAATTCTGCAGTCCTTGTTGGACATTCAGGATTACGACCATTTCTTTGTAGATGGACGGTCTGGCAACTTCGCAGGCAGGACCCAGGGCGGGTCAGATGCCGAGATGATGTTTACCGATGCCTTTGTGAAGCACCTTTCAGGACTGGACTGGGCGCGAGTTTATCGCGCAATGGTGCATGATGCCGATACAGAATCCAGCGACCCCATACGCTATGGCCGGGGCGATATGGGCGATTGGAAGCATTTGGGATTCTTGTCCATCGAACACTCCGATCCGGCCGGCGGGCCCGATCGACCCGGCTCGCGATCCATGGAGTATGCCGCGAACGACTATGCCGTCGCATTGCTGGCGAAGGGGCTCGGTCACAATGAGGATGCTGAGAAGTTTATGACTCGCGCTGAGAGTTGGAAGAAGCTGTGGGACGCTGACGCTGTCGACCATACAGAGGGCGGCGATGTAAGGGGCTTCATCTGGGTGCGTCACGATGATGGACGATGGAAAGAAAAATTCGATCCTCACCTGGTCGGCACGTGGTACCAGGACAACTTCTATGAGGCCACGACATGGACCTATTCTCTTTACGTTCCGCAAGACGTTCGCGGCCTGGTCCAGATTGCAGGCGGAGCATCCAGCTTCAAGAAACGCCTCGATCTCTTCTTTGCTCCTGGCGCTGCTCGGCGCTACCGTTACGACGTGGGGAACGAGCCCGGCTTTCTTGCGCCGTATCTTTACAACTGGATTGGCGACCAGAGCAGCACAGCGAAAACCATCCGCGCCATTCTTCCTGAGAGCTATCACACCGGCCCGGACGGCCTGCCAGGGAATGACGATTCAGGTGCAATGGGCTCCTTTCTGGTTTTTAACCAGATGGGTTTTTTCCCGGTTGCAGCACAGAACTTCTATCTGATCGGCTCGCCGATCTTCCCTAAGTCCTCCATCAAACTGGGCGATGGAAAGACGTTTTCGATCGTCGCGGGGAACTGTTCGCCAACCAACGTTTACATCGCAAACGCGATGTGGAACGGCAAGCCATATAACCGCTCATGGTTCACGCATGATCAATTGATGGCGGGCGGCGAACTAAGGCTCACAATGACAGACAAGCCTGTGCACTGGGACACCGGGCCCCCGCCTCCTTCGATGTCCGGCAAATAGGGGAGTTTTTTATGCCATGAAGGCGAGACGGGGTTCAGGACAGCCAGGTTTTTCAGACAATTGACCCTGCGATCGAGCACCACGCATTAACTGCCCGGCCAAACTCTCGGAAGAGGACTTATGACAAGCAAAGCAACCACTCAGCAGCCACGGCGCGAGTTTCTTAAGCTGGCTGCGTTTAGCGGTGCGGCAGCGCTCACGGGACAGGGACCGACAGCCGCAGCGGAACAAACCGCCACTCCACAAGCCGCGGAGAGCTCTGACGGGAATGACAAGATGGAGTTTCTTCGGGTCAGCGGTCGTCACATTGTCGATGCCAAAGGGAAAAAAGTTCGCCTGAGGGGAACCTGTCCGGGCGGTTGGATGAACATGGAGGATTTCATCAACGGGCACCCAGGTGCGGAGCATACTCTTCGAGCTCAGATGGCGGAGGTGCTTGGTCCCGCGAGAGCGCAGTTCTTCTTCGAGCGCATGCTTGACTATTTCTTCAATGAAGACGATGTGATCTTTCTCAGGAAGGCCGGCGCTAACGTCGTCAGGATACCTCTTAATTATCGGCACTTCGAAGACGATTCCGCTCCATTCAAATACAAAGAGGCTGGTTTCGCACGCTTCGATCAGGTGTTACGCCACTGCGAAAAACATGGCCTTTACGTTATTCTCGATCTCCATTCGGCCCAGGGATGGCAGAATGTCCACTGGCATTCTGACAACGCGTCGCGCATCAGCCTGTTTTGGGAAGTTCCGGCCTATCAGGATCGCTTCATCGCACTTTGGCAGGAGTTTGCGCGGCGCTATGGGAACAGGGGTGTAGTGGCCGGCTACGATGTACTCAATGAGCCTTGTTCGAACAACGACCTGGGCGATTATCCGTGGAACATTTATTCCAACTACAAGCCTAATTTCGACCGCATGAATGCCGTCTATCGGCGCGTAGTAACCGAAATCCGCAAGATCGATTCCAGACACATCGTCTTCCTTGAAGGCGATAACTACGCTAAAGAGTTTTCGGGATTTGAGAAGCCTTTTGACGACAACCTCGCCTTCAGCTCGCATAACTACAGTGTGCCGGGGTTCGGACCTGGCCAATACCCGGGCACCATCCATCCGCGATCCGCTGCGGCGAACGGCCCTCAGGTTTGGGATCGGACAAAACAGGAGCGCAACTTTCTCGATGCTGGAGGGACGAAGTTTACCCAGCAGCATAATGTTCCATTGTGGGTGGGCGAGTTCGGGTCAGTCTACAATGGGCCACCCGACGAGAACAGCGACCGGTTGCGGGCACTGGACGATCAGATTGGCATCTTTGAGAGCAACGAGGCGCACTGGACGACGTGGAATTACAAAGATGTGGGCGTGATGGGTATGCTGACGCTTGACCGTGCATCTCCGTACATGGAGCGCATCAATGACCTGCTTCGTAAGAAGGCCGCACTCGGCACCGACGATTGGATGTCGTGGTTACCACCCACGCCGGTGAAGGACGCAACGGCTCAGCTTGCAGAACAGATCCATCAGGTGGTCAGTGATCCGCAGTTGGATCCGCGACTCAATGTGCGGTGCATGACTCAGACCTTGTTGTGCTTCTACACAGGAACGCTGATGCAGCCGCTCTACGCCAGCCTCTTCAAGGGCCTGTCCGAAAATGAGCTGGATCACGTCCTTTCTTCCTTTTCGGCGAAGCAGTGTGTGCCCAATCAGGGTCTGGTGGACGTCCTCAGTAAATACATGGCCAAGCCAGCTTAGTACAGGCGGCTGATTCCCAGCCGCCACAATGGCGAGTTCGTGAGATGCATGAGATTCGATTCATGCGACCCTCAGTTTCAGGAGTGGGAAATGCCGATCCAACACCCACGCGCCCGCACTCGGCGGTTCGGGACC
>Ga0207156_10161_pt1 | contig 16329 bp, 17 predicted proteins | sample Alteio_BWMinHeat_24_FD_153514 | JGI IMG/M metagenome (GOLD analysis project Ga0207156, IMG submission 153514) | Enriched cells from forest soil in Barre Woods Harvard Forest LTER site, Petersham, Massachusetts, United States -... | ecosystem: Environmental > Terrestrial > Soil > Temperate forest >...
TCTTCGAGAAGAACGGGGGATAGATTTGAAGTCTGCATGGCAAGTCTCACGAGGATATTACTGAGGAGGTCAAAGCATCTGCAATCGCCGTCTTTTGATCCCGCATGCGCGCAGCGTATTTCCGCAGGAGGCGAATCTCGCTATCGATGTCAGCGAAGAGTCGGTTCATCCATTGCTGCTCCTCTTTCGCAGGTACTGGAACCCGAATTTTTGAGAACTCCTGCCAACGAATCCCACCTCTACGGTTCACAGACGTGCTTGTGCGAGCCCAAAAGATGTGACGGTACAGGTCAGTCTTGAAGAGCCGGTAGAGGAACCGTCCGTCAATGTCACCCGTTATCGAAAAGACCGTGTACATGGGACTCACCAGACCACACTCAGGCGACTCGAGACGTCCAATGGAACCTTCTTCCAAGTGATTAGTCGCATATGCGAATTGCCCCGATCGAACAACCTTGTAGGCATTCGTGTCTGAACTATGCATCTGCTTCCCGAAGTATTCCCAAGAGCTGACTAGACCCTGCGTCTTTGTACAAGACAACACTGGCATTGCATCGTCACCGTTAGGTCTCTCAACCACCTCTTTCGCAATACGCCCAATTTCTACTGTTGGCCAGTCCCGAGGAAACGGCTCCAATGGATCGTCTTTTCTGAGCGGACTCTTCATTAACGATGTTTTCCTGCGGTGTCCCAAGATGACTGTGTTCATCAGAGCGTTCTGAAGAGCCAGCGCGCGCGATACCCGACGATCCACCAATCGAATATGTCGCTCCCAGACATCGATCCTCTCTGCGATGCGCCGCTGTTCGTCGATCGATGGTATGTCCACAGTGATCTCGGCAAGGTCTTTGAAATACAGCCTCAGGCGGTCACCGGTGATTCCGTAGGAGTATGAGAGGAATTTGTAGATCATCCGGGGAACCTTGAAAAGGTGATAAGCGAAAAGCGGGTCGATCGTCTTCCGGGGTCGCAGCACAACATATGCCGGACTGACAAGACCTTCGTCATTAGCCAGCCCTACTGCTCCCTGCCACATTCGCATCGTGTTGTAGGCGAGATCACCCTTCTTTATGAGGAGATGTCCTTCAGCGGACAGGTCAGAGTCCGTTTTACGTTCGAGTGAGTCCCTTAGAACAATGCCGTCTCGCATTGTCACTGAGAACACAGGCAAGCCGGGGCGGCCTTTTTCTCTACTATTCACGAATAAATCACCTAACCGACAGCGGCTATTTGCCATAACCAAGCTCCACAAGGTGCCGTTGAACTTTCTTACGCGTCGAGTCGAGCTCTACTTCGAGCCGTTCTATTTCAACCGAAATGGCTGCGATGTCTTCAGTGGGAGCGGGAATGTACGTGTCAACGTACCTCGGAATGTTCAGATTGAAATCGTTGCGCACAATGTCTTTTCTGCTGGCACGGAAGCTGTATAGAAGTTCGCTCTTGAATGTCTTAACAGCTTCTACGATGTGATTGATGTCGGCTTCGCGTAAGCGATTTTGGCCGGTTGCGTCTTCGAATTCTTTGCTCGCATCCACGAAAAGAACATCTGTAGTTGTTTTTGCCCGACTGAATAGCAGCACCGCTGCGGGAATCGCTGTCCCATAGAAGAGGTTTTGTGGCAGTCCAATGACTGCCTCAAGCAGATTCTCTTCCACCAATTTCTGCCGGATCTTTCCTTCACTGGCGCCGCGAAATAGTACGCCGTGTGGCACGATAACTGCTACTTTGCCGGTTTTTTCAACGGTCGCTTCGACCATATGACTGATGAAGCCATAATCTCCTCGACCTCTCGGAGGAATTCCCCGATGAAACCGATCGAAGCGATCATTCTGCGCAGTATCCACGCCCCACTTGTCGAGGCTGAATGGCGGATTCGCAACTACGATGTCAAATTTCATCAACCCTGAATCTTCAATAAGGCGCGGGTTATTGATGGTGTCACACCACTCGATTCGGGCGCTGTCCATTCCATGCAGGAACATATTCATCTTGCATAGTGCCCATGTGGAGCCGTTGGATTCCTGGCCAAAAAGCGAGAAGTTGTCTGATCCAATCTGCCGCGCAACCTTGATCAAAAGTGATCCGGAGCCGCACGCCGGATCGCAGATCTTGTTTCCAGGTCTCGCGTCGAGCAGGCGCGCCAATAAGGTGGACACTTCAGGTGGAGTGTAAAACTCTCCGGCTTTCTTGCCGGCGCCTGCAGCGAAACGGCCAATCAGGTATTCGTATACGTCGCCAATCACATCTCGTCCTTCGAGATGGGAAGGCTTCAGGTCAAGTTGGTTGAAGTCCTCGAGCAGCAACTTGAGCCGCCGATTGCGATCCTTTGATTGTCCAAGCGCCGGCTCGGAGTTGAAATCTACGTTGCGAAAGACATTTTCCAGCTTGGCTTTATTCTCGTCCTCGATCTTCTCCAAGGCGGTATTGATCAATTCGCCGATGTTTGCGGTGTCACGGCGGGAATAGAGGTAGTCGAAATCGCACTTCGGCGGCAAAACGAACCGTTCGCGGCTCATCGCACGTTCTACGCGCGTCAGATCTCCGTGATACTTCTGGGCATAATGCTCACGCGTCTCTTTGGCGAGATCACTAAGATACTTCAGAAACAACATCGTAAGGATGTAGTTTTTGTATTCAGAAGGATCGATGGCGCCCCGGAAGGTGTCGCACGCTCGCCAGACGATGTTCTCGATTTGTTCCTTGCTCATTACCACTTTCATGATTCTCTCCCTGTCGATTGCCCATGGCCTTCAGCAAGATCCATGGAGACGGCGTCGATCAGTGTCTTTCGACGCGCCCCAAGTGCCTGCAACAGGCGCTGTTCCGTCTCGCTAAGCTGAGTCAGCTCTACTATTCGGTCCTGCACCTCAAGAGGAGGTACAGAGATTGGCAGATCCTGAAACTCGAGCTTGGAAATGAAAGCTATGTTGGTTCCGCGCATCATGGATCGCAATGCGATCTGCGTTTTCGGGTGATTGATGAACCACGCTAGGTAGTCGGGGCGAACCCGCTGTTCATCCACGCGCAGGATGTAAAAGGAGCTCGGTACTATTGCGGGCTTAGGAAGCTCGCCAACGGTCGCCGCCCAAGGGCGATTCCCGCGGGAAAGGAAGACAACATCGCCGGTTCGCACCATGCTTGACGGCGTTGGATGCTCCTCCAGATCGACACGGGTTACACTTTCCACGTTAAGCCGCAGATCGTCGCCGAAATCCTTAGATTGAATAACTGCGAGCGACCCTTCGGGATCGTGTTCGATCCTTCCGCGGAAGTGGTAACCGCTATCGACGTTGGCTATATTGGCGAGCTTCATCATTTCACTGCTCCCGATTAGTTCGTCAACGCCGAGGGCGGTTCAGGCGAATCGCCAGATGCCGGCGGCGGTGCTTCAAGTTGCGGACGTTCCAAGCCCTGGACCTCGGGCATGGACTTACCGAGAATGCCATGCAGATCGCCGTACATGCCGGCAGTGCCACCGAGCACCAATTCATGGAACTTCTCGCGGCGAGCCCAAGCTGTAGTGACAGACCGCTTCTCGCGTTCAAGGTCGGCGGCGAGAGCCGTATATCCCTCCAGGATTGAGGAAACGCGCTGCTTGAACTCCTGTCCCGTTACGTACGTGTACATGCGGTCGGTCTTGCCTTCACGATCGTGGCTAGCAACTTGCGACAGAGCAGCCTGAATCAACGCCTGACGCAGAGCCTTGGCCAGAGGGATTGTGCAGGCAAACGAGCTGACCCAGACATCTTCCACGCGATCGAAAGTATCAACATTGCGAGGGAGAGCCGTCGATACGATAACGCCGAGATGTGCATGAGCGGTGCGCTGGTCTTCCCGGATCTTCGGGAGCCAAGTGTCACTCCAGGACTTGGTGCGCTTGGATTCCCAGAGAATCGTGCCGCTGACCAGCCCACTTGGCCCGATAACCTTCTGCAGAACGTCTGCACCGTTCCGGCCAGTAGGGACCGGCTCGATTTCGTCCTTAGGGAATGCGGCGCGCAGAATGGCCTCGATTGCCACTTCTTGGACTTCACCCTGGAGCTGCTGCGAGCCCTGTTCACTCTTGCGCCGAAGGTCTTCGATCTGACGCTTCATGTCATCGATGACCTTTTCGCGCTCCGCGAGCTGCAACCGGTGGCGTTCTCCCTCTTCCTTCTGTGTCGCTTCCCGTACGCGTTGCCGTTCTTCATCAACACGCCGAGCTACCTCCAGTTCGAGGGACTGCTTCTCGGTCTCCAGGGCTTGCCGCTCCCTGCGCAGTTCGAGTTCGGCCTTCTGCGCCAGTCCGAGCTTCGTATTGAGGTCGGACAGTTCCTGTTCCTTGGCCTCCAGCGCGATCTGGTTCTTTTCCTGCTCGGCGGTCGCCACCTGCTGCCGGATCTGATCCCGTTCTTGCTCCACCCGGCGAGCGATGGTCAATTCGGTCTGCCGCCGTTCTTCATCCAGAGCCGCACTCTTCTGCCGATACTCAATTTCGGCCTTCTCGGCCGCACTCAGTTTCGTGCTCAGGGTGGCCAGGTCCTTTTCTTTCCCGGCGATGACAATGCGGCTGCGCTCTTGCTCCGCCTGAACGGCTTGCTGGCGGATTTGCTCGCGCTCTTGTTCCAGTTGCCGCGCTTTATTCAGTTCCCATTGCCGCTTTTCCTCGGCCAGACCGGCGTTCTTCTGCCGATAATCGAGTTCAGCTTTCTGTAGTTCCGCGATTTTTGCGGTTTGGGTCTGGTGCTGACGCCGGGCTTCATCGAGCTGAGCCTTGAATTGGCTTTCGGCTTTTTTAGCCTCCGCGGCGGCAATGGAGGCCCGTTCCTCGGCAACGCGTTGCTGGACGGCCTTTTCCACGTCGGCCGTTTGTGCATTCAAGGAGCGTTGCAAGGTGGCGAGTCGCGTTTGCTCCTGCGCCGCCTGTTGCTCCCGTTTTCCGACCGCGGCGGTGCGTTCCTGCATTTCGCGGTTCAGTTGGGCCCGCTCTGCATCGAGCAATGGGCGGGCAAGTGTCTCTGTCAGAGGGATTTCCGTCTGACACTTCGGACAACTAATTGTCAATTCAGTCATTTACGTGATCCTCGGCTTGGTCTGAGGATGGCTATTGACCCTAGCTGTCGTTATGCGACAATAGAGGTAGACACGTGATGCTTGGGCTCTAGCCAGCCTAGGTTTCGGTTTTGGGCCTCATGTTGACGCATGAGGCCCAGAAAATTATCAGTAGTTCTCCTACTCCATAAAAACTGAACTGAGGCCAATATAGGCTTAGCGGAGTTCCGCGTCAACTGATTTCTGTGTAAATTTATTAGTAGGTTACCTACTGCATGTTTTATCTAGCGAATCCCGCGCTTTGTGGGGATGAATATTCGGTGCACTTAGCTGGGACCGTAAATGGATTGACGCATTATGGAAAAGAGCCGATAATGAGTTCCAGAACATTGCTACGGTGCCTTAATGGCATCCGCGCGGACCGGGTAAAAACGGAAAAGCGCCAGAGCTTCGGCTTTGAGATCCGATGGCTCAATATTTGAGCCCGCAATTCCGGCGTAAGCGTGAATTGTTGTGATCGGCTTAGTGAAAGCTAGCCCGATCGACCGGCTGGGACGTAGATTAGTGGAACCGCAGCTGTTCGAGGATATTTGCCGCATCTCTACCAAGTAGAGATGCGGCATTATTATTTGCGCGACAAGGCTGAACAATTCCGATCAATTCTTTCCTGTATGTTGCCAAAGCTTTTTGGATCGCGGCTTCGCAGGCGTCCCTCGAATGACGCTTCTGTGAACCTGCGTTGTCGAAATCTGCAAGATCCCGCATCGGAATCGGAAAAACAAAGAAGTCGAAAGCCTCAAGCAGAAGCTGATCATCCTGCGCAGGTACGTAGAAAAGCGCAACGCGCTTGGGCCGAATTTTTTGATCTTCACTCCGATTCTTGATGCGACGCACCGCAAATTGAGCTCCAGCTCTTAGAAGGGTATCAACGGCGCTTTGGCGAAATAGAGGGCCCGGATGTGGGGGCGAAGGTGCGGTGATCACCTTTGAAAAGTGGCCTGCGAGGGCTTGAAGATACTCTCGGCCCCGTTCATGTATAGGATTCGGAAGACCAGCGAGCAGAAACAAATCGACAGGTGTTGTCGAATCTTGTGAGGTAGACGGCAGAGTCCGAGACTTTCTCCTGGTTCGGCTCATTTGGTGTGAGCGGTATGTGAAGAACAGGTGGCCAGGGCTGCGAGGTTAGCTCTTCTTGACTGTGATTGCAGGCTTGTGGCGCCACTTCCATTTGTCGGGTAGCCAGCGAGGAAGTTCGTTGTTCGAGATACCGGGTATGTTTGTCAGCAGCTGGGTGAGGTAGAGTTGGGGGTCGATGTCATGGCGGCGGCAGGTGCTGGTGAGGCTGGCTAAGATGGCTGCAGTTCTTCCGCCGCGCGGATTGCCGACGAAAAGGCTGTTCTTTCGATTATGGCAAGATTTCCATAATGCAGAGCATTTTTAGCCCGGCGGTGCGTGAGCAAGAGCTTGGCCTGTCTGGAAATCCGGCCCGCACCGGTGGGCTAAAAATGGATTGGACTAAACCGCTCCACTGCAGCTGGCCTTATGGGCATTGAAATGTTCGCATGGATCTTGGATGTACCGCCGTGGGTCTGGATCATAGGGCTGGCTGGAGGCCGGCAAGAGGATGGTGATTCAGTCTTGGATGGCAATTGCAAGAGTTGGGGGATGGAAATTGGTTCCCAAGAGTGCCGGTAGAGCCTTTGAAGCACACGACCGCCGCCGACTGGGAACGCCAGTTCCAGGGCGATTGGATTCGTAAGTCGCTCACGATGCTTCATGAGGAGTCGACAGGAACTGGTACCCTGCAGAGCGCTGGCGGAAGGCTCTCAACGATTACCATCTGGCCTCGCTGGCAGCGCGGACAAAGGGTCAGCGACCGGCCAGTGAGTTCCTGATAACGTTCGCGATAATCCTTGACCGAAGTTGTTTGGGATAAGGTCTGCATCCCGAGCAGCTGCCGACACAGGGCCAGCTTCTTCCGCCGGTCACGGTTTGCCAGGAAGCCATAGTAGCGAATGCGCTGAAAGCCTTCTGGTAAGACATGCAGCAGAAATCGCCGGATGAACTCGTCTGCCTCCAGGTCCATGACTTTGATCTGGCTGTTGTCGCGATAATCCTTCCAGTGGAACTGCACCCGGCCGTTTTCGATATCGACGAGGCGGTTGTTGGAGATGGCCACGCGATGCGTATATCGGCCGACGTAGTCCAGCACTTGTTGCGGTCCGGCGAAAGGGCGTTTGGCGTATACCACCCATTCGGATTCCTTTGCACTGGCGATCCGCGCGGCGAAAGCGTACGGATCGCGAAGGAACTCCAGAGAAGCAAAGAACTGCAGCTTTCCGGAGTTGAATGCCTTCTCGATGCGCTCCAGAAAGAGGCGGCGAAAGAGGCGCGACAGCACGCGCACCGAGAGGAAGAATCGGGCGCGGCAACGAACCCAGCGCTGTCCATCAGCCGATAATCCGCCGCCCGGCACGACACAGTGCAGGTGCGGCCGGAACATCAAGTTCTGTCCCCAACTATGCAAGACCGCGAAGAACCCGATCTCGGCGCCGAGGTGTTTGGGATCGGCGGCGATGGTCTTCAGCGTTTCTGCGGTGGCGTGGAAGAGGATGTCATAAACTACCTCCTTGTTCTGATAGGCGATTGCAGCAATCTCCTCGGGCACCGTGAAGACGACATGGAAGTACGGGCAGTCGAGCAACTCAGCTTGGCGATGCTCGATCCACTGTGCCCTGGCCAGTGACTGACACTTTGGGCAGTGGCGATCCCGGCAGGAGTTGAAGCAGTTGCGTTTGTAGTCGCACTGATCGCAGCGTTCGAGATGACCGCCCAGAATAGCTGTACGGCACACTTCGATGGCGGCCATCACACGCCGCTCTTCAGCAGACATCGATGCGCCATGGTTCTGTCGATAAGCTTCGCCGTAGCGACGGAACACGTCCGCCACTTCCAGCTTGGGGCGGTCCATGGGCCGGGCCGCTCAGAAGTACTGCGGAACCGACATGCGTGTCGGCTGGATGGGAACGGGATGCGGAAGCAAGTCCAGAGGGCTGGTGGTCGAGCACACCTTATTGGTGGCGACGCGCAGGTAGCGGGCGGTGGTTGCCAGACTGCGATGGCCAAGCAGGAGCTGAATGGTGCGGACGTCTGTGCCCTGTTCCAGTAAGTGAACGGCGAAAGCGTGGCGCAGGCAATGGGGCGTGAAGGGCTTGGGAACGTGGCAGAGCCGATGCGCCTTCTGGCAAGCCTGCTCCACCGCGTCCTTGGAGATGTGTTGCTCAGGTATGTCACCCGGGAACAGCCACTGCAAGGGTCTTGCGAGCCGCCACCACTCGCGCAAGGTGACGAGGAGCTTCAGCGAGAGCATGACGTAGCGATCCTTTTGCCCCTTTCCTTGATCGACGCGAATAACCATCCGTTTACTATCGATATCCGAGAGCTTCAGGCGGACCGCCTCGGAGATACGCAGCCCCGCGGCGTAACAGGTCGTCAGAATCGCTCGATGTTTCCTGCTGCCTACGCAGTCGAGGCACTGGAGGACTTCCTCCGGGCTTAGAATCACAGGCAGCTTCTGTGGCTTCTTGGGAGCCGGGATGATCTCGTCAAAAGGCCACTCCCTTTTGAGCGAGATCTTGTACAGAAATCTCAGGGCAGCCACGGCGATGAGAACAGAGCCCGGCGCCAACTTTCGCTCGTTGGTCAGATAAACTTGATACGCCCGGATTTCCTCCGGTCCCAATTGCTCAGGCGATTTCTTGAAGTGTCTTGCAAACTGCGAAACCTGTTGAAGGTAGCTTAGCTGCGTGTTAACGGCGAGGTTCCGAATCTGCATGTCCTCGGTCATGCGTTGACGAAGGCTTGTCATGACGTGCTCCTTGTGGGAATCGGGATGCGCTGCAAGCAGCACACCCATATTTCCGCAATGGAGCACGGGCAAGAAACTCACTTGGACCGAGCCGCCAGATGATGGCCCGGACCCGGAACACAAAGCTTCGCGCTACATCAATACCGCGCAGCGGTTTAGTCCAAAAGGAATTATGTCCAGTTTCGGATTATGCGCAGTGCGTCGGCGAGCAGAGTGAAGTTGGGTCTTTTCAAGGGCCAGGACAAGATCGGCAGTGCTGAAGAACTGAGCATAATCTCTGTGATCTTCTGGGGCAGAAGTCTATCGCACAGGAGATCATCATGGACAAAACGGTCGTTTCGCATCCACAGGTGCTTAGCTGGCTCCGAGAGAGCATCTTGGATCCGCATGTTGCCACGTTTCTTGCCTACCTTCGTGATCGCAGATATGCCAGGCAGACCCAACACAGCTACATCTGCGCCATGGCTCACTTTGCGCGTTGGCTGAGTCTAGAGAAGACGCGTCTGCCGCATCTCAACGAGCAGGTTGTCAGGCGGTTTTTTTTCGTTCATTTGTCTCGTTGTAGTTGCCCTTATCCGGTCCTCCGAACCAAGCATGAGATTCACGCCGCATTGCGTCATTTGCTTGCGATGCTACGTGCCAGTGGCGTAATTCCGCAGCGCCAGAACTCCGATCCCATCTCTCTGGAACTCGCCCGCTTTGATAGCTACATGCTCGACGTTCGCGGTCTTGCAATCAGCACGCGCCACCAGCGAGTACTCATCGTACGCAAGTTTCTTCTGGCACAACGGCAAGGCAAGCACTTCGCGCTTGGACGGATCAGCGTCAACGGCGTCCGCGCTTTTGTGCTTTCTGGGTATGGGAAGTACAGCGCTGGGACTGTTGGTGTTGTTGGCGGCGCCTTGCGTTGTTACTTGCGTTTCCGTGCCATGGAGGGCGACAACATTGAACATCTTCGAGAAGCTGTTCCGAGTGCGGCTCACTGGCGCCTAGCTGGGGTGCCGGAAGTGCTCAGCGATCAGGAAGTTCACGCGTTGCTGAACTCCTTTCGTAAGCTCGAGCACTCACCCAAACGTCCTTCCACTGCCCGAGAAGGTCGGCCAGGCGATCGTGGATTACCTGCGCATAGAGCGCCCACGAACAACCAACAGGGCTGTCTTCGTTCGGCATGTCGCTCCTTACGATGTGCCGATCCGTTCCGGCGTAGTTCGGCGTGCAGTTCGAGAAGCTTACCAGCGCTGCGGCTCGTCACATTCGCGTGTACACATTCTCCGTCACAGCATGGCGTCGAGGTTGCTTAGACAGGGCGCGCCGCTGAAGGAAATCGCGGACCTGCTGCGCCATCGCAGTCTCGACACTTCGATGATCTACACGAAGGTTGACTTGCGCAGGCTGGAAGCGGTCGCTCTGCCTTGGCCGGGGAGGCAGCTATGACCGCTTTCCCCTCCATGCAGTCTCTCGTTCAGACATATTTGGAAGAGCGGCGCAGTGCGGGATTCGCGTTGGAAATTCCAGGCAAGCTCCTGGTGGGATTTGCACGCTTTTCGGATCAGCGGGGTCATCGCGGTCCCATCACTGAACAACTCATCCTGGATTGGGTTCAGGGCTGTGCAAGACGGGCAACCCCATTCACCTGGGCGCGCCGGCTGCAGACGATCCGGCCTTTCGCAAGATTCTGCTCGCGGCTTGACCGAGCAACCTACATTCCCGAACAGAGTATCTTTGGTCGAGCGAAAAGGCGCCTCACACCTCATATCTATACCGATTGCGAGATTACCGATCTGCTCCGTGCAGCCGGTCAACTGAAGCCAGAGGGAACTCTTCGTCCGGCGACCTACAAGACTCTGCTTGGCCTCATTGCCGCCACCGGACTGCGGATTTCCGAAGCATTGAAGCTGCGTTTCGTAGACCTGGACTTCGCGCGCGGCGTTCTGACCGTTCGCCAGACGAAATTCACAAAATCCAGGCTTGTCCCCTTGCACCCGACCGTTACATCGGCACTGTCCTGCTATGCCGTAGTCCGGCAGAGAGCGATTCCAGCAGAACCGAAGTCGTTCTTCTTTGTCGGCTCATCGGGAACTGCACTGCCCAAATCGACTGTGCATCACGCGTTCCAGCAGTTGCGAAAGGGGCTGGGATGGAAGGCTCGCGGCTCTCACCCCTTTCCTCGCATTCATGACCTGCGCCACACCTTCATTTGCAGGCGCGTACAGCTATGGCACGAGCAAGGTGCGGATATCGATTATGCGATGCTTGCTCTCGCCACCTATGTGGGCCACGCCAAGGTGTCCGACACGTACTGGTACTTGACCGGTGTCCCGGACCTTATGGCGGTCGCCGGCCGCAACTTTGAGGGATTCGTTGAGTCCCGCAGGAGGCGGCCTAGTGAATAAGCGTGTACCTGCTCAGTCCTTCGCCGTTCTCCTCCAACGCTTCTTCACAGAACATTTGCAACAGCACAGAGCCGTAAGCCCGCGGACCGTTGTCGCTTATCGAGACACGTTCCGCCTGTTGCTTGCCTTTGCCGAAAAGGCCCTTGGAAGAGAACCACAGCATTTCCTCCTCACCGATTTGAACGCGAAGTTCATCCTCGCCTTCCTGGATTATCTGGAAACCGAACGCAAAAACTCGCCGCGCAGCCGCAACGCACGTCTGGCGGCAGTGCGCTCTTTCTTGAAGTACGCGGCTCATCACGATCTCTCGGCGCTGGACTGTATTCAACATGCCTTGGCTGTGCCCATGAAACGATTCGACCACCCTTTGCCGGAATTTCTCTCGCGGGAAGAGATCCAGGCCATTCTCGATGCCCCTGATATCCGCACTTGGTGCGGTCAACGGGACCGGGCTCTCCTCACCACTCTCTACAACACCGGCGCTCGCGTCTCGGAAGCGCTTTGCCTTACCGCCAAGGACCTGATCCTTGAAGGGACGCCCGCAGTTCACATTCATGGAAAGGGACGAAAGCAGCGCAGCGTTCCTCTCTGGCGATCGACGGCTTCTCTGCTTCGGTCCTGGAAGCGACGCTTAAACGCTTCTGGCGATCACGATTGCCTCTTTCCCAACCGCCGGGGAACCGGCATGACAAGATCCAACGTAGCGCAACGGCTTTCACTCGCAGTTGCTCGGGCGGCGCGAGATCATCCCCGCCTGATGACGCGCACCTTGTCCCCACATTCGATTCGGCACGCCACAGCCTTGCACCTGCTGCAGTCTGGCGTCGATATCACGGTCATCGCTCTCTGGCTTGGCCATGAAAACCCCTCAACTACCCACATGTACATCGAAGCGGACCTCTCGATGAAGGAACGGGCCCTTCAGAGACTGCAGCCCGCTGGCGCCAAAAGCACGCGCTACAGGCCTCCCGATCAACTCATGCAATTCCTTGCCACCCTCTGAATTATGCGCAGCGGGAAAACAGCCGCAAACTCGATTCCAAAGCCGTTTTCCCGCTGCCTACACCCGCACTGCGCATAATCCGAAACTGGACATAATTTCGATTGAGGATCACGCGTTTCATTTCCCGCTCGCTGGCGTTGTTGTCTATTGCCACCGCACCGTCGGAGCAAAACACGTTCATTTCCTGCCATTGGCTCAGGGCGTAGTTGATGGCCTCGGCCATGGGATGCTTGGGCAGCAACTGCTCTTTCCAGAGAAGAAGCTTCTGGCGTATTTGCGCCAGCACGGGAGCCGATTCTGCCTGGCGCAGTGCAAGACGTTCGCCGGCAGAGAGGTTACGTGCCTGCTTCTCCACCGCGTAGAGCATGCGGATCATTTCGATCGCCTCGCGGGCGATCTCGGGAGCGATCTTCTCGGCGTCGATAAAGCGGCGCCGTAGATGGGCCCAGCATCCCGCGCGCGTGATGGCGTTGCCGGCGACCACGCCGTTGTAGCCGCCGTAGGCATCGGCCAAGAGAACTTGGTTGTAATCTTTGAGGAAATACTTCGGCCCGTCACGCCCGCGGTTCAGAGTGAAGTCGAAGACGTTGTAGGGATGATCGTCGTCGCCGACATAGACCCACATCCGCGCATTAGCGGCTTTACCGGTGGCGAGCATGGGCATGATGGTGTCATCGGTGCCCACCACGTGCGAGGCGCGTACACCTTCAGCCATCAGTTCCCACAACGGCTCGAACAGATCCGCCATGTCGCCGCACCAGACCGATTGGGTCGCGCGCGGGATTTCGAAGCCCTGGCGAGCGAAAATGTCCTCGATGCGATAGAAGGGAAGGTACTCGGAAAATTTGCTGGTGGCGATGTAGGCCAGCAGACCGGGTCCGGCTAGGCCCTTTTCGATCGCTGTCTCCGGCTTGGTGGCGGTTTCCATCCTCGGGTTGTCGCCGTTGTGCTCGCACCCCGGGCAGGCGTACTTCTTGCGCACATGATGCAGGCGTTCGAAGTGGCCGGGGTAATATTCGATTTGCCAGCTCTCGTCGGCACCGATCTCTTTGCGCTCAATACCACAACAGGGACATGCGCGATGTTCGGGGCTCAGTTCGTAAACATGTGTGGTGACGGGGAGATTTTCGAAGTTGGCCAGGTTCCGCCGGCCCTTACGCCGTTTTACGCGCCGCAGTTCTTCTTGCGGTTCCGAAGGCGAAGCGACATCTTCCGGGTGAACTGCCTTACGGTCCATCTCCTCGGCGAAGATCAACAGCAGTTGCGCCAGATCGCCGACGTTCTGAAGACGATCCGCTCGCGGGCCGTAATACCACTTTTTGTAGCGCTCGAGTTCCAACTGGGCACGCAACAGTTCAAGATGAAGATCGTCGGCTCGCCGCTGGAGTGCTTCCGCTCTGCGTGCCTGCTCCTGGGCGCGTTGCTTCTCGCCGTCGCGTTCTACCAGAAGGGATCGCACCATCGCCACAAGCGATTCGTGATCATCGGGAAGTTGAACATCCAGAGGGGACACACTTCATATATGCACCATTTCTGGAGCAGAGACTACACCGTAGATGTAGCTTTGTTATCTGAAATGGTTCGCGCTCCGCGTTCATAACGCGGAACCCGCTTCAACTTCGTCATATCGATCCCATCCAGGATCATCGCCAGTTCGCTGGCACGCAATTCCACCGATCGCGATCCCGGGCTTACACGAGGAAGCTTGAACACGCCCGCCTCGAGACGCTTGTACCAAAGAACGAACCCATCCCGGTCCCACGCCAAAATCTTTAATCGATCCCCACCGCGCGAGCGAAAAACGAACAGACCGTTGCCCAACGGATCCTGACCAATCACGGTCCTCACTCGTTCCGCCAATCGATCGAAACTACAGCGCATATCGGTGGGCTCAGCCGCAAGCCATATTCGTGATACCTGCGCACCATCAAGAGTGCCCAAACTCGGCAGCCCGATCACGCTCCCGGCTCCAACACCGCCAGCAGTGCACGTAGATGATCCGCGTCGAATCCCGGCTCAACCGCGATGCTGCGACCTCCACAGAGCCTGACCTCAATCGCCTTGGCTTGCTGCCGAATCCCAATCTCGCGCAGCGGCTCAGCCGGCTTGATCTGCACTTCGACGAACTGTGCTTTTTCCGCTTCTCGCAATCGCTTCTTCCAGGCAAACACTTGAGACGACGTCACTCCGCGTTCTTTGCAAAATGCCGCCACGCTCTGACCACTCGCGATCTGCTCGGATACAATCGCACGCCACTTCTCCCAAAGTCCCGACCCATGTTCTGTCATGTATTAAAGGTGACTCACGAACGTGATCCGAACAAGATGGCGTTCAAATACCGCTCACGATTTGGTTAAGGAATCCGTGTCAATATCTGTGCAATATCAGCTGGGATCAACATCCGATGAGCTATGTCATCAGGTTGCGCCGCGAGCAACCGATCTAGGGCGGTGCGGCCCTTTTCTACACTCTCCCTATCCTCTTGATCGATTTTGGAAAACTGCTCGACTCCCATTCCGTGAACTGCGGCCCACCTCTGAATCAGGCTCTCAAGATCCCGCTTATCGCTCTGCGACATGGCACTAAGGTTGTCGATCCTCAATCCTGGGCGTCTGTACTCAGGTTCAACGAGGACATACTCTGAAATCCGGTCCGGTGGAACGGCGCCGACCTCATATCGAAATGGACGTATACGACGGACATAAACGGGCTGGTTCTTTACATCGATGCAGAAAGCCAGGAGAACAGGTCGAGCAATGTCCTCCAACCGCACTGCAATTCTCTCGGACTCGTTCGGACGTTCGGCGATTTGTGCTTCGACCTGTTCGCGAACGTCGGGAGTCACGACGGCAACGTAAGCAGGTGAGCGCTTGTCCCACACAATCTGCAGATCTGGTCCGCACGTTTCGATTATCAGTTGTTTGAGGCTGCGTTGAGCACGATCTTCAGGCCACAGCTGTGCCTTTTCAATTTCTGCACCGAGACGGGCCAGCAACAACGGTGCCCGATTGCTGCCGTAGTGCGCCCGCACAATCTCCAGGAGTCGACGGCGGAATTCCTCAGGGGCTGTTGTCATGATGTCATTAACCTGCTGAATCACAGCATTTTAGCATGATTGGCTTCCTGCGTTGGTTGCGCTCACATTTCCCTTGGCTTACCAGGACGCCGACATCGCCTCAGTGGCCGCCAATACACATCAAATTTGCTCACGAAAGTGTCTTATTTCGCTGGCTTGATTTCCGCGTCCGCTCCAACGCATTTCGTCGGATAGCGGTAGAGTCAGCCAAGATCCCGTTGCAATTTCCGATGCGAAATCGGGCTCATCCGATTGCAGCCAAGGAGGGCCGAATGGCAGTTGAAGCGTTTCCATATGACGGTGATACTCCCTCCACAGTCTTGGGCGTTCATTGAACTTGTACCAATGCCGCGGATATTCGTGGAATCTATACGCTCGCGGTATCGTCTGAATAATCTTACTAATGTACTGAGCCGATACACCCAAGAGATTAGCGATCTCCGACCGGCTCTTCCTCATCGCGAGATAGTAGACGATTCTCATTTTATGTACGGTAATGCCGCAGTCTACTAAATCCCGCGCAACACGCCTTAGATTGACAGCGCCCCATTCTTCTTCGATCACCGGTCGCAATCGGGCAAGCTGCTTGCGGAGCCGTGAACCTGAGATTTGCAACAAACTCGATACGTCCGACTGCTGCATCCCGTTTGCGATGAGAACGAGTGCGCAGATCCGCTTAAAAAGAGGAGGATCTGCGACCCGCTTTTCCTGAAGAGCCCTCCACATCGCATTTCCCAAACGAGAGGTTCCGAACTGGTCAGAGCCCGCGGAAATCCTGGTGACTAATTCTGTTTTCACGACTTGGGCAATGTCGTCAGCATATTTGATCCATAGAGATTCGTTTCCCTTCTTGAATACTTCGAGTACTTCAAACTCAGCTGCTAGTCGCATATCACCGCCCCTCGCCGAGTGAATCTCAATTCTTCTGACCACTTCATTTTCAAACCAGTTCACTTCC
>Ga0207156_10164_pt1 | contig 16196 bp, 13 predicted proteins | sample Alteio_BWMinHeat_24_FD_153514 | JGI IMG/M metagenome (GOLD analysis project Ga0207156, IMG submission 153514) | Enriched cells from forest soil in Barre Woods Harvard Forest LTER site, Petersham, Massachusetts, United States -... | ecosystem: Environmental > Terrestrial > Soil > Temperate forest >...
GCTGTAGCTGAGCCGCCTGCTGCTACCAAAGCAGATAGGGTTGCAACTCTAGATAGTGGAGAGTCTGTGGATGATGCAGTGACAGCGGCTGTTGAAGAGGATGAGGGTGCAGGCAACCCGGCCGCGGCGGCTGCTGCCGAGGAGGATGAGGCTCCACCCAAAGCAGGTAGGGTTCCAAGTGAAGATAGCGGGGAGGCTGTAGATAATACGGTGGCGACGGCTGTTGAAGAGGATGAGGCTGCAGCCCCGGCTGCGGCGGCTGCTGCTGAGGAGGATGAGGCTGCAGGTGATGCCGATAATGAGGTAAACGGCCCCACCGATCGTCCCATATTATACAGAGATTGAGCAGCTTGCAACAGATTCCACGGCTTCTCTGGTGCAGCAGATCTGGGCTCCGAAGGTGATGAGGCTGCAGATGATCTGGCACCAGCTGCTAGACTGATCCATGGGACATCTATGAAGGGCGCCGAATCTGGGGATGATGCAGCGGCAGCCGCTGCCGCAGCAGATGAGGAAGCCCCAGATGGTGATGCTGATTTTTCCAATGTCTCAATCATACGAGCTAGCTGTGGGTATATGCCCCTCCAGCACTTCAGTTTTCCCCGATTTTCAGCATCGAGTGATGCCTGCTGCTCGAGTTTACTAATATTGTCGGTTAAGCTTTCACGGAGGGCATGCAGAACGTCTAAAATCGTTAATGTTCGTCCGTCTCCCTCTGCTCTACGAAAGGCGTTGGAGGCCACTGTACCAAGGGCTGCACACGAATACCCTTTAGTTAGCATAGCAACGAATCGGGCAATATCTACCTTCTCCACGGCCCCACCTGACTCTCTTACTGGAAAAGTAGCATCGTTCCACCTCTCATTTAGGTCTATATAGCTCACTTGTCTAAGAACCCGGTAGCGAAAGATTTGCTCGCGCGCCTGTAGGTTCGGATCATCAAGTTTAATCTGGATACCCATTCGTCCGTCACGTACGAGTGCTGAGTCCAGTCCACCTGGAAGATTTGTTGTGCCAATGCAAATGTAATCTGGGTTACTTCTTGCTATACCATTCATTGATACTAAAGCCTGACCTATTGCTTGATCAGATGCTTTACCCCAACTATCTTTCCCCCCTCCCCTTGCCGCAAAAACAGTCTCAAGCTCATTAATTTCAAGGACATGGAACTCCCCTTTAGGAACTGCAAATAAAGCCTTGATGTTCTTTTGAGTTTCTCCCACATACATACCTAGTATCGAGCCACCATCAGGTTCTACATGCTTACCTCCCAAGAGTGTAGCAACATGTTTAGCAATCGTTGTTTTGCCGTTCCCAGGCGGCCCATAAAAAATGATTCCACCATCAAACTTCAGAGGCGAGTCCTCTAATGTGGCGGTAGCCATTGCCAAAGGAGGTGCCAAAGATGATGAGGCTACTCCAGCACCTACGGCTGAAGGGGATAATGGTATGGCTGAAGGTGCTGAAGGCGATGTGGCGGATGGCAATGCAGCAGTGGCCGCAGGTGCTTTGGGCTTTGTACGATATCTTCGCCAGATATCAATCTCTTTTATAAGTCGATCAGGTACACCAAAAACCCCTCGTGACTCAAAAAAATCTTTTGTGGTTGTACTCATCGGAATAGGCTCAGGAAGCACAGTAGGTACAGTAGGTACAGTAGGTTCAGCAGCGGCTCCTGTGAGTGCTGCCATTTGCGCTAGTCTGGCCACATGACTCATCTGCATCTCTTCAGTGCAAAAATCGCAGCAACGAGAAATGAGTCCGAAAAAGAATAGGCCACCCCCAGCAAAGGCAGCATAGCTACATGCTGACACAAACTCACCGTTATGCAAAAGACACACGACAAGTGCTGTTATAAGAAATGCTGCCCCAAACAACAATGAGCTTGTAGTCACACAACGCGTAAAGCATGTTGGCGTATTCATCTTAACCGCTGCTGCTGCAGCCCCACTCCCACTCATTTGTTTCCTACACGTTTAGCATTTTATAGTAAAATTATTCTAATGCTCTTCTCATTTTCAATCAACAACAATCATTATTTTAAAAATAAGATTTCTTTTAAACAATGTATTTTACAAAAATATCTTTATTTCTTTTATAGGAAGATGTTATGTTGTAGCATGTTCAACTATGGCCATGATGAAACCCCAAGCTCTTGATTTCTCTCTTGAAGATTGGAAAAGGTGGTGTTCCCTAAAACATCTTCCCTCCTTTGCTGCAAATCAGATATATCAATGGATATTTGGAAAACACATTCTTGACCCCCAATTCTTCAGCAATCTCCCTCAACCCATTCGATTACAACTGATAGAGCAGTGGCGGTGGCAGCTTCCTATCATCGATGCTCATTTAATATCTCAAGATGAAAGCGAAAAATTTCTACTCAAAACATCTGATAATATGCTGTTTGAAATGGTATTGATGCCCTACGAAAATCGCGTCACATTATGCATAAGCTCACAAGTGGGATGCAAGATGGGGTGCACTTTCTGCCAAACAGGTAAAATGGGGTTTAAGCGTAATTTGAGTTCAGGAGAGATACTTTCTCAACTCATCATCGCAAATAAACGGTTAAAAGAGACGGATAGAGGAAAAATCACAAATGTCGTTTTTATGGGTATGGGAGAGCCTTTAGACAATTACGATATGGTTGTCAAGGCCTGCTCTATAATGATTGATCCTCAAGGGTTTGGTCTATCTCATTGCCGTGTCACGATTTCAACTGCAGGTCTTGTTCCTGAGATCCGAAAATTAGGTAAAGATCTCCCTGTGCGATTAGCCATTTCTCTACACACAGCAGATGAGGAAAAACGCAACCGTATGATGCCGATCAATCGGACATATGGTCTTGCGCTTCTTAAGGAAGCTCTTTTAGAGTATCCTGCTCCTAAGCGCTACGGTATCACCTTTGAGTATGTCATGATCGAAGGCGTTAATGATAGCATTCAAGATGCAAGGAAATTAGCTCGTTTTTTACATGGTCTCAAAGCAAAGGTCAATTTAATCCCCATCAATCATTTTCCGGGCATGGCCATGCGTGCCTCAGATGCTGAGCGTATCCGGCAGTTTCAAACTTACCTTACAGACCGCTCAATTCCTGCTCCCGTACGCTATAGTAGAGGGCAGGACATCAGCGGGGGTTGTGGCCAACTAGCTGCAAAGCATAAAGATGAACTGCATCTCGATCCCCGCGTCTTAAGCCACAAACGCCGGCAGGACTTAACGTCTGAGGTGCAAGCAACAACCAAAACATGATGAGTGAGATACGCCTGAACTATTGATTTTTTGTCCCTAGATACTTAAACCTCACAACTTGATTTACAATGCACATCCCTAAAAGAATCAAGGCCGCAGCTAAAAGATGGGACAATGTAAAAGCCTCTCCAAGAAAGATCACCCCTAGTAATAACCCACCTACAGGAAAAAAACACGCCACCAAAGAAATAGCAACAGGGCCTGACTCCTCAAGCAATTTATAATAGAAAATAAACGCTGATACCGTTCCAAACACAGCTAAACCACACACACCCAAAATAGAAGAAAAAGAGGGCGCAGGAAGGGAAAAAGGATGCTCATAACCCAAAGCCAATGGCCATAAAGCTAACGCCGAAACGATAAGCGCGGCTGTAGGCGCCACAAAAGGAGGATACCCCGTGATATATTTTTTGCCGTAGATATGATTGACACCATAACAAAATGCGGCAGCAGTTGCCGCTAACATCCCATACACACTGCCTATCATACCCCTCTGGATGTCCGAGGCAAAAAGAAATACAAGTCCCCCTGTACAAAGAATAATGCCGACAGCTTTCTGGATGTTTAAGCGGTCTGAAGGCACGAAAAATTGGGCCAAAAGAGCAGTAAACATAGGTGCTGTGCCGTTTAATATGGCAGCAAGCGAGCTATCTATAGTCCGTTCTGCGTAACAAAATAAGCAGAAAGGAATGGCCGCCGAAAACAATCCCACAACAGTTGCATGAAACCAAAAAATGGCGCCCCCAGGCAAAACATACCTCTTCCAACGCAAAATGCCGTACAAAATAAGCGCAGCTATAGTCACACGCAACGCAGCCACAGTTATGGGAGGTAAATCTTGAACAGCCAGCTTAATAAATAAAAAAGAAGGACTCCACATGGCTGTCAGAGCCAATGTAAGAAGAAAACGCCTCATCGGTGACATAGATCGATCCGTTAAATTTTTGCCCATGCCCCATTCACAATCAATGAAATACTCTCACCCGAATAACACGCAGCGCGAACATCAACTTTTTCTGATGAAATCATCATATCTGTATGGACATTACTGGTATTGCACCCTATATTATCTAACTCACTGTTATTCATCATACTAGAATCTGCAATACAAAAGCGATAGGCAAAGCCAATAGCAATGTGACAAGCTGCATTTTCATCAAAAAGAATCTCTTCAAAAATCTTACCGCTTTGATAAATCGGAGAGTCAATGCCGACTAGAGCCACCTCACCAAGCCTTTTTGCTCCCTCATCACTATTGATATATTCTGCAAATGTGTTTGCCCCCTCATCAGCATGGAAATCGATGATCTTTCCCTCTTTGAATTCCAAGCGCAACCCCCTAATCTGTTTACCATTGATGAGAAAGGGGCGCGTTGTGTTCACTTTGCCTGTCGTCATGCGATAATCGGGCGTTGTAAAACACTCCTCCGTTGGAATATTGGGTTCAAACTCTACATTACGAGGGCTTTTACTCGTCCCTCCCTTAAATAGAGCACGTGGAGATAAACCCACCTTCAAATCAGTGCCAGGGCCTGTAAAATGAAGGTATTTGATCTTCATACTGGTAAGTTTTTGCGCACGAAGAGCCAGTTGTAAATTATGTTTTTGCCAGATCTCAAGACAGTCTGCTCTATCAGCGCGGCATATGCGAAAAATCTCCTCCCATAAAGCTCTACATGCAGATGCATCATCTCTTTCTGGAAATACCTTCTTTCCCCAAGCAGGCGTAGCCGCCGCCGCCACTGTCCACTGCACCTTAGAGTGACCAATCCCCTCTTCGTAAAACTTTTTCAGGCTCTTTTTAAAGCTGATCTCTACTTCATTCACTTTCTTAGGATCCAAATCAGCCAGGATATCTGGATATTCACTACCAAGCAAACGCAGGGAGGCCGCCGTCTGCGGAAGCATACTCTCATAACGAAATGGTACAAAGGGAGGTACATAAGAAAGATCCGCCGCCGACTTCGTCTCCAAAATCCTTGTACAAAGAATACGGGGATCGTTGAAATCGCAACTCACAGAACGCGCTCCCATCTCATAAGCTGCTTTGACAATTTTAATGACAAAATCGCGATGGATGACCTCTGAGCCAATATACACATCTTGCCCTTTTTGCACATTAAGCCCGTGACGGACAATAAGTTGGGCGTATAACTCTAGTTTTTGTTCAAAATCCATATCAGGTTAATTACTCCCGTTAAAATGATACCTGCCCCTCTTTCATTTTCAGCCTAACTGGATGATTGGGCAGAATTTTCCCCTCAAGAATGGCCTTTGAAAGCATAGCTATAATCTCATGCTGGATAAGCCTTTTTAGCGGCCGCGCTCCAAACCCAGGATCATAACCCTCTTTTGCAAGATAATACACAATATCCTCATCCCAAGAAAGGTGCATATATCTTTCTTGCATCCGCTTTGCTACATAGGAAAGCTGGATCTCAACGATTTTGGCCATATCCTCCTCTCGGAGGGGTAAAAATGGCAAAATCTCATCGATTCGATTCAAAAATTCAGGGCGAAAGTGACTTCTTAAAATAGGGTCGACAACCGATAGCACATTTTCTTTCGACAACCTTCCAGACTTAGAGATCGCTTTTATCAACTGCTCTGAGCCTAAATTTGAGGTCATGATGAAGATGGCATTTTTGCAATTTATCCTCCGCCCCTTGCTATCAGTGAGCCTTCCTTCATCAAAAATCTGGAGAAGCATATTAAAGACATCAGGGTGAGCCTTTTCAATCTCATCGAGAAGCACAACGGCATAGGGGCGCCGTCTTATCGCCTCAGAAAGCTGCCCCCCTTCTTCATAACCAACATAACCTGGAGGAGAGCCAATCAATTTTGCCACTGTATGTTTTTCCATATACTCCGACATATCAAGGCGGATCATGGCTTCCTCTTTATTGAACAGCTCTTCGGCTAAGGTTTTGGCAAGCTCTGTTTTTCCCACGCCTGTGGGACCGAGAAACAAAAATACAGCCACAGGCCGAGAAGGATCATTAAGACCTGCTCTTGAAGAGCGAATAGCTCCACTTACAGCATGCACAGCGAAATCTTGCCCTACAACGCGCTTTTCAAGCTGCTTTTCCAGATGAAGTAGTTTCTCTGCTTCCCCCTCTAACATCTTCTGCACAGGAATCCCCGTCCATTTTGCCACAATGTGAGCTACGAGATTTTCATCAACCTCCTCCTGAAGGAGGCGGTTCTCCTTGTTATTGAGCATCAATTGGAGCTTTTGTATTTCTTCATCTAATGCCGGAATTTTGCTATAGCGAATCTCAGCCACCTTATTATAATCCACAGCCCGCTCAGCCTCCTCCTCTTGAAAGCGCAGCTTTTCTAAGCTATTTTTTTTCTCTTTCAATTTTTGAAGCAGGGCTTTTTCGTTCTCCCATCGCCCCTTAAGAACCGACAACTCCTCTTTAAGATCACCGATCTCTTTTTCTAAAACCTTCATCTCCTCTTTACTACTTGAGGAGTTTTCCCGTTTTAAGGCCTCTTGCTTAACAATCAATGAAGCAAGTGCGCGCTCTTTAACATCAATAGGAAGAGGGCGACTGCCCAATTGCATTCTAATAAGGCTGGCCGCCTCATCGATAAGATCAATAGCTTTATCTGGCAAAAAACGATCTGAAATATAGCGATACGAAAGCATCACAGCTGCTAAAATAGCCCCTTCCGTGATGCGCACTCCATGAAAAATCTCATACCTTTCTCGCAATCCACGCAATATAGCAATGGCATCTTCACAAGAAGGCTCCTCAACTAAAACAGGCTGAAAACGGCGCTCCAAGGCGGCATCTTTTTCGATATACTTTTTATATTCACTGAGAGTAGTAGCTCCGATACAGTGCAACGTACCTCTAGCCAGAGCTGGTTTCAATAAGTTCGCCGCATCCATAGCCCCTTCAGCAGCACCAGCTCCTACGAGCGTATGCACCTCATCGATGAAGAGAATCACTCTCCCCTCATTTTTCTCAATCTCTTGTAAAATCGCTTTCAACCGCTCTTCGAATTCCCCCCGAAACTTGGTGCCTGCAATCAGACTTCCCATATCGAGTTGAACTAGCTCTTTGTCCTTAAGCACCTCAGGAACATCCCCTTGAAAAATCCTCTGGGCTAACCCTTCGGCAATGGCTGTTTTACCTACCCCCGGCTCACCGATAAGCATGGGGTTATTTTTTGTGCGCCTACTCAATACTTGGATTGTACGCCGGATCTCTTCATCTCTTCCTATGACAGGGTCGAGCTTACCTCCCTTGGCAAGGGAGGTGAGATTTTTGCAAAATTTCTCCAAACTCTTCATCGTTGACTCTGCAGATGGGGAATCCATATGTCGACCTCCTCGTACTTTCTTGATGTGAGCTACGAGCTCATTTAGCGTCTGTTTTTGGTTATTTTTCCACGATTTAAATGGCTCTGCTCCCCCTTGCCAAAAAGAAAGAAGGAGATGGTCGCTACTGACATAGGTGTCTTCAAGCTCTTTTGCAAACTCTTCGGCCTCCTTAACTCGGGCTTGAAGGGCCCTTGATGCTGAAGGCTCAGCACCCTGCTCCGTAAACGTGGGAAACGCCTCTAATGCGCGCTCTACTTCTTTTTTCAAGGCTTCGTAATCAAGATTGAGGTCGGAAAGAAGGGTGCAAAAATACCCCTCATCCTCTTTAAGAAGAGCAAAAAGAAGGTGATTTTCCCCTACCTCGGGATTTTTTCGGCTCTTGGCATCGGAAAAAGCCTCTTGCAACGCCGAGGCTACGGAATCGGAGAATTTTTCGGCCATCACACCCCTTCTTTTCCTTTAGGTTCTGGAAGATGACAAGCAAGCTCCTCCTTCAGCTCGTTTAGGGCTTTGGGGGACATATCATGTATATTCCTTTCCGCATTTTTTAAAAAGGCCCACGCATTTTCAAAATCCTCTCTCTCCGCATGCAGAAGAGCCAAATAGTACTCGATTAGGGCATTTTTTGAGTCAAGCTCATGATATTTCAAAAGCCAAAAGATCGCCTCTTTTGGACGATGAAGTTGTAAATAACAAACAGCCACCTGCTCAAGACCTGATCGAAAGAAGGGGTATTGCTCCACGACCTCTTTTAATTTTTTTTGCTTAGCTAAGACACTCTCACGCCTTTCATCGACATGCATAAAAAAAGCTTTCAGTCCCTCTTCATCCACTTTCCCCAAAAGAAAGTCTTCTCCGATTTCAGAAAGCTCTTCAATAGAGCTAAGAAGCGTCCGTCCCCTTTCTTTTTGCCCCGAAACAATATAAGATAAACCTAAGAGCTCATTGGTAAAAGGATCATGGGGAAGGTAAATGATGGCTTTTTCATAGGAAGCCACAGCTTTTTCATAAGAGCCTTCTTCCCAATACACTGAGGCTTGGTTAACATAGGTCATTCCAATGACTTCTTTCATATCTCGAGGCTGCAGCTTCTTTTTTACATGAAGAGTTTGGTAATGCTCATCGCTGATATCGATACCTCTAGCCGTCGTCTCTATATTGATTACCTTGTCGCCTACTGGACAACGAATATAAATGTGGCCAGGAGGAGTGATGATTTCAAGGGGAAGATCTATTCTTTGAGCAAGGGCAAGATAGAGCGTTGTCACACCCAGACACACCCCAATATGATTGTCCATAACGGAGGGCAGAAAAGTGAACGTATCGATTTTTTTAGCATAAATAGAGTGAGGGGGAAACCGGAAACGCATCTCCTGAAAGATAAACCTATTCATCTCCCGGACTTTCTCTTCACAAGTGGCCTTAGGTGGAAGACGAGCTAATACCTGCAGGGCCATAAGATCCAAAAGAGCCAGGTAATTTTTTGTCTCCTTCTCCTCATTTGTCTGTAAAAGAAGAAGAGCTCTGGAAAGATCGATCTCTGTAGGATCAAGCAAGCAAAGCTCCTCCTCTTTTTTGATATGAAAACCTTTCAATTTTCGATTAGGAAGAAAGGTGGCCAACTTATCAATGGTAGCTATCTCATCCTCTTCTAAAGGAGCGGAAGGGAAACGGTGAATAGCACGGGCTAAATTTTCAATGGCCACATTGTCTGGCGCTTTTAAAAGAGCACGCGCCCGGACGATCGCCTTTTGCCCTTCATCACTTTCAGGATAAAGCTCATAAAAAGCAAAAGCCTGGGGAAGGGAATGTGGATCTAAGCTCTTGAAAAGAGCACTGTGCAAAGAAGTGGAAAGGAAAATATAGAGTAAAAAAATAAATTCACCTCAAACCTGCCAAAGTAGTCCACTATATCCTTGTCAGAATTATAAGGAAATTGCTATTATCCCCCCTCATTTCAAGGAGAGCTTTTTCATGCCTAGACAATGTATTGTAACAGGAAAAACACAAGGGAAGGGAAATAAATACACCATCCGCGGTATTGCCAAAAAAAAGAAAGGCATCGGACTTAAAGTCACCGGGAAAACAAAAAGACGTTTCCATATTAACCTTTTTACAAAGCGATTTTGGTTTCCAGAAGAGAATCGTTTTATATCTTTGCGCCTGACGGCCAACGCAATGCGTACTATTGATAAACTTGGCATTGGACAAGTTATTCGGCAAATGCGCATAGAAGGCCGTAAAGTTTGAGTGTCAACTTAAGGCAATATCTTCAACTATTACGCCAGGAAGAGGAGATTGTCGACATTTACGAAGAGGTCGATTCCGACCTTGAGATTGCCGAGATTCACAGGCGAGTTATAGAGCAGGGGGGACCTGCTCTTTTTTTTCATCGAGTAAAAAATTCTCCATTTCCTGTTGTCACGAATCTATTCGGAACAGAGAAAAGAATCTCTCTTGCCTTTCACAACCACCCAGAAAAACTCATTGAAAATCTTGTTTCCTTGGCTAAGGAAGGGATTTCGCCTGCAGCTCTTTGGAAAAAAAGAGAGCTCATAAGAGCGCTTCTCAAGATGGGATTTAAGAGGAGAAAAAGGGGAAGTGTTAAAGAAATAAGGATGGAAGAAGTTGACTTAGAAAAGCTTCCGATGCTCAAAACATGGCCTCTCGATGGTGGTCATTTTATCACACTTCCTCTTGTTTATACAGAACCGCCTTTGAAAGGGGCTGCTAATCTGGGGATGTATCGAATCCAGCGTTACAATAAGAGTCAGGCGGGGCTTCACTTTCAGATTGGGAAGGGGGGTGGCTTTCACTATGAGGCTGCGGAAAGACAAGGTCTCTCTCTTCCCGTAAACATTTTTATAGGGGGGCCACCTGCTTTAATACTCAGTGCTATTGCGCCTCTTCCTGAAAATGTGTCCGAGCTTCTTATGGCTTCCCTGCTTCAAGGGAGCAAACTTTCTTTGACTTCTTCAGATAAGAATCACTATCCGTTGATTTCTGAATGTGAATTTGCACTTGTTGGACATACAAAACCAAAGGTGCGGAGAGCGGAGGGTCCTTTTGGAGATCATTATGGATATTATAGTTGGATCCATGACTTTCCCCTTTTTGAGTGTGAATCTATCTATCACAGGAGGGGGGCTATTTATCCGGCGACAGTTGTGGGGAAGCCTTATCAAGAAGATTACTATATTGGGAACTTCCTTCAGAGTCTTCTTTCTCCTCTTTTTCCTTTGGTGATGCCTGGAGTCAAAAGTCTTTGGAGCTATGGAGAGACGGGGTTTCACTCATTAGCGGCAGCTGTTGTTCAGGAAAGGTATTACCGGGAGTGTATGCAATCGGCTTTTCGTATCTTGGGAGAAGGGCAGCTGGCTTTTTCCAAATTCTTGCTTTTAACCTGTCAAGATATCGATTTAAAAAACTTCAAACAAGTGCTCACAAAGGTTTTAGAAAGATTCCAACCTGAAACAGACTTATTTATTTTCTCCAATTTATCTCTTGATACCCTTGACTATACGGGCCCGGAGCTGAATAAGGGCTCTCGTGGAGTGATGTTAGGGGTGGGGGAAAAGAGAAGAGATCTTCCTGAAGAGTACTGCGGGCCTCTTCCACCACATGTGAAGGCGGCTTTTCCCTTTTCTCCAGGCTGCCTTGTTTTAGAGACGCCTTCTTTCCAAGAATTTTCCGATTTCCCCTCTCTTTTTTCCTTCCCTGCCTTCCAAAAATGGCCTCTTCTCATCATTGTCGATGATATAAAGAAGGCGATGGCTTCTACTTGTAGTTTTTTGTGGACCACATTTACGCGATTTGAGCCAGCAGCTGACATCTACGCACACATCTCAAAAGTGCATAGACATCACCCTGTCTATACAGGGCCTATTCTTATCGATGCCCGGATGAAGCCTTCTTACCCCCCTGAGCTTGTCGCTGATCCAGAGATGGAGATGCAGGTTACGAGGAGCTGGGGTAGGTATTTTTCAGAATAGATCTGCATTTTTTACACTGGCTCAATTTTCTTTATTGAGAAAGCGCTGTTTTTCGTATATGAAAGAGGGGAATAAAAAACCTTCAAGTTGTGATAATAACCTAAAGTATTATGAAAAAAGAAATCTCTCAAGCTCCTTCTGAACACTCTTACCCAAATTCCACAATTATTGAAGCCCTTTGTGAGCTTCATTTTACATCTGAAGGCAATGCTTCAGATGAGACATGGGATGGAAAATGGTTTGGTCGTTTATTAACTGAACTCAGTCTAAAGTATGATATGGAGCCGAAATTGGTGGGTGGAGTACAAATCTCAGCAGGCCAGACAATTGCGATAGGACATATGATTTATCGATGTAAGGATAATTCACATCTGATTCAACTATCTCCTTGGAAATTAACTATTAATGAGCTCAAATATGAAAGTTGGAATACATTTTTTCAGCACATTCAATATGCCTGTAAATGCTTATCAAAAATAATTAATTCAATAGAAATTAAAAGAATAGGCATGCGCTATATCAATAAGATTCCACGAACAAGTAAAGAAGAGTCGGTAGGGAGCTGGATTAGTGACACTGGGCTAGTTCCCAGAAAAATTTTAGAACAGACAAAAAACTTTTTTTATCGAAGTGAATCAGAAAAAAGCGACAATATGAAGCTAATACTTACTATTTCTGAAGAAACAAGTACTTTGCCTTCTTCGCTAATTTTTGATATTGATATCGTTTCAATTAAAAAAGTTAATTCTGACTGGGATTCCATTTCCTTGGAGATCAACAATATCCATAACGAAATACGTGGGGTATTCGACACTTCTCGTACCGAAAAATATACCAATTTCTTAAAGAAGATCTCTTAGAATATGTCTATACTCCATAAATCAGAAGATGAAATTTATATCTTTCTTAGGCAAGAGCGGAGTTCTTCCTCTGGGAGCTTTAGTGTTGGGGATTATGAGAATATCGATTTAGGTTTCTCCTCGACTTCTGTAACTCCGATGAGAGATGGCATGAAGGAAAAATCATTTGCTCAACAATCGATCTGGGATGCCTTTCAGGAGGTTTTACAGCACGTATCAAAAAGCGAATTGGACAGGTTACCTTCAGATGCTGCTAGTGAAATCGATCATTATGTTTACGGAACGCCCAAAAAAAAAGTCATGAGCTTACGTTTTGCAGATACATGCTTTTGGGTTGCGCTCATGAATCCTCGCGACAGCCTTCATCGCCAAGCTCATATCCTAAGTGAACAGTATACGAGGCTAATCACCAGCCAGGAGGTTCTTGGTGAATTCATGAATTTTTTCTGTAAAAGAGGAGATCAACTTCGCCAAATAGCGGTTGAGTTAACGAGAAAAATTCAGGAAAATCCAAACATTGTTGTGGTTGAACAAACTCCCAAATCTTTTAGACAAGGAATGGAACTCTATGCTCTTCGATTAGATAAGGAATACAGTTTCATAGATTGCATCTCAATGGCAACTATGAGGGAAAAAAATATTTCTGAAATCTTAACCAATGACCATCATTTTTCTCAGGAGGGATTTAGGATACTAATGCCCTCGTCTAGATTGTCTGCTATAGCTCCTCCCACTTGAAAAGACGGGGGTCCATGTAAGTCATATAATAGACCTCTTTAAAAGCTTCCTGAAATTTCTCTTCGTGTAAATGCACATAATCCCGTCCCTGAAAAAGCCCTCGTAAGCCATCTGGAATAGGTATACCCATCATCTTCATCTCCTCTTCGAGGAATTTATTGTGAATTAAAGTCTTCTCTCCAATAAACTCCACAAGAGGTTTCTTAGTTTGTACATTAACAAGTCGCATCGTGCATTTTCCTTTTAAAAAGCTCCCTCTCTTCCTCTTTCTACTCCTCTTTTCTTATTTTTGCATCCCTCTTTCTTGCCTCTCAGTAAAAGAACAAGGACCCCTCAAGCTCATTGCCAATCAATGCGATGACGATGTCCGACGCTGTTTCATCTCAGCCATCAAAACAGCCAAACACTCAATCACTCTCATCATCTATTCTCTCAACGACACCGAAGTCATAAAAGCTATCAAAGAAAAAAAAGACCAAGGTGTTGATATCAAAATCCTTATCGATGCAAAAAATAGCAAAGATCTCGAAGAGCTGGGCGCTCTCATTATCCCAAAAGAGAAAAAATCGGGGCTCATGCACCAAAAAATCTTAATCATCGATGAAGAAAAAGTATGGATCGGATCTGCCAATTTCACCTCAACTTCTCTGCGTGTCCATGACAATCTCATAGTCGGCTTGTATAGCAAAGAGATCGCTAAAAGTCTGCTAGAGGGCCATGGGGGAGAATTTTTTGTAGGGGAACAAAAGATAGACATTTTTCTCCTCCCTAAAGAAAAAAAAGAAGCCTTGGCCCATCTCCTTTTTTTCCTTCAAAAGGCTAACAAGTCTCTATGCATTGCCATGTTCACCTGGACACATCCTTTGCTTACTCAATGCGTTATCGATGCGAAAAAAAGAGGGGTGAAAGTAGACGTTATTCTCGATGAAAATTCCTCCTTAGGCGCAAGCAAAAAATGCATGGAAACACTCATGGCAGAAAATATCGCTCTTAAAATCAATACTGGATCCCCTCTTTTACACCACAAATTCGCCTATATCGACAGCTGCCTGCTTATCTTGGGATCAGCAAACTGGACAAAAGCAGCCTTTTCAAAAAATGATGAATGCCTTCTAATCATTCATGATCTCACAAAAAAACAACGAAAAAAAATGGACAAATTATGTCACGCCCTGAAAGCAACAGCCAGAATTGCCTCAATTTCGCCCTCGTCGGATTCGGAAAAATGGGAAAACTCATCGAGCACCTTGCCCTAAAAAAAGGGCACCGTATCGTTGCTAAAATCCAAAAAACTAATGGATCTTGGAAAGAGTGTGAAAAAGCCCACGTGATCATCGACTTTTCCCACCCAAGTTGTGTCTTGGAAAATCTAGAAAAAGCATTAAATCTAAAAAAGCCTATAGTGCTTGGCACAACAGGATGGGAAGAAAAGAGAGATGTGGTTAAAAAGATGGTCGAAGAAAAGGAAGGCACCCTTCTTTATGCTCCTAATTTCTCCCTAGGCGTTTTTTTCTTTCTCGAGATTGTTAAATGCGCAGCTAAGCTCTCTCTCTCTTTTCCCGAGTACGATATCTGTGGCATGGAAATGCACCACAAACAAAAACAAGATGCCCCATCTGGCACCGCAAAACACATCCTCTCGCTTTTTAAACAAGCAATCCCCTTCTCAAGCATTCGTTTAGGAAGCGTCTATGGAAAACATACACTTGTTTTCGATTCTTTTTGTGATACAATCACCCTCACACATGAAGCAAAATCACGTGAGGGATTTGCCGAAGGGGCAATAGCAGGCGCTGAATGGATTATAGGCAAGAAAGGATGGTTGACTCTCGATGAAATGTTGCACTCTTTACACAGCACTAGTGACTCCATTTAAGGAGGGCAGGCTCGACGAACAAGGATTAAAAACACTTCTTTTGCGCCAGAGGCAAGAAGGTATCGATGGTGTCGTTCTTTTAGGGACAACGGGGGAAGCGCCCACGCTTTCTGGAGAAGAAAAAAAAAGAATCCTAGAAATTGCTAAGGCCGAGCTTAACAATTTTCCGATAATGGCAGGGGTAGGCTCCCCATCTACTGCTACAGCGATTGAAATAGCCAAAATGGCTGAAGGTGAAGGAGCTGATATGCTTCTTGCTGTAACTCCTTATTATAACAGACCCACTCAAGAAGGGATTTTCCGCCACTATGAAGAGTTAAGTAAACACACAAACCTTCCTATAGTTGTGTATAGCGCCTCTGCAAGGACGGGGGTTAATATAAATGTGGAGACAGCAAAAAGGCTCTCAGATATTCCCAATATTGTTGGGATCAAAGAGGCCTCAAATAACCTCTGCCAAATTATGGAGATGATCTCGGAGATCAAGGCTAAAAGAAAGGAGTTTGCCGTTCTTTCAGGAGATGAGATCTTAACTTTTTCTGTCATGACTATGGGGGGTGATGGGCTTATCGGCTCCGCTGTCTGCAATGTGTTTCCAAAGAAGATGAAAGCCCTTGTCTCTGCCCTTGAAAACCAAGATCTTCTCAAAGCAAGAGAGAGACATTTTGAACTTCTTCCCCTATTCAAGGCCCTCTTTGCTGAGACAAATCCTATTTGCATCAAGGCGGCTCTTTCCTATTTCAATTTACCAGGCGGAGATTTAAGATTGCCCTTAACGCCCCTGTCTTACGAGAAGCAAAAAGAACTTGCGGAAATACTGAAATGCTACCAAATGTAAAAATTCCTGTTGGAATACTAGGAGCTACTGGAGTTATTGGAGAGGAATATCTCCGTTTATTGCAAAACCACCCTTGGTTTGAGATCACTTTTTTAGCAGGTTCTGAAAAAAGGGTGGGTACAACATCTTTTTTAGGCATTAAAATCGATTCTATCGAAGATATAGAAACCGCAAAAAAACGATGTTCTTTTCTTTTTTCAGCCCTTCCTAACCATATAGCTTCTGTAGTTGAAGAAAGATATGCAGAAGCAGGCCTTTCTCTACTTTCACATGCCTCATGCCACCGCATGAAAGAGGAAAT